>Ga0068714_10000094_pt1 | contig 183158 bp, 167 predicted proteins | sample MTBNYHSulfiMetaG_FD_62988 | JGI IMG/M metagenome (GOLD analysis project Ga0068714, IMG submission 62988) | Enrichment culture microbial communities from rom New York Harbor, USA that are MTBE-degrading - MTBE-NYH (New York Harbor Sulfidogenic)... | ecosystem: Environmental > Aquatic > Marine...
AGTTTGACGAGGCCTATCAGGCCCTGGAAAAAGCCATTCAGTTCCAGCCCGCCATACCTGAGATCCGTCTCCATATGGGGGAGGTGCTTCGGTGGCAGGGAAAGTATGGCCAGGCCATGGAGGAATACGGGCGGGTGATAGGGCTTGAGCCTTACGGCAAGTGGGCGGAAAAGGCCCAGGGAGCCATCTGGGCGATAAAGGGTCTGTAAGGCAAAGACAAGACACGGAGATCGGAGTCCGCGGCTCTGACTTCCAGTCGAATCAGTCATTATTAAAATCAGGACGGGGTTTCCCCTCCGGAGCGGAAATGATCCTTAAAGGCACACTCGTTAATGTCCTGGCCATCTTTCTCGGCACCCTCATCGGGCGCTATCTCGGCCGGTTTATCCCTGAGCGGGTGCGAAGGACGATAATGATGGGCCTTGGCCTGGCGGTCATCCTCATCGGAATCCAGCTGGCCATTCAGTCCCGGAACCCACTGATCGTTATCGGGGCCATGCTCATCGGAGGCATAATCGGGGAAACCCTGGCCATCGAGGAGCGCCTCGACAATATGGGGCACCGGTTGCAGGCGAGGTTCAAGGACGCCGGCAGCGTGGCCGAGGCTTTTGTGACCGCGAGTCTCCTTTACTGCATCGGGGCCATGGCGGTTATGGGGTCCATTCAGGACGGACTCGGGCAGGAGCCCACGATCCTTTATGCGAAGTCGGCCCTGGACGGGATCGCGTCCATCGCCCTGGCCTCCACCCTTGGAATAGGGGTTATTTTTTCCATTATCCCCCTGATAATTTACCAGGGGGGGATTACCCTCGCGGCCGTGTGGGTGCAAGGGATCCTCACCGATCCCGTGGTCGCGGAGATGAACGCCACCGGAGGGCTGCTCATCGTGGCCATCGGGCTGGATATCCTTCAGATAAGGAAGCTTCCTGTCGGGAACCTGCTGCCGGCCATCTTTGCCGCCGCCGGGATCGCGATAGCGGTGGGGTGAGGAAAAACCGAAGAGGGAAGAGGGAACAGGGAAGGAAAAGGACCGAACGCTGGACCCGGAGACACGGAGACGTGGGGAAAGGAAACACCCCGGAGAAGGCGCAATTCCCCCTCCGGGTTCCTCCGCGGAGAGGAGGAGATTTTTTTCTTCCCCCTTCCTCCTTCCCCCTTCCCTATTCCGGAGACCTCCGGAGAGAGGAGGAATTACCTTGTCCTGCTATTTCAGGCATATAAAGGATGTCATGGAGGAAGTTGGCATCGAGATCACCCCGGCCAACAAGAAGGAGATCGACAGGATCCTCCACGGGATCGTCGATGTGCCCTACAAGGATTGTCCCGCCGCGTGGAAAAAGATCAAGGAAAAGGTCAAGGGCGATCCATCCCAAAGGGATCAGTTTATCGAAAGACTCAGGTCAGCTGTACGGGATTGAAATGAAAGGGTTCATTTGATAGGGAGCGCGGGACGGGTATCCCCCGGCTTCTGAAAAGGACCTGAATTGACTCAGACCATGAACCACAGACTCAGGATCAGGAACATCAGGCAGTCCGATTACCCCGATGTCAAGGCGATGATGGACAATCTATACAGGGGTATGGGGGGTGCGTGGACCCAGGAGCAGTTCGAAAGGCTCCTCGCCCTGTTTCCGCAGGGCCAGATCTGCGTGGAGGACAAAGGGCGGGTGGTGGCTTCGGCCCTGACTATTATCGTCGATCTCCGGAGATTGGGGGACAACCACACCTACGGGGATGTGGTTGGCAGGGGCGGGTTTCCGGCCCATGATCCGAAGGGGGATTATCTCTACGGGATAGATCTTTTCGTTCATGAGGCTTATCAGGGCATGCGCCTCGGGAGACGTCTTTACGATGCCCGAAAGGAGCTTTGCGAAGAGCTGAACCTCAGGGGGATTCTTATCGGCGGAAGGATCCCGGGATACTGCGAACACGCCGAAAGCGTCACTCCGAAGGAGTACATCAGCAAGGTCCGGGTCCGCGAGATTTCCGACCCCGTCCTGAATTTCCAGTTAGCCAACGATTTTCATCCCAGGAAGGTGCTGAAAAATTATTACCCCTCCGACACCGAATCGGGCGGGCACGCGGTTCTCCTCGAGTGGAACAATATCTTTTACGAACCCCGGACGCAAATCGACTGGGGCAGGAAAACCTACGCGAGACTCGGCGTCGTTCAGTGGCAGATGAGGCCCTTTAACTCGGTGGAGGATTTCCTCCAGCAGACGGAGTTTTTTGTTGATGCGGTGGCCGGCTACCAAGCGGACATCCTTCTCTTCCCGGAGCTTTTCAACGCGCCCCTATTGTCCCGCTTTAACCAGGAAAATCCTGCCGAGGCCATGCGTTCCCTCGCCGGGGACAGCGACGGACTCCGCGGGGAGCTCGCCCGGATGGCCGTGAAGTACAATATCAACATCATCACAGGCAGCCTTCCCGAATATGACGGGGAATCCCTTTACAATGTCTCCTACCTCTGCCGGCGGGATGGAACCTTCGATCGCCAGTACAAGCTTCACATCACCCCGGACGAGCAGCAATACTGGGGCCTGAAAGGGGGGGACAGCCTCCGGGTGTTCGATACTGATGTCGGAAAGGTCGGCATCCTGATCTGCTACGATGTCGAATTCCCCGAACTCGCCCGTCATCTTGCCGCGCAGGGGATGCAGATCCTCCTTGTGCCCTACTGGACGGACACCAGAAACGGGTATTTGAGGATCCGGCGGTGTTCCCAGGCCAGGGCCATCGAAAACGAGTGCTATGTCGCTATTTCCGGTAGCGTCGGCAACCTTCCCAGAGTGGAAAATATGGATATCCAGTACTCCCAGGCCGCTGTTTTCACCCCTTCCGATTTCGCCTTTCCCCATGATGCGGTAGCGGCGGAGGCCACTCCCAACACCGAGATGACCCTTATCGCGGATGTGGACCTGGATCTTCTCAAGGAATTGCGGGAGCAGGGGACGGTGAGGAACCTTCAGGGCCGACGGGATGACCTCTACGAGGTTTTGTGGAAAGGCCTGGATAAAAAGGAGTAGAAATTTGGATTTTGAAACCCCAACCGCCCTCGGTCGAACGGGGCTGTCGGTCAGCCGGCTCGGTATCCGGGCAGCGAACGGAGTTCCTGCCCAGGCCATCGAGAAAGCCTATTCGGACCGAGGGATCAATACCTTCTATCTTGGTGGGTCTGGGAAAAAACCCATGGGAGAGGCCTTAAGGGGCCTTTGCCGCAGGGAACGGGAACGGCTAGTGGTTATTTTCCAGACCTTCGACAGGTCGGGCTTCTTCATGAAATGGATCCACGAGAGGGCGTTGAAAGCCATCGGGTCCACCTATGCCGATATCCTGATCCTCGGCGGGGTCAACCGGGAACCTTACGGGGACTGGGTGGACAGGGCTGTCCGTCTGAAGGAGGAGGGAAAGGTAAGATTTTTAGGACTGTCCAGCGACAAGCCCTATCTTCTGGGGAAAATGGTTGCCTCCACTGATTCCCCTTTCGATATATTCCTTATGCGCTACAACGCGGTTGCCCCCGCAGTGGAAGAGGTTGTTTTTCCCAACCTCCCCAAGGGGGACCCTCCCGGGATCATCACCCGCACGGCGACGGCGTGGGGTCAGCTTCTGCAGGGCCGCCGCATGCCTCCGGGGGAAGAGCCCCTCACGATCGCTGACTGCTGCCGTTTTGCCCTTTCCAGCCCGAATGTGGACCTTTGTCTCATGGAACCTCGCAGTGAACAGGAGATGGCGGACGGGCTCGCCGCCCTGGAAGGGGGGTCCCTCTCCAGGGAGGAAATGGGAAGGGTGAGGTGGATCGGCGGGCATGTGCAGGGTCAGTAAGGAAAATTCTGCCGACTTTTGTAAACAATGCAGAAGCTTGTTTATTAAACTGGTCAACAATAAAAATTTCTGATAGACTTTCTTTCGGATAATCGTTTATGTTAGAATAGATAAAACGGTCCGGAGCCTTCGAACTTTCCGGTTCGTCCATTGAAAACCTTCGCAAAAACCTCATAAGCGTCAAACGGCTGCTGGCCTCGTTTTTGGTCGAAAAATACTTTGTATTTCAGGGACCGATGATTCAGGGGAGAGCTTATGGACCAACAGAGAAAATGTCCGCTTTTCATTCTAATCCTCATCCTTTCCTTCCTGGTGATCCCGTCTGCCGCCCGTTCGGAGTGGAGGATCAGCGGTGACACAACTTCGGTCCTGGAGTCCTACGAGGATCCGGTCGACGGGGAAAACGCCCTTCCCTTTTACCAGTACCTTCGCCTGGACCTGAAGGAAGGATCGGGCGAGGGTGCCCGGAGGGTGAGGGTATACGGCCGGGTTGCCCACGACTTCGCCGACGAAGTCGAACCGGACAGCCGCCTCTACTACGCCTACTTCGAGCAGAAAGGGATATGGAAGGGGGCCGATCTTCGCGTCGGGCGGCAGTGGATCAACACAGTGGCCGGATCCCCGATCATCGACGGCCTCCGGCTGGATACCGGGTCAGACGGCCTTTTTGGCATCAGCCTTTTCGGGGGAGGCTACGTCATCGTAGAGGACGACGATACGGACGACTACATCTGGGGGCTATCCATAAAGGATGACCTCTGGGACCGGACCGACCTCACCGCCAGCTATCTCCAGAAATGGGTGGACGGCGACCTCGCTACCGAGATGTTCGGGTTTTCCGGGCGCACGAGGGTAGCCACGAGGGGGTCGGCCTACGGGGAGTTCCAGTACGACATGCTTTCCCAGGTCATGGCTTATTATCTTGCCGGCATCAGGCTCGTACCCGGAAACCGCTGGACCTTCAAGGGCGAGTATTTCGGGCACACCCCGGTTTTCGATTCCACCGACATCTATTCGGTCTTCGCTGTGGATGAATACAGGGAGGCTACCGTAAGCGCCGACTACCGGGTGAACCGGTCCTGGACCCTTTTCGGCAGCTACACGAGGGAGATCTATGAATCCTTAGACGATTCGAACGTTGTCGAAGCGGGCCTGGAATTGAGGAAAACCGGGGGCTACGGCGGCTATGTATCGACCGTTTACCGCAGCGGGGAAGAGGATCTCAAAGGGATCAAGGTGGATTACCGGATGCCCGTCTTCTACGATGTCCGCCTGGACATCGGGGCTGAATTCAACGTCTACAGCCGCATTGACGACGAAGAGGATGACGATGACACCTCCGCCAGGCGTTACTGGGTGGAGGGAAGCAGAAGCCTCGGGGACGATATGACCCTGAGGGCTAAATTTGAGAGGGTTGAGAGCATCGTCTATGATTATTACAACCGGGGCCGGATAAGCCTCCGCTACCGGTTCTAAGGGAGGAAAGAAATGAGACGGACCCTGATAATATTTCTGGCTCTGCTCCTCCCCGTGGCGGCCTGGGCCGCTATGGAGATCGTCTTCGACCACCAATACCACCTCGAGGAGTATGAATCCGACTGCACCGTCTGTCATTACGAGGACGATCTCGACGTTGTCCCCCCCGTCGAAAGATGCCTCGACTGCCATGATGAGGATTTCATCGACGAGGTCACAATCCCCGCCAGGAAAACCCACGACAGCTTCTGGTACAAGGACCACGGGCCCTACGTCCGTGAAGGGGCCGAACCCGACTGTTCGGCCTGCCATCAGGATAATTTCTGCTTCGACTGCCACAAGGCCGGCTTTGCCGACGAGCAGGGGATGCTGAACGTACACAGGAGCGACTTCAGGGTCACGCACCCGATCCTCGCCCGGGCCGACGACCGGAGCTGTTCCTCCTGCCACGACCGGAAATTCTGCGTTGATTGCCACGATGACTTCGCCCCCGAGGACCTCGCCTTTGAATCCCATCGGAGAAGCTTCAGGGATATCCAGGTAGGCGGGTCCGGTGGGGCTCGTCATGAAATCTTCGACCCGTCCCAGTGCCAGACCTGCCACAGGGATTCTGTCCTCCCGACCCACGACTGGACTGATTCCCACGCGAGGGAAGCGCGGCGCAGTCTTCCCACCTGCCAGAGCTGCCACCCTTCGGCGGAGGTCTGCCTGCAATGCCACAGCGCCCGGGAGGGCCTGATCGTCAACCCCCATCCGGCGGACTGGGATGATATGAAGGATTACCTTGATGGCGCAAGCGACGGAAAGACGTGCCGGCGCTGCCACTAACCAGGGAGGTTTTGACAATGTCCATCAGACGAGATTTGGGAATTTTCCTCTTCGCCCTGCTGGCCGCGGGGCTGATCATGGGCTGCGGCATGGCTCAGAAGGACAGCGGGGGCGACCAGACCGGCGACGGCGACCTGTCCACCGTCGCCCAGGCGGTGGGGATCCACGTCTGTTACGACTGCCATGCCAATACCGCGGTAGACGGGGAGCGCATCTTTGATCAGTGGGCTTCCAGCGTCCATGCCAACATGAACGAGGACCCGGAGGTCAGGGATAACTGCAACCCCTGCCACAACCCGGTTGGGGACGATGTGAACCTGGCCCGGTACGTCGGAGTTGGAAACGAGCCAGGCGACAGGGCTGTGGTGAGCTGCGAGGGGTGCCACGGAGGCGGGAGCATGCACTACGGTCTCGGCCCCTTCCCCAACGAGGATCCCGGGACGGCCCAGGTCTGCGGCCACTGCCACGGCCTGGATGAGGAGGAGGGGGACCACCACAGCATCGAAAGCTACCGCTACTGGGTGAACTCGGAAGAGGACAACGTAGGCTCCGACAACGCGCCGTCCATGTCGACGACGGTCGTCGACGGGGTTGAGCTTGTGGTCTGGTCCCTCCCCAGCCAGGTCGACTGGGTCGGGACCTATGAAGGTCCCTATAACTTCAACGCCGACCGGACGATATTCGATTCCCACTTTAACGCGATATGGATCCTTAATGAGGACGACAAGGGGACCATATATTCGGTGCCCACCGCCCGCCTGGGTTATGTGAACCTGGAGAACGATTCCCCCAACACCGGGATGGCCAACGCCGACGATCCGCGGTCATGCCTGGCGAGCTGCCATAATCCCCACGAGTTCGACCTCACGATCCAGCTCCAGTACGCCCATGGGGCCCACCGGCCGGTGCCCCTGGGACCCGTGGATGGCGCGCCCCCTTCCGAGCAGCTGGCCTTCCACGCTGTGGACCACGGGGATTTTTCGGGAGCCTGCGACCGCTGCCACAATTCAGTCGGGTTCGCCGAGGTGGCCCCCGGGTTCGGAAGCTATGATTTTCCGAACGGCGACGGCTTCATCACCTGCAACGCCTGCCATGACGGAGAGGGCTACCCTTCCGCCTCCGACACCAGGATGAGGTTTGAGGGCGAGGTGGATCTGTTTAACAACGACGGTACCGTCATCACCACGGTGGATGCCGGTACCAGCGCCGTTTGCGTCTACTGCCACCAGGGTCGGGAGGATGCCAGCCGGGTCGACGGGACGAGTTTCCGCAACATGCACTACCTGGCCTCCGCGGCGGTCCAGTACGCAGAAAAAGGGTACGAGTACGAGGGCAAGACCTATGACGGGCCCATGGATGTGCACATCGAGGAGGCCGGGAACTGCGTCGGCTGCCACATGGACGATATCGGCTCCGATGAAGCGGGCGGCCACACCTTCCACGTCTCGGTCGAGACCTGTGCCGTAGGAGGCTGCCACGGCGGGTCCGTCAATGACTGGGACGACATCGGCATTACGGGGAACCCCGACGGGGATGGAGATCCTACAGAATCGGCGAGGCAAGAGGTCCAGGGGCTTCTTGACATGGTCCTCGCGGCCATTGAAGAGGCTGACCTGAATCCGGCCGACGGCATCCTGGATGTCTACCATCAGGAAGACTATCCCTATTTCGTCCTCAACGACGGCCAGAGCTGGAGTCTCAAGACCGCCGCGGCCGCCTTCAACTGGCAGTTCATCTACAAGGACCCCGGAGCGTGGGCTCACAATCCCGATTACACGGTTCAGCTCCTGAGGGACTCCTACGAGGATCTCACCGGGACGAATCTCCGTGGCCTGGAAATCCATTGATAAAGCTGTTGACGGTTTAACCAAAAGGCCGAGCTCAAAAAGCCCGGCCTTTTTTATTTCCCGTTTCGTTTTGTGTTTGACAGGTTTACGGAAATTATCAAGAGCGTCCCCTGGCAATTCCAGGGAATATGCTTCCAAGGATCTCCAGGATAAGAACCCACTTTCAAGAGGGATCCTGAAAGATGCAGAGCCGGGTGTAGGGTGGGGTCCAGGGACTCGGGATGGGAGAAAATGCGGATTGCACGACTTGCCCCGGCATTTCGGTTCCCGGAGGGTCTTTCTGATTGCTTATTCACCTTTTTGTGCAAGCTCCCGGGGCAGGGGAAGGATGAAAGGGGTCAAAAACCAAGGCCTTATGCACGTGTTTTTCGGTGATTGTAAAAAGCCATGAAGGTAGGGGCTGCCCGGGATGCCTGCAAATGTGCGTTTATTTTCAGGTTCAGGGACATAAAAACCAGAGGTGGGCCACTGGAGGCCATCCCTCCCGGGAAACCTGGGGAAGAGGTTCCTGGGGTAAGAAACACGGATAAGCCAAGCTTCCGACTCCTTGGTCAATGTCCGTTTTTTTTGCATTTCAAGGGGTGTCCTGGCAGCCTTTTTCCAGCCAACACGTGGAATTCAGGGATGCATGGCGCTCTCTTCCGGAAACGCCGATACTTTGCTCCCGCGGTCCCTTAGTCCGGGAGGACATCCCCCTGCGAGTCATACCCGAGCTCGAGATCCCCGGCAGAAAAAAAGAGCCCGGGCGTTTCGCCCGGGCTCAGCTCCCTCTTTAGTTCCGAGAGCATACTTGCGTGATGAGGCCTGTAATTCCTATGGCGCCCCCAACGGAATGGGTTCATCGAGTGTAACAACTCCGGTGTTGGCGTCAATCTCGTCCTGTTCGTACACGCCGTCGGGGTCCACCCAGCCCTGGGCATCGAAGACGGGATCCGTCAGCCAGAACTTCGTGTAATCCGACCCGTGGCAGTTGCTGCAGGACTCCGTGATGGCCGTCTTCCGGACGATGTTGTGCGGCGTTGCGTACTTCCATGTGGGCAGGGCCGTCACATCCGTGAGTATGCCGTCGACGGATCCGGCCTCGGAATACCTGAACACGTCCGTGTCGATGGGAACGTGCCTGAGGACCGCGTACTGCTTCCTGCCTTCCTCGCCGGATCTCGGATTGAGGCCGGCCCGGTAGGTCATCAGGGCATCGTTCTCTCCATTGGGATCATCCTCGTTGATGGTGTAGAAGGGCAGGCCCGTCGGGCTGTCGCCCGCGACGTCCACGTCCGTGTGGCAGCCGAAGCAGTTCTTGTAGGGCTGGGCGTGGCAGACCTGGCACTCCATGGCGCCCAGGTGGGCCTCGTCGTGGAGAAGGACGCTCTCGAAGGACGAGGTTTGATCCGGGCCGTGGCAGTCTTCGCAGCTGGGCGCTGTAGCCACGTTGTAGCGGTCACCATCGAAAGGATCCGGATGGCCTACCCCGTGCATCTCGTCGCCGAAGTAATCACCACCTTCAAGCGTGGTGTGGCAGTCCACGCAGGCGTAGCCATAGGCCTTGTGGACGTCGGGGGCCAGCTGGAAATCAGCCGCCTTCCAGGGGCTGTCGAGGTCGAAGGCCGTCTTGTTGCGCGTCAGCAGGGCGTTGTTTTGCCCGTAATACTCGTCCTTGACCCTGGAGCCGTGGCACGCGGTGCAGTTGTTGTCCATGGAGGGGACCTCGTTGAAGGCGTGACCGCTGATCAGGCCGCCCCCCGCCGTCGCCGGAACCGAGACATGGCACTGGCCGCAGGCCGTGCTGGCATCTTCTTCCGTGCCCACCGCGGTGTGGCACTTGGTGCACTGCTCATCGAAACGGTCGGCATAGGCCGGGTTGAATCCCCGATCCGTCAGAATCGTGTAATACCCGCCGAGGGTGGTGTGAAGTCCATCATCGGACATTCCCACGGTATCATCAACCCAACCGGCGTGGCAGTCGGCGCATTTTTCCGCGGTTACGATGCCGGCGAAATCCTCGGTGGAGTGGGCCAGGGCCCTGGAGTTCTCGGAGTTCATGCCTCCGTGGCAGGCGACGCACGTCAGATCCCTGTCAACATGGAGGATATCGTTGTTGGAGCCAGTAAAGACCGATGCATACTGCTCGACGGAACCGTCAAAAATCCAGACTTTCTTTGACGCCGGCACGGGCGTCACGGCTCCGCCTCAGCCCTCTCCTGTTGATGGAGGCGCTGCGGCCGCTTGAGGAGGATCGGCAACTTCGCGGTCGTAGAAAATGGCTGTCAGGCTCGTGTGGCAATCCATGCAGCCTGCCGGCGGGACATAATCGGCCAGGGCCGTAAGGTCGTCCTCTCCGCCATCGTTGACGGGGAAATCCCAGCCCCGAAGAAGGTCAAAATTCTTCAACTGACCGGACAAGATGGCGGAATTTGTGCTCCACCCGTTCATCCCGTAGAGGAGGTTCTTGACAGGGTAGCCGAGGATTCCCAGGGACATGGTGGCAAGCCCCCCGGTGTGGCCCGTGTAACAGTAGACGACGGTGTCGCGCGTAGGATCGATGATCCCGGAATTGGCTAGCACCGCGACGTCCTTGTAAGGGATTCCCATGGCGCCCGGAATCACTCCAAGGGCGTCCGCCGCCCCGCCTCGAACGCTGAGGATCTGGGGATCATTGGTTGGATCGCCGTCTTCCAGCTTCTCCGCCAGGGCGGTCGGATAGACATGCAGGTCGCGCTGGTCCGGGACCGAGTTCAGGTATATGTGGGCCCTGACGAGGATCTTATCGATCACCGTGTCCGCCTCGGCGGGGAAAGCCTCGAAGTCCGGATACTGGCCCTGTGAAATCCCGGGAACGGCTCCAGGCACGGTGGCCTTTTCCACGGTCACCCCGGCGGCAAGGGCGTCATCGAAGCGGGTTCCGGCGGGGACCAGATCCCTCCGGAAGGACCAGGAGGTCATCCCCTGGAACAGGGCCAATGCTTTGGGGTAGGTCGGCGTGTCGAGTTGGGCTACCGGATCCTCGATCCGTGCTACATTGATGAGAAGAATTCCCAGGTCGCCATCGTCGCCCCAGTAAGAGGCCACAACGACCTCCTGATCATCTGGGATCCCGGAAGTACCGTCGAGGAGGGCCTGTGGCAGCTCCTGAAGGGGGATGTTGATGGCTCCGGGGATGTGGCCCGCGGCATAGTCTTCCGGCTCACGGGTGTCGACGATGAAGGGATCGTCCTCAGGGTCATCGTTAAAAAGGCGCTTGGCGACATCATCCGGGGTAATGGTGTTGTAGCCAAGCTCGAGGACTGCATCCACACGCTCGGCCATCTCCACCAGGTCCTGGCTGGGGGTGGTGCTCGTCCCTATGACTTCCCCCGCGCCTGATGCCTGGTCGCCGTCATCGCCGCCGTTACCATCCCCGCAGCCTCCCAGCATCAGGGCACCGACGGCGATCATGATCACCAGGCCAAAAATGAGCCGGTTTCGAATCATGACTTACCTCCAGTTAAAATGTTGAAGAACTCCTTCTTTAGTGAACGATGCCGTCCCCCCTTCCCGATCACCTCCTTTCGCGGCCTTGATGGTCATGGCGGGGGGGAGAGCTTTTGGTGGGGACAAAAAACTGTTCTGCTCTGGTCAGGAATACTGCCGGTTTCAAACCCTGGACCTGAAACGGTTACATTCAAATACTTGCAGTAAAGTATAGCAAGGAGGCGATGCCAGTTCAAATAAAAAATCCCCTGCCGGCCGGTTCTTCGCGATCGTAAAAGACCTCCGGGGGGCTTCACATCCTCCTGTTTTTCAGGTACCCGGATCTCCCGGTTTTTTCCACGTGGAGACAGGCCTGCCTGGAGAGGGCGATGAGTTTTTCAGGCCGGGGTTTTTCCCCCTGGCCGGAAACCGCCGCCCCAAGGGCGAGGTGATATCTGGCGCCCAATTTTTCACGGAAACGTTTCATGAGATGGTCGGCATACCTGTCCACGAGGGAAGCGTAGGTCAGGATGACATATCGGCCCTGCGGCTGGCCCTTGATGTAGTTGTCCCTGACCTCCCCGTCGTTGATGACCTCGAGGAGGGTTTCCTCCATTTCCCCCTGGGCTTCCACGGAAAAGGGGTCTTCGAAGCCCGAAAAGTCCCCGGCCGGGTTGACGTGCACCGTCAGGATTCCGACGGTTTTTCCTTCGGAGAGGCGGTTGGCCAGTTCAGCCGTGAATTCCTCTTCCCCGGGGTGCCAGGCGGCCATGCCTCGCTGGGGGCTTACCAGACCGAGGGTGGGGAGGGAAAACCGGAAAGCAGTTTTCCTCCCGGGCTCGCTCACGGCCGAGATTGTCCCCCCGTGCCGCTGAATGATCTCCTTTGTCAGCGACAGTCCCAGGCCCGTCCCTTTGGGGCCCGTCTGCTGGTCCTCATTCTCTCCCGTGGGGATTCCCCTGAAGAACCGGTTGAAAATGAGGGGCAGTTCCTCTTCCGGGATGCCGGGGCCATTGTCGCTGATCTCGAAGATGGTCCTCTCTTCGTCCTGGAAAAGGCCAATTTCGATCTCAACCCCTTGTCCGCCATACTGGATCGAATTGGCGATGAGGTTAACCAGGGCCTGTTCAACCCTGTCGCGGTCGGCGATGAGGTTGGAAAGGTCCCCCTCAACGTGGATCCTGACCGTCGCCTTGATGGATTCCGCCTGGAGGTTCAGAAGCCTGACGGCGCTCTCCACGACCTCCAGCGGATCAAAGGGTTCCTTCGTGAGAGTCAGCTGGCCCGATTCAAATCTGGCCAGATCAAGAAAATCGTTGATGAGCCTTCCAAGACGTCGGCTTTCGTTATTGATGATGTGAAGATAGCGCTCCAGATGCCCGGGGACATCCCTGCTTCTTATCAGGAACTCCGAAAATCCCTGGATGGAGGTCAGGGGCGTCCGAAGCTCATGGGAGACCGTGGAGATGAGCTCGGTTTTCAGATGATCGAGCTTCTGGATCATCTGCCGGTCCAGGATCCCTTCAAGGACCATCCCGGAAAACCGGGTGAGAATGGTCTGGGAAGCCTTCCTCGATTCCTCCAGGGCGGCCGAACACTCCGGGATAATGGAGAGAAGAATCCCGAAAAGGCTGGCACGCGGCGGAAGGAGGCTTCTGAGGAGCCTGAACCCTCCTTCGTGAAGCAGTTCCCAGGAGAAGCCAAGCTCGACCAGACGGGTATTTTCCCGGAAGGGAGGATAAAGGGAGAGGGATGCCATCTCCTGGTAAATGGCATAACCGGTACCGAAATCCATGACGGAAAGGTTCTCCCCTGTATCATCTCCTGTGGTCCCCGCCCAGGACCGGTTGCCGTCCATTTCCCCGACGAGGACCATGTGGGACGCCGGACCCAGGATTTCCCGCGCGCCGCGGACGGCAGCGGGGATGAGACCGCCTTCAATGTCCCTTGAGCCTGCCTGGATTTCCTGGAGGGCAAGGGCGAGGGAGGTTCCGGAAAAGGATATGTCTTCCAGATCGTTGATCAGGGAGAGGTTTTCCATCCCCATTCCCGCCTGAAAGGCAAGGGTTTTGAGGGTAAGGAGGTTTTCCTCGTTGAACCCTTTATTCATTGCCGTGTCGGTAATATTCAGAACGCCAAGAAGCTTTCCGCGGGATTTTAAAGGGACGCTGATAAAGGATCTGGTCCGGTAGCGGGCGCCCGACCGGGCGGAAAAACGGATATCGTCATCCACGTCAGTGACCAGCACGGCGTCGCCGGTGGCCGCGACCCAGCCGGCGACCCCTTCCCCCATGGGTATCCGGACTTTATCCATATCTTCCGGATACCGTCCTGCCCAGGCCGTGAGGATCAGGTTCTGGCCGGCCGTATCCAGGGAAAGGATGGAGACCCGTTCAGCATCGAAAAGGGCAAGGAGCCTGTTGCAGAAGGAGCGGAGGATGGTGACCCTGTCCAGGCTGGAATTGAGAAGTTCCCCGATCTCCAGAAACAGGTTTTCCGTGATCCTTTGTGTCATAAAAAAATTTCCCTTGTCCCTGAAATTCCCTTGATACGGAAAAAAGTTTCAAACCATGGTAGATTTGAAACAGGGGTCTGCTATATGTCCAGTCAGGCATGCATTTTATCAGAGGAGATGACCAAAACGTGAAAAAAATCCCGGAAAATTACAAAATAGTGCTGCCCCCGGACAGGATCCAGGCCCGGGTCAGGGAGCTTGGGACGAAAATCAGCGAGGAGCTCCGGGGTCAATCCCCCGTCGTGGTCGGGATCCTCAAGGGGGCCTGCATTTTCATGGCGGATCTGGTCCGGGCCATGGAGGTCCCTGTGGAGATCGATTTCGCCCAGATTTCCAGCTACGGGGATGAGACGCAGTCCACGGGACGCATCAAGGTATTAAAAGACATTTCCACTCCAATCGCCGGGCGGCACGTTCTGGTAGTCGAGGACATCATCGACACCGGCAGGACCCTGCATTACTATCTCAATGAACTCCAGCAAAGAAACCCCGCTTCCCTGCGCCTGGCGGCCCTCATCAACAAGCCTGAGAGACGGGAATATACCCCCACCATCGATTACCTCGGCTTCACCATCGACAGCGGTTTCCTGGTGGGGTACGGCCTGGACTTTGCGGGGATGTGGAGGGAACTGCCCGGGGTTTATGAGGTGGTCGAAGAAAAGCCGAAAGCCCATAGCCCGAAGACAAGGGGTCACGAGTGAAAGGAAACGGGAGGTTTTCCTCAAGGAACATCCCCCCGGATGATGCCCCCTTGCCGGGGAGCCGGGAGCGGGACGCCGGATCCCGGCGACGGTCTTTTTGAACTTCGTCTTTTATATCGGGGTTGTCCTCATCTGGGGGACTACGTGGTTCGCCATCCTGTTTCAGCTCGGCGAAGTCGATCCCCTCGTTTCCATCATCTACAGGTTCTCCATGGCTGCCCTCATCCTGATGGCCTACTGCCTGGCTGCCGGGAGGAGGATGCGGTTTTCCCTGAAAAGCCATCTCTTCATGGCCCTCATGGGTTTTCTCCTCTTTTCCCTGAACTACTGGCTGTTCTACCTGTCCGAACTCTACCTGGCCAGCGGCCTTGTGGCCGTCGTTTTTTCCACCCTAGCGGTTTTTAATATCCTTTTCGGCGCCCTTTTTCTCGGTTCTCCGGTGAGGCCCCGGGTGCTATGGGGGGCCCTGCTGGGCCTCGCGGGGATCGGGATACTGTTCAGGCCCGAACTGGCTTCTTTCTCCTTTTCCGACCGCGGGGTTATCGGCCTTTCCCTGAGCCTGGCGGCTACCGCTTCCTCTTCCCTCGGAAACATCACCAGTGCCCGCAACCAGAGGGACGGGATCCCCGTTGTCCAGGCAAACGCCTGGGGGATGACCTACGGGACGGCTTTCATGGTTGTGTCTGCCCTGGTCATGGGTAAAAAATTCACTTTCGAGGTGACATTTCCATATTTCTTTTCTCTTTTTTATCTAGCCCTTTTCGGATCTGTTTTCGCCTTCGGGATGTACCTGACCCTGATCGGCCGGATCGGGGCGGACAGGGCGGCCTATTCCAGCCTCCTGTATCCCCTCGTGGCGCTCTTCCTGTCCCTGGAGTACGAAGGGTACCGGGCAACCCTGCCGGCCCTTGCGGGGGTCCTTCTCATCCTTCTGGGGAATTACCTGGTGCTGGGGAAGGGGGGAAAGCATCGTGATGGGGTGAGGGCGTGACGGGAAAGAACAGAAGGGAGAAGGGGGAAGGGAGAAGGAAACCCCTCCCAATCTCCCGGTTCCCGGTTTTCAATTCTCAATTCTCAATTCTCAATTCTCAATTCCCTTATTACCCCTCCCCCAGGGCCTGGGCCATATCTGTCTCAACGTCCCCGATGGGAGCCAGCCCGAAGTTGTCCACCAGGACCTGAAGGACGGGGGGGGTCACGAAGGCGGGGAGGCTCGGGCCCAGCTTGATGTTGCGGATGCCGAGGTGAAGCAGGGTAAGGAGGATGCACACCGCCTTCTGCTCATACCATGAGAGGATGAGGGACAGGGGCAGACTGTTGACGTCCGTGTCGAAGGCGTCGGCCAGGGCCAGGGCGATCCGGATGGCGGAATAGGCATCGTTGCACTGCCCGATGTCAAGGAGCCTCGGAATCCCGCCGATATCCCCGAACTCCAGTTTGTTGAAACGGTACTTGCCGCAGGCGAGGGTGAGGATGACCGTATCCTCCGGGGCTTTTTCCGCGAACTCGGTGTAGTAGTTGCGCCCGGGTCTGGCCCCATCGCACCCTCCGATGAGGAAGAAATGCCTGATGCCGCCGGACTTGACGGCCTCTATCACCTTGTCGGCAACCCCCAGAACGGCGTTCCGCCCGAAGCCAACGGTGATGAATTTCTCCTCGCCGTCCTCGGGGAACCCTTCCGCTTCAAGGGCCGCCTCGATGACGGGGGTGAAATCCTCGTTGGGCACGTGCACCACCCCCGGCCAGGCCACAAGGCCGGTGGTGAAGATCCGCGCCTCGTAGCTCTTGCGCGGCTTCTGGATGCAGTTCGTAGTCATGAGGATGGCACCCGGAAACGCCTCGAAATCCTTGTGCTGATCCTGCCAGGCGCCGCCGTAGTTCCCCGCCAGATGCGGGTACTTTTTGAGTACGGGGTATCCGTGGCACGGGAGCATTTCCGAATGGGTGTAGATGTTGATCCCCTTGCCCTCCGTCTGTTTCAGGAGGGTCTCCAGGTCCTTCAGATCGTGCCCGGAGATGAGGATCGCCTTTCCCTTGACGGGGGTGATGCGGACCCTGGTCGGTTCGGGGTGTCCATAAGTCCCCGTGTTCGCCTCATCCAGAAGCTCCATAACCCTGAAGTTGACCTCGCCCACCTTCAGCGCCATGTCCGTCAGTTCTTCGAGGGTGTGGCCTTCCGTAAGAAAGTCGAGGGCCTCGTGGAAGAAGGCGTTGACCCCGGGATCGCTCCTGCCGAGGATCCTCGCGTGGTCCGCATAGGCGGCCATACCCTTTAGTCCGAACAGGATAAGGTCCATAAGTCCCGCCGCGTCCTGTCCGAAGGACTTCCTGTGTTCCTCGACCCCAACCATGTCCGCCTGGGCCTGGAGGTCCTCCCGGTTCTCCGCGGGCTTAAAAAGGGCGGGGCCGCCAGGGTCCCGGGGTTTTTGCCCCGCGGACGCGCAGGCCTCTTCGTAGAGCCGGCGGGCCCGATCGCGCACCTTTATTCCATCACGGATCATGGCTTCCAGGCGATGGGGGTCAAAATTCACGTTGGTGACGGTGGTGAAGAGTCCCTCGAGGACGAAACGGTCCGCCTTTTCATCGGATGCACCGAGCTTGGCGGCCCGGAAGGCGTACTGGCTGATGCCCTTCAGAACGTGGATCAGAAGGTCCTGGAGGTCGGCGGTTTGGTCATTTTTCCCGCACACCCCGAAGCTGTCGCAGCCCGTGCCGTGGGCGGTTTGTTCACACTGGTAGCAGAACATGGTCAGAATCTCCTTTCGCGGTTTGATATTTAGCCATTTCTTTTTCTCATGGTTCTTTTTTACCGATGTTCACGGAAAAAACCTTGATTAAAGTCAAAAACAGGGAGGAAAAAATAAGGAAGGAAGGAGAAGAAGGAAGGGGGGAACCAGCGACGGGTCCTGATTCCCTTTTCACTCTTTTCTCTTCGCTTTTTTGATGTTCTCCGGGGAGTCGTTGGCAGGGGAGTTGACGGATCTTGAGACCTCCCAGGCTTCCATTTCCTTCGAGGGGTAGGGGGCGAGAAGGGGAGCGAGGGCCTCCGGGTCCTCAAGGTCCGGGTCGAGCCAGAGGTCCCTTTTCTCACGGGCGATGATGGCCGGCATCCTTTCGTGTATGTGAGTGAGGAGGGCGTTGGCCGGAGTGGTGATAATTGCGAAAGTCCGGATCTTTTCCCCGGCGGGGCCTTTCCAGTCGGAAAAAATTCCGGCAAATGACATGAGCCTGCCCCCGTTCAGGTTTATGTAAAACGGGATCTTGGCTTTGCCCTGGTCTTTCCACTCGAAGAATCCGCCGGCAGGGATGAGGCAGCGGTGTTTTCTGAAAGGGGTTTTAAAACTCGGTTTTTCCGCGAGGGTTTCAGCGCGTGCGTTGATCATGCGGTTTCCCACAGTCGGGTCCTTCGACCATGGGGGGATCAGGCCCCAGCGGCACAAAACGAGACGGTTTCCATCCTCCCGGACTACGACGGGCACATCCTGGGTGGGGGCGACGTTCCAGGATGGCCTGACCTCCAACGCGGCCCCTTGCAGGCCGAATTCCCGGTCAAGTTCGGGGAAGAGGGAAAACTGGACGTATCGGCCGCACATATAAACAGTCCCGGGGGCAGGTCCCCGATCTATGGGGAAAAGCCCCCAAATTCATCTTTAGGCAGGGTGAGGCGCCATAAACAGAAATCCCTCAGGTAACAGGGTCCCTCCCTGCGCAGGTTGCAACTGCCCCTTTGTTTTTAATCCTATCATATCCGCAGTCCTCCGGGAGATATCCTGACACTTCCGCGCCTACGGGCCTTTTCCAGGTCAAATGCCCGGGGCCCTTTCCTTTCCGGGTTCTTTAAAATAAACCGCTGGCAGGCACGATAAATTTTTTAAGGTAAAATTAATAAATGAGGCGGGGAAGGAAAAAACCCCTGGTAACGAGATCCTTCCCAGGATAGTCGGCTTATTATCGGTTTTTGTTAGGCTGAAAATGGAGGGAATGAAATGGCCCGGATACCGTGGGTTGACAAGGAAGAATGTACGAGCTGCGGATTGTGTGCCGCCAATCTGCCCGAGGTTTTCCGTATGGATACGGATAACCTCGCGGAGTGCTACAACCCGGAAGGGGGGAGCGAGGAAGAGATCCAAAGCGAAGCGATCGATGTGTGCCCGGCGGAGTGCATCCACTGGAAACAGGCGTAGGGACGATTATTCCGCTTATTCTCCTCTGAGATGTTTCCTTTCCTTCTCACCGGGAAGGATCCCGAAGAGCTGGCTTTCGATGACGGTTTCCCCGCTCTGGTTGGAAAAAGTGGCGCTGCATTTAACCCGTCCCGTCTGGTCGATTTCATCGATGACCAGGGTGCACGTGATGGTGTCGCCGAAATAGACCGGCTGGCGGAAGCGGAAATTCATACCTGAGGCCAGCATGGCCAGCTCGCCCCCTATCTCGGAAACGAGGCTCCCCACCAGGAGGCCGTGGCAGATGAGACCGTTAAAACCCTTTCCCCTGGCATAGGGGAGATTGGAGTGGACCGGATTGCGGTCCCTTGAGATCTCCTCGAACTCATGAGTGTCCTCGCGGGCGAAGGTCCGGACCGCGGTGAAGGAATCGCCGGCGGCCACCTTTCCTTCCAGCATCCTCTTTCGTATGTCAGACGGCATCACGGAGCCTCCCAAAGGGGACGTCCTCCGGCCCCTGCCTTCTGTCTTCTTTCTTCCTCCTTCACCCTTCATCCTTCCCCTCTCATCCTCTCCCCAGCCTTTCCTCCAGTTCCCTTCTGAACCTCTCCACGTCCCCGGAAACCCCCTCGAGGATCTCGTCCTTGCGGTAAAAATCCATGAACTGGATTTCCGCGAGGCGTGGCTGCGCGAGGATGTCGGGTTTTATTGAGGCCATCTTGCCTCTGACGACAGCCGCCTGAAGGATCTGGAAGGTGGAAAAAACGTTCTCCATCATGGAAGGCATGGGATTGCCGTCCTCGGGGGTTTTCGAGCCGGACACGTCGATGGCCGCGAGGATGTCGCAATCGTTGCGGATGAGATCGTGGGGAAGGGGATTCACCGTGCTCCCGTCGGTCAGGATCCTCCCTCCGAGTTTCAAAGGTTCCAGGATCACCGGCACCGAGATGCTTGCCCGGATGGCCGGCAGGATGGGCCCTGAGCGGAACACCACTTCCTTCCTTTTCCAGAAATCCGTGGCCACGATCATGAGCCTGATGGAAAGGTCCTCAAAAAGGGAAACGGGAAGATGTTTCCGGAAAAATTCCTCAACCTTTTTCCCTTTGATGATCCCCGAGGTGCTGAAGACCGAAAAATCCATCATACCCGTCATGCGACGGATCCCCATCCCCTCGAAAATCTCCTCGATCTCCCGGGCTTCCAGTCCGGCCGCATAGAAGGCCCCGATGACGGCCCCTATAGAAACCCCGGAGATAATCGAGGGGCGGATCTTCAGATCGTCAAAAACCTTCAGGAAGGCGATGTGGGACAGCCCCTTCGCACCTCCTCCGCCCAGGGCAAGACCTATGCGCCTGGCACCTTCAGCGCGAAGCCGGGTCCCGGACTTCCAGACTTGGTCTTTCCCTTCATCCTTCATTCTTTTTAGCCTTCTTTCCTCACCTTCAGAAAGTCCCCGCCCCCCATCGTTCCTGGATCTGGTACAGGCCCTTTTTCAGGAGAAGTTTGAGGCCTTTTTCCCTCCAGTGATCGTAGGGGACTGTGTGAATTTTACCATCGGAGTTGTTCCATGCAGTGTCGAAATAACGATGGAAATCTTCCATGATTCGGGGGGCGTTATCAACCAGCAGACCCGCCTCGAGATTCAGGTTGGCCAGGTTTCTTCTCGTCCAGTTGGCCGAACCCAGCAGTAGAATCCCGGTCCCGCTGCGGTGGTTGATGAGGGAGAAGGCTTTCAGATGATACTGCTCGCCGTGGGTATCGGCCCAGCGGACCTGAACGTCGCAGCTTCCCGAGAGCTCCATCAGCTGAGCCGCCGTGATCCGGTTGGGGACCCCGATTTTCGTCATCCCGAAAGCGTCGCGGTTGGCATCCAGAATAAGGCGAAGGGAGACTCCTCTCCAGGCGGCGTCTTTTAAGGCTTCCAGGATACCCCTTTCCGAAAGGTAGAACATGGAAAGGCGGATCTCATCCCTCGTGCTGGCGCTGTTTATCAGGCTGGTGACGGTCCGGGCGATAGACCCTTCCGTGAGGAGGGTTACCCTTGGCCATTGAGGTTGGTCCCCTTCTTGCGTGGCCAGAGCCGTCGCTTTTCGGGCCATGGAGGCGAGGGAGGATTTTATGCGGTCGGGGTTCCCGGCGCCGTCTTTTCCCATGGACTGGATGCTCCAGCGGATGATCTCCATCTCGGATTCCAGGGCTTCCAGGGCCGCGGCTCCCCGGACATGAAGGGCCATATTGGAATGGGCCGAACTGCCGTCGGCCGGGTTGAAGCTTCCAACAAGCATCTCCAGGCCATGTCCGGAGGATCCCGTGACGGCCACCTTACGATGGTTGGCCTTGAACCTGAGCATCCTGCCGAACTGGAGAAGGGAGATCTCCCGGCCGTCTTTTTGGAAGGGATTTTTAAGCCTGGGGGCTCGAACCCAGCCGGCGAGGGGGGGAATACGGAACGCCCTTTCCGCGAGGGACCAGTAGGGGGAAAAGAGGAGGTTGGAGTCCGGAAGACGGTCAAGGTCCGTAAAGATCACCGGAATCTCCGCCTGCGAAAGGCGATCGTAAAAGTCCGGGGCTGTGTCCCCATAAATGCGGTTGATGGGGTCGGTGAGCAGAAGGATATCAAGATCGGGCGCTTCTCCTTTTCTCCTGATCAGGGCCTCGGCCAGCTCGGTCGAGAGCTTTCGGTGCCCTTCGGGGACCGAACCCTTCCAGGGGTTCCAGAGGAACATGTCCAGACAGATGAAAGAGTCGGCCCTCCCGATCATGGCCAGGAGTTCATCGAAAATTTCCTGCCGGATTATTCTTTGGCCCGAAGCCGGATCCCAGGCTGTATCGTCGACAAGGAGGCGGATATCCCCGGGCCGGACCGGTACGGACGGCCCTTTAATGTCGGTACCCGCGGGCATGGGTCTGGAGGACGGAAACAGGATAAGAGGAAGGATAGCCGCAATACCCAGAACGCCCGCGATGATAAACCGGCGGTTGGTCGGTCCTGTCTTTTTCACCTGACCAATGTGCCCTCCCGGGTGCTTTAATGTCAATCGGTGCGTGTGACGGGCTGTGACGGGTATCTGCAAACGGGATTTTGTGTCAGTCGGGTTCCAGCGGCATCTTTGCCGGTTTTCCCGTTTCCGGTCTGTTGACGAGGTAAATCCCACCGGCAACGCATGCCAGACCCATCCACAGCGCCGGCGTCAGGGGATCTCCCTGGAAGAGGCCGCCGAAGATGACCCCGAACATGGGCGCCAGAAAGGTGAAGGCGGCCAGGCGGCTCACGGGGTAGGTGTGGATCATCCAGAACCAGAGGACGTAGCTGAAAAAAGCTACGATTAACACCTGATAGCCGACCGCGGCCAGTGCCTGGGTGGAAAGGGTCACCGGTTTTCCCTTGTCAAAAAGGAGCCATCCCAAAGCCAGCACCGGGATGGAAAAAAATAGCTGGGCAAAAAGGGTCTGATAATGATCGATGGGACGGCTGGAGGCGACTCTTTTAATATAAAGGGTTGTGGCTCCCCAGAAGATCGCGGCGGCGACTTCCATCAGGTCCCCGATCCAGTACCCTTCCGGGAGCTGGTCCATCCCCGACCGGAAGACGAAGACCATGCCGGCAAAGGCCAGGAGGAGACCGGATCCCTTAGCGGGGCTCAATCTGTCGTCATGAAGGACAAAGTGGGCCCCCAGGGCCACCCAGAAGGGATGGGTGTAAAGGAAAATAATAGACCTTGATGCCACCGTAAACGACGTGCCCCAGTAAAGGAAAAGAAAGTCCATTCCGAAAAGGATGCCGATTACAAGGCCGTGTTTGAGGTCTTCGCCCCGCAGCAGTACGGATTTTCCTTTCAGCCGGGCGTAAACCCAGACACAGAAGGCAGCGGTGGCCGACCTGACGGTAGCGGCGATCATGGGGGGGATTCCAACGTTACTGAATTTGATGGAAACCATGTTGCCGCCCCAGATGAGGCACACCAGGACCAGAAGGGCCATGCCGGTCAGGGAAATCTGCCGCGAAGCTGCGGGCTTCATGCCATTGCTCCTGTGGGGAAAGGTGTTTGCTGGAAGATCCCGGCGGTGCGCCGGATCAAGGGGGCCCTGCAGGTTAGTCCTGTTCGGGGACTATTTCCTTAAACTTTTCCCGGACCCCTTACTCCTGGACACTGGACTTCGCTTCCACCGTCACTGGCGCGACTGTTACTGTTTTCCCTGGGCTATGCCCTCGTTCCCCGGCCAGGGTGAGAAGGGGAAGGGTTTTTCCTCGAGATTGAAGGTCCAGTAGCGGATGATCCGGTAAATGTACAGGGAGAGCCCCTGCCCGAACTCCTTCAGCCGCGGGTTCACTTCCCCCGAGAAGAGGATAAAAAGGAATTGAAGAAGAACCACGGCCGTCAGGATGACTTCCGTCAACCCGTAAATTAGGACGAACAGGAGCATGAACAGGCCCCGCAGCCACGTTTTCCCGTTGGTAAGGTTGTTCCAGACATTCCCCTTCCCGGTCATCTCTCTCCTCCCGCGTGAAATTTCCCGATAAACACGTGATCCCTTACCCGAGGTTATCCCCAATCTGATAAGGGTTCAAGTGGACAATTGCCGCAAAGTTAGGTGCTCTGCCATTAGGGGGGCGTTCCTTTGCAGCGAGGGAAAAGTGGTTATATTGTCTGAAAAGTGAAGATTCAACGGATGGTAAAAAGGAGGTCGTGCATGATTGCCAAAAGGTGGTTCTTTTGGGGCGCAGGGGCTGGTTTAGCTGTTCTCTTTATGTTCGGCTCAGGCCCGTCGTCAGACGGAGCATCCGCCAGGGCCGGGGAGGGCCCAGGGAAGTATTTTTCATCCGCCAAGGGAGGGTATCTGGAAATGGAGAGGGTCGAACGGTCAAAGGACGAGTGGAAAGAGATTCTAACCCCCGAACAGTTCCACGTTTTGAGGGAAAAAGGGACGGAGAGGGCCTTTAAAGGCGCCTACTGGGACAGGAAGGAGGAAGGGATTTACAGGTGCGCGGGCTGCGGGATCGACCTGTTTTCTTCGGCGCATAAATTTGATTCAGGGACGGGCTGGCCCAGTTTCTGGCAGCCCATAGCCCCTGAAAATATCGAGACCGAAGAGGATCAGAGTCTTTTAACGGTCAGGACGGAGGTCCACTGCGCGCGATGCGGCGGGCACCTCGGGCATGTGTTCAGGGACGGCCCCCGGCCGACAGGGCTTCGCTACTGCATCAATTCGGTTTCCCTGGATTTTGTCCCCGCCGCAAGGGAAGAATAAAGCCCGGGAATGGGAGGGTTTTTGAGAAAGGGTTTTTGAGGAAGTAGGACTTTGTGTTCCTCCTGTGGTATCTTTCCAGGTTGAAATTCAAAAAAAGGAGGTTTCCCGGTGAGACGATGTCTTCCCCTTTTCCTGCTTCCTGTTCTGATCCTCGGTCTTGCCTGTCCCTCCTCCGCCGGTTTTCTGGATAATCTGTTGGGTCAGATCACGGGATCCGGAGGACCCGATGAGGAAACGATGGTTGCCGGGCTCAAGGAGGCCCTCCGTATCGGCACGAAAAACGCGGTTAGCTCCGTTTCCGTCCGGGACGGATATTTCCGGAACCTTGACATCAGGATTCCCGTGCCTGAGAAACTCGATAAGGCCGAATCCCTCCTGCGGAAGATGGGAATGGGGGAAAGGGTCGACGAGTTCATCCTGGGAATGAACCGTGCCGCGGAGACCGCGGCCCCTCAGGCGGCGGATATCTTTACCGAGGCTATCAGGCAGATGACCATCAACGATGCCGTGGCCATCGTGAAAGACGGGGAAACCGCCGCGACGGATTATTTCCGGATTAAAACCAGCGACAGGCTGTCCGCCCTTTTCCGGCCAGTCATCCAGGATTCCCTGGCGCGCGTGGGGGCCGTGAACAGCTACAAGAGGGTCGTCGGGGCCTACAACGCGATCCCCCTGGTGGAGGACGTGGGAATCGATCTGGAAGGCTATGTCACCGAGGAGGCGTTAGGCGGCCTCTTCTTCATGGTCGGCGAGGAGGAAAAGAATATCCGTCAGGACCCAGCGGCCCGTGTAACGGAGCTGCTAAGGGAAGTCTTCGGCAAATAAGGGCGAAAACCAGGTCATGTTTCGCAGGGAAGTCATCATCCACATCGATATCGAGGCGCCTCCCGAGGAAATCTGGCATCATTTGACCGATTTCGCGGCCTACCCTGAATGGAACCCCTATCTTTCCGGGATTGAGGGGAAAGCCAGGGCCGGTTCCGGTCTTGTACTGAAAATGGGCCAGCCCGGTGGGAAGCAAGTGGCCGCGAAGGTGACGGTCACCACGGTCCAGCCGGGCCGCAAGCTGGTCTGGCGCGGGCGGACCCTGATCCCGGGCCTCCTGGACAACGAGCACTCCTTCGTCATAGAAGACCAGGGGGGCAGGACCAGCCGGTTGACCCAGTCGGAGGTTTTCACCGGATTTCTGGCCTTTTTTCTTCCCCGTTTCCTCGGACAGCAGACGAGTCTGGGATTCGAAATGTTCAACGAGGTTTTAAAAAAAAGGGTTGAAGGAAAGAGGCAGGATTCGGGACAAGGGGCGCTGTCCGGATAAGGTATGCTGAGGCTCCCGGGTCGTCCCATGGCGCTGTGCCAGGGGGGTATTGCCCGGGATTTTTTGAGGGGTCTTTTTGTACTTTTAAAAGGACGGATGCGAGAGATCATTTTAGTCCAGGGAGGCAGGCCATGAAGCGCAATGTAGGTAATTGGGACAGGATCGTCAGGGGATGCGTCGCTGTTGTCCTCGCTTATCTTGTTTTCACCGGTCAGGTTGGCGGATTCTGGGCTGTCATCCTCGGGATCGGCGCGTTAATCATGGCCGCCACGGCGGTGTCGGCCTACTGTTTTACCTACACGGTCCTGGGCATCAACACTTGCCAACTGGGCGGGTGCGGCCAGAAGAACCAGAAGGGATAAGGACCTGGGGAGCCCTTTCAACCAGCCATGGAGCGAAACCCGCGCCCTGCGGATGGCGGCCGCAAGCCATCCTCCGGTCCCTGATGGACCTGGAAAAGCTCAAGGGCGAGTGTGATATCATGGCTTTCCGGGCCTCCGGGCCTGGTGGGCAGCACAGAAATGTCACCGATTCCGCGGTGCGCCTGAAGCACCGGTCCACCGGCATCGTCGTGATCGGAAGCCGGCACCGTTCCCAGCACAGGAACCTTTATGACGCGCTGGAAAGGCTTGCGGAAAGGATCATTCAGAGGAAAAAAGCCGCCAGGAGGAGGAAAAGGGTCCCGACGGTAAAACCGGCCGCGGTGCGTCAAAGGGAACTGACGGCAAAAAAGCGAAGGGGAAGGCTTAAATCCCTTCGGGGGAAAATTGAAGGGGAGTGATCAAGGGCTGAAGGGAGGAGAGGGAAGGGAGAAGGAGGAAGGGGGAAGAATTCCCGTCTCCCGGCGGTCATCCTATTTTCCATGTCTCCGCGTCTCGGCGTCCCCGAGTCCGTAACTAACCATCTTCCGGCTTCCGAAGCGGTTCCCTTCCGGCCCTTGCCCGGATCCCGTTAAGCTTTTTCAGGACCCCTCCCCGGAAAACGATGGCCGCAAGGAGCCTTTTTTTCCCCGGAAACTCAAGAAAAGTGATGGCGATAGTGATGGTCGCCAGGCCCTGGCCCGGGAGCACGAGCATCCCGAACCCGGTGACGAGAAGAAGGAGGCCGATAACTGTTTTAAGTCCTTTTACCGCCAGGGTGAGAAGGGGGAAGCGGCTCCTGAGGGATTCCGGCGGGGGATAGTGGGCAGAGAAATAATCCGGGCGCATCCTGACCACGGCCACCAGGAGGATCCCGGCGTAGAAAACCGCGGCCCCGATGGACGCCAGGGCAATCCAGGCCCATGTTTCGGGATGTTCCCGGATCCAGCGGACGGGTGAGAGTAAGGAATCCATTTTTATCCCGGGTCAGAATCCCTGAAGATCAAAAATTTCGGATGTTCTATTTTAACAGGGATGAAGGGGATGGAAGGGATAAAAAACAGAAGGGAGAAGAGGGGAAAAACAGAAAAGGGAAGGGAGAAGGAAGAAGGGGGAAGAATGACTGTTTCAGTTTGGACGTGGGACGCGGGACGTGGGACTCTCTTTTCTCGTTACCCCACCTCGTGCAGGGGCCGGACCCTGAATTTTGCCCCCATCCACGCCGCTATCTCCCTGCAGGCATCCACATCCACGTCCGGAAAGAGGACAACCGTCAGGGTGACATCCAGGCCGGCCTCCACACATTTTTTTGAAAAATCCAGCAGGGACCCGTAGGCGTCCGGTCCAATCCCTGGACGGCACAGCTTTTCATAGGTCCCGGAATCCTGGGCATTAAGGCTGATCGACACGGTATCGATGTGCCGGGACAGTTCCGGCACGACGTCTTTTCGATGAAAAAGGTTTCCCAGCCCGTTGGTGTTCAGGCGGATTTGGATGTCTGGATCGAGACGGCGGATTCTTTTCGCCGTTTCCAGTATCTCCGCCAGACGCATGGCTGGTTCGCCATACCCGCAGAACACCACCTCGGAACGGTCTTTCCACCCTTCCTCCTCGAGTGCCGCGATCATCTCGTCAGGGGAGGGATCCCTTTCCAGTTCCAGGTCGTGGCCTTTTACAACGGGGTTAAGGCTCCTCTGGCAGAAAACACAGGAGTTGGTGCACCTGTCGGTGACGTTTAAATAAACCGAGTCCCGGATCGTGTAGGCGATTTTTGAAGGAGGGAGGGGGACGGGAAGATTGAAAAAGCCAGTGGCGTTTCTCGTGGTGATGCGGCCGATATCTCTGATGGAGAGTCCCTTCACCAGGGCGATCCTTTCAGCCACGAAACGGACGTTGGCCGGTTCGTTTCGCTGACCTCTCAGTGGATGGGGGGCGAGGTAAGGGGAATCCGTTTCAATCAGGATTCGTTCCAGAGGGACCATGGAAAGGATTTTTTCCGACCACTCCCGGTTCTTTTTCCCCTCGAAGGTCACAGTTCCGGTGAAGGAAAGATAAAGTCCCAACCCCAGCAGGGCGGCCGCATCCTCTTCTGTCCCGGAGAAACAGTGCACCACGGCCCCCCTGGGAGGCAGTCCGGCCTCCTCCAGGATCTGGCAGGCCCTGGCATAGGCGTCCCTGACGTGGATGACGGCAGGTTTCCCTGCTTTGGCGGCCAGCTCAAGGTGCCGGCGGAAGGCTTTTTCCTGGGAGTCCCTGGGGGAACGTTCGAGGAAAAAATCAAGGCCCGTCTCGCCGATCCCCACCACGGAAGGCTTCCCTGAAAGCCGGGACAGCTCAAGAAGGGCTGGATCATCGACGTCGATGGCATTGTGGGGATGGACTCCAACCACCGCGGAAACTTCCTCGAATTTCTCAGCGATTTTGATGGCTCTTCGGCTCTCCGGGATTCCCGAACCGATGGTCACTATGTGAGCCACCCCCCCGGCGTGGGCGCGTTCAAGGATATCCTCGAGATCCCCCTTGAACTGGCGCATCTCGAGATGGGCGTGCGTGTCGATCAGAGTCAGTTTCATGGCCGGTTGGAAAGTTCGGGCGCCCGTACGCCCGGGAAGGCGGAAAAAAGGGTGTGAAGGGCCGCGACCAATAAACAGGCTGCGCCTTTACCCGCCCTTCGGTGACCCCGCACCGGATTCACCTTATTTTCATCCCCGGCTTCACCGGCCTGTCAAAGGTCAGCACCGAGAGGGTGTCCCCGTCGTGGGCGGCTAAAAGCATCCCGTTGGATTCGATGCCCATGAGCCGGGCCGGGGCCAGGTTGCCCACAACGACGATGGAAAGGCCCACGAGGTCCTCGGGTGTGTAGAACTCCCCGATCCCGGCCACAATCTGGCGTTCTTCCCCCGTGTCCACCTTCATGCGGATGAGTTTTTTGGATTTGGGGACCCTTTCGGCCTCCAGGATCCGGCCTGTAATGAGCTGAACCTTGGCGAAATCCTCGATGTTTATGACGTTTTCCATGGTTTTTTCCGCCTTTTTCTCTTCTTTTTGTTCGCCCGCGTTCTTTTGCTCCGTGGGGGGGGCCTCAGGAACCTCCTCGATTCTGGGAAACAGCGATGGGCCGCGGAATGTCCTGGTCCCCCCCGGCAGGCCGCCCCAGGCAACAAGGGAGGTCACGGTCTGTAGATCCTTTTTCGAGGCGACCCCCAACTGACGAAACATCTTCTGCCCGGTTTCGGGCATGAAGGGGGCGATCATGACAGCCACCTGGCGGATCCCTTCAAAGAGGGTGTACATGACCAGATCGAGGTCTTCTTTCTTCCCCTCCTTGTGCAGGGCCCATGGGGCGGCTGAATCGATATACTTGTTCGCGGAGCCGATAAACTCCCATATGGCCTTTAAAGCCCGATCATAGGAAAGGCTGCCCATCTGCCGGTCGAGTTCATCCCTCGCTGTCAGAGCTGCCCCGACGAGGGCCTGTGACAGGTCATTCTGCAAGGTTCCGGGCTCGGGGACCTCGCCGCCGCGGTATTTTTCCAGCATCCCGAGGGAGCGTTGGAGAAGGTTCCCGAGATCGTTGGCAAGATCGCTGTTTATGCGGCCGGTAAGGGCGGCCTGGGAAAAGTCCCCGTCAAGGCCGAAGGGGACCTCCCGCAGAAGAAAGTAACGGATGGGATCGACCCCGAACTCGTCCAAAAGGCGGTTGGGTTCCACGACGTTCCGGAGGGATTTGGACATCTTCCGGCCCTCGACGGTCCACCATCCATGGGCAAAAACCCTGAGGGGGGGAGCCAGGCCTTCCCCCTTGAGCATGGTGGGCCAGTAAACAGTGTGGGTCGTGAGGATGTCCTTGCCGATGAGGTGAGTGCAGTTTTTCCAGAGGGCTTCGAAGCGGTCGTCGTCAGTGGTGTACCCGGCTCCGGTCACGTAGTTGATCAGCGCGTCAAACCACACATAGGTCACGTATTCCCTGTCGAAAGGGATCTCGACGCCCCAGTGAAGGCGGCTTTTCGGGCGGCTGATGCACAGGTCCTCGAGGGGCTGTCTGAGGAAGCCGAGGATTTCATTGCGCCGTGAATCGGGACGGATAAAATCAGGGTTTTCCTCGATGTGTCTGGCAAGCCATTCCTGGTATTTGCTCATCCTGAAGAAATAGTTGCTCTCCTCGATCTGGACGACTTCCCTTCCGCAGTCGGGGCAGTTACCGTCGACGAGGTCTTTCTCGGTCCAGAATCTCTCATCGGGGACGCAGTACCAGCCGGAGTAGGAGGCCTTGTAGATGTCCCCGCTGTCGTAGAGCTTCTGAAGGAAGTGCTGGACGACGCGGATGTGGCGGTCCTGCGTAGTGCGGATGAAATCGTCGTTGGAGATGTTGAAGCGCCTCCAGAGGTCCTGGAAGCGGACCACCATCTCGTCGCAGTGCTGCTGGGCCTCAAGACCCCGCTCCCTGGCGGCCTGTTCCACCTTCTGCCCGTGCTCATCCGTCCCCGTGAGGAAAAGGACGGTTCTTCCGGCGGATCTCATGTATCGGGCGATGACATCCGCCGCGACGGTGGTGTAGACATGGCCGATGTGGGGGACGTCGTTGACGTAATAAATGGGTGTGGTCACATAGAACGCTTCGCCGCTCATTTCAGTTTCCCCTTGAGTTCATCAATGTCCATGGAAATCGTCGTACCGTCGCTCATGTCTATGGTCGCCTTTCTCGTAAACATATCGAAAAACCTGATTTTGCCGGTCAGTTCCCCCAAGGTAATTTTTTTGCCCGTCTTTGGAAGCCCTTCCAGCAGCTCCCGGTATTGTGCGTATTCGAAGCTCAGGCAGCACAGGAGCCGCCCGCATCCTCCCGAGATCTTGGCGGGATTCAATATGACATTCTGTTCCTTGGCCATCTTGACCGAAATGGCATCGAAGTCCTTCAAAAAAGTGCTGCAGCAAAAGGGCATCCCGCAGGGACCCAGGCCGCCGAGGAGCCTCGCTTCGTCCCGGATGCCGATCTGCCGCATCTCGATTCGGGTGCCGAATTCCTTGGCGAGCATCCGGACAAGTTCCCTGAAATCCACCCTTTTTTCCGCGGTAAAGTAAAAGATCGCCTTGGAGCGGTCCAGAAGGAATTCAACCCGGACAAGGTGCATGGGGATATCCCATTCCCTCACCAGGTTGGAGCAGAAATCCAGGGCCTTGCGTTCCAGTTCCCTGTTTTCCCGGTCCTTTTCGGTTTCCTCCGGAGTAGCTTTCCTCAGGACGACACGATCCGCGCATCCCCGGCAGTGCAGGGTCACCGGCGGTTCCGTGACGACTCCAATGGCCTTTCCCTTCTCGGTCTGAACCACCACTTCATCCCCCTGATGGAGGGTGTGTTCCCCGGCGAGGAAATGGGCAGACCGGTTCTGACCCCGGATGGCTACGAGGACTGTCCGGAAGCCGTGGGTTTCGGGGCTGTCTTTTATCGGTTCCGCCGTTTCGTCGGCGGGATTCTCACCGTTACAGTTTTCCATTGCGTCAGACTCTTTTCTCCCCGGCCCCCGTGTGCTTCCGGACGGAAAACAACAGCCGGTCCAGGGTCAACTGAATGTTTGTATTGGCTTCGAGGGATTCGCGGGCCTCCTCGATGCTTTCACAGACCGCCGCGATCTCCCCGTTGGTCAGTTCCCGGGCCATCTCTTTCAGAGAGGTGATCCCCGAAAGGGTGAGGATCTGTTCCTCCCGCCCCCCTTCCGCGAGGAAAAGAAGGTCCCGGTACCACTGGGCCATTTGCTCCAGCCTTTTCAGGGCATCCTGGCGGTTCCGGCCCCACCTCTGGGAAAGATCGAGGATTTTTGACGGGCTGGATTCCCCGATAGCCAGCAGATATTCAAGTTCCCCCTCCATCCCGCGGGAAAGGCCCTCCTCGAAAAGGCCAAGGGCCTTCGTCAGGCTTCCCCCCGCCATGGCGGCCAGCACGTTTGCTTCCCGGGTTTCGATCCCCCGATCCTCTAGCAGGCTGCGGAGGATGTCTTTGGCAAGGGTTTTAAAGGGAATAACCTGACATCGTGAGGCGATGGTGGGGAGCACCGCGCCCTTCTGTGGGGCGATGAGAATAAAACGCGTTGCCTCGGGCGGTTCCTCAAGGGTCTTGAGAAAGGCGTTGGCAGCGTGTGGATGCAGGAGGTGGGCCCCCTGGATCACGAAGGTCAGGGATCGCCCTTTCATGGGTTTGAGGAAGGCTTTGCCAATGATCTCCTCGCGGACCTGTTTGATCTCAATCCACCTTTTGCCACATGCCGGCTCGACCTGATGAAAATCCGGATGGTTCCCCGCGGCATAGAGGCGGCAGGATGGACAGGTTCCGCACGCCAGGGGGCCGGATTCGCAGTTCAGGCTGGCCGCCATCGCCGTTGCGGCCATGGTCCGGCCGCAGCCCTCCGGTCCCGTGAACAGGTAGGCCGTGGGGACCCTTCCCTTTTCAAGGGCCCTTTTCAGGATGCCAAGGGGGATTTCCTGACCCTGAATGCTTTCAAAACGCATGGGCGAATCTCGCGAAAATTTCCTCTATGACGGCATCGTGGAGGTCGGAGGGACCTTTTTGCGCATCCAGGAGGAGGAACCTTCCCGGGTCCCTTCCCGCGGAAAGAAGATACCCCTCACGGACCCGCCGGTGGAAGGACAGTTCCTCCTCGTCCAGCCGGGCCTCCGATCGGTCGTTGGTTTGCAAATTTCTCCTTTTCGCCCTCGCGAGCCCCGCCTCTGCCGGTAGATCCAGAAGAACGATCATATCGGGCCGGACTTCCCCCCTGGCCGCCTGGTCCACAGCATCCACCGTTTCCCTGGGGACCCCTCTCCCGTAGCCCTGGTAGGCGATGGTGGTTTCGGAAAACCGGTCGCAAAGGACGATCCTCCCCGAAAGGAGGGCGGGCCGGATCACCTGGCCCACATGCTGGGCGCGGTCGGCGCCGAAAAGCATAAGTTCCGCCAGACCTTCCATCCCGGTCATTTCGGGGTCTAAAAGGATATTTCTCAAAGCGGCCCCGAGAGGGGTGCCCCCGGGTTCCCGAGTTTCCAGCGGATCAAGGTTTTTCTGCCTCAGCGTCCGGGCAACTTTCTTGAGAAGGGTGCTCTTCCCGGACCCTTCAATCCCCTCGAATGTCACGAAAAGGCCCATCACTCCCCTCCGCATTGGGCCGGGTCCCCCCCGATCTTGCGGAGAAGGTGTTCCAGGAACCCGAAAAGGACTTCCATGTTCTCGCGCACAGCTTTGGGGCTCCCGGGAAGGTTTACGATGAGGGTCTTCCCGCGGACCCCTGCAAGGCCGCGGGTCAGGACCGCAGTGGGGACCCGCTCCCGGGCTGAGGCCCTCATCGCTTCCGGAATGCCGGGCAGCTCGAAATCCAGGATTGACCTCGTTGCTTCAGGGGTCCGGTCCCGCGGAGATGGGCCGGTCCCCCCTGTGGTGATGATAAGGTCCAGCCCGTCTTTGTCAGCCCAGGAGCGGAGCCTGCCCCGGACGAGGGGTTCCTCGTCGGGAAGGATCTCCCGATGGACCCATTCGACGTTGAATTCATTGCGCCCTGCGAGGCTTTCCTCGACAGCCGGGCCGCTCAGATCCTGGTATTCTCCCCGGCTGGATCGGTCGCTGAGAGTCAGCACCCCGGCCCTAATCCGCACGGGTGTTCCTCAAAAGAAGGTTGTCTGGGCAGAATACCATTCCCCTTGAGGTCTGGATCATGGTTGTTGTCTTTTTTGCGCGATAAACTGGTTGTTTGCGCATTTTCTTATAAATCCTTTGAGGTTAGAGCCGGAAACCTTTTAAAACTACACTATCAGGAACGTGACGGCAAGGAGGGGGAACGACGGGACGGCCAAACGACGAAACGAGGGAATGACAATGCGACTGGACGACCGAAGGACGGCACGAAAAAACAAAAAGCCCTTTCGTTGCTTCGTCAGTTCGTACCATCTTTCTTTCGTTCCGGCGCAACGTCGGGGAAGGTTCCAGCCAGGACCTTTCTTCACATTCCCATGGTGAAGCCGAGGATGACCCGGTCGGTTCTGCTCGTTTCCTCATTGAACTGGACAGCCGCGTCCACGCTGCCGTTGGCATCAATATAGGAGATCCCGGCAGTGTAATAGGTCGTCCCCGCGAGGTCCTGATAGCCGAGCCTGCAAAGGAGACGGGAAAGGGGTTTGAATTCGATCCCCATCCGCAGGTCCTCGTCGCCCTTGGAAAAGGGCCTTTCCTCAAGATCCGCGGCAAAAAGGATGTCAAGGGGGAGTCTCAGCGCTGCCCCGATCCCGGAGGTCCGTTCCAGAAGGTCCTTGTCGCTTCGATAGACGTTCCGGGCCAGGTAACCCAGGGAGATCCGTTCTCCCAGACCAAGAAGCACTCCGAGATCACCCGCGGCAAGATTTCGGTTGTCTCCATCCAGGTCCTCGTATTCCCCCATATGGAAGCTCTCCCCTATGGTCAGGACGGGATGGAGGGTCTGGGCGAAGGCGATGCCCCAGAGATTTTTCTCGAAACCGGCGAACCCGGGATCCGTGTAATAGTTAAAGGCCCCCCTTACGGACGAACTGGTGTCCACCACGGAGAGGACCAAGGTTCCCTCATCGGCTCCCCTTTCACGCAGATATTCAGCCCCGAGAGAGAAGGAGCCTTTGGAGGTCAGGGTCGCGGGGTTCCCAAGGGCGCTGCCCTTGCCCGGGCCAACCGCCATTATGGTGCCTCCCCGCCCCAGGTTTTTCGCATCCGTGCCTGTACCCGGGAAATACGGGTCCCCTGCGGCTGCGGCTGGGAAAAGGCAAAGGCAAAGGAGGGCCGGAGCGCAATAATGGAAACATCTCTTATTCATAGCATGCTTAAATATCCGGTAGTTCGGGATGGTGTCAAGGGCGGCCGGAAAAAAGCTTTGGAATTTCCCCCTTGCCACCTTGCTTTAAATGAAGTATCAAAACATCTTATCTTTTGAGGCTGGAATAAACTATGACGGAAAAAGAACTCGAATATTTCACCGAGAAGCTCAAATCCTGGAGAGAGGAACTCGTCAGCGAGGCCACCAGGACCGTTGACGACATGACCGAGGAAAAGACCCAGTTCGCCGATCCCACGGATAGGGCGACCATGGAGACGGACCGTAATTTTCTCCTCCGGATCCGCGATCGGGAAAGAAAGCTCATAAGCAAAATCGATCGGGCCCTTGAAAAGATCGAAGAGGGCACCTTCGGACTCTGCGAGGAGTGCGGGGAGGAAATCGAGTTCAAGCGTCTGGATGCTCGGCCGGTGGCTACCCTTTGCGTGGCCTGCAAGACCCTTCAGGAAGAGGAAGAAAAACTCCAGAAGAGCTGAGTCCTGCCCACCTTTCCCCGAATCCTTTTCCCCGGTTTTTCATTTACCTTTTCCGGTTTCCCACGGAGACCCGGCCAGTCGCCTTGAGATCCGGACAAACGGTTAGCCGTGGCGGACGATGTTTTCCAGAAAATGGCGTCAGGACCTTTCCTCAGAGGTAATAAAAGCTTTCCAGACCTCCCTGGAGCCTGAAGTCCAGGTTACACGGGCCGCCAATATCATTGCCGGAGGGCTGGGGGCTGACCTTTGCCAGATCCTTGTCCGGGGGCCTGAGGCGGGATTTTTTGTCCTGAAAACCTCTTCCGGCCAGGGCAAAAGGGATGATTGGGAATCCGGTCCGGTTTTCGAAAGGAATCTGCAACGTCTCGCGGATTCCTCCTCTGTCCATCTCTGGTCCAGGGAAAGGGAAGCCCCTGCTTTTCTCACCCCGGCCTTTGCCGAGGGTATGAATTGCGCGGCGGCGGTCCCGGTCCTCTGGAAAGGCCGGACCGTGGCCGTGCTTATTGCGGGATTCGCCCGGAAAGAGCGGGTAGCCAACCCTGTGGTGAGGGAGCTCCAGGTTGTTTCCTGCGCTTTGGCTCCCTACCTTCGAAGCAGTTTTTCCCGCCTGTACCAGATCCGGAAAAATGAGCTGGCAGGTCAACTCCTCAGAGTTTCGGAGAATCTCGGCGGGACTGGAAGCGTCCAGTCCTGTCTGGCCCAGATCGCCAGGACATCGGCCACCTTGACGGGTTCTTCCGGGGCAGTCCTTCGGATGGAAGAGGACCGCGATCTGTCTGTGAAGGCGTTTTTTGCCGCGGACCTGCCGGGCATAGAGGCAATCGGAACCCCCAACGACCTTCCTTTCGCGAAAAAAGCCTTTTTGAGCGGGCGCTCAGTGATCAGCAACCATCCGGAAGATGGTCTTTTACAGACGGGAGGTCCCGTCCGGCAGAACCTCCTTTGTGTCCCTTTTTCCCATGGAAGAACCCGGGGAGTCCTGACCCTCTTCGATCGCAAAGGAAAAAGCGGCCCCCTGTTTTTTTCCCGTCTGGAAAGGGAAACCGTAAGGGCGTTGCTCAGGGTGGGGGTCCTGTCCCTCCAGCATATCGTGAGCGAGACGGAAGTCAGGAACATGTCCCGATCCCTCGAATGGAGGGTGAGGGAACTGACCCTCCTCCACCATATCAGCAGGGCCGTTTTGGACAGGAACGAGGTCCATGAGGTCCTGCGATCCCTCCTTGAAGCCGTCACCAACCTGTTGGGATTTGGCTTTAATCGTGCTTTTCTCTTCATGAAGGACCCCGGGGAAAACGTCCTCCGGGGGGTGATGGGCGTGGAGGCCCTCCCCGTTCCCGCCGCGGAAGCGGTGATGGCAGGTCCTGTCGGTCCCTACGCTGTTCCACACAGAAACCTCGACCACAGGGTTTCCTCCCTTCATCTCCCCGTCCAGGCTGGCGGAGGAGTGCTCTCGCGGGCTGTCCTGGAGAGGAGACCCTTCAGGATACGGATGCCGGGGGACCGGGAGCTGCTGGGGTCCGAGATGATCCGACAGATCGGGGACATTCAGAGTTTCGCGGTCGCCCCCCTTCTTTCCGGCGAGACCGTCCTCGGTGTGATATGGGTCGATAATTTCAAAACCATGAGGCCCATACGATCCGATGACTTTCGCCTCCTGGTGACCGCTGCCGCCCAGGCGGCTCTGGCAATCGAAAGATCGGCCAGGGCCGAGGCCCTGGATTTGTTGAACCGGAAACTGTTGAACCTCCAGAACCAGCTGATACAGTGGGAGAAACTGGCCGCTCTTGGTGAAATGGCCGCTTCGGTGGCCCATGACATCCGGAACCCCCTGGTTTCCATCGGAGGCTTTGCGCGAAGGCTCCAAAAACTGATGCCGGGAAATGAAAAAGGGGAAAAGTACGCCCAGATCATCATCCAGGAGGTAGACAGGCTCGAATGGACCCTGGAAAATGTCATGTCCTACGCGCGAAGTTACGGTATGATTGAAAAAAAGCCTGCGAGGCTGTACGGTCTTCTCTCGGAGTGCGCCGAACTTTTTACGGAGAATTTCAGGAAGAAGAGAATCGATTTCAGGCGCTGTTTCGAGGAGGAAATCCCGGAGATCGTTCTGGACGAGCGGCAGATCAAACAGGCCCTGATCAATATCCTTTTCAACGCCGGGGAAGCTGTGGCGGACGGGGGGGTTGTAATGGTTTCGGCCAGGGTTGAGAACAGCGGCCGGGACGGTTGCGCTGTGATCGAGATTTCCGACAATGGGGGAGGGGTCGCCAGCGAGGATTTGGAAAAGATCTTCCTTCCCTTTTTTACGACCAAGGCGTCGGGGACAGGCCTCGGCCTTGCCATCGCCCACCGCGCCATTTCGGGCCACGGGGGTGAAATTCGGGTAGACAACCGGCCCGGAGAAGGGGTAACTTTCCGCATATACCTTCCCTTGTTGCCCGTGGAGAGGATGGAAGCGTAGGAAACCATGTCAGACGAGGAAAAGAAACACACCATTCTTGTCGTGGATGATGAAGAGAGTGTCCGGTTGCTCTACAAGGAAGAACTCGAGGAAGAGGGTTACACCGTGATCACCGCCGAGGACGGTGAGGAGGCCATCCGAAAGGTAGGCTTTTACCGGCCCGATCTCATTACCCTCGACATCCGTATGCCGGGCATGGATGGCATCGAGGTCCTCCACCGGATCAGGGAGATGGACAAGGACATTCCGGTAATCATGTCCACGGCCTACGGGGAATACCGGCATGATTTCAACATATGGGCCTCCGATGCCTATGTCATCAAGACGGCCAACCTGGAGGAATTGAAAAAGAACATCCGGCGACTTCTGGGTGATGATGCCCCGTAATCTCTCCGGCTCCCTTGCGGGCCGTTCCCCAATTTCAGGCAAAACCCCCTTTCTGATCCTGCTTGTCCTCATGGTCGTCATGGGTTCCGGCTGCCGCCGGACGCCAGAACCCGTGCGCGAAACGCGCTTCATGATGGGGACGCTGGTGGAGATTATCGTCTATGCGCGTGGAGAGGATGCGGCCGATGCCGTAAACCGGGCTTTTACGCGGATGGCGGAGGTGGAAAAAGCCACGAGCTGCCGGATTCCGGGCAACGATGTGGAATCGGTCCGGGAGGGGGCGGGAGCCTTTTTTTCGGGGGATGCCGCCCGCGTTCTCCAGGTGGCCCTTTCGACCGCGGTCGCCAGTTCCGGAGCCTTTGATCCCACCCTTGGAGAACTCGCGGATCTCTGGGGCATCGGGACGGATCGGCCCCGGGTGCCCGGAGAAGCCGGAATCCGGGATGCCCTGGGCCGTTCGGGTTATCAAAGGATCCCCGAATCAGGACGGTTCCCCCCCGGGGAAAAAGTGTGGCTGGACCTGGGGGGAGTGGCCAAGGGGTACGCCGTGGATGAGGCCGTCAGGGTCCTGAAAGATTCCGGCATAGGGGCTGGCATTGTCGATGCCGGGGGGGATCTTCGCACCTTTGGAGTCAAACCCGGGTCCTCCCCCTGGAGGGTCGGGGTCCAGGATCCCGATCAGTCCCAGGAACTGGCGGGGATTCTGGAAGCCGGCGAGATCTCCATTGCGACCTCGGGGGATTATCAAAGGTATTTCGAGGTGGAGGGCGTCCGATACCACCACATCCTCGATCCCGCCACGGGAAAGCCCGCGCGGTCCGGCCTGAAAAGCGCCACGGTGCTGGCCCCGGACTGCGCTCTTGCCGACGCCCTTGCCACCGCGGCATTCGTCATGGGCCCCGAACGGGGTCTTGACCTGCTGGAAAAGCGCGATGGCGTTGAGGGGATCCTGATTTCAGAAGACGGGATGTATCACACGACGTCCGGGATCGGTACCCGATACCCCTTCAGAAAAAAGCAGCCATAAGGAATGCCTGTTCGGGCGGCAAAGGGTTTTTAACTTGGACTATAGACGATGGGCGCTGGATCCTGATTTCAGGATCACCCTGACCCGGCCGAGGTTCTGGGACGGCCTTCTCCTTGCCTTGCTCCTTGCCGCCACTTTCCTCTCACCCAGGCTCCTCCCCGTTCGTTCTGAAGGAGAAACGATGCTGGTAAGGGCCGGGGATTCCGTTTTCCGCATCTCCCTTGGTGAGAATGGGCCCCACAAGGTAAGAGGGCCCCTTGGGGAGGCCGTTATCATGGTCCGGGACGGCGAGGCCTGGCTGGAGAACGCGCCGTGTCCTCTGAAGATCTGCGAGGCCATGGGGCCCGTTCGCAGGGCGGGGGATGTCATCCTCTGTCTCCCGAACAGGATCTATATCCGGGTGGAGGGGAGGGAACCGACCGATGCGGTCTCCCGGTAGGATAATGTCCCTTTCCATGATGGTGGCAGGAGCCTTTGCCCTGGCCTCCATCGAGCGGGCCCTCCCCAATCCCTTCCCCATGGTGAGGCTTGGGCTGGGGAACATCATGACCCTTCTGGCCTTTTCCACCCTCGGGATCTCCGCGGGGGTCTGGGTCGCCGTGGGCCGGGTCAGCCTCGTGGCCCTTTTGTGGGGAGGGGTGTTCGGACCCACCGCGGTCCTCTCTGCATCGGGGGCCGCGGCCAGCCTTCTTGTGATGGTCCCCCTCATGGCATCCGGCCGTTTCAGCCTTTACGGCGTGAGCCTGGGGGGAGCCTACGCCCATGTCATGGGACAGCTGGCCGTTGCGTCCCTGCTTTATGTCAGATCCCCCATGCTTCTCGGGCTTCTTCCGGTCATGGGCGCCGCGGCTATCGTGACCGGGATCTTTAATGCGTGGGTGGCCGGGAAGCTGGCGATGAGAATGGGAAGCGGGGGAGTGAATTCCGGATTGAGAATTGAAAATTGAGAAAAAATTGGGTATCAGAAACCGGACGAGGAAAAGAAAGATCCTTGTGCACCAGTACAAATGTGCACAAGTGCACTTGAATCCTCAATCCTCAATCCTCAATCCTCAATCCCCTTGTCCTTATCCAGTTGACCATCCTGTCCCTGTCTTTTCGCGCCCGCCAGGACCAGTAGTTTTCCCCCTCGCAGGACGTGCATCCGCCGACCACATCGATGGCATCCGCGGACAACCCCGCCGACTGGAGCTGAAACCTGGCCGCGGCATTAAGGTCCAGAAAAAGGCCCCTGGGCGAATCCTCGAAAGCCTCGTCGCAGCAGCCGGTTTCGCGGAACCGGTCCCTGATCTCTTCCCCCACCTTGTAGCAGCAGCGGCCGATGGATGGCCCAAGGGCCGCGACAAGGTCGGCCGCCCGGGATCCCGTCCCCTCGAGGAGTGCCTGGGCGGTTTTTCCCGCCAGCCCCAGCGAGAGGCTCCTCCACCCGCAGTGGACGGCGGCAGCGGCCCCGGATGAACTGTCCCCTATAAGAACGGGAAGGCAGTCGGCGGTCCTGATCCCGATGGCCGTTCCGGGGATGTCTGTGATCAGCGCGTCCCCTTCCTCGAACCGGAACGGGTTTTCCGGAACGTCCCGGCACAGAATGTCGAAGGTTTTCCCTTCTTTTCCTCCTTCTTCCTTCCTCCTTCCTCCTTCCCGATTCAGGACGATGATCCTCTCCCCGTGGACCTGCTTCAGGGTGATCATGTTTTTCGGGTACTCGTCCGGTTCTGTACTGCGCGTCCCGAAACCGTGATCGAAACCGGCCTCCAGCAGGAGGGATGAGTGCAGGAACGGGGTCATCGCTCCCCCGTGATCCAGTCGAAAAGTCCCGAAATGTCCTCAGGGGGCTCCGAGGTAAACGATATTCTCATTCCTGTTTCGGGATGGTTGAATTCCAGAAGCCAGGCGTGAAGGGCCGGACGCTTCAGCCGCCTCACCAGCGCTGTTGCCCAAGGATCCCCAAGGTTGATGGCCGAGGTGCCCCCGGAGTAGGAAGCGTCCCCGAGAATGGGGTGCCCCTCCGAAGAAAGATGGACCCTGAGCTGGTGCGTCCGACCGGTCCCAGGCGTCAGGCGGACCAGGCTTATCCCTCCCCTTCGCCCCAGCACCTCGTAATCGGTGACAGCCCTTTTCCCGTGGATCCTCACCCCTATTTTCTTTCGGTCTTTTTCCCTGCGGGCAAGGGGTTTATCGATGCGTCCCTGTTGAACGCCCATCTCCCCCTTGACCGCGGCGAGATAGACCCTCCCGATGGAATGGTCCCTGAATTGTTCCGAGAGGGCTCGATGGGCCGAATCGGTCTTGGCCGCCACCATGACCCCCGATGTCCCTTTGTCCAGTCGATGAACGATCCCGGGGCGGGTGACTCCCCCGATCCCGGAAAGGTCCTTGCAGTGATGGAGGAGGGCATTAACGAGGGTTCCAGAGGGGTGTCCATGGGCGGGATGGACCACTATCTCGGCGGGCTTGTCGATGACGATGATGTCGGCATCTTCGTGGAGAACGCTCAGGGGGATGGGTTCAGGGCGGATTCGGGAAGGTTCCGGCTCGGGAACTTCGATGGTGATGAAGCTTCCGGAGTGAAGGATGGAGGCTGCCTTGGAAGCGTTCCCGTCGAGGAGGACATGGCCGCCCTCTATGAGTTTTTTAATCCGGGAACGGGTCAGTTCCGGGCAATTCCGGGTCAGAAAAACATCCAGGCGTTCACCGGATTGTGTGCCGGCGACCGTAAAACTGACCCTGACCATGGAGAGTCTACCAGATTTCGGAGTCGATGTCCCCGAAACGCTTGACCAGAACGTCGACAATGGCCCGATTAAAGGGAGCCCACCTGGAGGGCATTTTCGGGTCGACCCTGGAATCGTAGAGCCTTCTTCCCTCTTCCAGGTTTTCCCTCATGTCGGTGAACAGGGAGTCGTTCTTGATGCCCATCCGGATCCTTTCCTGATTGTAGAGGGCGATATCCGACATGATGGTCCGCGCGAGCCTCTGGGCGTCTTTGACGTTGGTTATCAGCGTCATCCGGATTTTACCCCCTTCTCGAGCACCCTGGAAATAAAGGGTTCGGGAATCTTGTGCCTTTTGTCCAGAAAGAAAAGCAGGCCCAGACCAAGAGCCAGTCCCGCGGCGCACCCGATGATTGCCCCGGAGTCCTGCCCTGTTCGGGACCACCCGATGGCCGCCCCAGCAACAGCTGTCACGGTGGGCATTAAGTAGGCGGTGGCCGATGCCTTAAGAAGCTCGGAAGGGGGGAGGGAAATAATAACTTTATCACCCGGATGGGCCCCTGCCGTGTTAAGGACCATCATTTCCATGGTCTTCGTGGAGGAGGGGTGACAGATATTTCTGGCCGCGCAGGCGCCGCAGGCTTCAGAGCGAACGAGTGCCACTTTTGCGTGGTCCTTTTCAATGGTAATGACGGAAGCGGTTTCCTCAAGCATTCTACAAACTTAAGGGACCTGAAGAGGAAAATCAAGGGGCTTGGGCATTTTTGTGTCAACCTCCGGCTCTAACCGTCGAACCTCTTTCCAGTCAGGAGTTCATAGGCCTCCAGATACTTTTCCCTGGTTTTTTCCACGATTTCTTCGGGAAGGGCAGGGGCGGGGGGCGCTTTGTCCCAGGTGAGGGTCTCGAGATAATCCCTCACGAACTGTTTGTCGAAGCTGGGGGGGGTCGTTCCCGACTGGTAGGAGGATGCCGGCCAGAAACGGGAGGAATCGGGTGTCAGCGCCTCGTCGATAAGGAAAATACCCGATGAATCCTCTCCGAATTCGAATTTGGTGTCGGCGATGATGATGCCCTTTCCCCTGGTGTAATCCGCTGCTTTTTCATAAAGGGCAAGGGTGATGTCCTTCAATTTCCTCAGGATCCCCGGTTCAACCATCCGGGCTGCCTCATGCCAGGTGATATTCTCGTCGTGGCCCGTTTGGGCTTTCCGGGCCGGGGTGAAAATGGGTTCCGGGAGTTTCTGGGCCTGTTCCAACCCGGGGGGAAGGGCTACCCCGCAGACCTCCCCGGTTTTGACGTAATCGGTCCACCCTGAGCCCGCAAGATAGCCCCTGGCCACGCATTCGATGGGGAAGGGCTCGGTTTTGCGGACAAGCATGCTTCTTCCTTCAAGGATCTCCGCGTGTTTCTGAAGGGGGCGCGGAAAATCCTCCATACTGGCTGAAACGAGGTGGTTGGGGATGATATCGCCGAGAAGATCGAACCAGAAAAGGGACATCCGGGTCAGGATCTTCCCCTTGTCGGGGATCCCGTTGGGCATGACCACATCAAATGCCGAGACCCTGTCGGTTGCTACCATCAGAAGTGTGGAACCGAGGTCGTACACGTCCCGGACCTTGCCCCTCTTCAGCAGGGGGACTCCCGGCAAATCGGTTTTTGTGACTGCTCTTTCTGTCCCGGCGGTGTATGTCTGCGTCATCCTTTTTCTCCCCGATCTTTTAGAGGGTCGCCAAAAGTCCATGCGGGACTTTTGGCTCCACGGAAAGGGAAAAGTATCATTTTCCCTTTCCTCACGGATCCATAACGTGACACCCGATCATGGATCCGGGCGTCCCGCACCCGGGCCGCTTCGACGACTTTTGGAAAAGCCATCCTCTTTGACTGGGTCGCCAAAAGTCCATGCGGGACTTAGCGCTTCCCGGAAAGGGAAAAGCGTTGTTTTCCCTTTCCTCACGGATCCATGACGTGACACCCGATCATGGATCCGGGCGGCCCGCACCCGGGCCGCGGCGATGGCTTTGTCCAAAACCATCATCCTTTGTCGGCGCCACTCCCGGAAAAAAATCACAAATACATGAAGCCCTTCTGCTTTGCAACGGCTAGGGTCCTTGCGGGTCTTGTAAGGTGGCCGCGGTGTCTGCTATCTAGTAAACGGAGTTCAGTGCATCCCTGACCCTCAAACAGGCGGAGGAAAGCCATTCCCGCATGCCGTCAAGGAGGAGACCGTGGCCAGGACAGCGATATTTCTCCGCAAAAGAACGATTCTCTCCCTTCTCCTGGGGGTCTGCCTTTTTCCGGCCCCCCTTCTGGCCGGGGAAGGGGCGAATCCCGTGGACGGGGACTGGCTCATCCGGCATATCGGAGCGGAGCCGGCGACCCTCAATCCCCTGACTGCCACGGACATTTACGAGAGCACAATCAACGGGTATGTCTACGAGAGCCTCCTGGAAAGGGACAACCGGACCCTGAATTTGGTTCCCCTCCTGGCGAAATCCTGGGAAGTTTCCCCGGACCATCTCAGGTACACTTTTACCCTGCGCGAAGACGCGACCTGGCAGGACGGCACCCCTGTGACCGCCGCAGACGTAAAGTTCACCTTCGACCGCATCGTCGACCCGAAAGTGGACTGTCCCCACATGAAAAGCTATTTCAAGGACCTTGTCAGCGTCAAGATCCTGGATGGACGGTCTGTCCTTTTCACTTTCTCCGCGCCCTATTTCAAATCACTGGAGATGATCGGCGGGCAGAGCATCCTCCCGAAACATGTATTCGAGACGGGCGATTTCAACACCCACCCCGCCGGACGCCAGCCCCTGGGAAGCGGACCTTACCGTTTTGTGCGGTGGGAGACGGGAAAGGAAATCGTCCTGGAAAAGAACCCCGGCTACTGGGGAGAAAAGCCCCATCTGAACCGGATCATCTTCAGGATCATCACCGACGACAACGCGGCCCTGCAGGTCCTCAAGAGCGGGGATATGGATCTCATGGGCCTTACCCCGATCCAGTGGGTCAAGCAGACGGAAAACAAGAGATTCACGGAGATGTTCGACAAGCACAAATACTACGTGCCCGGCTACAGCTATATCGGGTGGAACTCGAAGCGCCCTTTCTTTGAGGATCCTCTGGTTCGAAGGGCGATGACGATGCTGGTGGACCGTGAAACCATCCTCCAAAGGCTGCGCTTTGGCTTCGGGAAGGTCGTTTCCGGGAGCTTCTTTTACGAAAGCCCGGAGTACGACAAAAGCATAGAACCCTGGCCCTATGATCCTAAAAGGGCGGCCAAAATTCTGGATGAGGCCGGGTGGGTGGATTCGGACGGCGACGGGATCCGGGACAGGGATGGGGTTCCTTTCCGCTTCGAGTTTTCCATCGTTTCGGGGGTCCAGTTCCACGAACAGCTCTCGACGATCCTGAAGGAGGAGCTGGCCAAAGTCGGGATCTCCATGACCATCAGGCCCCTCGAGTGGGCTCTTTTCACCCGGGTTCTGGACGAGCGGTCCTACGATGCCGTTACCCTGGGGTGGAGCCTTCCCGTGGAGGCCGACCCGTACCAGGTCTGGCACTCCAGCCAGATCGAAAAAGGGTCCAACCATGTGGGGTTTCACAACGAGGAGGCGGACCGCATCATCGAAGAGGCCAGGGTGACTTTCGACAAGGCCCGCAGGATCGAACTCTACAGGAAATTTCACCGCATCCTCCATGACCAGCAGCCCTATACATTCCTTTTCGTCAGCGAGAGCCTGGTGGCGGTGGACAAACGCTTCGCCAATGTCAATATCTATCCCCTCGGGCTGGATACGACCGAGTGGTGGGTGCCTGGCGAGCGACAGAAATATCATTGACGCTTGCGAGTCCAGAGTTAAGAGTCCAGAGTCCAGAGTCCAGAGAGAAGGGCGGTCGAATGCAAGGGAAAAAATCCTGCATCGGAAAGTGTTTTTTGCCGGACTCCTCGACAGGTTCCCTTCGATCCCGCCTTTGGCGGGACTCAGGGCAGGCTCTGAACACTGAACTCTGGACTCTAAACCCTGAACTCTGAACTGGGTCTTCATGAATCTTCGCGCCTATCTCCTCCACCGTCTTTTCCTCATCATCCCGACATTCCTTGGGATCACCGTCATCACCTTCCTGGTGATCCAGCTGGCCCCCGGGAGCCCGGCTGCCATGAAGGTGCGCATGGGGGAGCAGGGTTTTGTGGGTGACGAGGCGACCCGGGAGATCGTGGAACAGACCAAAGCCCTTTACGGACTGGACAAACCCATCTGGACCCGGTACGGGATCTGGCTCAAAAGGGTTGTGACCTTCGATTTCGGGAACTCCTACAAGGACCATCGGCCGGTCCTTGAGAAAATCGCCGAACGTCTTCCGGTCACCCTGGAGCTTAATTTCATCTCCATCTTCCTTGTGTATCTTATCGCGGTCCCCATCGGGGTCTTCTCCGCCGTCAGGCAGGGGAGCCTCCTTGACCGCGCGGGGACCATCGGCCTTTTTCTCCTCTATTCCCTGCCGAATTTCTGGGTCGCCACCCTCCTCATAATGTTCTTCGGGGGCGGGGATTTTCTGGACTGGTTTCCTGTTTACGGAATTTCCTCCCCCGGGATGGAAAGCGCGGTTCTCCTTTCCCGTCTCGGGGACCACCTGTGGCACCTGGTCCTTCCCGTTTTCTGCCTGACCTATGGCGGGTTCGCCGCGCTGTCGCGCTACCAGAGGGCAGGAATGCTCGAGGTCATCCGGCAGGACTACATCAGGACGGCACGGGCCAAAGGGCTCCCCGAGAAGGTCGTCATCTTCAAGCACGCCTTCCGGAATTCCATCATCCCCATCGTCACCCTTCTGGGTTACCTCCTTCCCGGCATGTTCGGTGGAAGCGTCATCATCGAGAGCATTTTTTCCATCCCGGGGATGGGACAGTTGGGTTTCGAGGCGGTCCTCTCGAGGGATTATCCGGTGGTCCTTGCCATCGCGACGATCTCCGCTATCCTGACCCTTCTGGGACTCCTCCTTTCTGATCTGCTCTACGTCTGGGTGGATCCGAGGATCACCTACGAGGGGGAAAAGTGAAAGGAAGGGAGAAGAAGCAGTCCTACGGACGCCTCGTGTGGCGGCAGTTCAGGCGCGACCCCGCGGCCATGGCGGGTCTGGCTTTCGTTCTTGCACTTTTCGCTCTGGCCCTCCTTTCCCCCTTTCTGGCGGGGAGCCGTCCCATCGCCGCCAGCCTTGGAGGGGATGTGGTCTTCCCGGCCCTGTCGGCCTCCCACAGGGCCATATGGGACCAGTCCGGGGAAGGGGAACGGGGCTGGTCCGTCTATCCCCCCATCCGGTACGGCCCGACGGACATCGACCTCATGGCCAACCTGGAGTCGCCCAGCCGGAACCATCTTCTGGGCACCGATGACCGGGGGCGCGACGTCCTGGCTAGGATGATCCACGGCTCCAAAGTCTCCCTTTCCGTCGGGTTTGTGGCAGTTTCCATCTATTGCCTCATCGGGATATTCCTGGGAGCCCTGGCGGGGTTCTACGGAGGCAAGGTGGATATGGTCATCAGCCGGGCCATCGAGGTCATGATGTGCTTTCCCACCTTCTTCCTCATCCTGGCCCTTCTGGCCTTCCTGCCGAGGAACATTTTCATGGTCATGGCGGTCATCGGGCTGACGGGGTGGACGGGAGTGGCGAGACTGGTGCGCGGGGAGTTTTTAAAGCAGCGCAAGCTCGACTACGTCACGTCCGCGAAAGCCGTGGGCGCGTCCAACCTGCGGATCATTTTCAATCACATTCTGCCCAATTCCCTGGCCCCCGTTCTGGTTTCCGCGACCTTCGGTGTGGCCGGAGCCATCCTGACCGAATCCTCCCTCAGCTTCCTTGGATTCGGTGTCCCGCCCCCCACGCCGTCCTGGGGGGACATCCTCTCCCAGTCCAAACAGTACATCGATTTTGCCTGGTGGCTCACAATTTTTCCCGGCGCCGCCATCTTCCTTACGGTCACCGCCTACAACCTGGTGGGGGAGGGTCTGCGGGATGCGGTGGATCCGAGGCTGAAGTGAGGAAAGGACAAGGGGACGACCGGACGAAACGACAAGGGGACAGCCGAAGAAACGAGATCGGTGGACCACCCGGCGGGGTGGCAAAAATAAGAATTTTAATGATTATTTTGACGTGATTTGGCGGGGCGAAGGCAATTTGCTGGTGCGATTATGTTTTGGTGTACTAGGACTATCTGTTTTCTAGTGCTTTTTGTAGAGCATCCAGAATATCTGCCTGTGGCTTTGTATTCCGAATCCACTGGGCCGGGGCCACCTCGCAACCTCAGCGCACCGGCCTTTACGAGGTTGGCCATTTTCTGCAGAAAGGTCCAGGGGGAAGATTCCCTATCCGGAATGAAGCTGGATTTCCCTTCCACCCGGAGGCTCTAAGGGCAGTGAACGATGAACTCCCATCTTGTGTCCGATTCCCCGGCACAGTTCGGAAAAATTTCAACCATAACTGTGGATGATGGATCCGAGAAGGGAACGTTCACCGATCGCCAGCCGTTTGTCCCCACGCACCCCGAGTCGAAGAGCTGCCTGTGCCCGCTAACAAGAACGATGCGGTCCTTTCTGGTGTAGGTCTGGTATTCGAAAAGGAAGCTACCCGAGGTTTTCCCCAGTTCAATAATGTGGGTTTCCGGACGGTCGGATCCCTGCCTTTTTACTTCGTCGCAACGGCCGATTATCGGACCTGCCTCAAACCCGCCCCCCCCTGCGCGGCGCTCGAGGTCCTGCAAGTCGGCAAGAGCTTCCCCGTAAAATGCGCAGTCCCGCGCCTGATCGAGAAGAAAACGGAAACTGGCTGCGTCTCCCGCGCCATAGGCCCGGTTGAGGGCCGATCCGAGTTCCCCGCAATCCGCTCTTCGCTTCTGGAAACCGGCAGCCCGGTCCAGAAGGCCGGCCGCTTCGGCATGGAAGGAACAGTCCCTTGCCTGGTCGAGGATGTCCCCGCACCGGGCAAAATCGTTCTCGTAAAAGGATCGTTCAAAGACCGAAAAGAGCTGGTCGCATCGTCCGGCACGCTGCACGTCCTGCTCCCAATCCTGGAGAAAACGACTGGCATCCTCGAAGAATTCACACCCACGAGCGGTCCCCAGAACCTCCCTGAACCGGCCGATCTCCCCCGCATCGCGGGCGGACAGGATCTCACTTTCGATCATGGCGCATCTTTCCCGCACGGATTCTCTCTGCTTCCAATCCCGGAGCACCTCAAGGCCCTCGGCATAAACCTCGCATTCCTTTCCCCCGGCCAGAAGGGAACGGAACCCCTCCAGGTCGTCATTTGCTATGGCCGTTTTCAGGTCCTTTTCCAGTGCGCCGCAGTAAAGCTCCCATTCCCAGGCATTCAGGTCGTCGGAAGCCTCCCCATGAAACGCGCACCCCTTGGCCTGCGGGAGAAGGGAGCGGAAAAGTCCAATATCCCCTTTTTCGGAAGCTTCGGAGAGGGCAAGCCCCAGCTGCCTACAGCGGTCCTCGGCCGGCTGCGGAGGTAATACTTTGGCAACACTTTGGCTGCTGCCTGTTTTGGCCGCGGACAGACATTTGTTTTTGGCCGCGCCGGCGGCCTGGTTACACACCGCCTGGCAGTCCCTGAGCTTGCCCTGAGTCTTTATCTCTCTTGGCCATTTTTCATTACAATCGCGAAGGCATCCGTAGTACTCGTCAAGAAAGTCCTTTCCGCATTGCACGAAAAGGGGATCGCTGCAGTAGCGGTCAGCGAAAGCATCGGAAATATAAGCGGCGATGAAACCGGCCACGTTCTGCCTGCACCCGCTGGTGTAATTGGCGATCTCGCAGCTGCGGTCCTGGTAAAAGGCCACCATCTCCGTAAACCTGGAAGTGTATTCCTTTCTCAGGGCGCTGCAGTCTCCCTGCATGCCCTTTTCCAGCGCCGCGTTTTTCCCGCCTGTCGAAATGGACGCGGATTCCAGTTCTTCAAGAACAAGGGTGACCGCTTCGTCAGGGCTGATCCAGGTCCCGGCCTGCGGGTCCTGCGATCTTACCCTCAATTTTTTCCCGGAAGTCCCGGACCCCTGGATCCGGATGTTTTCCTTTTTGAGTCCCTTTTCTTGCAGGAGCTTCAGGGCTTCTGCCGGCGTCATCAAACGGCCCTCAAGCCGGATCATTTCAAGGGCATCGTGCCCGATATCCTTGAAGTAATATTCGAACACCGCGCCGGGATCGGGGGCCTCCTGGAACCTCCCCGAAACGGCGATCCTCAGGATGCCGTCCCTCTCTTGCGGATCATCAGGGTTCTGGAGCCGGATCCTGGTGTCGGAGAACTTGCGGAAGGCGGTCCCCGGTCCCTTTATTTTGCTCCACATCGGGATGTCGCCCAGGGTGCCGGAGCCGGAAACATTCCTGTCTCCGGAAATGCGGTATTCCAACTTCACCCCCGCGGCCGTTTGCGGCTCGTAATTGTTGACCCTCACTCTCAGATTGTAGATCTGTGGCTCTTTGGGCACCTTGCTCAGTTCTATGTCTTCCAGGTCGACGTAAAGGGCGCTGAAGGAGGAGCGCCACAGGGTATAGGTGGCCTGGATGGCACGCCACCACTGTTTGTAGGGCATATTGATGACAATGTTATGTCTGGAGAAGGCCAATTCGCTGTCCTCAGCATCCAGGCAATCGCGAGTTTCTTTGGCCAGTTTTTTTATTGACTCTTCTATTCCCTCGGACCCCGTCCAGAAGGGGAGGATCCACCCTTCCTTTTTCTCCCATTGCGGCACCCATTTCCGTTCGTCACTGCAAACGGAATCAGCATGGCAATAATTTTCCACCCTGAATTCGTAAGCGAAATGGGTGCTAAAGAGAGTAGCATTCAGGGTGAACAACTTCAGATCGCTGAAAACCGGGTTGATATACCCTGCCGGTTCGAAGCCGTCGTAATAATTGGCTTCGAGCCAATCCGTATTCGGGTCCCTGGCATCCTTGGCGGCATAAAGGACCAGCTGTTGCCATCTTTCGTCCAGGAAAAGCCCGAAAGGCCCGATGACTTCCTTGCCCGGCTGGCGTCTCTTCCAGTTTTTCAGTTCCTTTATCGGCTGACCAAGGACGTGAAAGGGGCATGTCATGTCCTGGGCATAATGGGCGGCGTAAGCGGCATCCCTGGCGTTGTTTCCAGTGAAGGGTTTCTTTTCACTTATCAGGTGATCGTTTTCCAAGCCGATTTTCAGGTTCTGGAAATGGTCCTTGACCGCCTCCGGGGCTCCGCCGGCTCCCTGCGGGATTCCCTTTCCATTGGGGTTCAGTTTCGGATTGAAATAATGTTCCGAGTAACAGCTGTTTTCCTTATCATCCGGACCGGGGCCAGAGCCGGTTTTCGAGACGAAGGCAAATCCCTGGATCTCTTCGAGCGTCGGGAAATCGACCATCCTCTGGTTCCTGTGATTCAGCGCCTCCGGCCCGAGGATGGGGTGCAGGCCCAGTCTTTCATAGGCCAGTCTGTTGAATCGCTGGTGGGTACCGAAGTAGGTCTTGTTCGCATCCATAATGGAATAGGAGGACCAACCGGACACCTGCCGAACGTTCAGGGCAAAGGGAAGCACTATAAAGGCCAAAACAGTGAGGAATCGGGCAGGTCGCAGGGGGATCTTGCTGAGTGGGGGCGGTTCCGGAAAGAAGATATCCATCTTGTCCTCCTCCCCGGCAGAATCACGGGGGAAAAGAAACCGGGATCGGGGGTCTCCTGACGGGATATTTTCGGAATCGGGCAGGATGACAGGTCATGGGAGTATTTCATTTCCCCGAGGGGCTGATGTTAAGTATATCACCCGAAAGGGGCGCAGCAAGGGGCCCTGAAGCTCCGCACCTTTCCGAAAACAGCCTTGTAATTACCGGTTTCTGGACTTCTTTCGCCGTTTTTTGGCTACGCCTTTTATAACACCGGATTTCAAGGCCCTTATGAATCTTTCGGAAAAGACAAGGAACGGTCCAGAAGATTCCGGAACACTTTTCAGTTAAGGGGGAAGGGCTGGGTTGAGGAAGCCGCCCTCTACTACGTCGATGCCAGGGCTCGCCCTCCGAAGCTTTATGCGAAAGTGGACCTATCCCGGCGAAATCCCGACCGTGAAGCTGGACTCTTCCCGGCGAAACCTCTACGGAGAAGCTTGATGGTATCATCCTGATGTCGGCGGTTCATTTCCGGGAATCCGCTCTGGGGCAGCATCCGGGACCCGCAGTGATTAAATAAGTTTGTTTATTGAAGAACCAACCCATTCCGCCATAAGCGGTTTTTAATAAAAGACGTTTCAATAAAAAAAGTGCGACGAATTTTATTAATTTTTTCTCCGATTGTTTATTTAATTGGGATGAATATTTCCATACTCGTGGAAAGGGGGATCGGCCTTTTTGAAGAGACAAAATAAATCATTTTTGTCTCGTTATTTGTGCTTGTTCTTGGTTATTCATGAGCAATAATCGTTTCTTTGTTGGTAGTAATATTTTTAAAAGAAAGGAACAAAAGGAAGAGATGAGAAAATAAATATTTATTTGGAAAAAATTTTGGAAACCAAAAACAAGGCTATAAATAAAAACGATGGGGTGTACAGGGATGGCAATCGGCTGGCGATTTAACCGCCCTGACTTTCCGTGGCTGGAAGTTCCGCGTGCCTTTGGGCCTGATAGGGGAAGATGAACTAACAAGGCGACAAAAATTACGACTTGATGAACTGACGACCTGACGAAACGAAGACCTGACGAAATAGCGACTGGACGAACTGATGTTGCAACGAAGCAGCGACTTCGCGAACTAACGAATTGACAAAAAATCCTTGGTTTTTTCGTTTAAGTCGCCCAGTCGCCTTTATTGACCCTCCGCCCGCCATCTGCTATTTTTCCGCTCACTTTGCTGATGGGCATTCGCGAACGGAGGAAAAGTGGCATCCAGCGACAGTCCTTTCCGCCCGGAGGACACCGTCTTTCTGGCCTACCTCGTGGGCATTTCCGTTTTCGTCACCCTTTTCCACAAGGGGGTCGACGGCTGGTGGATCTACGTCCTGGTTCACTCCGCCGCGGCCGCGGGCGTCGTCTTCGCCTTGAGATCCCTTCCCTGGGAAAAGAATGGTGCCCTCCGGTTCCTCCGCTACTGGTACATCCCCCTTTTTCTCATCCTGTTTTATGAACAGATCGACTCCTTCATCCTCGGGATGCATGGGCGGTATCTGGACCATCTGATCGCCGATTTCGAATTCGGGCTTCTGGGCACCCATCCCTCGGTGTGGATGCAAAGGTTCGCAAATCCGGTTCTCACCGAGGTCATGAAGACCGCCTACAATTCCTACTACTGGATGGGGCCCCTGCTGGCGGTATCCCTTTACCGGGCGAGGGAGCTTGTCGCCTTCCGGCGGATGCTGTTTTCCGTTTCCCTGGCTTTTTTCATCTCGTATTTCGGGTTCATCCTCTTTCCGGTGGAAGGTCCCCGCTACCACCTTGCCCACCTTTACAAAGGCCCCCTTGACGGTTATCTTGTGACAGCTTTTCAGGATTTCATCATGGAGCACGGCGACATCCACGGCGGATGCATGCCCAGCTCCCATGTGGCCGTCGCCCTGGTGGTCCTTCTCCTGGCCTGGACCTACCGCAGAAGGTGGGCCTGGTGGATGACTCCCCTCGTGCTGATGCTGAGCATATCCACCGTCTACAACCGTTACCATTATGCCAGCGACGTGTTTGCCGGAGCGGCCATTGGGTATTTCTGTTTCTGGTGGGGGAAGAAGGTGTATGGGGAAAAGGAACAGGGAAGAAAGAATAGGGAATAGGGAAGAGGGAAGAAGGAAGGGAGAAGCCGAAGGCCCTGAGCCTGCCTGCCCTGAGCTCGTCGAAGAGTCGAAGGGGGAGAAGGGTAAATAGGTAAAGCGTAAAGCGTGAAGCGTATCGGCGTAAAGGGTAAGCGGCTGTTCGCACCCACGCCCATTCGCATAGACGTTATTGCGAGGCTTCCTACTGGCCTCTGGACTCTGGATTATATTTTTTTCGTTGGACGTTGGACGTGGGACGTTGGACGTATATCCCCGGGGGCATTTTCCATGGGGATGGGGTTTTTCTAATGCCGACCATTAAAATTGACCAGAACAAATGCAAGGGGTGCGTCCTTTGCGTCGACGTTTGTCCCCACGGGCTTATCCGCCAGGGCAGGGAAATCAACGATCAGGGATACCAGTTCGTCGTCCTGGACGACCCGGACGGGAAGTGTACGGGGTGCACCGTTTGCGCGCTTGTCTGTCCGGATATGTGCATCGAGGTATATAAATGAGGCACGACTGGACGACAATGCGAAGATGGCCAGACGGCGAGGAGAATACGGCCCAACGATGATCCGATTACGACTAAACGGCCATGGGAAGTAACGACCGAAGGAGAAAATGACGGAATGAAAATGCCAAAAACAGGTTCATTTGGTCGTTCAGCCGGTTTTTTCGCCGGCCAAAAGTCGCTGGATCAACAGGTATTTTCTCTGAACCCTGAACCCTGAACTCTGAACCGGATTTCCTGGAGGTTTCTTTGAAAGGCGGCAACCGGGTTCTTACCAAAGGCAACGAGGCCATTTGCATGGGGGCCATAAAGTCCGGCTGCCTGTATTACTTCGGCTATCCCATAACGCCGCAGAATGAGATCCCCGAGTACATGTCCAAAGTCCTGCCCGGGCTCGGCGGGGAGTTTGTCCAGGCGGAGAGTGAACTGGCCGCCATCAACATGGTCCTCGGGGCCTCCGCCCTCGGGGTCAGGTCCATGGCGACGTCATCCAGCCCCGGGATCTCCCTCATGCAGGAAGCCCTTTCCTACATGGCGGGGCAGGAACTCCCTGCCGTGGTCGTCAACATCGTACGCTGCGGCCCCGGGCTCGGCGGCATAGCGGCCTCCCAGGGGGACTACTTCCAGGCGGTCAAGGGCGGCGGCCACGGGGATTACAGGCTCATTGTCCTCGCCCCGGCAAGCGTCCAGGAGATGTACGACCTGACCATTCTGGCTTTCGACCTCGCGGACAGGTACCGGAACCCGGTCATGGTCCTTGGAGACGCGGTCCTCGGGCAGATGTTGGAGCCCATCCTCCAGAGAAGCGAGGCCCCGCCCCCGCCCGAAAAGCCGTGGGCCCTGACCGGGGCCAAGGGGCGCGAGAGGCTATATATCAAGTCCCTGTATCTAAGGGAGGGGGAGCTGGAAGCCCATAACCGGAAGCTCCAGGAAAAATACCGGGAGATCCGGGACAAGGAGGTCCGTTTCGAGGAGGTCCAGACCGGGGATGCCGAACTGGTGGTGGCCGCCTTCGGGACCTCAGCCCGCATCGCCCGCTCGGCCGTGAACAAGGCCCGCGCCATGGGCTTGAAGGTAGGATTGTTCCGTCCCGTCACCGTTTTCCCTTTTCCCTCCCGACGCCTTGAGGAACTGTCCGGAAACGTCGGGAAATTCCTGGTTGTGGAGATGAACACCGGGCAGATGGTGGAGGACGTGAGGCTGGCCGCGGGGTGCCGGGCAAAAGTTGATTTTTACGGCAGGCCGGGGGGAGGGATCCCGACCCCCATGGAGATTCTGGGAGAGATCGAGAAAAAATTCAGAAAAGAAGGATGAAGGATGAAGGACGAAAAGGAAATTAGCCGAATGAAATCAGGAGATGGAAGTCAGGCCATAATCCTTCTTCCTTCCTCCTTCTCCCTTCCTCCTTCTTGTTTCAGGAGTTTTTCATGAAATGCGTTTTTTCAAAGCCTGCAGCCATCAATGACTCGGTCATGCACTACTGCCCTGGGTGCGGGCACGGGGTTGCCCATCGCCTCGTTGCGGAAGCCCTGGACCATTTCGGGATCCTTGAAAGGACGGTTGGGGTCGCCCCGGTGGGATGCGCCGTCCTCATGTACGATTATTTCAATTGCGACGTCCTGGAGGCTCCCCACGGACGGGCCCCTGCCATTGCCACCGGGATGAAGCGGACACGGCCGGACCATGTCATCTTCACCTACCAGGGGGACGGGGACCTGGCGTCCATCGGCCTTTCCGAGATCGTTCACTGCGCCAACCGGGGCGAGAACGTGACCGTCATTTTCATCAACAACACCGTTTACGGGATGACCGGGGGGCAGATGGCGCCGACGACCCTTCTCGGGCAGAACACGACGACGTCCCCCTTCGGAAGAAACCTCAACGCCGACGGATATCCAATCCGGATGGCGGAAATGCTGTCTACACTGGAGGGGACCTCCTTTGTCGCGAGGATGGCCCTTGATTCCCCGGGGAATATCCTCAAGGCCCGCAAGATGGTGTTTACGGCCTTTGATATGCAGGTCCGCAACATAGGTTTTTCCTTTGTGGAACTCCTCGCGGCGTGCCCCACCAACTGGGGTCTCTCTCCCTCGGCCTCCATCAGGAGGATCAAGGAAGAACTCGTCCAGTATTTCCCCCTGGGAATTTTCAAGGAGAAGGTGAAGGCGGATTATTTATAACGACAAGACGAGGGCTGGTTTTCCCTTCAGTCGTTGATTCGTCCCGTCGTCCGGTCTTCGGATCGGTAATGTTAAGGTACCATAGGTCTCGACCTGGTTCTGCTCTTTCGTTCAGTCGTTCAGTCGTCAGGTCGTTCTTTCGCAGAGTCGAGGGTTTATGTACTACGACGTATTCATCTCAGGTTTTGGCGGGCAGGGGATTCTTCTGGCAGGGCAGCTTCTGGCCCAGGCCGGGATGGAAAAGGATCTCAATGTGACCTTCTTTCCCTCCTACGGGGTGGAGATGAGGGGTGGGACGGCGCGGTGCACCGTGGTGATCTCGGATGAGGAGATCGGGTCCCCCATCGTGGACCGGCCCACCTGCGTCATCGCCATGAACCAGCCTTCCCTCGTGAGATACCGGGATAGCGTAGCCCAGGACGGGCTTCTTGTCGTCAACAGCAGCCTCGCCAGGGTTGAGGATGCCTCACGGGACGACATCCGGGTCCATTCCATTCCCATGAGCGAGCTGGCCATCGAGCTGGGGAATGCCAGGCTCGCCAACATGGTGGCCCTGGGATCCTTTGCCCGGCTGTCGGGGATCCTCGAGCCGGAGGAGATTGTCGCCGCCCTCGAGGTGGTCATATCGGCCAGGAACAGGAGTTTTATTCCTCTTAATGAAAAAGCCATCCTTGAAGGTGCCCGTTTTGTAAAAAACGGTGTCTGACAGGAGGGAGTGAGCCATGCAGAAATCCGTGGAAGTGGGAAAGAAAATCAGGGAGCTGCGGGAAGATAGGGGGCTGACCCTTCAGGACCTGGCGGGAAAAACCGGCTACTCCTCCGCCCTTCTCTCCCAGTTCGAAAACCACATGATCAGTCCTCCCCTCGGGGCCCTTGTCATTCTTTCCCGGGCCCTCGGGGTAAAGCTGGCCGATTTCCTGGGCGAGGTTCCGGAGCAGCCCTATGTACTCGTCCGGAGTGGCGAACACGAGGTCTCATCAAGCGTGTCCTCCAGGGAGGGCGTGAACCTCGGCTACAATTACGAGGCGCTGGGCTTCGGGCTGGAAGACAACAGGATGGAGCCCTTTCTCATCACTCTCGAGCCCGTCCCCATCAGGGAGAAGCACCTTTCGGTCCACGAAGGGGAGGAATTCATCTTTGTCCTCGAGGGGAAAATGAGCATCAGGCTCAAGGATTATTCGGACGTCCTCTCCCCCGGGGATTCCATTTATTTCAAATGCACGATCCCGCACCACGTCACCTGCGAAGGCCAGGAGCCAGCCAGGATCCTCGCGGTCATCTACGCGGGGAACAAGAACGGTTAGGAGTAAGGGGCAGGGGGTGGGGCGTGGCAACCTGAGCTCTCCCGGGAGAAGGCAGAAAGGGGGGTAACAGTCCAGAGTCCAGAGGCCAGAGAAGACGACGACCCGACGAGCTGGCGAATGGACGAAGGGAGAAAAAACCGGGCATCTTTCTACCTACCTGTTACTTTCAACTTTCTACTTCTCGATCTCGCCCTCGCGCCCTCCCGTACCTACGCACGTAGGCTCTCACGCTCCTTTACCCCCTTCGGCAGGCTCAGAGCCTTCGGCTTTTTCCTCACTTTAAATCTCTTCTCCCCGGCCTGACCGCTAACATGGCCACCACCGTGAGGCCCCCCCAGAATATGGATGCCCACCGGATCACCATGGGATCGAGGTTGGGATAAAGGATGGGGCCGAGATGGCGGGCGATAAAGGACCCCCCGTACGTGAACCCGGGGTCGCCTCCCTGCCGGAGGGCTTCCTCCCAGACCGTCAAGGGGCAATAGACCCCCGAAAAAGCGAGAAGGGCCGTAATAGACATCCCGATGAAATGTCCCCACCGGACGATCGGTGAACGCAGCCAGAGGCCAAGGGGCAGGCCGACGACCATGAAGGAGGCCCAGAGGAAGTGGATGATCATGAGGAGATCGGCCGCATCGATCATCCGCTTCCTCTGGAGGACGCGGAGACGCGGGGACGCGGGGACGCGAAAAACAGTTTAAGCTCCATTACCGCCTTTCATGGAAAATTCCGGAGCGGGGAACCTTCCTTCTCGAAATAACAATATCTCCGCGTCACCATGTCCCCCTTTCCCCGTGTCAGGCCGCAGGCCGCGCAAAGGAGCGGCTCACTCCCATTTCCTCCGGTCCTCCAGGGGCTTCGCGTCCTCGGGGATCGTCCCCACCTCTACCTGGACCACCTTTACCCCGAGTTTGAGGACATCCCGGATTTTCTGCCCGATGGCCTGAAGGGCGGATTCCGGGAGGGGGAGAGGGCTTTCGATTTCAAGGATCATATCGTCCATGGCCCGTTCCCTGATCACCACAGCCCGGAGGCGTGTTATCTCAGGGAAACACGAAGCGGCCTGGGTCAGCTGGGACGGGTGCACGAACAGGCCGCGCACCTTGGTCACCTGGTCCACCCTTCCGAGGATTCCCGTCAGCCTGGGGCTCTCCCGTCCGCAGGGGCATTTATCGTAGACGGCCCTCGAAAGGTCCCCGGTGGCGAAGCGAAGCAGGGTGTTGAAGGGATTCAGGACAGTGACGACAACCTCCCCCGTTTCTCCCTCCGGAACCGGGTCAAGGGTTTCCGGTTCGAGGATCTCCACGATGACGGAAGGATCGAAGTGCATCCCCTCTGCCGCCTCGCACTCGTAGGCGATGGCTCCCACCTCGGCTGTGCCGTAGCCCTGGCGTGTCCTGATCCCGTGGACCTCCTGCAACTCCTTGCGCAGGCTCTCGGGAAGCATCTCGGCGATGACGAAGGCCTTCACAAGGGAAAGGACCAGCCCCGCCTCGGAGGCCTTTTCCAGAAGGACCTTGAGATAGGAAGGTAGTCCCACGTAGGCGTTGGCTTTTAAGTGCGCGGCGACCTGCGCCTGGATCTCGCTGTTCCCGATCCCCGCAGGGATGACGGCGCAGCCCAGGTTGCTGGCCCCTTCCTCGAACATGGCGCCGGCCGGGGTGAGGTGGTAGGAAAAGCAGTTCAGGACGATGTCCCTTTCCTTAAAGCCGCAGGCGGCAAAGGCCCTCTCCCACCGGAAGTAGGAATCCGCGCGGCCTTCCGGGTCGTAGATCGGTCCGGGTGAGGAGAAGATCCTCCGGAGCCGGCCCGGAGGAACCGTGATGAGCCCGCCGAAAGGGGGGTCCTGGCTCTGGATCCCGGGAAGATCCGATTTTTTCAGAACGGGAAACCTGCGCAGGTCCTCCGGGCTGTTCAGGTCATCGCTTGTCACCCCTTCCCGGGCCAGCCCGGAGAGAAAGCCGGGGGCTTTCTGCCAATCCCCGGCCATCAGTTCATGGAGCCTGGCGATCTGGAAGGGGAGCACTTCCCCGTAAGGCAGGTAATCGAGGTCTCTTTCGGTCCGGTGCATTGGGCGGTTCCTTTCCATTTTGAGATGATGAGGAAAACTCCATTCAAGGATGCCTGCAGGGGTGATCCACGTCAAGGTGTATGCAGGAAAAGCGGAATGGAAAATGCCCGTTGACAGATCTTGGCTATATGGCTAAATTGCCAAATAACCAAAAAGGATGGTACTGATCATGGAAAAATTTTCCTTGCGTTTAATGGAAAAAGAGGCAGCTGTTTTCAAAGCCCTTTCCCATCCGGCCCGGCTGTTCATGGTCGAGGAGATCGCGCGGGGGGAGAAATGCGTCTGTGAGCTGGTCAGGATGCTCGGCCTTGATGCCTCTACCGTTTCAAAACACCTGACGGTTCTGCGCAACGCCGGAGTGCTGGAAGACCAGAAAAGGGGAAATATGGTGTTTTTCCGGGTCAGGATGGAATGCGTCCTCGGATTTTCCTCCTGCGTCCGCAAGTCTCTGGAATCCCAGGCCCGGGAACAGCTGGAAGCCGTCGCTAGGTGAGGAAGGAAAGCAGAAGAGAGAAGGATGAAAAACACAAGGAGATAAGGAAGAAGGGAAAAGCAGAAAGGATGAAGGATGAAGAATGAAGGAAGAAACTCAAACCCAAGGCCAAATTTCAAAAATCAAAAGGGTCAAAAGCTGTAGAGGAAAGACCGATCCAGGGGACAGTTTTACGGATCAGCGATTAAAAGAGACCTCTGCAGAATTCCCGTAAACGAACACAAGCAGGGAGATAAAAAGTGAAAATCCACAAAAAAGCAGAATCCAGAGGAGATGAGGGGTCATGCAGCTGCGGGTGCGGCTGCGGGAAATCCGGCCCCTCTTATGAATCAGAAAAAACCGCCGCGGCCGGGCCAGAAAAGAAAATCCTGGATGTGGAACTTCTGGTGACCGACCTTGAAACCTGTGAACGCTGCGTCCCCACCGGAGACCAGTTGGGAAAAGCGGTCAGGTTGTTGCAGCCGGTGGCAGAGGCCCTCGGGATCGTGTTGCGGCATCGGGAGTATGTCATCAGGACCCGCGAGGAAGCGAAGGCCAGGGCATTGATGACCTCGCCCACGATAAGGCTTAACGGCAGGGATATCGAGCAGGAGATCCGGGAATCGGTTTGCGAATCCTGCGGGGACCTCACCGGCAACGACACCGTCGTCGAATGCCGCGAATGGCATTACAGGGGACAGGTTTTCCCTTCCGCGCCGCTTCCAATGCTCATCGAGGCGATCAGTGGTGCCATTTTGAATATCGACGAAATGCCGCCGGCGACGCCGGATCTGCTGAAGAAATTGCCGGAAAACCTGGAGCGGTATTTCGAAAACAGGAACCAGGACAAACCCTCATCACCCTGCTGCTGTTAGGAGAGTAATTTTCGCGGAATCAGATAAATTTCTCCGAGCGCAAGTCTTTAACCTTTGGATTGGAACGGAAATTAATATGGAATGGAAAAAGGAATATAAATCGCTTCTTTTCATCATAGGGGCCTTTCTGGCCCTTTTCTTTCTGCCCATCGAGTCGGCAAGGCTTCAGGGCGCCATAATCGAAGCCTTCGCCCTGGCAAAGTGGTACGCGCAGGAACACGTCATATTGTGTCTTGTTCCCGCCTTTTTTATTGCCGGAGCCATCACCGTTTTCGTGAGCCAGGGTTCGGTCATGAAATATCTCGGCCCGGCAGCCAACAAGGTGATCGCATACGGCGTCGCCTCCGTGTCGGGTAGCATCCTGGCCGTGTGCTCCTGCACTATTTTGCCCCTTTTCGCCGGGATCTACAGGATGGGGGCGGGCCTTGGGCCCGCGGCGGCTTTCCTGTACTCCGGACCGGCCATTAATATCCTGGCCATTATCCTGACGGCCCGGATTCTCGGGCCGGAACTGGGCATCGCCAGAGCGGTCGGAGCTGTGGTTTTCGCGGTGATCATCGGTCTTTTGATGCACCTTTTTTTCCGTGAGGAAGAGAGGGAGAAGGTAAAAAACGCGGCTGATTTTTCATCGGGCGACAGCAGGCCGCTCTGGCAGACGGTTCTGTTCATCGGTTTCCAGGTGGCCATCCTGGTTTTCGCGACATGGGGACGGCCTGAGGGGGCCACCGGCCTGTGGGCGGCGGTTTATTCCCTGAAGTGGGTCCTCGTCATGCTATCCGCGGCGGGTCTTGGACTGGTCCTGGCATTTTTCCATGGCATTCCGTTATGGAAGATAGCGGCAGGTTTTGCCCCTGTGGTTTTATTGCTGGCAGCAAGGCCGTTGTTTGCAATCCAGCAACTTTTCCCTCTCCTCGTATTTTCGGTTGGCGTGGCAGGCCTCTCCTTTGCCATCGGCAGCACCGAAGGGGAGGGGAAGGACTGGCTTGAATCCTCCTGGGGCCTGGCCAAGCTGATCCTCCCTCTGCTTCTTGCGGGTGTCCTGGCGGCGGGCTTTTTCCTCGGCAGGCCCGGCAGCGAGGGTATAATCCCTTCGGATTGGGTGGCCTCGGCGGTGGGAGGCAATTCTTTATGGGCCAACCTTTTCGCATCGGTAGCGGGCGCCTTCATGTACTTTGCCACTCTCACCGAGGTCCCGATCCTGCAGGGGCTTTTGGGCGCCGGCATGGGGAAAGGCCCCGCCCTTGCGCTTCTCCTGGCGGGTCCCGCCCTGTCGCTGCCCAACATGCTGGTCATCCGCAGCGTCATGGGCACCAGAAAAACGCTGGTTTTTGTTTTTCTGGTGGTAGTAATGGCAACGATCAGCGGCCTGATATTCGGAGCGATGATTTAATTCAGCAGAGAAAAACTGAATAGAGAAAGGGGAACAGGGAATAGGGAAGTTTTTCGTTGAACATTAAACGTTCAAGGTTAAACCCCAAACTTGAATTCAGGAGGTTTGCCATGAAGAAGCTTCAGATCCTCGGCACAGGGTGCCCCAAATGCCGGGAGCTTGCGAAAAGGACCGAGCAGGCCGCAAAGGAACTCGGCCTTGAATATGAGATGGTCAAGGTCGACAAGGTTCCCGATATTATAGCCTTCGGCGTCATGTCCACCCCGGCTCTGGCCGTGGACGGGGAAGTGAAGGTGGCAGGCAAGGTCCCAGGCATCGAAGATATTAAGGATCTCCTCCGCTGACGGGTGCTTTCCGGGAAATATTCGCCGCGGCCCCATCGGGATTTTTCGCGGCGGCGCGGATAGAAATTTTAGCAGTCCTGAAAATTTGCTGTAAGTGCTAAAAAATCTTTTTTCACTGGGGGAACCCTGACCGGCCCAACCATTAAAAAACTTGGTTTTCTGGATCGATTCCTGACCCTCTGGATCTTTCTGGCCATGCTGGCTGGAGTGGGCGGGGGATACTTTTTTCCGGGGATCAAGGATTTTGTGAACCGGTTCTCCGTCGGAACCACCAACATCCCCATCGCCATTGGGCTGATCCTGATGATGTACCCGCCCCTGGCCAAGGTGAAATACGAGAAGCTGGGGGAAGTGTTCCGCAACGGCAAGGTGCTGGTCCTTTCCCTCGTGCAGAACTGGGTTGTCGGCCCTATCCTCATGTTCGGGCTCGCCGTCGCCTTCCTGTCCGGGCGCCAGGAATACATGGTCGGCCTGATCCTCATCGGCCTTGCGCGCTGCATCGCCATGGTCATTGTCTGGAACGACCTCGCCAGCGGGGACAGGGAGTACTGCGCGGGGCTGGTGGCGTTTAACTCCATCTTCCAGGTGCTGTTTTTCTCTTTCTATGCCTACGTCTTCATTACCGTCCTGCCCCGCTGGCTGGGGCTGGAAGGGATGGCGGTGGACATCTCCATCGGGCAAATCGCCGAAAGCGTCTTCATATACCTCGGCATCCCCTTCATTGCCGGCCTTTTGTCCCGCTTCGTCGGGCTCCGGACAGTGGGGGCCGAGCGCTACGAAAAGGCTTTCATTCCAAAGATCAGCCCCATCACCCTCATCGCCCTGGTGTTCACGATCCTCGTGATGTTCTCCCTGAAGGGCGAGTACATCGTGAAGCTGCCCTTCGACGTCATTCGCGTGGCTGTCCCGCTGGTTATATATTTTCTCGTTATGTTCCTGGTTTCCTTCTGGTTGTCCATGAAGGCCGGGGCCACCTACGAGCAGTCGGCGACTCTGTCCTTCACGGCAGCATCCAACAACTTCGAGCTTGCCATCGCGGTGGCGGTGGCCGTCTTCGGGCTGGATTCCGGCCAGGCCTTCGCCGCTGTCGTCGGGCCCCTGGTGGAGGTTCCGGTCCTCATCTCCCTGGTGAATGTGGCCCTGTGGCTTAAACGGAAGTATTTCCCCTTTGCCGTCGAGACGCCCACGGGAATCTGCCACGTGTCGTGCGAGTCGTAGGGGAAGGGGATCTCGTGTAAATGTGTGTTTGCTTTTCGGTGTGCGTGCATATGAACGGGAATTGAAAGGTCAGTCTTCAATAAGGAATTCTCCATGACACGCTTCTCCAAAGATCCACCTGATTCCCAGGGACATGTAAAAAAGCGCGTTCTTTTTCTCTGCACCGGGAACTCCTGCCGGAGCTAGATGGCGGAAGGGTGGCTCCGTCATCCGCGCGGCGGTCAATTCGAGGCGTATTCGGCAGGGACGCGGCCCGGCAAACTGGGCCCCTGTGCGGTAAAGGCCATGCTTGGGGCCGGCGTGGACCTCTCGGCCCATCGGTCAAAGGGCGTAGATGATCTGCCAGACATCCTGTTTGACCTTGTCGTCACGGTCTGCGATGGGGCGCGGTAGGAGTGCCCCTTCTTCCCGGGAGGGGCGAAAAAAATCCACAGATCCTTTCAGGATCCGCCTCTTCCCGCGAAAGATACGGCCAACGAGGAAGAAGCTCTGTCTTAATTATTGGAGGGTCCGGGACTAGATCCGGGACTTTGTTTCCACCCTCGGGGAAAGCCTGAGGTCCGAAGACACCTGAAAAAACCTCCTTTTCCATCCCCGCGTCAGGGTGAATAACCTTTGACAGAAAATCTTTAAAATTTTTAAATGCTGTCCATGCGCTACGTGGTCCGTATCCTCGCCTTCTGGCTCATCCTCTCTGTCTATTACGGGATGGACTGGCTCAACCACGTCCAGGTGGCAAAATCCCTGGGCATGGGGATGGTCAGCATCCTCATGGTATCGTCCTGGACCGGCCTGAGGGGGCGTGAAGGGTTGTTGGGAAGGGTCCTGAACTTTATCGTTGTCCTTTCCTTCTTGTGCATCATCGCCTTCCAGGCATTCCTGAGGGATATCTTCGGGGTCGGCCACGACGACCTCGTGATCATGGAGGCCCTCTTTAACACCTCCGGCGACGAGGCCTCGGAATTCATCCTTCAGAATATTTTGTATATGGGGAAGCATTTTCTGGTCCTCGTCGTCGCCGCTGTCTTCTACTGGTTTGTCCTCGGATTCAGGAGTTCCGGGCCTGTTTCTCTGAGAAGGGGTGGAAAGGTCAGATGGCGTTTCGCGGCGGCCATCACGGCCCTTTTCTGCCTCGTCCACTTAAACCCTGTCATGCGCAAGGAAAACCCTTTCCTGTTTTTTCCCATCCGGCACGCCAAATGGGAGAGAAGGGTCGAGCACATCAGGAACCTCCAGGAAAAAATCGCCTCAGCCGCCTTGTCAGACGCTGCCCTCGCCTCCATGACCTACTCCGGGGAGGGTCGGAGGACCGTCGTTTTCGTCATCGGGGAGGCGACGGCCCGGCACAACTGGTCCCTTTACGGCTATGGGAGAAAGACCAATCCGAAACTGGAGGAACTCGGCGACCGCCTCGTCAGGTTTACCGACGTGGTCACCAACAAGGGCTCGACGGTGCAGGACATCGAAGCCCTCATCGGGCCCGCCACCCATGACGATCCGCGGCTTTTCGAGCGGACACCCGACATCCTGACCATAGCGGGTAAAGTTGGCTACAAGACCTGGTGGATCACAAATCACACCACGGACGTCACCGGAACCCTGGCTATCATCGCTCATCACGCGGATGTGACCATCAACACGAACAAGGGAGGGTCGCGGGGTGAGGGATCCCATGACGAGGTCGTCCTTCCCCGTCTGGAGGAGGCCCTTCGCGATCCGGCTCCTCTCAAGTTCATCGTGCTCCACCTTCTGGGGGGGCATCCGGCTTTTTATTTCAGGTATCCCGATGAGTACGCCGTTTTCAACGACGCGCAGGATGAGGTGACCCGGGAGCTTGAAAAGGCCGGCCGAAGCTATTTTGCCATCAAAGCCCGCAACTATTACGATAACGCCATGCTCTACGCCGATCATGTCCTTCGGGAAACCATCGAATTAACGATCCGGGAAAGCAGCGGGGACACAGCGTGGCTCTTTGTTCCGGATCACGGGGAGGATGTCGCCCATTACACAAATTACGCGGGGCACAACAACCGGGTCCTGACCATGTTCGAGATCCCCATGCTCCTTTGGCTTTCAGGGTCCTTTCCCCTGGAGGTCTATGATTTTGCGGCCGTGACGGCCCGGCCCTATCAGACCGATCTTCTGGACCACACTCTGCTGGGGCTCCTGGGGATCAGGGGGGACTACTACAACCCGGTCCACGATATCCTGGCCCCCGGTTTTGAGCCGTCTCCAAGAACGGTGGCGGGGAAGTCCTACCCGTGGAAGGAATGACAGGGAAAGAGGTATGACGATGGAGCCTTCCCGGGAAAACAGACTGGCCCGAAGATACGGCTATTTTCTGGGGTTGCTGTCCGCGATCCAGGTGACGGCGGGGATCTCCCTCCTCTCGGCCGTTCTTTTGTTTGGTGGGCCGAAAACCATGGCCCCGGCCGTCGAACACATCGGAATGTTCGGCCGGTCACTGACGTGGATAGCGGTTTTTCTCCTCCTCCTCGTCACCGCCGCCGGCCTGGTTTCGTTTTTCCGCGTCAGGTATGGATGGTTTTTCGTCTTTATCGTTGCCTCCCTCCTCCTCCTCGCGGCCATCCTTCAGGGACCGGGAACCATCGGGATCACGCGAATAGGTTTTTCCGTTATCCTGATCCTTTCGGGGCTGTCCTGGGCGCTGGCCGTCGTGTACTATCTCCGGGACCTTTACACTTGAGGGAAAAGGACCGGTATCCGGAAGAGGGAAAAGGGAACAGGGGAGAGGGAAGGAAAAGCCCAGGCCTTGAAATCAACCGTTTTCATCGTCGAGGATGACGCCAAGATAGCCCGGGTCGTCAAGGCCTATGTGGAAGGGGCCGGTTTTGAGGCCCGCCATTTCCGGAACGGGCGCGAGGCCTTTGCGGAAGCGCAGAAGGGGCTGCCGGACCTGGTGATCCTGGATCTCATGCTCCCCGATATTCCGGGGGAGGACCTTTTCCACGATTTAAAGGAAATGGGGGATGTCCCCGTGATCATGGTCACCTCCAAATCCTCGGAGGAGGAGAGGGTGGCCGGCCTGGCAATGGGGGCGGATGATTATGTGGTCAAGCCCTTCAGTCCGCGGGAGCTGGTGTTCCGGGTCCAGGCGGTCCTGAAGCGCTCCTCGGCATTCAAGGAGGAAGAGGGCAGGGAGCTGAGCTTTGACGGGGGCCGTCTTACCCTGGACGGAAGAACCTTTCAGACTACGAGGGATGGAAAACCCATCGACTTGACCTCGTCGGAATTCCGGATCCTTTTCACCCTGGCTTCGAGGCCCGGCAGGATATTCTCCAGGGATGAGCTCATCGGGCAGGCCCTCGGGTACCAGTTCGAGGGGTATGACCGGACTGTGGACGCCCATGTGAAAAATATCCGCCGGAAGATCGAAACGGATCCAAAGAATCCGGAGATCATTCAAACCGTCTACGGCGTCGGCTATCGGTTCGGCGGGAGGCTGGATGTTTAGGTCCCTCTGGGGGAAGTCCTTCCTTCTCCTCGTTCTCGTTTCGGCGGTCGGACTGTCGGCGGCCGTCCTCCTGCGGGGCATGATGATCAGGGATTTCAGGTCTTTCCTTGAGGGAGAACGGCTGGATCAGGTCTACATCGTCACTGCGGCCCTCGAAGGGTCCTGGGAGAGAAACTCCGGGTGGGAGGAAACTTCCCTGGCTGACACAGCTGCGATGGCCCTGATGCTCGGCATGCAGATCCAGGTCCTTGACGAAAAGGGGAGCCTTCTCCTGGGCACCGACGGGGCCCTTGAGGGGCTCTTGCCGCTCATGAGGCGCCGTGTGCTTTCCTTCCAGCCGGAACCCTTGCCGATCAGGGATGAATTTACCCCGTATCCCCTTTTCCTGGGGGGGGACAGGATCGGGACCGTGAATGTTGCTTTCCTTCAAAATGACCGGAGCGGCCTCTTCGTTGAGAGATCGGAAAAGTTTCTGCTTCTTTCCTTCCTGATCCTGGGGGGGCTCACTTTTTTTCTCAGTCTATGGGCCTCCCGCCGTCTTGCCGCCCCCATCCGGGCTCTTTCCTCCCGCGCAAGGGATTTGTCGGAAGGAAAGCGGGTTGAAAAGGTTCCGGTCAAAAGCTCCGATGAGATCGGGCAGCTCACCCGGGTGTTCAATGACATGGCGGCCAACCTCCAGACCCAGGAGAACTTAAGGAGAAAGCTCGTTTCCAACGTTGCCCACGAGCTGCGCACCCCCCTTGCCGCCATGCGGGCCGAACTGGAGGCCATGATCGACCGTGTTGAGCCTACGGGAGAGGACCAGTTGAGGTCCCTGTACGAGGAGACAGGCCGTCTGGCTTTTCTGCTGGACGGCATCGATGACCTGACCCAGGCCCAGGCGAGCTCATTGAATCTCGAGAGGCGGGAAATGGATGTCCTGCCTTTGCTGGGCAATATCCGGGAAAGGTTCGCAGCCTCGGCCCGGGAGCAAGGGGTCGAGGTGGTTCTTGAGGGGGGAAAGCCGGTTCGCGCCTGGGCCGACGCGGACAAACTGAGCCGCGTCATCATCAATCTCGTGAGCAATGCAGTCCGGGCCACGCCGGAAGGCGGCCGTGTGACTTTAAGGGCGGAGGCGGGGAAAGCGGGAGCCAGCATCGAGGTCGCCGACACGGGCGGGGGGATCAGCAGGGAGGACATGCCTCACATCTTCGAACGGTTCTTCAAGGGAAAAGGTGGCGGCCTCGGCCTGGGACTTAGCATAGTGAAAGAACTGGTGGATGCTCACGAGGGGAGGATCGAGGTCCGGAGCGAGGCAGGCAAAGGGACGACGGTGACGGTGACGCTGCCAGGGGAGAAAAATTAGCAGGTTAAAAGGAGAAAGAAAGAAGGGAGGATTTTTAAAACGAAGTGCCGAATTATCTTTTCCCTTTCTCCTTGTTACTGGAGCGGCCCGGGAAAAGGGCGGCCTTCACATTTTTTCATATTCTCTTCGAATTTCCTTCAAAGGGTTTTGCTAGAAAGGAGACAAGAAAATATTCTTCAAAACCCAAAAGGAGGTACAACAGATGAAGAAGAGAAGCTGGATGGTTGTAGCAGTGGCCCTCACCCTGAGCATGCTTATAGGCGGAAGCGCCATGGCCCGGTGGGACGGGGCGTCCGATGGCAGAGGCCAGAGAGGTTTTAACTGCTGGACGGCTGACGGCGCCGGCGATGTGGATCCTGAAAAGGTCATTCAGGTCAGGAAGGACACCCTGCCTCTCCGGGATGAGCTGTGGGGAAAGAAGCTCGAGCTTAGCCGTGAGTACAAGAAGGATCAGCCGGACATGCAGGTGGTCGAGCAGCTGAGGAAGGATATGGTCGAGATCCAGACAAGGATCGACAAGGTTGCCTCGGATCACGGCCTGACCAACTGGGGCGGAAGAGGCCTTTCCGGTGGCGGTCATGGCCGCGGACACGGAGATTGCGCGAGGGGTCGCTTCTAAATTCTTTTCGGGACGCGCCCGTGGGTATCGTCCCTGGGCGCGTCCTGGAAGTTGAGCCTATGAGAAAGAGCCTTTTTATCATTATTTTCCTCGTTTTCTCCCTGTTGTCCTTTGAACAGGCGCAGGCCGCCATGTGCGGTGCCGGGGACATGAGGCCCTACGGCGGATACTGCCGCGGGCCCAGGTGGGGATGGTACGGCGCGGGCAAAAAGGTTCGGACGGTCCAGCAGGTCCGCATTCTGGTTGCCGATTACTTCAGGGACGAGAAGCTGACCATAGGGGAAATTATCGAAAGGGAGCATTTTTTCGAGGTCCATATCCTGGACCCTTCCGGAAAGCAACTCCTGGATGTCCTCATCGTGGACAAGCGCAACTGCCGCATTCGATCCAAATATTAGCGCCGGAAGGGTTTTTCCCCTTGAAAGGGTTCCCCCCCCCCGTTTTTCTTTTCTGGGATTGACCATTCTTTCCCAATCAGCCCTTGAAATCCCGGGAATAAATATTAAGCTGTCCCTTTAAGGGATTTAAGGACGCGCCCCGCGCGGGGCACCCGGATCAATGACCCGTGTTGCAAGTCATGGATCCGTGAGGAAAGGGAAAACCGCGTTTTTCCCTTTCCGGGGAGCGAAAAGTCCCGCATTGGACTTTTTGCGATCCTGTCATGAGTCGTTCGCCGGAAAAGAGGGTGGCCTGATGTCGCTTTTAAGGACTGTACCCCCCGAAGAAGCCGTAGGGGGGATGAAAAGGGTTTACGACAGTTTTTCCAATACGCTGGGGATGGTCCCTCCCCCCCTTGTCGCTTCGAGCACCAGTCCTGTCCTCCAGGCCCTCCTCGCGTCCTGCCTGGTCTATTACAATGAGCACCGGACCCTTAGCCAGAAACTCATCTCCTGCATCCGATATATCACTTCCGTCATCTTTGACCTGGGGCCTTGCCTTGAATTTGGCAAAAAGGCGTTGAGGTTCCATGGGCTGACCGATGATCAGCTCGATGCCCTGGGAAGGGATCCCGCCTCGGTTGACCTGAAGGAAAAAGACAAGGCGCTGTTTCTCTTTGCCGTCAAGGCCCTGCGCGAGCCTGACCATGTGAGCCTGGATAATATCAAGGCCCTGAAAGAGATGGGATGGACCGATGCCGACATCTTCGATGCGTTAAACGTGTCCGCGGTTATGATCGGGCCCGGTCTGATGATGAAAGCCCTTAAAGTGGCAAAAGTCTGAAAGGAGAAAAATCTTTTGGAACAGCTGGCAGCAGATCCCGTTAAATCCGTTCTGTTCGTCCTGGTCCTGGCGGGCATCTTTCTTGGATACGTTTACTGGTTCAACCCGAAGCCCGTGGAGTACAAAAGGGCCCACCACAAAAGGGTAGGAGCGATTTTTATCGTGGCCATTGCCGGCACCACCTATCTTTTTTTCCCATCGGAAGTGAACATGGCACTCCTGGTCCTCGGGGTTATGCTCCTTTACATGATCAACGCCCGGCTGGTCCATTACTGTCAGAATTGCGGGAAAGTGATCCGGACGAGCATAATCAGACAGGTTCCGGAGAAGTGTCCCCATTGCCATTCCCTCTATATTCCGCCGAAATGACGCGCGCGGGGCGCCGTCTCGGCGTCGCCCTCCCGTAAATCCGGAAGAAGACCCGCCCCAAAAAAGTATCGATAAGGTCCAAATTTCTGCCGCTTTTTTCCCTGTTGTTCGCAAAATCCGGGATCTTGCCCTTGTGTCTGGCAATCCGCCTCCGGGGGAGGTAAAATAATATTGTGGTTAAAAAGAAAGGACAGACGGAGGGAAAATGGATCTTTCCCTGGGTTTAATGAAAGGTTTGAACCGCGGAAGGGGCCGTCGTCTCGCGCTTCACTCCTTCCGCGACCTGGAACGTTGCCGAAGGTGCTCCGACAAGGGGATCTACTGCGGGGGGCATCTTGTGGGGGCGGTCACGAAACAGGGAAACGGCTGGTATTTGTGGAAGATCGAGGACTCATGCGGAGCGGCGGAACGCGCGGATCTGGCCATGTACGAGGAAAATGCCATCTTTCTGGGCTGCTTTGAAACTCTGCGCGGGGCCAAACGCCGAATCAGGGAAGCTTTTGAACCAGGGGAAAGAAGAAAGTAACGGGTAGAAAGGGGGGATGGTTTCTTCTCCCTTCGGATCTTCTCCCCCTTCCACCTTTTCACGACCTCAGGGCAGGCAGGCTCAGGGCCTTCGGTCCTTCGACAGGCTCAGGACCTGCGGCTTCTTCCTTCCACCTTCTCCCTTCCTGTCTTTATGATATCCACCTTTTCCGTCGCCGGTAGTGTTTCACGTCCCGGTAGGACTTCTTCCCTCCGACCTTGGACAGCCCCAGATAGAATTCCTTCACGTCCTCGTTTTCCTTGAGCTTCTCCACTGGATCGTCCATGACGATCTTCCCGTTTTCCATGATGTATCCGTAGTCCGCGATGGAAAGGGCGATGCGGGCGTTCTGTTCGACCAAAAGGATCGTTGTGCCCTCCTCCCGGTTGATGCGTTGGATGATATCGAAAATTTCCCGAACCAGCAGGGGTGCCAGCCCCAGGGACGGCTCATCCAAAAGCATGACTTTGGGCCGGGCCATGAGGGCCCTGCCGATGGCCAGCATCTGCTGCTCGCCTCCCGAAAGGTAGCCGGCAAGGGTGTGCCTCCTGTGGGTGAGCCTAGGGAAATAGCCGAAGACCAGCTCCATGTCCTTTTTCACCTCATGGCGGCTTTTCCGGGTGTGGGCCCCGGCGATGAGGTTTTCATCCACGTTCAAGTCATCGAAAACCCGGCGGCCCTCCATGACCTGGAATATCCCCATCCTGACCCTTTTCTCGGGGTCCATGGTGTCTATCCGCTCCCCATTGAAAGTGATGGAGCCGTCGGTTACTTCCCCTTCCTCACCCTTCAGGAGGCCGGAGATGGCTTTTAAGGTCGTGGATTTGCCGGCCCCGTTGGCCCCCAGCAGGGCCACGATCTGGCCCTCGTTGACCTGGAGGGACATACCCTTGAGGACGAGGATGACGTCATCGTAGATAACCTCTACATTGTTGAGGGAAAGAAGGGGCTGAATCTGCCTGTTATTTTCCGCTGGAGGTTCTGCCATGGCTATTTATTCTTTCATCATTGCAGTGCCTGAAAGTATCGGGATCCTCGCCCCGGGCAGGATCCTTTCAGCGTTCGACCTTCTTCCTGACACGCTCATACCCCGTTACGCCGATACGTGAAAGGAGCGCGGGAGAAAACCTTTATTCTCCCGCGCTCCTTTGATTTACTGTCCCAGCCACTCGGGCTTGCGCTCGAGGTTGAGTCTGGTCACCGGAACGATGTCGCCCGCTGAATCCACTTTGTATACGAAAAGGGATGTGTTGGGCCTGTGGTCCGTGGCTGTGAAGGTAATGGGAGCCGCCGTCAGGCCTTTTGTGTCGAAATCGTTCAGCTGCTCAAGGGCGGCTTTTACCCCGTCGGCATCCAGGGTGGAGGCATTCTTCAGGCCTTCCCACATGACCATCATGGAAACCCATGACTGAATGTAATGGACGGTATGCGTGTCGTTGGGGTGCTTTCTCTGATGCATCTCCAGGATGGGTTCCATGCCCGGAACGTCCTCCCCGTAGAAAGTGAAGGGAGCCATGCCGAAGGCCCGTTCCTTGGCCGCGTCGCCGGTGAGTTTCACCAGGTTTTCGTCAAACCCCCAGACGTTGATGAGGAATTTCGTGTCCAGGCCAAGTTTGGCCGCGTCCTTGATGATAACGGCCGTGCTTCCCACCGTCCCTCCGATCCACGCCCAGTCCGGATTAAATTGCTTCATGTTGGTGAGCTGGCTCACGGCATCCGTGGCGTTAAGGGCGACAAACTGATCCTCCCCGATCTCGAAGCCGAGCTCCTGGGCCATGGCTTTCCCGGCAGGGATGGGGTTCTTGCCGTAGGGGTGGTCCGGGTAGATGAAGACGACTTTGGGCCTGCGCGTCGTATCGGTCCAGATGCTGTCCACGTACTGCATGGCTCCCCGGATGGCGTCCCCGTAGCTGGTGCCCACATAAAAGTTGTAGGGGGTCTTGGCCGGGTCGTTCAGGGCGGAGTCGTAGGAGGCTGACATGTAGATGATCTTGTCCCGGTTAACCAGCTCCTTCAAGGCATTGGTGTCTCCCGTTCCCCACCCCTGGATCAGGAAGATCCCCTGGTCCTTGTAGGTCTTGTAAAGCTCGACGGCCTTGTCGGGTTTGTAGCCGTAGTCGTTGGCGATAAGCTCGATAGGCCTCCCGTTCACGCCGCCGTTGGCATTGATGTATTCAGCCGCGTCGATGGCGCCCACGGCGTAGTCCTGCCCTACATCAGCCGTACCCCCGGTCGTGTCGAAAATCCCGCCGATTTTAATGGGTTCCGGGGGCGCTTCAGCGGGTTCTTCCGCCTTCCGGCAGCCCGCGACAGCCATGGTCAGCAGCAGCGCCGTGGCGCAGACCATTGCCATCCATTTTGACTTCGTGATTCCGTACCTCATATCAATCCTCCTTGGAAAAGTGTAAGACAGACCCCCCGCCGCTTCTTTTTTTCACCGTTTGGGATGACAGGACCTTACCAGAATAAAATGGCATTTTAATATGAGAAAGGCCAGAGCTTCCAGTAATTTTTTATCGTGTGCCACCGGGCCGCCAGGCCGTCGGGTTCGAAAATGAGGAACAGGATGATGATCAGGCCGAAAACCCCCTCTGTCATGCTCTGGAAAATAGCGAAGATGCCTGGGTAGACCTGGGTGAGGGCATGCTCGGGAATCCTCAGGAGTATGGGTAAAAGGGTCATGAACACCGCGCCGTAGATGGCCCCAAGGACGCTTCCGAGGCCTCCGATGATGATCATGGCGAGATACTGGACCGAAAGCCAGATCCCGAAAGCCTCGTCGTTGACCACCAGGACGTAATGGGCCCAAAGGCTCCCGGCCACACCCACGAGGAAGGAGGAAATTCCGAAGGAAAGGATCCGGTAGAGCCAGACGTTGACCCCGATGACCTCCGCGGCGAGATATCGGTCCCTGATTGCCACAAAGGCGCGCCCCGGCCGGGTCCTGGTCAGGTTTTTCGTGTAGAGAGTCGCGGCGATGACGAACGCGTAGATGAGATAGTAATAGGAGCGGTCGCTGTCTAATTCGATGCCGAAGAAAGTTGGGGAGGAAACCACGAGGCCGCTGCTTCCCCCCGTGAGGGCTGTCCAGTTCCGCATGGCGTAGCCGATGATGAACTGGGCGGCCATGGTGGCGATGGCGAGATAGAGTCCCTTGAGGCGAAGGGAGGGAATGCCGAAGACCATCCCCACCATCGCGGTGATGACTCCAGCCAGGGGAAGGGCGATCCAGAAGGGCAATCCCCCTTTCACCGTGAGGATGGCGGAAGCGTAGGCTCCGACGCCCATGAAGGCTCCGTGGCCCAGGGAGATCTGCCCGGTGAATCCGGTCAGGATGTTCAGCCCGTGGGCCCCGATGATGTAGATCCCGATGAGGTTCATCAGGTAGAGGGTGTTCGTGTGGAGGATGGCGTTCATGGGTTTGCTTATCCACGGGAAAACCAGGAGAAAAAGGAAGAGGAGCCCGATCCAGAACTTGACGAAAGGCGTCTGGAAGACGGCCATGTCCTCCTTGTAGGTCTCGTGGAATATCCCGCTCGGCAGCTGCGACATGGCCTAGACCCTCTCGATCTCTTCGGTCCCGAACAGGCCGTAGGGCTTGATCATCAGGATGATGACGAGGATGACGAAAGGGGCCACCTCCTTGACGCCGCCGCCGAAGTACTGGTCGAGATAGCCTCCGGAGAGGTTTTCCAGGATCCCGATGATGAGTCCGCCGATCACTGCTCCGGGGATGCTGTCGAGGCCTCCCAGGATGACGGCGGGAAAGACCTTGAGCCCGACGGTGGAGATGTTGACGTTGACGCCGTTGATGTTGCCTATCAGGATCCCCCCGACGGCCGAGACCACCGCGGCCACGCACCAGGAGACCGCGAAGACCTTCTTTACGCTGATGCCCATGGAAAGGGCCACCTGGTTGCTGTTGGCGGTAGCCCGCATGGCGATCCCCATCCGGGAATACTTGAAGAAGAGGGCAAACAGGACGAGAAACACCATCGAGGCCAGGAACGTGTAGATGTAGACCTGGGAGACCATGATCCGGCCCAGGTGGACCGGGGCCTGCGGGAAAATGGCGGGAAAGACCCTGATCTGCGTCCCCCAGATGGAGGAGACGATGGATTTTAAAACCAGGGAAAGCCCGATGGTGATCATTATGATGGAGATGACGGGTTCACCGATCATGGGGCGAAGGACGAATCTCTCTATGGAAAGGGCCAGAACTACGGAAAAAAGCATGGTCAGGATAAACCCGGCCCAGAAGGGGACCTGGTAGGTCGTAAGGAGCGCGAGGCAGACGTAGGCCCCCACCATGAGGAGCTCCCCCTGGGCGAAGTTGATGACCGAAGATGCCTTGTAGATGAGGACGAAGCCCAGGGCAACGAGGGCATAGACGCTGCCGATGGCTAGGCCCTGGATAACAAGCTGGAGGAGAAACCAGAGCTCCTGCATCCTAATCCCCTTCCGCGGCGCCAAGTTCCCGGATGATAACGGTCGTCTTGATCCGGGCCATTCTGCCGTCCTGGTATTTGATGGTCGTGTCGATGGGGATGTCCCCCGCGTCGGTGTACAGGGCCTCGATGACGTCCCGGTAGCGTTCCCCGATAAAGCCCCGCCGGACCTTTTTCGTCCTCGTCAGCTCGTCGTCATCTGCGTCCAGTTCCTTGTAAAGGAGGACGAATTTCCGGATGATGGCCAGGGGGTTGATCCGCGCGAGGTCCCGGTTGACCTTGAGCGCTTCCTCCTGAATCAGGTCGTAGACCTCGGGCCTGGAGGAAAGGTCGGTGTAGGTTGTGTAGCCGATGCGCTTTTTTTCGGCCCATTTCCCGACAATGGGCATGTCGATGTTGATGATGGTGGCGATGAAGGGCCTTTCGTGCCCGATGCAGACGGCTTCCTTGATGTAGGGGGAAAACTTGAGTTTGTTCTCGATGAACTGGGGGCTGAACATGGTTCCGTCGGCCATTTTCATGACGTCCTTGACCCGGTCGATGACGACGAGGTGGCCGTCCTCGGTGAACATCCCCGCGTCGCCGGAGTGGAGCCAGCCGTCCCTGAGGGTTTCCCGGGTCGCCTCATCATTCTTGTAATATCCCTTGAAGACGCTCGGACTGCGGGAGAGGATCTCCCCTTCGGGGGAGATGGTGATCTCGGTCTCGGGGATGGGTTTGCCGACGGAATCAAAATTGACGTCGCCGTCGTAATGGATACAGGAGATTCCGGAGATCTCCGTCTGCCCGTAGATCTGCTTCAGGTTGACGCCGAGGCCGTGGAAAAACCGGAATGTGTCCGGTCCCAGGGCCGCTCCGCCTGTTGAGGCCGAGCGAAGGTTGGTAAACCCAAGGCGGTCTTTCAATGCCCGGAAAACCAGGGCGCGGGTAAGGAAATACTGGAAAATCAGAAAAAGGGAAGGACGGCGTTTCTCGAATTTGCAGTCGGCAATCCTGTATCCGATCGGGAGGGCCAGGTTGAAGGCCGTCCTCTTGAGCCAGGAGGCGTCCATGACCCTTACCCGGATCGACGCGGCCAGGTTCTCCCATATCATAGGCGGGGAGAACATGACGTTGGGGGCGATCTCCCGGCGGTTTTCGGTGACGGTCTCGGGCTCCTCCGGAAAATTGACGGTGAATCCCACCAGGAGGGCTGAGGCGACCCCCATCATCTGCTCCCCGATCCAGGGAAGAGGAAGAAAGGAGACGTACTCGTCGCCCTCGAACTTGGGGTCGACCTTGATCAGATTGGCCGCCATCTTGAGCATGTTGGTGTGAGTCAGCATGGAGCCCTTTGGAAACCCGGTGGTGCCGGAAGTGTAGGCTATGAGGGCAAGGTCTTCACCCTGTGTTTTTTTCACCATGTCCCCGAAAAGATCCGGTGTCCTGCTTTCGGCGTCCCTTCCGAGTGCTTCGGCCTCCCTGAAATCCATAAGAATGTCATCATCATACCCGCGCATTCCCTTCGGGTCCGTATAGATCACCTTTTTGACCTTGGGGATGCTCTCCCTTAATTCAAGGATCTTGTCCACCTGCTCCTGATCCTCGGCGACAACGAACCTCGCGTCGGAATGGTCGATCACGTATCCGACCTCTTTAGGGGTGGAATCCTGGTAGATGCCGAGGGGGACCGCTCCGGCGCACTGCGCCGCCAGTTCGGCAAAAACCCATTCAGGGCGGTTGTCCCCCACGATGGCAACCTTGTCGCCCGGTTCAAGGCCGAGTTTGACGAGGCCCAGGCAGAAATGGCGGACGTGCTCCAGGTACTGGCGCCAGGTGAAGGACTGCCAGATCCCGAATTCCTTTTCCCTCAGGGCGACCTTCCTGTCGCCGAAGTTCCGGGCGTTCCGAAGAAGGAGCTTCGGCAGGGTGTCGGACGAGGAAACCTCGAGGGGTTGGGGAAATTCTTTAGGTTTTTTGGAGAACATCGATCCCATGTTATTCCGTATAAGGGAAGAATGAATGATGAAGGATTGAGGATGAAGGGTTATGGGCCAAAAAGCCGGACTGGCTATTCTTCCTCCTTCTTCTTCCTTCCTCTTTCTTCCTTCCTGTTTTAGATCTCCTCCTCGCCAAGGTAGGCGGAGACGACTTTCGGATCACTCTGGATCTCCTCCGGCCTCCCGAGGGAGATGCGTTCACCGAAATCGAGGGCGCAGATCCGGTCGGAAATGTCCATGATGACGCCCATGTCGTGTTCAATGAGGATCACCGTCACATCCCTTTCCTCGTTGATGTCGAGGATAAATCGGGCCATGTCCTCGGTCTCTTCCGCGTTCATCCCGGCCATGGGTTCATCCAGGAGGAGGACTTTCGGATTCAGGGCAAGGGCCCTGCCCAGTTCAACCCTTTTCTGAAGCCCGTAGGAGAGGGTTCCTACCACTTTTTTCCGGATGCCCTGGATCTCCAGAAAGTCGATGATCTCTTCCACAACTTCCCGGTTGGTGATCTCCTCCCCGCGGGCCTTTCCAAACCAGAGCCCCCCCGTCAGAAGGTTGGTGCGCATATGGAGGTGGCGTCCCAGCATGAGGTTGTCGATGACGGTCATGCCCCGGAAAAGTTCAATGTTCTGGAAGCTGCGTGCAAGGCCCAGGGCGGCCCGCTTGCTGGGGGAAAGTTTCGTAATGTCCTTTCCGTTGAAAACTACCTGGCCCCGGTCAGGATGGTAGAGCCCCGAAATGCAATTTAAAATGCTGGTTTTTCCCGCCCCGTTGGGCCCGATAATCGAGAATATTTCCCTCTCGCGGACATCGAAACTGACCCCGTTAAGGGCCATGATCCCCCCGAAATGAAGATAGATCTCCCTGAACTCGAGGATGGGCAAGAGGTCCTTCTCCCGGGCCGGCCTGAAAGGGACCGGAAAGATCTAAAACAATGTTTGGTATTTATGCGGGCGAAAAATTTCTATACAGTTACGCTAATTAAAGCATTGCTGTCAAGTGTGAGGCCAGGGTCGAAAAATCCCGTTAAAAATATCGTTTCAGGATGTTAAAGTAAAGTTTGTAAACTCCCTGAGGGATCGGATCCGGGAAAAACCCCGGCCGGAGAGGCGGCGGCGGTTGAGACGGGGAAAGAGCTCGACAGAAAAGGGAGTGAGGGGGGAAATGAGTGGAAGGGAGAAGGGTGAAGGGTGAAGGGAGAAAAGAGCGGGAGGCGGTTTTCTTCCTTGTTCCCATTTCCTCTCTCCCTCTTCAGTTTTTCCCGGAACATTAACAGTTTTTTTCAGGAGGCCCTTATGCTCGCCAAGGATTATATGACCCGAACTCTGGTGACAGCCCACCCGGAAGATCTGCTCATCGACGTCAGAAAGACCATGCAGGAGCAGGGGCTCCGGCACATCCCTGTGGTGGAGGATGAAAAGCTCGTGGGCATCGTGAGCCTCAATTCCATCCGGGACGCGGGCCCCTCCAAGGCCACGGATCTTTCGATCCATGAGATCCATTATGTTCTTTCCAAGATGAGGATCCGTGATGTCATGAAGAAAAAGGTGATCACCTGCGGGCCCGGGGACCACGTGGAGGACGTTGCCCGGATCATGCAGGAAAAGCGGATCGGGGCTGTTCCTGTGGTCGACGGGGGCAGGCTTCTGGGCATGCTCACCAACGACGACATGTTCCGGATCCTCATGAAGATCCTCGGGATGGACACCCCTGGAAAACGGATCACCCTGGAGATGGAAAGCGGACATGGGGAACTCATCGTCGACATCGTCAGGACGGTGAAAGGCGCCGGCAAATTTATCAAGAGCTTTCTATCTGTGGAGAGCCCGCACCCCGGACGTCAGACGGTCATTCTCCATCTGGACGGATCGGATATGGGTGGAGTCGTTGAATCCCTGAAGGACCAGGGTTTTGACATACATGCGGTGGACGACGTGGAATAGGGCGGCCGCATGCCGCCCTTACGACGGGACCACTTGACGAACCGGAGACTGAACGAAGCGGCGAAGAAACGACAGGACAAACGGGAGACCGAACGGAATAACAGGGAAGCGACAGGGTGAATAGACGAAACTAGGGAACGAAAGTTCAACTGAACGACGGCGCGGATTCACCCTTCCCTTTCGTCAAGTCGTCAGATCTTTTCGTCGTTTAGTCGTTCCGTCGAAAAATACTAAAGGGGCATTCATGAGCATCGGAGAGGTAAGGTTCGAGATCACAGACAGGGTGGGGATCGTCACCCTGTCCCGCCCGGAAAAGCTCAACTCCATGACGCGGGCCATGTTCAGTCAGCTGGCCGGGATTGTTTCGGAAGTGGAGAAGAATGATGAGATCCGTGTCCTGGTTATCCGCGGGGAAGAGGGGGCCGGGTTTTGCGCCGGGGACGACCTTTCTGAGCTCGTCAGAATCCAGCCCTCCGGGATAAGGGACTTCCTCATGATGGGGCAGGATATTTTGACGCGCCTGGAATCCCTTCCCCTGCCTGTCATTGCCGCGGTCGATGGAAACGCCCTCGGCGGGGGGCTGGAGCTCGCCCTCTCCTGCGACCTCATCTTCGCTTCCGAAAGGGCCAGACTCGGGCTTCCGGAGATCGGCCTCGGGATCATCCCCGGCCTGGGGGGGACAATCAGGCTTCCCCGGACCGTGGGGCTGGGAAGGGCCAGGGAGATGATCTTTTCAGGCCGCATCCTGGCCGCATCCGAGGCCCTGGCGTGGGGCCTGGTCCAGGCGGTCTTCCCGGAGGAGGGTTTTTTCCCGAAAGTCCTCGAGTTTGCCGGGGGCCTTTGCCTGAAATCCCGCATATCCCTGGCCCTCGCCAAATCCACCATCAACCGCGGGCTGGACGCCAGCCTGGAGGCGGGTCTGGCCCTCGAGAGGGAAGCCTTCTCCTACTGTTTCTCCCTGCCCGACGCGAAGGAGGGGATCAGCGCGTTTCTCGAAAAACGGAAACCCATTTTTGGAGGAACGCTGTCATGACACGGAGACACGGAGACACGGAGAAAGAGGTTTTTCACTGGGTCCCCGCGTCGCGAGCCGGAACATGAGCAGTGCTATCGGTCCCGGCTACACTCACGTCTATACGGGCAGCGGCAAGGGAAAAACCACCGCCGCCCTGGGCCTTGCCCTCCGGGCCGTGGGACGGGGTCTTGGGGTTATCGTCATCCAGTTTCTGAAGGGGTCCGAGGGATCAGGCGAACTCCAGGCCGCGGATAAGCTCGCCCCCGAGCTCCTTATCCAGCCCATGGGGCGGGGTGGGGTCCTGTCGCCTTCCGATTTGACTCCCGCGGACGGGGACATGGCGGCGCAGGCAGTTGACAGAGCCAGGGAGATCATTGCCGATCCTAAGTGGGACGTGGTTATCCTCGACGAGATCCTGACGGCCTGCTCCCTTGGTTTGGTCAAGGTCAAGGACATCCTCGGGATCATGGGTGCCCGGCCCGAGGGGGTCGAACTGGTGCTGACGGGGAGAGAAGCCCCAGGGGAGGTGATCGAAAGGGCGGACCTTGTGACTGAGATGAAAGATGTGAAGCATTATTTCCGCAAGGGGGTCCCGGCAAGGTCCGGCATCGAGCGATGAGACAAAACCAAACCCGGCAGTCCCCCTGGGGAGCAGGTGTCCGGTGATGGGGGGCACCCGGATTGAGAGCTTCAGGACGGGAGACTGCGCAGTCATAACCCTTTCTTCCCCGGATGGTTTGAACAGGCTCGGGGCGTGGGTCCTGGAGTCTCTGAGATCCGAGGTTGAAAGGGCCCTTGAAGGGAACTGCCGCTGTCTGGGGATCACGGGAAAGGGGAAATCCTTCGCCGTGGGCGCGGACCTCAGGGAACTTGCCGCCCTTTCCCCCAAGGCGGCGCGGGCCCTTTCCGATCTCGCCAACGGGGTGATCCGCCTTCTGGAAAACAGCGGGGTCCCCGTGGTGGCCGGGATCGACGGCTTCTGCCTCGGCGGGGCAGTGGATCTGGTCCTGGGCGCGGACTGGCGCCTTGCATCCTCTACGTCCGTTTTTGGCCACCCGGGCGCCGACCTCGGGATCATCACAGGGTTCGGGGGGACCCAGAGGCTTTCCCGCCTGATTGGACAGCGCTGTGCCAGTCAGTGGATCCTGACGGCGGCCAGGGTCGGGGCGGTCCAGGCCTATGAGGCCGGTTTTCTCCAGGAGGTCTGCGAGCCGGACGGGTTCCGTTCGGCTTTCGAAAAAAGGATGAAGGCCTTCGCATCGCTGCCCCGGGAATGGGTGGGGGAGGTAAAGAAAAGTTTAAGGTTGAATTTTTAAAGTTTAACGAAAAACCGAACAGGGAAGAGTTGTGAAGAGGAAAGAGGGAACCTGGTCATTGCATCCAGTCGACGGACAACCTGGGAGGGGTAAGAGCCAACAGGTTCCCTGTGTCCGGATAGGTCACTCATCCGCGCCTTTCCGACAAATGGGTTGCCGAAGTTTTCAGGCAGGGTCCTCGAGAGGTATTAAATCGCTGTCGCTTTTTTGCCGCAAAATCTGGTTATCTCGCGCTCCCTCGTCATGCCCGGGGCATGACTTGCTAAAGGCGCCAGGGAGGCGAGGAAGTCCAAATACCCTAACCCAGGTTTGGGTAGTTCAGGGTTTGGCTTCCTTTGCGGCTTTGCGTGAGGCTGCCATTCTGGCTTTGAAACTGAGGCACACTGACAGGAGGGTGAGTTGGATTTTTATGAAGTCATAAAAAATAGAAGGAGCTGCCGGGTTTTTACCTCGGAGCCCGTCGGCCGCGATGTTCTCGAAAAGATCGTCGAGGCCGCCCTTTGGGCCCCTTCGGGGAAGAACCGCCAGAATTGCCGGATCTTCGTGGTGACGGGAGAAAAGAGGGACACCCTTGTGTCCATTGCGGACCGTTCCTGGTCCTTTATTGAGGAGAGCCTCCGTGAGCTTTACGACGAAAGGATCGTTGCCTTCACCCGGAATTTCTTCCGGAACCTGGGCGGCGCTCCCGTGCTCCTGGTTTTTTATTCCGAGCCCACAAAAGAGGGGGCTTTTGTGGACCTTCAATCTGTTTCCGCCGCCATCGAGAATGCGCTGCTGGCGGCAACGCATGAGGGGCTAGGGTCCTGCTGGATGAGCAACCCCGTGCATCTGAAGGATGAGGTCGACAAGGCCCTCGGGGTCGAGGGCATGGACCTGGTGGCCTTTGTCCCCATCGGGTACCCCTCGAAGACCCCTCCGGCCCCGCCAAGGAAGGACGGGAGGGCGCGTTGGGTGGGATTCGAGTGAAGTCCAGAATCGAGAGTCCAGAGTCCAGAGTCGCAAGTTAAGAGGAAAGGGGCATTCCAAGGAGGTTGACATGTTTACGGGTAAAACTGCTTTAAGGCTTATGTTTGCGGGTTTTCTGGTGGCGATGTTCCTTTCCGGCTGCGTCTGGGAGGGGTCCTCGGATGAGGGTCCGGTTGCCGTGATTGTCGTCAATTCCCTTGAAGACGCGGTGTATCCGGCTACCGCCGGCACGGTGACCATCAGGGATGCTATCGGGCGCGCGGAACCCGGGGAGAAGATCACCTTCGACCCGGCCCTGGACGGAGGGACCATCGATCTAACCATTGTGGGGGAGGAGCATTCCATCCTCAAAGGTGAGGTGTTCGCTCCCGGATTCCTCGGTTATGAGGAGAGGGATTTTGGGGCTTCGGCCCTTTACGCCGCCAGGGACATCACCATTGATGCATCGGGCCTGCCTAACGGCATCACTCTTAATTGGACAGGCGGCGAAGCCAACCCTGCCCGCGTCCTGGCGGTGTACGGCGACCTGACTATGGAAAACGTCAACATCTCTGCCGGCATGGCCAGCGCTGTATTCCTCACCGCCTGCTATCCCTACGGGATGTGTTTTGATCAAACGTTCACCCTCGCCCGGGGTGGCGGTGTCGCCACCTGGGGCGTGGCACGACTGACGGACTGTGAGATCAGCGGCAACATTCTCAAGGGTCCATCCAGTCACTGGCGGGACCAGGCCGCCTACGGTGGGGGGATCTACGGGGATGTCCTCATCCTCGAAGACTGCGTTATCGGCGGCAACAAGGTCAAGGGGTACGGTGTGTCCGGCGGTGGAGTGTTCTCTACCGGCGGGTGGGATTCCACACAGACCTCGAGAATCATCAGGTGCGCAGTCACCGGCAACCGCATCGCCGGCCTGCACACCTACGGCGGGGGTGTTTACAGCGACGGCGGGGGCCGTGGGAATATGAGGAAGATAACCCTTGCAGACAGCACCATCGCCAGGAATCTCGTCATGCACAATCCCGACCTCGGAGAGCCGGCTCCTGAGACTGAGCGTTATTACCGCGGCGGCGGCTTCTACATGTCCAACGGGATGCTGGAGCTGCACGGCTGCACGATAGCGGAGAACCAGGTGATGGGCTACGCGGCGACCTTCCATGGGGAGCCGAACATGAGCGGGGGTGGTGTCGCGGCTACGGTGGGGGACGCACACGTGGTGGAAAACATGCAGATCAGCCAATCGATCATCGCCGGAAACACTGTGGAGGGAGAACCGCAGGACCTGTTCACAGGATCCCTCATCGATTTTTACAGCTGGGGGTACAACCTCGTCGGGGACCTGAACTTCGACTATATCCTCGCCCCTGTGCCCTGGTGGTCGCACTACCTGAGCCGGAAGCACTGGCCGAAGGCAGGAGACGTGGACGGCGTCGATGCCGCCGATGCCCTGGACCTGGATAACCCCGCGATTCACTCCACCATCCTTTCCGCCGGCGTGGGTTCGGGCGAACGCGCGGTCCTCTGGTACCCCCCGGCCGGGATAGCTCTTGATGCCGTCCCCGCCTCCGATTACGCCGTCACCTATGTCTGGGCGGGGTTCGACACGGCATCTCCCTTCGGGGAGGGGGAGGGTTTTCTCAACGATGTCCTTGACGAGGTGGCTTACTATTACGGGGACTACAGTTCCGATTTCGGCACGCAGGACCTCTCTGCGGTCACCTTCTACGGCCCTGCGGAGACGTGGCCGGGCGAACCGGAAAATGCCGACTGGATCGCCTTCTGGAGGGATCTTGACTCGGCCATCGCGGGAAGCCCCTGGCCGGACATGGGGCCCGAAAAACTGGGCGATGATTTCTGGGGCAGGCCATGGCAGGAGGGCGGGCCGGAAACCGTCCAGGTGCGCACCGGCTACGGGTCGCTTTCCGAAAGGGATCAGCTTGGGAACCCCCGCCCTGCAGGGTCTTTCGGGGATGTGGGGGCGATCGAGCTACAGTAGAGAAGACCGTTCGACTCGGAGACACGGAGACACGGAGACACGGAGACACGAAAAGTGGATTTTCTCCGCGTCTTCCCCTCCCCGCGCCGCCGTGTCCTTCGAAATCCGCCCGTGGAGATAAGGAATGCCTGAATTCGATGAAATAGCTTTTTCTTACAATATTGTGCCCGAGGCTGAAATCCGCGGACGGATTTCAAGGTTTCAGTCCCTTCTCGCTCGGGAGGGGATTCAGGCTGCTATCCTTCTCCAGCTCGTGGACCGGTTCTATTTTTCAGGGACCATCCAGGACGGCGTCCTCCTTGTCCCTGCCCAGGGCGATCCCCGCCTTCTCTGCAGGAGGAGCGTCGAGCGGGCGAGGGAAGAGACGCGCATCGACGTCGTTCCCCTCGCGAGCCTAAGGGAGGTCCCCCTGGCCCTCGGCGGAAAGCCGGGTGTTCTGGGCCTCGAGCTGGATGTGATTCCGGCCGCAACATTCACGCGGTTTTCCGCCCTTTTCCCGGGGGCGCAGTGGAGGGATCTGGGGCCGCTGGCACGGGGGGTCCGTGCGGTCAAATCCCCTTACGAGATCGAGCGGATCAGGGCCGCCGGTCTCCAGGTCGAGATGGTCATGGAAACGGCGAGGGAGGTCCTGTCGGAAGGGATGCGGGAGATCGATTTCGCCTCCCTTCTCGAGAAGCGGGCCAGGGAGCTCGCGCACCAGGGGATTCTCAGGATGCGGGGGTTTAACCAGGAGCTCTTTTATGGTCACATCATCAGCGGCTCTGATTCGGCCATCATGTCCCACCTTGACGCGCCGTCGGGGGGGATGGGGGTCAACCCATCAGTGGCCCAGGGCGCCGGGTTCAGGGTGATCAGGAAAGGGGAGCCCGTCAGCGTGGACTTTGTCGGGTGCGTGGGGGGTTACCTCATCGACCAGACGAGGCTGATGGTCATCGGGGACCTGGAGGATGACCTCCTTGAGGGGTTTGAACAGGCGGTGTCGATCCAGGACGGGATTGTGGAGCGGGCCCGGCCCGGGGTCCGGTGGAGCAGCCTTTACGAGACCGCAGTCCAGAAAGTGAACCAGCTCGGTGTTGGGGACCGTTTCATGGGGCCTCCGGAAGAGCAGGTGCGTTTCGTCGGACACGGTCTCGGGCTGGAGATTGATGAGTATCCCTTCCTGGCGCCCCGGCAGGACCGCGTCCTCGAAGAAGGGATGGTCTTCGCGGTCGAGCCGAAGATCTTTCACCCCGGCAAGGGGATCACCGGCATAGAGGATACCTACCTCCTGACAGAAGAGGGCGCCGAGAGGCTCACGGTAACGGAAAGAACAATCATAAGGGTTTGAAGGGAAGGGGAAAACAGAAAGGAAAAAGGATGAAGGAGGAAGGAGGAATTGCGTGCTAATGGCCTGAGAGTGTGGACGACGGGGCGAGGGCACGACTGAACGAGGAAACGAAGTGACTAAGAAACGATGACTTTGCAAATCTTTTTGTTTGTCGTCAGTTCGTCCATCCGTCCCGTTGTTCCGTCGTCCCGTCGTTCAGCCGTTTAGTCATCCATTCGCCCAGTCGCAAGACTCCGGCCTTTAAACAGGTTTTCCTCTGAACCCTGGACTCTGGACTCTGAACTCTGAACTCGACAGACCCTTTCCCTGTCCGGATAAACACGTTTTACAAATCCCGGCCTTTTTGGACGATTTTAAAAAATAGAACACGGTTAATTCCCCCGCTCACGAAGCGGTCCTGCCTTGGCCAATGGTGTCTCACTTTCCTTCCTCCGGGATGAAGAAGCCTCGGGAAGCCTCTTTTCCTTTGAAAAATCTTCCATTACCGAACTTTTCCACGCAATTTTGAGCCCTTCGGAAGATGCGGGTAAAAAGAGATTCCCGTCTTTTTCCCTTTTTCCTTGACAAGGCTAAAACGGTGTTATAGAAACGGTTATACTTCACACAGTAAAACGGCATATCGTATAACGAACCCAATACCAGACCCAGGGAGGAGAAGAGTCGACGATGGAGATAAAGGCGAAGATTCCCGATCCGAAAAGCGCTTTTTACCAGAAAGAGATCGAAACCATGCCTGTGGAAAAACTCAAGGCCCTTCAGCTCGAACGCCTCAGGAAACAGGTCAAAAACGTCTACGACAACAATCCTTATTTTCGAAAGGTTTACCAGGATGCCGGTTTCAACCCGGAGGACCTGAAAAGCCTCGATGATATCAGCAAGATACCCTTCATGGAAAAAAGCACGGTCAGGGAGGGGTATCCGACCAAGATCGTGACCGGGCCTGTCGGGGATATGAGGGAAATGCACAGCACCTCCGGCACCACCGGAAAACCCGTTCTCATATTCGCCTCCGAGCACGATATCGATCTCTGGGCCGACCGCAACGCCCGGGAGCTCTGGATGGTGGGGGTCAGGCCGGGGGATATTTTCCTCAACTCCTTCGGCTACGGTCTTCCCACCGGCGGCTTCGGCTTCCATTACGGGGCCCAGAGGATGGGTGCCTGTCCTATCCCCCTTTCCGGCGGGCAGTCCGACAAGATGGTGGACATCCTCGTTGATCTTCCCGTCAAGGCCTTCTGCGCCACCCCGTCTTTCGCCCTGTACGTCGGGCAAAAGGCCCAGGAAAAGGGTTTTGATCTCGCGAAGGATTCCACCTGCAGCATAAGCCTCCACGGGGCCGAGCCCTGGGCATGGTCCACGAGGATGAGGATCCAGGAGCTCTTCGGGACGAAGGCCTTTGACGAGTTCGGGATGACGGAATTCCTGGGGCCCGGGATGACTTGCGAATGCCCCGAGAGGACGGATTCCACCCCGCAGAGGATGCACGCCTGGGCCGATCACCTTCTGGCCGAGTGCATCAACCCCGACACCGGGATGCCTGTCTCGGACGGCGAGGACGGGGAAATGGTGTGGACCAACCTGGTCAATACGGGGACGCCCCTGATCCGCTACCGGAGCCGGGATTTGGCCTCGCTGACCTGGAAGTCATGCCCGTGCGGCCGCACCCATCCGAGGATGTCCCCCATCAAGGGACGTTCGGACGACGCGGTTTCCATTTCCGGGCTCATCGTTTTTCCGAGCCAGGTGGAAGAGGCTCTCGCCCGCTTCCCCGAAATGGGAGCCAACTTCAGGATCATTGTGGAAACCGACGCAAGGGGCATGGATTTTTTCACGCTCAAGGTGGAGCTCAAGGATAGAGGCTATCTCAGCGATGAAAACCTCGTGCAGGGCCTGAAGCAGAAGATGAAGGAGGCCGTAAAATCGGTTACGGACGTCAACCCCAAGGTTGTGGAACTCATCGGGCCGGAGGAACTCCCGAGGGTGACCAAGGGCGAAGGAAAGACCGCCAGCGCCCGCGTCGAGGACCGCAGGAAAAAGGAATAATCCGGAAAAGACGGGAAATATAAAAACCATCATTGAGGAAAGGAGGTGTCAGAAATGGAGCAGAGAAAGCGCATGAGGGCCCGAATCTCCGAGGAGGACATGAGGTTCTCGGAGAACATGGAGCCCAGGGAATCGTTGGAGACCTGGCAGAAAGTCATCTCCGCCGCATGGGACATGACCATCGTCGCCCTGGCTTACAATGACATGAGGATCCCCCTGAAAAGGGTGCCCGAAACCCTCGAGACGCTGGAGAAGGAGATCATGTCCGTCAGGGACGAGAAGACCCTGGCCGTCATCGAGGAGGAGATAAAGACGGGGATCCGGCATTTCTCGGACATCCTCGAGGGTGCCAGGGACAGCAGGGAACGGATGGACCGGATCCTCCGGGCGACCTGGAATCGCAAGATCGAACTCCGGAAGTAGTTTTCGGCTCGAACGGGAAAGAAAGGAGAACAGGTTATGGCAGAGGCGACGATCCCCATTTTCATGAGGGGAAAAGACAAGATCATGTCCCTCTCGGACGCCGTCAAGACATTCGTCAAACCCGGGTGCTGCATCTGCCCCGGGGGGTTCAGCTATACGAAAAAGCCCTTCGCCCTGGCAAGGGAAGTGATCCGCCAGAACATAGGGGACCTCTTCGTCACGATGAACGGCGGGGCGTCCATCTGCGAGTTCTGGTGCGGTGCGGGGCTGGTCAGCAAGATCGACACCACCTACATCGGGCTCGAGGGCATTCAGCCGGTGGCCTACAGCGTCCGGCGGTCCATCCAGGACGGGACGGTGGACATCGAGGACTACAGCAATTACGGCTATGGCCTCAGGACCGTTGCCGGACGCTACGGGTGGCCTTTCGCCCCCATGATGTGCGAGCTGGGCACGGACCTGATGGAGCACGACACCTTCGCCAAGATGGGCCTGCGCGGCAAGAAGGCCGACGGGTCCTGGATTCATCCCTCGATCGCTCCGGCAAGGGCGGCCGTCATCGAGGACCCCTTCGACGGTTGGGGACTGCGGCCCCACGCCTTCGAGGGCGGCGACAACACCTCCAACCAGACCAACCATCTGGAAAAGGTCCGCGAATCCACCGCCTACACGGGGAAGAAGGGCGTCAAGGTCGCCCTGGTGCCGCCCATCCTCCCGGAAGTGACCATCATCCTGGCACAGAGGGTCGGCGACAAGGGCACTACCCGCATCGAGGGGATCTGGGGTCCTGACAACGAGCAGGCTATCAGCGCCAAGTACACCATCGCCCAGTGCGAAAAGGTCGTTTCCGAGGACGAGCTCCGCGCAATGCCCACGCACAACACGATCTCGATGCAGTATATCGATGCCATCGTCGAGGTGCCTTACGGCGGGTATCCCGGCCAGGTTCCCTATTACTACGATTACGACTGGGATTTCTGGCGGGCCTACACACAGGTCAACCGGAAAGAAAAATCGGAGGTCGACAAGTACCTCAGGCAGTGGGTCATGGAGGACGAGTGGACATTCCTCTCCACCCGGCCCGGCGACGGCTATCCCACCATCACGGGCACCAAGGGCATCGAAAGGCTCTTCGAGCTTCGAGCCGACGCCCGTTTCGGCTACAAGCCCGGTCTGGCCAGGCCCCTGTAAGGGCGCGGCCTGATCCTTATTGCCTGAATGAGGAGGTAAGAAATGGCAATTATAAGACAGACCGATCCCAAAAAGTGGACTCACGTGGATGACACGGAATATGAGGCCTACTGCAAGGAGAAGGGGATCGATCCGGAAAAATACACGACGATGGAACTCCTTGCCATCGCGGCGGCCCGGCAGACCTACGATTTTTCTTTTATCTTTGCGGGAACGGGCCTGCCCATGATCGGCTGCATGATGGCCCAGCACACATATTCTCCCAACTCCCTGATCATCATGGAGGCGGGGATCCTGGATCCGAAACTTTTGGAGGTGCCCATTTCCGTGTCCGAGGCACGGGGGGGATACATGTGCTCCACGCTCTCGAACATGGCCGACACCTTCGGCACCTTCGCCCAGCGCGGCTTCTGCACCTTCGGGATGCTGGGCGGGGCTGAGTGCGACAAGTACGGCAACCTCAACTCCACCACCATGGGCGGCTACTATTCCAAGAGCGCCCGCGATGACGGGAAAACAGGGCCGGCCGTGCGTTTTGCCGGTTCGGGGGGGGCCAACCCCATCGCTTCCTATGCCGACGTGGGCCTTGCCCTGATGGTTCAGGAGAAGAGGCGCTTCCCCGAGGTCAACGAGTTCATCACGTCGCCCACCGGATCGCGGGGGCCTCTGGGTACCAACAAGGACCGGTTCCACTACGGCCTGTTCCGCGGCGGCTCAACAACCATCGTTTCCGACCTCTGCATCTTCCGAAGCAGCCCCGAAACGGGTGAACTGGAGATGTCAGAGATCTATCCGGGGGTCGATCCCCAGCTGGTCAAGGACAACGTCAGCTGGGAGCTGAAAACAGCCAAGGACTTCAAGGTTTTTGAGGCGCCGATGCACGAGGAAATAAAGCTCGTCCGGATGGTCTGCGATCCCCACAGGATCTACCTGGGACGCAAGACCAAGCGGGAAATCGCCGCGCACCAGTAAGCACCTGATACGCGGAGGGGGGAGGGCTTTTCTCCCCCTTCCGCCTGAATTTCATCAACCGGAGAAAGGAAAACAGGAAGGGCCTGGAAAAGTTTACCTGGCATTTGCGGCCGGGATGCTTTTCCGGCTTACGGAAGGGGCGAGATGTACGACGATTTTGATTTCAAGATCTGCGAGCTGGAAAAGGAAATGACCGGCGATGAAATAATGGGCAAACTGTCGGGATGGGAAGAGGCCCCCGGCGTCTTCACCCCACTTGGGGATCGCGGCTGCCGGTACTCCCCCGATAATCCGGTTTTCCCTACCGTGTACTTCGCCGAGGACGGGAGGACCGTCGAGGTGGTGACCAAGGACTGCTTTCTCGACGACGTGGAGGATTACCTCTGCAGGCTGGCCCAGAGGCTGGGGTGCAAGATCCTTACGGAACATCTGGAATACTATTAATTCAAAATTTCAGGTTTCATCAGAAGCTTTGGAACGAATCTGAAATTTTGAATCAGGAATTCGGGTCTATCGCCCCGGGGGGGCAAAAGGAATGAAGGACAGGCACACGAAAAACGCCCTGGCCCATGATTACTGGGTCAAGGGGAATGCCCTTTTCGATCAGGGAAAAGCGATTCCAGCCATTGAATATTTCAGGAAGGCCATCCGCGAGGACGCAAAATTCGCCGAGGCCTACAACAATCTGGGCATCGCATACTTCGAGCTTCGGGACTATCGGAACGCTCAGGACTGCCTGAAAAGGGCCGTTCTTTTAAAACCGGATTTTGTGGAGGCCCTTCTTAACCTGGGTTCCGCCTATCTCTTCGACGAGCAGCCCGTCGAGGGCCTCGAGGTGAAAACCGGAGGAAACAGGCTCCGGGATGCCGCCATGGCCTACGAGCAGGTCCTGAGCATCCAGCCGGATATGCCCGAGGCGTACATGCATCTGGGGCTGGTTTACGAGCAGATGCATCGCACCGATGAGGCCCTCAAGGCCTACAGGCGCTTCAAGGACCTCTGGGACGGGACGGGACGGTACCTGCATGCGGTCCAGGAGAGGATAGATCGCCTCGAATCGGGGAGAAGGTCCGGGATCAGCGAAGCCCCGCAGGCGGGGTCTCCATCTAAAGGTTGATGGCTTCGCAAAAAGTCATATACGCGGCCCGGGTGCGGGCCGCCCGGATCCAGGACAGGGTGCCACGTAATGGATCCGTGAGGAAAGGGGAAATGACACTATTCCCTTTCCGTGGAGCCAAAAGTCCCGCATGGACTTTTGGCGACCCTGTCAGGATGGCTTTTCGTAAAGCCATCGAAGCGGCCCGGGTGCGGGTCGCCCGGATCCAGGACAGGGTGCCACGTAATGGATCCGTGAGGAAAGGGAAAACCACGCTTTTCCCTTTCCGTGGAGCCAAAAGTCCCGCATGGACTTTTGGCGACCCTATCAAGTATCAATCCGCCGCGCGGCGGGAAGGTTCCCAGTGATGGGAATGGGGATGCCCTTCCGGTTTGCCCCCCCTCCCGAGGGGCATCCCCATGTTTTTTACACAAGGGTCGGGGTTTCCCGGCTTCTTTGCGGGGGTTGGTGACAGGATGATAAGACGCGACAAGAGTGAATACATCATCCATTCCGTGGATCATACCTTTGACGTCCTGGAGGCGTTTCAGGCACAGGAGCCCGAGCTGGGGGTGACCCAGCTGGCAAAGATACTGAAACTCCATAAAAACAACGTCTTCAGGATTCTGGCCACCCTCGAGAACCGTGGATACGTGGAGCAGAACCCGAGGACCGGCAATTACCGCCTCGGGTTAAAAGCCTTCGAGACCGGTCAGGCCTACCTCAGGCACATCAACCTCCTTTCTGTCTCCCGTTCGGAGATGGAAACCCTTGCCGCCCAACTCAGGGAGAACGCCTATCTGGCCGTTCTCCGGGGGGACTACGTCTTTTATCTCGATGAGGCCATCGCCGAGCAGACCATCCAGGTCACCTCACGTCTGGGGACGAGGGTTTCCCCCCATTGCACGGCCACCGGAAAGGTCTTCCTTGCCTTCATGGGCTCCCCCCAGAAGGAGGAGCTCCTCGCGAACGTATCCCTTGAGGAGATGACCCCCAAAACCATCACCGACAGGGGGGCCCTTCTGGCCGAAATCTCCAGGGCGGAGGCCGACGGTTATGCCCTGGACAACGAGGAATGGAAGGTGGGGTTAAAATGCGTCGCTGCGCCCATCCTCGACTATTTCGGGAGGATCCAGGGGACCCTGTCCGTCAGTGGACCGGCCGACCGGCTCCCCGAAAAGAGGGTGACGGATGAGGTTCTCCCCGCTGTCGTGGAACACGCCCGGGAGATTTCCCGAAAGATGGGATACAAGATCGGGAGGGGCAGGGGGAAGTAGACGTCCAACGTAAAACGTCCAAGGTCCAAAGCCCGAAGACCAAAGGACGCACAGCGCACAGGGCAGTTTCCACCTTCTTCCTTCTTCCTTCTTCCTTCTCCCTTCTTCTTTTCCCCCTCCCTTGACTTATCCTTCTCTCAAATTTACAATCTTGTTTTGGCTGTTAAAAAATTCACCGGGGTGCCGGGTTCGTCCATCAGCGGCGGGGCATCCCGGTTTCAGAAATCCGTAGAGAGCGGAGCGGAGGAGTTAATGACGCTGACAAAAAGGAAAAAATCCGATTACATCATCCAGTCGGTGGACCACGCGTTAAACGTTCTGGAAGCCTTCCACGGCGATGAGGACGAACTCGGGATCACCGAACTGTCAAGGCGGCTGAAGCTGCACAAAAACAATGTTTTTCGAATCCTCGCGACCCTGGAGAGCAGGGGCTACATTGAGCAGAGCCGGCTAACCAACAATTATCGCCTTGGGCTGGGCACCCTTGAAATGGGGCAGACCTATCTGCGGCACACAGGTCTTTTGAGCGTGGCGCGTCCGGTCATGGAAGACCTCAACCGGAAGGTCAATGAGAACGTCTATATCGGGATTTTAAAGGATCGCTACTGTTTCTACCTCGATGTCGTCGAGTCAACCCACACGGTCCGGGTCCTTTCCCGCGTGGGATGCCGTGTGCCCTCCCACTGCAGCGCCATCGGAAAGGCCCAGCTCGCCTACGAGGCCCCGGAGAGCATCGCCGAGATCATCGGGCGGAAAGAGCTCAAGAAGTTCACGGCAAAAACCATTTCGGACAAGGACCAGTTGATCGAGCATCTTGCGCGCGTCAAGGAACTCGGCTACGCAATCGACGACGAGGAGTGGGATGACGGCGTCCGCTGCGTTGGGGCACCCATCTTCGACTACACGAGGAAAGTGGTGGGGGCCATCTCCGTTTCCGCCCCGGCCGTCAGGATGACGATGGAAATGGTTCAGAAGCAGTTCCTGCCCCTCATCCGGGAGGCGGTCGAGGAAATATCCAACCGTTTGGGCTACAAGGCCCCGGGCAGCGCCAACACCGCCTGATCACAGGGCGCCCGTCGGATTGTATTTCCGCGCGGCCTGAGGCGCCTGGTTTCCCGCGGCTGTACCTGAACCGTCTTTTTCTGTGCCGGGAGAGTTTGAAGTGATTGAAAAAATGAGGCTGACCCCCTCCGAGTGCGTTCTCGTAATCGTGGATGTCCAGGAGAGGCTGGCGAAGGTCATGGAAAGGCGCGCCCAAGTGGTAAAAGCCCTGTCTGTCCTCATCGAGGCGGCCCGGCTTCATCATATCCCGGTGATCCTGACCCAGCAGTATACCAAAGGCCTCGGTCCCACGGTTGAGGAGGTCGCCTGCCGCCTGGAAGGGACCGAGGCGGTGGAAAAAATTTCCTTTTCCTGCTGCCTCGAGGAGCCTTTCATGAAAACCCTGGATGGTCTTGGCCGCGGGAAGGTTATCCTGGCGGGGATGGAGACCCACGTCTGCGTCCTCCAGACCGCTCTGGATCTTCTGGATTCGGGTTGCACCGTCCATGTGCCGTGGGATGCCGTCTGTTCCCGGGACGACGGCAACCGGGACTTTGGCCTCCGGTTCATGGAGCGGGCGGGGGCTATTCTGACATCGGCGGAAACCGTCGCTTTCCAGATCCTTCAAAAGGCCGGAACTCCCGAGTTCAAGGCTGTTTCCTCCCTTCTCAAATAGGCTGCCGGATGCAATACCCCGTCACCGAGGACAGCCCCGGCACCGAGGCCCTTTTATCGGGCAACGAGGCCATCGCCAGGGGGTGCGTCGAGGCGGGGGTTTCCCTGGTGACGGGCTATCCGGGGACCCCGACGACCCCGGTTATCGAGATCCTTCGAAAGGCAGGGGCCCGGATCCGGGCCGACTGGTCGGTCAACGAAAAGGTCGCCCTCGATGTCGCCATAGGGAACTCCTGGGCGGGGATGCGCTCCCTGGTGACCATGAAGATGTCGGGCCTCAATGTGGCCTCCGATTCCTTTCTTTCCCTTGCGGCTTCGGGAACCGTGGGCGGACTCGTCCTTTACGTCGGAGACGATCCCAACGTGTATTACGGGATGGTGGAGCAGGACTCCCGCTACTACGCCCTTCTCGCCTCGGCCCCGATGCTGGTTCCGGCCAACCCCCAGGAAATGCTGGAATTTACCCGCTTTGCCTTCGACCTTTCCGAGAGGATAGGCGGGCCTGTGCTCCTCCGGAGCACCACGGTCCTCTCCTACACCTACGGCAAGGTGGTCCTCGGCGAGATCCGCAGGGTGCGGCAAAAAGCCCATTTCACCTTCGATGTGGAAAAGTACACCAAGGCGGGTTCGATCCGATGCCGGCGGCAGCACGAGGAAGCCCTGGAAAGGGTCCGGATGGCCGGCGAGGAGGCCGCTACCCTGAACGTTCTCACCGACAAGGGCACGGAAGTGGGAGTGGTTGCCTCCTCGACCGCGTGGGACTATCTCGACGAGGTCCTGCACAAGAACCGCCTGGACCTGACCAGGCTCAAGGTTTCAACAGCCCACCCGGTGCCCAGGGACAGGATTCGGCAGGTCCTGGCCAGCGCCGCTAAGGTCCTCGTCCTGGAGGAATTAGAACCCATCATAGAGGCGGCGGTGAGGGCTGAGGCCTCCCTGATGAAAGACCCTCCAGCGGTCTTCGGCAAGGAGGACGGACTCGTCACCCGGGTCGGGGACCTTTCCCCGGACCAGGTGCGCGACTACCTCTGGGCCGTCATGGGCAGGGAACTTTCCATCTGCCCCGGCCTGGGCGTGGAGGAGGAAGCCGGGGCCATGGCGGTCCGGAGGCTCCTGACCTTCTGCGCCGGGTGCCCCCACAGGAGTTCCTATTACGCCCTGATAAAGGCAATGAAGGACCTCGGGATGGATCCGTCTAAAATTGTGGTGACGGGGGATATCGGCTGCACCATACTGGGCATGAACGAGCCTTTTTCCGTCTGCTGGACGGAGGTCTCCATGGGCAGCGGGATAGGCATTGCCGAAGGCTTCCTGGAAGCGGGCATCGATCCGCCCGTGGTGGCCACCATCGGGGACGGGACCTTCTTCCATGCCGGGATCCCCCCTGTGATTAACGCCGTTGCGGCGGGGAGGGATCTGCCCGTGGTGGTGTTCGACAACAACTGGTCCTCCATGACCGGTTTTCAGGAGACCCCCGGGACCATCGGGCAGGGGCACGATCCTAAAGTCTCCATCGAGGACATCTGCCTGGGACTCGGCGTCGCTTCGGTGAAGGTGGTCAACCCCTTCCGTTACCGGACCACGGTCAGGGCCTTCAGAAAATTCCTGAAGGAAAAGGGGGTCAATGTCCTTGTCCTCAGGGCGCCCTGCGCGGCGCGCCAGCCCCGGAAATGGCACCTGGCTATCCAGGTCAATGCGAAAAGATGCACCGGTTTTTCAAAGTGCGAAAAGACGTGCATCGAGGCTCTGGCCTGCCCGGCTTTGCTTAGAGATGGGGACAAGGTCCGGATCGACCAGGAAGTGTGTCAGAGCTGTGGGCTCTGCGTGCACTACTGCCCGGAAAACGCCATCCGTGGCCACCTGTTCGGGATCAGGAGGAGGAAGGTTGGAATATAACATCGTGGCCGCCGGCATCGGCGGACAGGGCATCGTCCTCTTTTCCGAGACCCTCGCGAAGGCCATGCTTCGAGACGGGCACAACCCGAGCTTCTACGTCCACTCTGGCCTTGCCCAGCTCGGAGGCTCGGTGAGAAGCCACATCCGCTCCGGCGACCGCATCTGCCCGAAGATAACCCGGGGATGCGCCGACCTGATCCTTTCCCTGGAAATGGCCGAAATCCTCCATGCCGTCCCCTATCTGAAAAAAGGCGGCAAGGCCCTGGTGAGCCGGGCGGTCCGGATCCCCTGGCACAGCGCCCTGAACCCTTCCCTGTACCCCACGCGGGAAGCCCTTGAAGGACTTTTTTCCCGGGCCGGCTGCGAGGCGGTCTTCGTCCCCGCCGACGAGATCGCCCGAAAAGTGGGGCACATCCAGGCCGTCAACCTCGTCATGATGGGGGCATTGGTCGCTGTCTCCGGGATCGTGGAGACGGAATCGGTGGTAATCACGATCCGGCAGACCTTCGGGAAGAAGGCCGACCTGAACGTGGAGGCATTCTGGAAAGGGTACGAGTTCATTAAAGGGCAGGACTACGTGTAGGACTACGTGTGACCGGGACAGGTGTTTTCTGAAAGGCTGAAATGAGCGTTTTTCAATCTGCATTGCCGACCCCCATCGGGGTTTTTTTATTGACTGCAAACCGGTCCTTACACGCAAAAACGGGAGGGCCTGCCCTAATTGCATTAGTGATATGATATATTAAAAAAAGACCGTTAATGAGAGAAAGGGGGGCGGTCAGGGAGCGGTAGATGGTTCGTTTTGGCTTGATATTAATGTCCTGATTTTCGGGGAAAGGAGATGGGTTATGAAAAAGATCTGGGTGAGCGTGCTGGTTGTAATGATCTCCCTTGGTCTGGTCGCCGTGATGGGCGGCTGCGGCGGCGACGGGGATAAAGGCCTGCCAAAGTCGCCGGCCGACTACCTTGGGCCCAATGAGCCCTCGGTGATCGATTCCACAACCGCTGAAAACTACTTTTTGGTGCCCTGGCAACTCGCAACCCTCATTGAGGAAATATCCCCTTCCGCGGTTGCCGAAAGCACCGAAACGATTGAAGGGTCCGTCAGTGGAAACGTAACCTATTGGTGGCGGGAGGAGGAAACCGAGAGCGACACAAAATATTACTGGAAAGGAGAAGAAAAGATCACCTTCGACAACTTCGTGGACGACGGCTCAGCGTTTGAAGGCGTGCTGGCGGGGGAGGGGAGCGCCTATTTCCAGGAAAAGGAAGTGGTGACCTTTTCCAGTGAGCCGCTGTCGCTGGATGTCATAGCTTTCCTTACCTACTATGAGCTTCAGCATCAGAACTATTCCGCTTTTTATTTCAGCGACGCCGGCAATGAAGAAGAGCGGAGCGGTTGGATGACGATGGAATTTAATGCCCAGAACGAATCACTTGAGGAGCCGTGGGATCGGACCTTCGGAGCCGACATCGCCCTTGCCGACTATTCCACCGACAGCTACGTGGCCGCTCTCGATGCCGGGGCAAGCCTTGCCTGGGACGGTTCCTACACCAGTTACGCCGGCCATGGAACCGTCTGCATTGAAGGTGATGCGGAGTTTGAGGGAATCGAGGGTTGCTTTGATGTCGTCTTCGACTTCATGTGGAACTTGAACGGCGAAGGGGAACCAGTCGAGTGGTATCCGATTGACGGCACAGCGGAGTATTCAACCCTGGATGCGTCGGTGCTGTTCTCCTTCGGGTCCTCGGCCAGCGATCCGACCTGCTACATGCTCTCCGTGGACGAGGACGGGGATGGGGAATACGACTGGGAGGATGAGATCTGCGAGGTGACCAACGGGAGTTAGTGCACGTTCGGAAGAGCAGATATCTTTTCAGGGAGGAGGCGGGCGTTGCCCGCCTCCTTTTTTGTTTTTTTTCCTTTCCACCGGTGGTCCGCGAGTGAGTAATATTGCCCGTGTCAAGTCGGGTTTGACCCTTTTGGACAATTCATTTCGCCTTCCGGAAAAAGGCGGACCTGAATGTGGAGGAGGTTCAAGAAAGGGTGCGAGTCCTTCAAGGGGCATGACTACGTGTGACCGTATTTCCGGATGTCGGAAACAGGGAGCGCTGTTTCCAAAAAAGGCAATTTTATTGAATTATAGTCAAAATTGTTATATATAAACCTTGCCGGTTAAAAACCGTGACCGAGTGACAAAAGGGGGTTGCCTATAGGAGAAGGCTTGTCAAGGGGGAGATTTTTGGAATTTTTTTGGGTTCTTTTTAATCAAGGAGGGTAGAATGCAAAAATTTGGGGTAAGTTTACTGGTTGTTTTAATGGCGCTGGGGCTGATGATGGTTATGGTCGGCTGCGGGGGCGACGGCGATGATGGGCTTCCCAAGTCGGACGCCGAGTATCTCGGGGACAATGAACCCGCGAGGATCGATTCCACAACGGCACAGGATTTTTTCATGGTGCCATGGGATCTCACCAACATCATTGAGGAATTTAACTTTTTTGATGAGGCATCCCTTTCCGCTGTCTATTCCACCAGCGGGACGATCTACGGGTCTGTCGGCGGGACCCTTACCTACGAGGTACGCGAAGAGGGCGAGGAAACCGCAACAAGGGACTATTTTGAGGCGGAGGCCAGGTTCACTTTTGCCGACTACGCCGACGATGGTTCATCCTTCGAGGGCGTGCTGGCGGCCGATGGAAGCATGTATTACTATGAAAAGGAAGTGGCGACCTACACCGGCGAGGAAGTGGTGCCGACAGGTGTCGGCGAAATGCTCACCTTAAGCCAACTGGCTCACCAGAACTATTCCGCTTTCTATATGAGCGATGGAAGCGATGAAAGTGAGCGGAGCGGGTGGATGACAATGGAATTTGATTCCGGGGACGAAGGCCTGGATGAGCCATGGGAAGCCAGCTTGGGAGCCGACATCGCCCTTGCCGATTTTGACGATAATTTCTTCCTCGGCCTTTTCGATTCCGGGGCCAGTCTGGCCTGGGATGGCTCCTTCACCACCTATTCCGGCCAGGGTACTGTCTGCGTGGAAGGGGAGGCGGTTTATCCGGTCATCGGATGCTTCGATGTGGTTTTCGACATGAAATGGGATGAGAACGGTTACGGAGAGCCAGTGGAAGATTATCCTGTTGAGGGATTTATGGAATTTTCGACCATTGAGGCTTCGGCTATGTTCGAGTTCGGCTACACAACGACTTCAGACTGCCCGCTCCTTTCTGTGGACGAGGACGGTGACGGCGAATACGACTGGTCCGGGGAGTATTGCGTTCCTGATTAGGGGAGAGCTTCCCGAAGAAGGTTTTTCCAGGGGTTCTTCGATTAATTTTCTTTCAGGGCCATCGTGTAGAAAATCGGGGAGGCGGTTATTACCCGCCTCCCCGATTTTTATTCAGGCCTGTGTTCTGTGGTGACGGTGCTCTATCCCGACGGCCCGGTTTTCAGCCCGCGGAGTTCTTCCGGCGCCGGAAAAAAACCGATACCGCCAGGCCTGGGAGAAGCACGCTTACCACGAGGGACGGTAGTGGTCCGATACTCAGGACTAGGTAGCAAAAAGCCGCGAGCGGGAGCAAGGCCGCCCTGGCGATGAACCTGAAAATATCTTTGGAGGCGACGAGGTTGGCCAAGGGCGGGGAGTGCCGGTAATAGAAGTCCACGAAGGTCCGTCCCGCCCTGTTGGTCATCAGATAGCGGTCCCGGAATTCCCTAAACGTTGCCACGTGGGGTTCCAGAGGGGAGCCGAAAGCGGCCGTGGCGATGAAGCAGCCTCCACCTCCGGAGCCTTCATCCGTGCTGTAGGGGGGAAGGACGCGGATGGCCCCGCTGCTGTCCACGGGGACGCCGTCAATAAAGAGCGCCACCCGCGTGATCCCGGGCAGTCTCCCGGCGAACCACCCCTCTCCGTCAATCGTTCCGATGGCAGGATCCATTACGGACCAGGAAATGTTTCCGGGAATGAGGCTCGTGAAAGGCTCATCGGACGTTTCCCCCGCCCGCAAGGTGGCGGAAAAAGGGGAGATGGCCGTGACGCGCCAGGGGCCCGTCTCCCAGGATTCAAGAGGGGCCTCCGGACCGTCGAAAGAGAGGGTGAAGGATACGACCCCCGGGGAAACGGGAGAAATCCTCCAAACACCCGCCGGATCTTCTTCCATGCCGGCCACGGAATCGTCGCTTGACACCGCCTGGGAGATGGAACCGTAGGAGGCGCTTATGGAATCCGTGTACATGGAAACGGGTACAGAGAGGCCGTCCAGAGGCACCAGGCTCGACCAGGGGTGAAAGGGCGCCAGGGCCCCCGCTAGGTTGACCCTTTTGCCTGATGAAACCTGCCCTGCAAGGCGGGCGTCAAAATCGCCGCCATCGATCACTCTGGCGATGGCTTCTTCCGGGGTCGTGTCCGGGTTGGCGGCGAAGACAAGGCCCAGAGCAGCGGCCGCTATCGGGGCAGAAAAGGAAGTCCCGCTGCTAACGCTGTACTCCCCGGGATCTTCGCCGGTCGAATAAATGTTTTCCCCGGGCGCCGCTATCTGGACGGAAGTCTTGCCGTAATTGGAAAAATCAGCCAGGCTTCCATCCACCTCTGTGGCGGCCACCGCCAGAACGTTGGTCAGGGGAATTTTTGTGAATTCCGCGGGGTAGACCGGCATGAAGCTGTCATCGTTGTCCTGGCCGCGGTTGCCGGCGGCCGCCGCCAGGACGATGCCGGCTTCTCCTGCTTGTTCGACCGCTTCCATAAGGGAAAGGGATCCCTGCGAGACGTGCCAGGAGGCGTTGAGGACCCGGACGGGTTTCCCGTCCCGGGTCATCCCGATGGCATATTCCATCCCCTCGATGATGTCCGTCACGTCCTCGATCCGCAGGGGCAGGATCCGGAGATGTCCTTTTCCGATGCCGGCGATGCCTTTGCCGTTTCCCCACATGGCGCCGATGATCCCCGAGATTTTAGTGCCGTGAAGGTAGGAACTGAAAAGATCCGGTTTGTCTTCAGGGATATTGTCGTTGTCCACCATATCCCAGCCGTTCACATCATCGATCAGTATGTTCGTGTCGTATGGGCTGTCCGAGCCGATGACGGCCAGTTCCATTGTGTTGGCGAAAAGAACCTCGTTGGGAAGGTCGACGTGTCCCGGGATGAACCCTGTGCTGTCGCTGAAATAACCCGACTGCCCGCACCCCGAGTCAAGGACCCCGACAGCGGCCGTCATATCCGGATCAAACGTCAGGGCCATCACTCCCCATGCCTCGGGGGCGTCCACATCCACATCCACGGGCACGGTGATGGAGGGAGGAAGGAAAAAATCGTCAAAAGGGGCCGCGTCCAGGTGCCACTGGTCCCCGGATTGAAAGAACGGGTCGTCGGGAATTTCCAGGGGCATCTGTTCAAAACTGACTTTGAAGTTTGGCTCGGCAAAATCCACCATCGGGTCTCTTTCCAGGATCCGGATAGCTTCCTTAACGTCTTGTCCGGGGCCGAGGAAAAGTCTTTCGATCCCGACTTTCGGGAACCTTTGCGACGCAATGGGTTTGACTTCGTCCCTGATACGTTCCCGCTCCAGCCCCGGGGCTTTCTCCCTGAATTTAACGAGGACCTCCCCGGGCACATAAGAATTTTCCTGCGGTCCTGCATCCGACCGGGGTGTGAGGAAAATCAGGCCCGCGGCCAATAGAACCAAGAGAAGAAAAAGCCCGGATCCCTTTCGGTTCATTAACATCCCTTGTGCTCCTTGAAAAATGCCACCGGTCTCCGGCCCGGAGGACCGGGATCAGCGGGGTAAAAAGTGAAGTCTTTTCCGGCCTCAGCTTCCCGAGTATACAACGGGGATGCTGCCGGATCAGCCGGATTTGTGGTCCTGGGATATTTCTCTTTCGATTATCACTGTTTTCTATCCGGTCCGGGTCTGATAAAATTAAAATTATGGATTGGACGGATGTATTTTCCCATGGATTTTGCAGGCGGCGGGTCCCACGACAGTCCGGATCGGTCGGGAGACGAGGAGAAAACACGGAATTTTCCTCCGGATCATTGACTCTGAACCCGCAAGTCATACTGGAAGGGGTTTCATAATGGCGATGAAAGCGCTCCGAACAGTCCCCATCTTGGTTGCCCTGCTTCTTCTCTCTTCGGTCCCGGCCTCGGCCCAGGGATGGTACTTTGACATCGGCCTCGAGTTTGTTGACGTGGGTGATGACCTTTCGGCCGTGGACACCGGCCTTGGTCTTGCCCTGGAATTCGGGTTCGAGTTCGCCCCCGGGGCGGCTGTTAACTTCGGCATCGGCTCCAGCGTCCATACCGAGGACGGTCCCGACCTGACCTATTCCCGTATGTGGTTCGGCCCGCGGATGACTTTCCAGGTCGGGGTTGTCAAGCCCTATATCGAGGGCGGCATCATGACCCACCTTATCGAGTACGACTTCTATTACGGCGACCCCTATTATCCCTATGATTACGAGATCGACGGCACCGGCCTTTATCTTGGCGGCGGCCTCCTCTTTCCCTTCCCCATGGGAGGGGCCGCGGGCATGTACGTCAACTTCGCTGACTGGGAAGGCGAGGGCAATTCGGGATATGTCGAGGACGAGGGGGATGTCAGAACGACCATCGTGGGGTTTAATTTCATCTGGGGGTTCTAATAAATTCAGAATAGGGAAAAAGGAATAGAGGAGAGTGAAGGAAAAGATTGTAAGGTGGTGAGGGTGTGGTGCCTGCGCTGGAAACGGCTTTCGGTGCATTTGCCCAGGTGCTAAGGAGACCGCCTGACGCAGGGAAAAAATTCCATCCAACGTCCAACATCTAACTTTGGACGTCGAACGGCAACACCTCTTAACGCCCCGGTGCAATGGACCAGGGCGTTGTCATTTTTTGTCACCTCTGTGTCCGGATTTGTCAAATTCATGGGATTTGCGGTCGCCCCTGACGGGGCAACATTTTTATAGGAACGAATTTATCTTTCAAAAACAATACATTAGAATGGACTTGTTAAAGCCGCGCCGAAACTTCGGTTGGAATGGAACGTGCAGGAAAAAATTGTTATTTTAGAATCGATCCCCAGTCGAGGATCGGAAGGAGGAGCCGCCAAGAAAGGTTAGCGGGCGGTACGGCACATCGAACGAAATTGTGGCATGGAAAGGAGGAGGTTTATGAGGAGTACCAATCGCATCTTAGTGATTATGGCTGCAGCGGTCCTTGGGGCAGGCCTTTTAATCGGCTGCGGAGGGAATGGGGATGGTGGAGGAGATGCCATCCTGGGTACCCCGTCCCAAAACCCCGGCACCACTATTATAAGGCAGCAGGTCCCCGTCGAGGACGAAAACGACGGCACCTTTGTCGGCTACGCCAACTACTGGGATCTGTACAACGATTTCGCAATTAGCGACGGAAGCGACGATCAGTTCGACGACGCCCTGGAGCTAACCGTCGGGTCCGATGAGTTTCCAGATGACCAGTCCTATTCTGAGCTGGCCTGGATGACCCCGGATCTAACCTCTGCAGATGGCCTTCCCATCCCGGCGGTGGCAGATTCGGTGTACGGTTCCTACGCCGCCTATTCCGGGACCTATGCCCTGTATCTTCCGGGGGGGCCCGAGGAGAGCGTTTTCCAGGACCTGGACCTGAGCGCCGCCGCAGGAACGGTGTCCATTCAGTGGTGGGATTACGTCTCGAATACTTATTCCAACTTCGAGAATGATCCCAATCATGGCTACAGCGTTGTCATCATGTCTGCGGACACGAACAGCCACCTGGAGACGCTTTTCTCCTACGATGTCGATACGACCACAAAATGGACCCTGCGCGAGGCGGACCTCACGGACTATGCCGGCGAGGTGGTCAGGCTGGCTTTCCAGTTCACGGGATCCGGTTATGGCACTAACGCTATGGTCGCTGTCGATGATGTGTCGGTCACCGACACGGAGGATGCCGAATTCGTTGCCAACGGCGGGTTCGAGGCTGGCGACCTGACCGGGTGGGATTATGTCGAGCCGGTCTACTCGACCAATTTCACTTCCGGGGCCCGCACCCTTGACGGCCTTTCCGTGACCCGCTCCTTCTTCACCTACCCCAGCCAGCTCTGGGCCAGGTACGTGGACGTCTTCGAGAACACTACGGGTGAGGCCATCGCCACCACTGTTGAGTACTACACAAACCTGGGATCTGATTATTACGGCATCATCTACTACACCCCCGAAACGGACGAGCGCGCCCTGACCACCTGGGACGGCGATTCCAGTGACCGCGACATCGGGCTGGTGTTCGGCCAGGCCGACGAGGTGGAATTTACCAGCGACACGAAGCTTGGCGGGGAGAATGGCGATGACTCGATTTATCACAGGTACGGTATCGATGTCCCCGCCGGCGGGAAGGTGGCCATCGTCAATTTCGTAATAATGACCGGGGAGGACACGGGAGAGACCGCTACGGATATCAACGCCGTGGCCACCCAGGTGGACCGAGCCGCCCAGGATATCGTGGACAATTTCTGGGATGACGGCATCTACAGGGACGGCATGACCCAGGAGCAGATCGACGCGATCATCAACTTCTAAAGCGGTTGGTCTGGACTGCTGTGAGGGGGCCTTTCGAGGCCCCCTTTTTTTCGACTGGCGCAGGCCTTCCGGTTTTCGCTTTGCGTTTCCTTTCTCCCTCCCTCCTTCCCGTGGTTGTTTGGTCCGGCTTCGCAAAGGCTTCGCCGCGGCAAGCGTTCGACGTTGGACGTTTGATGTCTTTCCCTTTCCCTCTCTGAGCTTTGAACTCCGGACTCCGGACTGATTCATTGACTCCCCCTGCCTTTCCTGCTAGCAAGTGTGTCATGGAAAAGGCGCCCGGCGCGGCGGTGGACATCTCTATCGTGGTCCCTGTGTTTAACGAAGCCGAAAGCATCCCCGAACTGGTGGAGCGGACCTTCGCGGCGATGGAAGCTCTGGGCCGTCCCTTTGAGATGATCCTCGTTGATGACGGGAGCACCGACGGAAGCCGGGAGATTTTCGCCCGCCTGACCCGGGAGCGTCCGGGCCTCAAGGTCATCAGGTTTTCGCGGAATTACGGGCAAACGGCAGCCTTCGCGGCCGGTTTTGACGCCGCCTCCGGCGGGATCATCGTGACGATGGACGGGGACCTTCAGAACCCCCCCGAGGAGATCGGGCGCCTCGTGGAGGACCTGGAAGCGAGGGACCTTGACCTCGTAAGCGGATGGCGCAAGGACCGCAAGGACCGTGCCCTCTCGAGGAAGCTCCCCTCTTTTTTCGCCAACAGGATCATCAGCAAAATAACCGGCGTAAAGCTCCATGATTACGGCTGTTCCCTGAAGGCCTACCGGTCAGATGTCCTTAAAGGGGTTCAGCTGTATGGCGAGCTTCACCGCTTTATCCCCGTCCTGGTGAGCATGGAAGGGGGGCGGATCGGGGAACTGCCGGTCGGGCACGCGGCAAGGGAAAAGGGCAAGAGCAAATACGGCATCCTCCGGACCTACAAGGTCATCGTGGACCTGATGACTGTGACCTTCCTGAAGCAGTACGGCGACCGTCCCCAGCACGCTTTCGGGATTTTCGGGCTGTTCCTCCTGGGGGCCGGCATCGTCATCGACGCCTACCTGGCCGGACTGAAGATCCTGACGGGGGTGGACATCGGCGGCAGGCCCCTCCTTGTCCTGGGCACCCTCATGATCATCGCGGGGATCCAGCTCCTTTCCATCGGTCTTCTCTCGGAGGTTATGGCGCGGACCTATTATGAATCCCAGGGAAAACCCCGATACAGGATCCGGGAGATCCTCGGGAAATAAACGCGAAGGCCGGCGGATCCTGTTCTGGGCCAAGGTCGCGGTCAGCATCCTTGCTCTATTCCTTATTTTCAGGGGCGCCGACCTCGGGTCCGTTTCAGGTCTTCTTGCCCGGAGCCGGAAGCTGCCATGGCTTGCCGCCTTCGGGTTCATGATCCTTTCCCAGGCCATTTCCACCCGCCGCTGGCAAATCCTCCTTAAGGTCCTGGATTTCGGCCTGGCCTGGCCCAGGGTCTTCAGGATCTATTTCACGGGGATGTTCTTCAGCCTTTTCCTCCCGACCGTGGTGGGGGGCGACGGGGTCAAGGCTTTTCTGGTGTCCAGGGATTGGAAGAAGGTCCCTCTGGCCATTTACACCCTCCTTGCCGACAGGACCGTCGGCCTGATGGCCCTCGGTCTTTTCGCGCTGGCCGGCCTCCCGGCCGTGTGGGGTAATTGGCCCGGCCTCCTGGTCAAGGGGGTGGCCCTTTCGGTCCTTTGCCTTTATCTTGTCGTTGTGACGCTGCCTTATTTTTCAGCCCCCGTGCTGAGACTGAGCCGGAAGCTCCGGGAGGTTCCACCGGAGCGCCTGTTCGCCTGGTGGGATAAAAAGGGGGAAACGGGAAAGGCGTGGCTGCTTTCCGTCCTGGTGCACCTTTGCCTTGTGGTCTCCCACGTTTGTCTGGCGCGTTCCCTGGGCCTTGGCCTTCCGGTCGGCGTCTGGGCCGTCGTTTATCCCGTGACGGCTTTCGTCGCCTTTCTCCCCATCAGCCTCAGCGGGGTCGGGCCCAGGGAGGCGGCCTATATCTATCTCCTCGGTTTTTCAGGCGTCTCCGGGGAAGCCGGCCTCGCTTTTGGGATCATGTGGTTTTCCATCGTGCTGGCGAGCGGGCTTATCGGAGGGGTTTTCTACGTATTCGGAGGTCAGTTGCGTGTCCGTGACGCGGTCTGAGATCAAAAAGATCCATCCTGCGCTGATCCTCGCTTCCTGGATCGGGGTGTGCCTGGCCGCTGTAGCGGTCAACCGGCCGCTGTTTGTCCTGATAAACGGGATCAAACTGCCTGGCCTGGATTGGGTCATGCTCTCGGCGACCCATCTCGGGAATGGTGCCGTGGCCGGCATGCTGGTCCTGCTCCTAACTCCCTTTCGGCGGGATCTGACCCTTCGAACCGCGGCAGCCATGATCGTCGCGGGGGTTCTGGTGCACATGATAAAGGATTTCGTACCGATGCCCAGACCGCCTGCCCTCATCGGCGAATCCGTGAATGTCCTCGGGCCAAGGCTGATGGGCAAATCCTTTCCATCCGGGCACACCGCGACGGTTTTCGCCTTGGCTTTTGCCCTGAAGGGCTGTGTCGATCGCCGGGTTTTCAAGGCTGTCCTTGCCGCCGCTGTCCTGGTAGGGGTCTCGAGGGTTTATACAGGGGTCCATTTCCCCGTTGACGCCGCATTCGGCGGCTTCTTTGGATGGCTAAGCGCCGCGGTCACGAGAGGCCCGGTCGGTTATTTCGTCCGGCATTGGCAAGGCCCGAACCCCTGCCTGGACCGTTTTTTCCTGTTTCTGGCCGCTTTGTCCGGCGTCTATCTGGCCTTTTTCGAGCCCATGATGCGGTACAATCCCTGGTTTCTCAGGCCTCTCGGCCTTGCAGGGCTCGGAGCCGCGGTTTTTCTTCTGGTCAGGGTTCCGGTCAAGGAAAGGGGGGCGATTTGAACCCCCGCGGTCCCCGCCCCGTCGTCCTTTTTCTCCTTTTCGCGGTTCTTTTCCTGGCAGGCCTCGGGGCGACCTCCCTGTGGGATGTGGATGAGACGCGAAACGCCCGGGCGGCCGAGGAGATGATGATTAATCACGACCTCGTCATCCCGACTGTCAATGGTGAGGTCCGTGCCCACAAGCCGCCCCTCCACTACTGGTTTATGATTCTTGCCTACAAGATCTTCGGGGTCGGCGAATTCTCCGCGCGCTTTTTCGCCGCCCTTTTCGGTGCGGCTTCGGTGTTTCTCACGGCCTGGGTAGGTTCCCTCGTCCTTGGCCCCGCGGCGGGGGGGCTCTCGGGTCTTATCCTCGGCGTCAGTTTCCTTTTTACCGTGGCGGCCCGTTCAGCCACGACCGATTCTTTCCTCGTCTTTTTCACCAACGCGGCGGTCATGGCGGGCTTTTTCGGGTCCCGCCGGAAAGGCTGGGCCGTGCTGGCCTGGGTTTTCATGGGGTTCGCGGTCCTTGCCAAGGGTCCAGTAGGGGTGGTTCTTCCCCTCGGGGCACTGGTGCTCTTCCGTTTGATGGATTCACGGTACGAAAGGGGCGGACTCGGGGGTCGTGGGAGCCGGATCCGGGCGGTGGCGGACCTTTTCCCCTTCACGGGGATCCTTCTCTTCCTCGCCGTGGCCATGCCTTGGTATGTCCTTGCCGGCATGAGGACCGGCGGGGATCTCGTGTCCTCGTTCATCCTGAAGCACAACATCGAAAGGTTCCTCTCTCCCATGGAGAGCCACAAAGGGCCCTTTTTCTACTATTTGCCTATCCTCCTGGCGGGTTTTTTCCCGTGGGCGGCCTTCCTCCCGCAGGCGTTCGCCTCCGGACTTCGCTCACCCCGCTTCAGGGGCCGCTTCCCCGGGTTCCTCAGGCTCCAGGTCATCTGGGCGGCGATAGTCCTTTTCTTTTTCAGCTTCTCCGGGACCAAGCTCCCCAATTACATCCTCCCCTGTTTTCCCGCTCTGGCCCTTCTCCTGGGGGCGTGGGCAGAGGAGGCCGATCCCTATCCCCGCGTGGGATTCGGGGGGAGGACGTTCTCCTGGGTTTTGAACCTGGCCCCGGGGGCCCTTTTCCCGGTTTTTTTCTGGTGGGCCATGAAGGAGCGATGGCCGGCCCTTGTCCATCTCTTCTGGTTCGCCCTCCCGATGACGGCTGTGGTCCTTGTCGGGATGAGCCTTCATTTCCGCAGGACCCCCGTTTCCAGGTCTCTCCGGATTGTGGCCCTGGTCGCGGCAGTGGGGGTTTTTTCCGTCCACGTCCTTCTGCTTCCCCGCTTGGAGCCTCTGCGGATGGCCCCGCGTCTCGGGAAGGCCATCGCCCGGCAGGCAAAACCGGGTGATCGGGTGGCTACCGCCGGCTACAACAGGCCCGCCCTGTATTTTTACGGAAAACTGCCGCTGACGAGGGCAGGGGACGAGGAGTCCCTCCGGTCCTTCCTGGTCTCTCCCGGGGGGCGTTTTGTCGTGACCACCTCCGAAAGGTTTGAAAGTTTTCCTGATGATCTAAAAGAGGGCCTGACCGTCCTTGTACAGGGCCTCGATGCCCTCGATACCAACAAGGTCGTCCTCGCTGCGGAGAGGATCGAGGGTGAAGGTCCTGCGCCGGATCAAGGGCTTCGGACGGGAGAAGGGGAAAGGGACGGCGAAGTCCCGTGACGGCCCTGTTTCCCTGGTTCATCCCGATTGCCTGCGGCGCCAAATTGAGGTAGCCTTGAAAAACCTGAAGGGAGAAGGAAGAAGGGAGAAGGGAGAAGGGAGAAAACAAGTACCTGGTACCTGGTGCCTTGTACCGAGAACCAAGCGCCGAGTACATGGTCGATCCCAATTGAGAATTGAGGATTAAAGATTGAGAATTAAAGGCACCGCCAGGAGCGTCCTCAATTTTCAATCCTCAATCCGGAATTGTCTTTTTCACTCTGAACCCTGAACCCTGAACTCAGAACTCTGAACTATTACTCTTACCCCTGGACTTTTTTATGTTTCCCGGACGCGCCTACTGGAACCCCGAAATTGAGACGATGCCCCGCGAACAGCTCGAGGCCCTTCAGCTCCGCCGTCTGCGGGACCTGGTGGACCGCGCCTACAGGAACAGCAGCTTTTTCCGGGATTTTTATGATAAGGCCGGGGTGAAGCCGGAGGACATCCGGACCCTCCAGGATCTCAGTCATTTCCCCTTCGTTGACAAGCATATCGCCAAGGATACCTACCCGACCGGGATGCTCATGGTTCCCTTTTCCGAGATTCGGGAGGTCCACGGGGCCGCAACCACGAGCCGCAAGTCCCTTCCCATTTTCGCCACGGAAAAGGACCTGGAGGACTGGGGAGAGCGGTGCGCCAGGATCCTGTGGATGACGGGGCTGCGCCCCGGCGACATCATTCAGAACGCCTTCCGCTTCGGTATGTCCACCGGGGGGTTCGGTTTCCATTACGGCGCCACGAAAGCGGGGATGATCAGCATCCCCGCCAGCATCGGGAGCACCGACCGGCAGATCGATCTCATCCTGGATGTGGGAACCACCGGCGTGACCATGATGCCCTCCTACGCGTTCTACCTTGGGATGAGGGCCCAGGAGCGGGGGATCGACCTTGCCAAAGAATCCAGCCTTCGGGTTGGCCTTTTCGGAGCTGAGCCCACCGGGGTTCATATGAAAGAACGTCTGGGAGAGCTCCTGGGCCTGACCGCCTACGGGGAATACGGAATGAACGAATGCCTCGGGCCCGGGATGGCCTGCCAGTGCCTGGTGGAAAGGGGGATGCACGCCTGGGCCGACCATTTCCTCGTGGAATGCGTGAACCCGGCCACGGGAGAACCAGTGTCCGAGGGAGGCCAGGGGGAGCTGGTATGGACCTGGCTGACGGCCGAGGCAACCGCGGTCATCCGGTTCCGCAGCCATGACATATCCCGACTGACATGGGAGCGCTGCTCCTGCGGCCGGACCCACCCGAGGATCCGGCGGATCGCCGGGAGGACCGACGGTGCCCTTTCCATCGGCGGCTACATCGTCTACCCTTCCAAGATCGAGGACGTGGTCAGGGTCTTCCCGGAATTCGGCCCTTTCCATGTCATCCTGGATTCGGCGAAGGGCCTTGATAACCTCACCCTGAGGGTGGAAGTGAGGGAAGGGGTGCACACCCCCTCGAAGGATCTGGCCTCGCGACTCCGGACAGCCGTCCGATCCTACATGACGTTCACCCCCGTGGTGGAGGTCATGGCGCCCGGGACCCTTTCCATGCAGGGTTCCGATTCCTTCCGCATCCTCGACTACAGGAAGGGCAGCGGCCGGTACGCGGAGGCGGACTGAGGGAGCCTCTCATGCCGGAAGTCTAACAGGGGGTTTTAATTATCCTAAAAATTTGTTTTTATTAAATTTTTGTCCAATGAGTCTTTGTAGTTTTTTCCGGATTTTGCCGAAAAGGCCTTTGTTTTTTTTGAGGATTAATGCGGGCTGAGAAAGAATTCTCCCCGAACCCTTACGGACTGGAAAGGGTCGCCCCTTTTGATCGGGATAAGCTGGCGCGCCGGGGGATAAGGCGGTCGTTTTTATTAAAGGCTGGCGGGGGCGATTGGAATATGGTATGCTAATAATCGAATTAGCTGTTTTATTCTTCTCAGACCGCAACCAGCAAAGGAAAAAGCTGTTGAATCGGCTTGACATCGGTTGGTTGAAGTGATAATTTTCTCCACAAATTCGGGTTCTTTTGGAAATTTGCCGGGTCGGTCAAGCATCCTGGTATCCCCGGGGGTGGGGGTGAGGCTGGGTGCCCGGCTTTTGATTCGATAAGGAAAAGAAACCAGGAGAAAGGAGGGGATACCCGCTTTGGCAGATTCGAAGGAGCAAGACCGGATATGATTTGCTATGTTATCATTCATTTATTTTAACGACGATTAACCCTTGAGATCGCTTAAGGAGGGAGAAATGAAGAAACTGACAATCATTCTTTTGGCTCTGGCCATGGCCGCTGTTGCCGTTCCCGCTTTCGCCGGCGAGGTTTCCATGGACGGTAACTACATGCTCAGAGGTAGGGCCGACAGCAACTCGAGCGACAATAGTTATTTCCAGCATGAGCTGGACCTGAACATCGACGTCAAGTCTGGCGACGTGAAATTCCACTGGGATGTCGAGCTGGCCGACAGGGACCTGTTCGACGGGACCGGCCTCGATTTCAACAGGACTGATACCAGCGGCGACCTGCCCAAGGGCGTGTGGGACGGCTTCTATGTCCAGTGGCAGGCTACCGATGCCATGGCCTTCAAGGCCGGTATCTACGGCGTGAGCGACAACAACAGCCTGATGTTCGATTCCGCCGGCAACGGCGACGGCATCATGGGCATCAAGTATAGCCTGGAAGGCTGGGACCTTGGCGGCTACCTCTCCAAGCAGGCCGACAACGCCGAAGATGACATTACCGAGTATCTCGCCACCGTCGGTGGTGATCTAGGTCCTGTCGCCCTCAGCCTTATGTATGGCCAGAGGACTGACGATGTCAACGTGGATGGTGACACGAGCGCCATCTATGCCGACGCTTCCTTCGGGGTAGGCCCTGTTGGTGTGGACCTGGCTTACGGTCAGGCCTCCGTGGACGAGGGCACCGGTGATGGCGGCACGATCATGATCCTGGGCCTCGGCTTCGGGGATCTGGTTGGCTTTGATATGGGTGTGACCGCCATCATGACCAACGAGGACTATGTGGAGAACGGCGCCGGCTTCGGCAACGACTACGGCTATGCCGAGCTCATTGACGGCGACGTTACTGCGGACCAGACCCTGGTCGGTATCAATGCTGGCTATGACATCAATGACAAGCTGTCGGTCGGCGCCCTCGCCATCGTCATGAACGACTGCGGCGACCTTGGCGACGGAGCCACCGAAATCGACGTTCAAATGGGCTACAAGTTTGCCGACAACGTCAAGTATCAGGCCGGTTATGCCACCCGCTCCGAGGGTGATCCCGGTACGGAAGGTGATTCGGACAAGGATCGCCTGTGGCACAGGATCGATTTCGCCTTCTAGGATCCATCACCTGTGATCGAAAAGGGCCTCCTCCGGGAGGCCCTTTTTTTTAAAACCCCCTTGGGGACGGTCCTCAAAAATCAAGAAAAACCATAATTCAGCAAAACCGGTAATCTTGATTTCCCGTTTCCCCCTCAAAGTTGCTCTCCAATCAGCTTTCGGAGGTCCGGAAGAAGCCGGCGTCCGGTTTCCGTCTGGAATGTGTCCTTAAATCGGTCCGGGTGGTAGGCGATGGTGCCGGGTTTAAGTCCAAACTCCTTTCCAAGATCCGCCGGGCGCCACCCCGCGTGTCTGGCGAGGCAAATGGACAGCCCCCGGACCCTGCTGACGGCACTCCCCCTTCCGTTCCTCAGGATCGCGGAGGGATGGACCATTTGCGCGTTGGCCAATGCCAGACAGATTTGATCCAGCGGGACGTTTGTCAAGAAATCAAAAACCTGCTCCCGGGTTGAGAAGGTTCTCCGGCAGACTCCTTCTTCAAGATAGATGTCTTTCTCGGGGCAAAGAAACGTTTCTTTGTTTAAAAAACCCCTGGGTCTTTCGGTTCAGCTTCTTCCCGGCGCACACAGGCCAGGCGATGGTGATAGGCTCTCCATGCGCTCTCCGCTCCGGGGATGGGCCGATTAATGTCAGGGCCCTCACGTGCTGTCTACCGGAGTATGAGTCCCGATCGCGTGTATTTTTTGTTGATGTACAGGGAGTATCTTAGCAGCAGGCGATGCATGATCCTGGAGAGGGAAACATCCGAGGTTTCCAGCAGCAGATGGACATGATTGGGCATCAGGCAGTAGGAAAGGAGGGAATGAGGGTCTTTTTCCCTGGGATCGTTTAGCAGGTGAGTGAATTTCGAGTAATCCGCTCTTTCGCGGAAAAGAGGACAGCCATCATTGCCTTTGGCCATAACGTGAAATAGTCCATTGGAAGTATCCGATCTGGGTTTTCTCGGCAACTGGGCCTCCTCGGAAGATTGGAAAATGGCTAAAGGGGATAACTCAAAATCGGTGCCAACATTTCTTGATATTTGAGGACCGTCCCCCGGCGGGAAATTATTGCGCATGCTTTTCGAAAGCCGGGTATTTTGCGCAAAAATTTTGCGGTAAATTACGGAGAGAAGAAGGGGGAGATTCTTAAAAAAAATAAATATCCTTTAAAATCAGTATGATAGTCTATATTTTTAAGTTTGGCACGCGGGTTGCTATATATGTGGGCGAAGGCTCCTTTCTCACCCGATGGGTCGGCAGCGGCAACCCTTTCTCCCCTCCTTAACCCTGCCGACCCATCGGGACTTTTATTTAAAAACCCGACCCTCTCCGAGGTCGGGTTTTTAAATTCAGCCTCCTTGACATAAAGATCCCTTTACCATACGTTCGTTCTGCTAAACTGTTAAAAAATAAGTCCGGCGACAATCGCGCCGGGCCTTGAACACCTTCCCAAACCATGAAGGAGGAAAAGATGGGAAAGATGCGTGCGATATCATTTGTTCTTGCGATGGGGTTGATTTTGATGGGCGGCACAACGGCGGCAGCCGAGCCGGTCAAGACCAACATCTACGGTCTTGAAGGCCTTTTCTTCGGCACCCCCGGCACCACCATCGAGGCCGGGCAGCTGGTCGTGGGGGCTTCTGTGCTGTCCGCCTCCTATGATGACGCTGACATGTCGGTTCTGCCGGTGACGGTGACCTATGGAGCAACCAGGTATATCGAGCTCGCGGGCGCCTTTGAGGTCCTTAAATCCATCGACAACGGGGTCGACGAGACGGGAACGGGCGACATCAATCTCCTGGCCAAGTTTTCCCTGCAGGACCGGACCGTGGATTATCCAGCCACGGCGGTAGGCGTCAGGATCAAACTGCCGACGGCGGAGGATGATCTCGGCACGGATGAGACCGACTTCGCCCTGTTCGGGGCCCTGGACATCAATATGAGGAGCGTAAAAGGGATCCTCAACGCGGAATACGTCCTCGCCGGGGGCGACTATCCTAACCAGGTCAATTATGTGGTCGGGGTCCAGATCCCCTATTCCGATGCCACCGACTTTTCCATCGAGCTCCTTGACCAGGATTACCTCGGCGACATGATCATGGGCGGAGCGACCTTTGACATGGGATCCGCCGTGAATTTCGGCTTCGGAATTGGCGTCGGACTGGATGAGGATACAGCCGCCGATTTCGCGGTCATGGGGAAACTGGATTTTTCTTTCTAGCCCGGGCAGGGGACGCGTGGTCCCTGCAGGTTAAACGGCCGCCCGCAGAACAGGCGGCCGTATCCTGACCGGGGCCTGTGGATCGGAGGATCGATGATCAAGAGGCGGATCTATTCGCCGGGGCCAGTGGAAGTTTCCCCCGAGACGGCCCTGGAGATGGCCAGGCCCATCCTGCATCACCGTACTGGCGAGTTCGAGGCCATCATTGCGGAGGTCGTGGAAGGGTTAAAGTATGTGTTTCAGACCAGGGGCGATGTCATGCTCTTTGCGTCTTCGGGAACGGGCGCCATGGAGGGGGCCGTTGTCAATTTCCTTAACCCGGGGGACAAGGCCCTTTGCGTGGTTGGAGGCAAATTCGGTCAGAGGTGGTCCCAGCTCGTTTCAAGATTCGGAGCCGTTCCGGTCAACATCGACGTTCCCTGGGGCAAGGCCGTAAATCCGGATGAGGTAGCCCGCGCCCTCGAGGCAGATCCGCTCATAAAAGCCGTCTATATCCAGGCCTGCGAGACAAGCACCGGAGTGGCGCATCCTGTCCGGGAGGTGGCCGGTATCGTCCGTGGCCGTGAAAATACGGTTCTGGTGGTGGATGCCATAAGCGCGGTGGGCGTCATGAACCTCCCCGCAGATGAATGGGGCCTCGATGTGGTTGTCGGAGGTTCCCAGAAGGCGTGGCAGCTGCCCCCGGGGCTGGCTTTTGCCTCCGTGAGCCCCAAGGCATGGAAGCTGATTGCGCAATGCGTCCAGCCTCGCTTTTATTTTGACTGGAATAAGGAAAAGAAATCCATCGTTAAAAATACGACGGCCTATACCCCTGCGGTCTCCCTCATAATGGGTTTAAGGAAGGTCCTGGCCGATATCAGGGAGGAAGGTCTGGAGAGTCTTTTTTCCCGGGCAGCCCTTTACGCCAGGATGTTCCGGGCCGCCATGGAGGCTTTGGGCCTTGAACTTTTCGCCCCGGATTCCCCTTCCGATTCCATCACCGCAGTTTGCGCCCCGGAAGGGATCAGCGCCCCGGCCATCGTGCGGCACCTCAGTTCGAGGTATCATATTACCATCGCACAGGGACAGGATCAGATAAAGGAAACGGTCTTCAGGGTCTCCCACATGGGGTATCTCGATGGTCTTGATATGGTGACGGCCGTTGCCGCGGTGGAAATTACCCTCAAGGATCTCGGTTGGAACGTTGAACTGGGCGCGGGCGTGAAGGCCGCCCAGAAAATCCTGACGAGCGCCTGAGAATAGCTTCGCTTTTCAAGTTGAACGTTAATAGGGTCGCAAAAAGTCCGATCCGGGCTTTTGCTCGAAAAGGCTGAAGACTATCCTCACGTAAAGCCGCCAGGATCGCAAAGGAAAATCCGAAAAGGAAGGTTAAATCCTTTTGACGTTTCTTCTTCGCGTTCTTTGCGGCTTGCTTGCCTCGGCGGAGCCTTCCGCGAAGGGAGGAGCGACCGACCTGCCGCGAAAAACCCCTGATCAGAACAGGGGGAGGGAGCGGACGTGAGACGCCTCAGTTTTTGGGCCAGGAAACCGGAAAGGCTGCCTCACCTCCTTTTTTGACAAGGTAAAGAAACCTTCACCCCTTCGACTGAGCTCATGGCAGGAAAAGCATGCAGTTCTCCCCGATAAGGGCCAAAAGGCAGGAATTTTTCTCTGAACTCTGAACGCGGAACTCTGAACTTTCTTAATGACGAACCGGAATTTCCGGAGGTAGCAAATGTCTGATGTCGTCATCGTCGGCGCCCAGTGGGGCGATGAAGGTAAAGGGAAGATCGTAGATGTCTACACGGAGCGGGCACGGATCGTCGCCCGCTACCAGGGAGGCCACAACGCCGGCCACACGGTGGTCGTTGGCGACGAAACCTTCATCCTCCACCTGATTCCCTCCGGGATCCTCCATGAGGGCAAGATCTGCGTCATCGGAAACGGCGTTGTTGTCGCCCCGGACGCCCTCGTGCGCGAGATGGAGACCCTTGCGGCCCGGAACATTTCCGTGGAGGGGAAGCTTTTCATCAGCGATCGGGCCCACCTCATCATGCCTTACCATGTAGCTTTGGATCTCGCGAGGGAGGGCCGGAGCCTGGAAAAGGCCATCGGGACGACGGGACGGGGGATCGGGCCAGCCTACGAGGACAAGGCAGCAAGGTCGGGCATCCGGGTGGGGGACCTCCTCAACCCGGACGTCTTTCGCGAAAGGCTTTCCGACGCTCTGGAGTTTAAAAATTTCATCCTGAAAGAATATTTCGGGGCCGAGGGTTTCGATGAGGAGGAGGTCTACGATTCCATCATGGCCCTCGCGGAACAGTTCCGCCATTTCATCACAGATACGGGCGAACTTCTCCAGAAGGCCATCCATGAAGGAAGGAATATCCTTTTCGAAGGGGCGCAGGGAAGCCATCTGGATGTGGACCACGGCACCTACCCCTATGTCACCTCCTCTTCCACCGTCGCGGGCGGCGCCTGCACGGGAACGGGGATCGGTCCCCGGTGCATAGATGCCGTGGTGGGCATCTCCAAGGCCTATACGACGCGGGTTGGCAGTGGGCCTTTTCCCACGGAACTTTCCGATGAGATGGGGGAGCGGATAAGAAACATCGGCGGGGAATACGGCGCCACAACAGGGCGTCCGCGGCGCTGCGGATGGTTCGATGCCGTCGTTGTCCGCCAGAGCGCCCGGCTCAGCACAATGACGGGTCTTGTAATCACCAAGCTGGACGTCCTGGACGGGATTGATCCCATAAGGATCTGCGTGGGTTATGAGTGCGGGGGCAGGAGGTTCGATCTGGTCCCCTCAGGCCTGCGGGAACTGGAAGGGTGTCTTCCCGTCTACGAAGATCATCCCGGCTGGAGCCGGCCCACTGCCGGCTGCCGCGAGTGGGACGATCTTCCCCGGGAAGCCCGAAGCTACATTCGAAGGATCGAGGATCTCACCGGTGTCAGGGTGGCGGCCGTTTCAACAGGTCAGGAGAGGTCCGAGCACATAGAACTCTTCGATCCCTTCCAGGTTGTGATCCCGGGAAAGTGACGCGTCATCCCCGGGATACCGGGAAAAGTCACGGAAGGGGAGGGATGTACCTCGTCGCTCTGGACCGATTGTGTTCTGACTGGTATATTCGGAAGGCATTTTCTTGACAATAGCGGTTATTTTTAATAGAAATTGCGCCGTTAGAGCCCGTAGCTCAGTCCGGTAGAGCAGCGGACTTTTAATCCGTCGGTCGAAGGTTCAAATCCTTCCGGGCTCACCACTGAATTTTTCATGCGGAAAAATTCAGGTGGATTTTGCAGGTCGAATAAATATATAAATTTTACACAGTAAAATTTATGTCCCCGTCGTCTAGCTCGGCTCAGGACACCGGCCTTTCACGCCGGCGACACGGGTTCAAATCCCGTCGGGGACGCCAGATTTTAAACGGCCCGGGTTCTGCCCGGGCCGTTTGATTTTTTCGCCACCGTTGTACTGAACTTCCCTCCCTGATTTCCTGATCCCGATTCTCAATTCCCGATTCTCAATTCTCAATTCTCAATTCCCTCTTCTTCCTTGACTCCCCCTGCCCGTAGCGGTAATCTTCAAATATAGAGTTAGGCTCCATATTTGGAGAAAGGAAATGAGCGAACGGGACAACCAGATCCACGCTTCGAAAGGGTCTATCTCTTTAAACCCCCTGAATAAGGTTTTCCGGGTCCTCGAGGAGGTCGTGGCCAGGCAGAGCAAGGGGGTAACCTATTCGGAAGTGGTCACAGCTCTCAGTATGCCCCGATCGTCCGTCCATCGGATCCTCAAGGACCTCACCGACCTGGGGTATCTGACCTTCAACGGGGAATCGAAAAGGTATTCCGGAAGCCTCAGGCTGGCGTCTTTGGGTGCTGAAGTGATGACCCACTTCCAGCTGCGGGACCACCTGCGTCCCCACCTGCTTGAAATGCACAGGGAGACCGACCACACGGTCAACTTGGGGGTCATTGACGGGACCACCGGGGTTTTTCTGGACAAGATCGAATCCAGGGACTTCGGCATCAAGCTTTTTTCGGAGATTGGAAAAACGTTCCCCCTTCACTGCACCGGGCTTGGGAAGGCACTGCTGGCTTTTTCTCCCCCCGATGCCATCGAAGGCCTGCTGCAGTCTCCCCTGAAAGCTTTCACGGAAAAGACCATAACCGACCCCGAGGCCTTCAGGGAGGAACTTGCCCTCGTTCGCAAGCGGGGATACGCATTCGACAACGAAGAGATCACACGGGGGATTTTATGCGTTGCCGCCCCGGTTTTCGGATTTTACGGCGAAGTGTTGTGCGCCATCAGCCTCACCTTTCCAGCTTATGTCAGCACTGACCGGGGCATCGAGCGGGAAGTATCCATCATCGGGAAATACTCCGGGATAATGTCGTCCCTGTTCCGTCAGGGGCGGGTTTTGGAGGGAGAAAAGGGCAATGGATGAAGCCCTCGGCAGATTCGGTGTGTTCCGGATCATCCCGGTGGTGTCTGTGGGGCGGGCGGAGGACGTGCCGCGGCTGGCGGACGCCCTCGTGGAAGCCGGGCTTCCCTGCGCGGAGGTCACTTTCCGGACCCCCGCCGCCCTGGACGCCATACGGATCATGGCCGGGAGAGGGGATATTTTCATCGGCGCCGGGACGGTCCTGAGCGTTAAGCAGGTCCAGGCCGCGTTGGACGCCGGGGCCCAATTCATGGTTTCCCCGGGGTTTAACCCCGCCGTGGCCCGGTATTGCGTTGAGAAAGGGATCCCTTTTACCCCGGGAGCCTGCACCCCCACCGAGGTCGGGCAGGCGCTGGAATTCGGCCTGGACGTTGTCAAGTTCTTCCCCGCGGAAGCTTTCGGAGGATTAAGCACCCTGAAAGCCATCAGCGCTCCTTTCCCTGAGGTCAGATTCGTCCCGACAGGAGGGATCAATCCCGGAAACCTTCATGGTTATCTGGAGTTTTCAAAGGTCCTGGCGTGCGGGGGGACCTGGATCGCGTCCCCGGAGGCCATAGCGGCCGGCAGGTTTGATGAGATACGCAGAAATGTCAGGGAGGCGTTAAAAATCGTCTCGCGATGTTCCAGTTAACATCCAGAGCCCCTGGCGGAGGTTGGTAAAGGGTATGGAAAAGGAAAAAAGCGGGGTTTCCGGCAATTTTTCCATAAGACCTGCCGCGGATTGCCGATACGATCTTGTTTCCCTGGGCGAAGTCATGCTTCGTTTCGATCCGGGGGAGGGTCGGATCCACACCGCCCGTTCCTTTCGGGTGTGGGAGGGGGGAGGGGAGTATAACGTCGCCCGGGGGTTGCGGCGCTGTTTTGGCCTCCGGACCGCGGTGGCGACCGCCCTCGCGGATAACGTTGTGGGCCGGCTTGTCGAGGATATGATCCTCCAGGGAGGCGTCGATCCCTCTATGATCAGGTGGGTGCCCTATGACGGCATCGGCAGGACGGTCCGGAACGGCCTGAACTTTACGGAGCGTGGGTTCGGGGTTCGGGGGGCTTTGGGTTTGTCTGACCGGGGGCATACGGCGGCTTCCCATATGAAAAGAGGGGACATCGACTGGGAGGGTCTTTTCGAGACTGAAGGTGTCCGGTGGTTTCATACAGGAGGCATCTTCGCCGGCCTCTCTGAAAGCACCCCGGGGGTGATCGAGGAGGCCATGGCCGCGGCCCGGAAAAGCGGCACGGTGGTCTCCTATGATCTCAACTACAGGCCCTCCCTGTGGGCCGGACTGGGAGGTCAGGAAAGGGCGCGTGAAGTAAACAGGCATCTGACGGGTTTTGTTGATGTTCTCCTTGGGAATGAGGAGGATTTTACGGCTTCCCTCGGTTTTGCTGTGGAGGGGATAGATGAGAACCTGTCCATTCTCGATCCAGAGGGTTTTAAGGATATGATCGGCCGGGTGGTCCGGGAATACCCAGGTTTAAAGGCCGTCGCCGCCACTCTCAGAAGGGTCAAGACGGCGTCCCTGAACGACTGGGGGGCCATTTGCTGGGCCGGGGGGCGTTTTTATCAGGCGCCCATGAGGGAGGACCTGGAAATCCTCGACCGGATAGGGGGGGGCGACAGTTTCGCCTCGGGTCTTGTGTATGGATTTCTGACGGCCGGGGATCCCCAAAAGGCCGTGGAGTACGGGGCCGCCCACGGGGCCCTCGCCATGACTACCCCCGGCGACACTTCCATGGCGACCCTTCAGGAAGTGGAAAAGCTCATGGCAGGGGGCACGGCCCGGGTGATCCGCTAGGATTTCCCCGAACGGGGGACTTTATGGAAAGGATTGGGAAATGATTCTGGAAAAATTCAGCCTCGAGGGGAGATGCGGGATCGTTACCGGCGCGGGTTCGGGGATCGGGAAAGGAATCGCCAGAGGGTTGGCGGAAGCCGGGGCCCGGGTGGCCCTGGCTGGTCAAAATCTGGAAAAGGTCGACGCGGCCTCGCGGGGGATGAACGGGGAGAAGTTAAAGACGGTTCCGTTCAGGGTGGATGTGTCCGAGGAAGGGAGCATCGCCGATCTGGTAAGGTCCGTGGTCCGGGAATTCGGGCGGATCGATTTCCTGTTTAACAACGCGGGGACCATTTACCGGTCCCCTTTTCCGGATTTCCCGCTGGAGGAGTGGGAGCGGGTGGTCAGGGTGAACCTGACGGGCCCCTTTATCCTTTCCCAGGCAGTTGCAAGGCACATGATCGAAAAAGGGATCAAGGGGTCCATCGTCAACACCTCTTCCCTCATTGCGGTGTTCGGCGGCGTCACCGTTGCGGCCTACGCGGCGACCAAAGGCGGGCTGACCCAGCTGACGCGATCCATGTGCAACGACCTGGCGAAATACGGGATCAGGGTCAACGCCATCGGCCCCGGGTGGGTGAAGACCGATATGACCAAAGCCATCCGGGATGATCCGGTCCGTTTCAAGGGGATCTCCGACCGCATTCCCCTGGGGCGGTGGGCGGATCCGCAGGACCTGGCCGGCCTCGCCGTTTTCCTTGCAAGCGATGCTTCCTCGTACATCACGGGGCAGGTCATATTTATCGACGGCGGCTATATGGTCATGTAGGGCTTCCGAGCGGGATATTCACAGGCAGGGGCAGCAGGGAGGATAAAATGGAAATCAGACAACCGGCTAATCCAAGGGATTTTGAATCCTATACCACGGAAAGGATTCGAGAGGAATTTCTTGTCAGGAACATCTTCACCGCCGGATCCATAAACTTAACCTACAGCTTCATAGACCGGATGATCGTTGGAGGGGCCTGCCCGGAAAAGCCTCTCCGGCTGGAGGGCGGAAAGGAGCTTGGTACGGATTTCTTCCTGGAGAGGAGAGAGCTCGGGATCATCAATGTGGGCCCAATGGGGTCGGTTCAGGTTGACGGGGAAACCTTTGAACTTGGCGTCAACGACGGTCTTTTTGTGGGGCGGGGGATGAAGGAGGTGGTCTTTTCCAGCCGGAATACGGCGGATCCTGCCCGGTTTTATCTTCTTAGCGGGCCTGCCCACTGCACCTTTCCAACCCGGAAGATCACCATGGAGGAAGCGGAATCGGCCGTGATCGGGACCCCGGAGCAGTGCAACGTGAGGCGGCTATGCAAATACATCCATCCGGGAGGGGTGAAAAGCGCCAACCTGGTCATGGGAGTCACCACCGTTGAGCCCGGCAGCGTCTGGAACAGTCTGCCTCCCTGCCACACCCATGCGCGGAGGATGGAGGTTTATTTCTACTACGGGATGAAGCCGGACAGCGTTGTGTTCCACCTGATGGGGGAGCCTGAGAGGACCCGGCATCTTGTCGTCAGGAATGAAGAGGCGGTGATCTCGCCGAGCTGGTCCATCCATGCCGGCGCCGGGACATCGGATTACCGTTTTATCTGGGGGATGGTCGGTGACAATCAGGCTTTTGCTGATATGGACGTGATCCAGGTCGACCGGCTGAATTGAACCGGGGGGATGCGTTTGGCGTCTTTCCGAAATGGCAGCAACGGAGGAAAGGAGGAACGGGGATGAGAAAGGCAGCGGCATTCGGGATTTTTGCTTTGGCGGTGCTGGGATTGCTGTTTCTGCCGGGCCAGGGACAGGCGGCGGAGCAGTACTTGTTCAAGTATTCCAACTCCCAGACGGATACCCATCCGAGATCCGTCTCCATGTATTTTTTCAAGGACCTGGTGGAGGAGGCATCAGGCGGCAGGATCAAGGTCGAGCTCTACACCAGCGGGGTGTTAGGCAAGGAGGAAGAGGTCCTGGACATGGTCAAGATCGGCGCCCTTCAGGGATGCCGGGGCGGACTTTTCGAACGGGCCAACAAGAAATTCCTTCTTTACACCCTGCCCTTCTTTTTCGATAACGCGGATCAGACCGTGAAGCTGATGCGCAGCGACTTCGGTCGGAAAATCAACGAGGACGCGCGAAAGAACGGTTTTTATATCCCGGCGTGCGGGGTGGCCGGGGGCGCCCGCAATATCACCAACAACCTTCGACCCATTACCAGACCCGAGGATCTCAAAGGCCTTAAGATGCGGACCCCTCCCATCGATATGACCATCAAGACCTTCAAGGCCCTGGGGGCCAACCCGCAGATGGTTTCCTACACGGAGACCTATATGGCGTTAAAGTCCAATGTCGTCGACGGCCAGGAAAACCCCTTTTCCAATACGGTGGACATGAAATTCTACGAGGCCCAGAAATACCTGTCGGTGGTGAACTGGCAGATCCACCCCGATCCCTTCTACGTCAACCCCGACTGGTACGGGAAGCTTCCCGACGACCTCAAGAATATCTTCGACGCCTCGGCCAAGGCCGCCATGAGGTTCAGCGATACGATCTGGCTCAATTCCGAGGAAAAGTACCTGAACTTCCTGGAATCGAAGATGACCACCAATTTCCTCTCCCCTGAGGATACGGCAAGGTTTGCCCAGGCCGCCCGGCCCATCTGGCAGCAGTACGTGGACCAGGGGGCCTTCACCTGGGACGAGATCAACGAGGCCCAGAAGATCGCCAAGGGGAAATAAATGGCAAGGGCGTCTTCCGCTTTTCCGGCGGGAGACGCCGGTTTTCCAAAACTTAAAAAGGAATCCGGATCTGCCCGAAGAAGGGTCTGCCTTGAGTCCGGGTCAGGTCCTTTAAATCCGTTCCCGAGGCAGGAAAGGGTTGGGTATTGTGCTGCGAAGAGCTGAAAGGATCCTGACAAATATCCTCGACGGCGCCATCGCCCTTTTCTTCGCCGTTATCCTCCTCTCGACAGTCATTCAGGTCATTTTGCGCTACGTTTTTAACGCATCGCTCCTTGGTGCCGGGGAGACCATGGAGGCCCTGTTTATCTACACCACCGCCATCGGGGCGGCCGCGGCCGTGAGGCGCCGGCAGCACATCAGGATAAGCTGTGTCGTCCAGTTGCTGCCCGTCCCCCTCCGGCGGGCCATTGACGTCCTGGCCCATCTGCTCATCGCCTTCATCAACGGGGTCATGATCTTTTTCAGCGTCACCTGGATCGCCAAAGTGGGCGGAAACGAGTCGCCGGTCATGCGGATCCCCGAGTGGATCATGCAGATCAGCATCCCCATCGGGTGCGGGCTGGTGATCCTCTATTGCCTTTTTAACATCGTCCTGACCCTTCGAGGGGAATGGCCCCTTCCGGAGGATAGGCCATGCTGATCCTCCTGTCGACCCTGGGCATTTTTCTCCTGCTGGGAATTCCCATCGCCTATTCACTGGGCCTTTCCGGTTTTGCCTATTTTGCCCTCGTCCGTCCCGAACTGCTGGGCATCCTTCCGGCAAGGCTCTACGCCGGGATGAATTCCTACGCCATGATCGCCATGCCCCTGTTCATCTTCATGGGCCTGCTCATGAACTCAGGGGGGATCACAAGCCGACTGATCGATTTCAGCCAGCTCTTCGTCGGACGCTTCCGTGGGGGCCTGGGGCTGGTAAACGTCATCGCAAGCATGATTTTTGGGGGCATTTCGGGTTCGTCCGTGTCGGACACGGCCTCCATCGGGGCGGTTCTCATACCCGAGATGGAGAAGAAGGGGTACACCCCGGAATTTTCCAGCGGTATCACCGTGGCGTCCTCCACCATGGGGATGATCATCCCGCCCAGCGTTCCCATGGTCATCTATGCCTACATCTCCGAGGAGAGCGTGGGGAGGCTCTTCCTGGGCGGTCTCATCCCCGGGGTCATGATCGGTCTCCTCATGCTCGGGATCACTTTGGGGGTCTCCTACCTCAAAAAATATCCGAAGGTGGAGATCAGCCTCACCACAAGGAAAAAGGTCGTCCTGGTCCTCAAGGCCCTCCCTGCCCTTTTCATGCCCGTTTTCGTCGTGGGGGCCGTCGTCCTGGGATTGGCCACCGCCACCGAGTCTGCGGGACTCGGGGTGGTCTATGCTTTTCTCATCGGCCTGGTGATCATCAGGGAGCTCAAACTGAAAGCCGTGCCGAAACTCTTGCGCGACTCCATCCAGACAAGCGCGACCGTGATGATCATCATCGCCCTTTCACAGCTGTACGTGTGGATCCTGGCCCTGGAACGCGTGCCCCAGTCCCTCGCCCAACTGGTGACCAGTCTCGATCTGCCGGTGCCCCTTATCCTCGGGGTGGTTCTTTTGATCATCCTTATCGTGGGTACTTTTGTGGATGTTAGCCCGGCCATCATGCTTTTAACGCCCGTATTTTTGCCGGCCATGAAAACCCTCGGCATCGATGGGATCCAGTTCGGCGTCATCCTCATCACCGGCCTTGCCGTTGGTCTTGTCACCCCGCCCGTCGGGATGTGTCTCAACGTGTGTTCGGCCATTTCACGCCTGGAGATAGGAACGATCTTCGTCGCCGCCCTGCCCTTCCTTTTGGCCAACCTGATCACCCTGATCCTCATTACGTTCGTTCCTGCCCTAAGCACCTGGCTGCCCTCCCTGCTGATGGACTGAAAAGACGGGAGAGGCGAAACGGCGCTTCAGCTATCCGGGCGGCCGGCTGATTTATCTTGACATCGGGCGCTAAATTCTATAATTAGAATATTATTAATTTCTTAAATTATGGAGGTACCCTTGATCGAGACCATCAAAAAAATGTTATTCGGTGGAGAAAAGAGGCCGGACCGGACCCTTTCCAGAAACGAATTGTGCTGGTGCGGCAGCGGCGAAAAATACAAGAACTGTCACATGGAGCGGGATCAGGACGAAGATCGGCGCAAAAGGACCTCCTGCCGGGGGTTTTCCTGAGGCTAGTCTCTTTCCGCCGTGGGCGGGAAAAGGGCTGAAGGAAGAAGGAAGAAGAGGGGGGGAATGCGTAAAGCGTAACGGCGTAAAGGAAAAAAGGCTGCTCGCCTCCACGCCTTACGGACGGACTTCTCACGAGCACCTTAAGGTTGTAAATGCCTGAAAATACAACCAATCCCCTCACCTGATTCCCTTCCCGATTATTGGTGGGTTGGCAATCAGTTCTTCGTGCACTTGCGAGGATCCATTCCCTCTTCCCTATTCCCTGTTCGGTTTTCCCCCTCTTCTCCCCTCTCCCTTCTGCTTTCTCACCTCTTCCCGTTAAACCCGTAGCACCGTACGATCGTAACGACGCTTCCCCCCGATCCGCCTGATTCCAGAACCGTTTCCCACCTCTCGAAACGTTCCCGGAGAAAATCTTTCTCCCTGGACGAGGCCCTGTAGGTCACGAAAACAGCGTTTTGCCCGATGTGATCCTCCGGGTTGAACCAGAGGAGATGGTTCCGTCCATGGGCGCTCCCGGCCCCGAGGACGGTGACTTCGGGGTGCCCCGGGGTGTAGAAGGCCACCAGGGATGACAGGGCGTAGGACCTGGTGAAGATAAAGCCCCGTTCTTCCCTGGGAAGGGCTTCGAAAGCAGCCAGGACCGCTTGTCCGGTTTTTGCGGGAGAGGCGGTGTATTTCCGGAGCTGCGAGGTGCTGATCTTCCCCGGTCTTAGGGGATGATCAAGGTCTTCAGGGAGAAAAGACACGGCGAGGGGGAGGGAAAAGATCAGTACGGAAAGGGTCCAGGCAGTCCCGATGCACCATAGCCCGCGCCTCCCCGGGTCTCCTCTTCTCCCCATATCGGTCCCCAGGGCGGCGGCCAGGAAGGGGGCCCCGATGGCCGGCCAGTGAAGGCCGATCTTCGTGACAAAACTGAGGAGGAAAAATCCCAGAAAAGGGATCGATGCGAGGAAGGCCGGGAGGTGGGAGTGGTTGTCTTTCATGCCGCGGTATTTCAGAAACGACCCTAACAGGAGGGGGATCCCGAAAAACAGGACCAGCGGGCTCAAACCGATGGCCTGCCCGGCGATGTATTCCAAAGTATTGGCAATTCCAGGTTCCGGGGGCGCGTGCCGGGAAGAGAAATTGAATGCAAATGTGGCCCAGGAATTAGAGGCGTTCCAGGAGAGGACGGGAAGCATCCCCGCGAGGGACATGGAAAAGGCGATGTACGGTCCTGGCGTCCGCAAATGCTTCCGGGCCGGGGGAAAAAGGATCAGGTAAAGGAAGAGGCCCCCGACCAGTGGGGCCGCAAGGAACTTGCTCGCCACGGCGCCGGCAAGGCATAGTCCCGTTGCAGTCCAGGCGCCGGTCCGGCCGGTCAGAAGGGCTTTGTAAAAGAATAACCCGGCCAGGGTTCCGGCCGCCAGAAGGGGCGCGTCCGTGCTGTATAGCACTCCAAGGACGGCCAGGACCGGCATGCCCATTGCCAGGATGCCAGTCAGGGACGCGGACCTTCGTGATCCTGTGATTTCCCGGGCCAACCGGAAGACAATGACCGTGACAAGGGTCCCGCCCAGGACAGCGGGCAGGCGGATGGCGGCGACCGTATCGCCCAGAAAAAGGCGGGAAACCCAGAGAATCCATCCGGCCAGGGGGGGGTGGTCATAGTAGCCCATCGCAGGGTGGCGAGCCCATTCCCAGAAGTAGGCCTCATCGCCGGTTAGGGGCAGTTTGAGGGCATATAGAAGCCGGATCGCGGTGGTGACCGCCAGCAGCGACCAGAAAAGGCTGCTCCAGAACCGGTCCTTACCTTGTCCCTTTTCATCCGCGACATGGCTGAAAATGCTTGAAGATCGTGTCATAGGGCTATCTTAACGGGAAAAAGGGGAGAGGGTAACAGGGAAAACGAAAGGAGTCCCGTTTCTCCCGTTGGACCTTGGACGAAGCTTACCCCCCCAGGATCCCTATCCACAGCGTGTAGGTGAGGATGGAAAGGATTGTGCTGACGGTGACGGCCGCCGCCGCGAGATCGGGCCGTCCTCCCAATTCCGAGGCGACCACGTAGGTGACCGTGGCGGAGGGACTCGCCAGGAGGATGACAGCCGTCTCCGTTGAGGCCTGGGTCAGGTCGATGAGAATGAAGATTGCGAGGCCCGCCAGGGGCAAAACCAGGGTTTTGAGGGCCGTCGAGATCCCCACCAGTCCCATGGACCGCTTCGCGCCGGTTTTCAGGGACCCGCCTATTATGAAAAGGGCGAGGGGGAGGGCCATGTCGCCGACGATTCCGAAGGAGCGGATGATGAAATCCGGGAGGGTGAATCCGGAAGCCGAGGAGAGCAGGCCCAGGGCGGTGGCGATGATGATGGGATTTCCGATAAACCTCCGGGCGGCTTTCAGGTTTAAGGACCTGCCGGTGCCGGAGAAAAAAGTGAAGATCCCGATGGCAAGGGCATTCTGGAAAAGGATGACAAAACCTGCGAGGACGCTGGCGGACCCTCTTCCCTCGGGCCCGAGGACGTAGAACACCACCGCAAGCCCCACGTACCCCAGGTTCCCGTGAAAGGAGCACTGGGTCAATGTGGCTCTTGCCGCACCGTCCACCCCGATAGTCCGCAGGAGGACCATGGCGAAGGCAGCCACCAGCAGCAATGCCAGGAAGGTCCCCGCGATCTGGCGGGGGTCAAAGCTTTGGGCGAAGGGGCCCATGGCGATCTCGCTGTAAACCAGGATCGGGATGGCGATGTAGTAAACGAGGCGGTTTGCGGAGGTGATGAACTGGTCGGGAAGAAACCCAAGCCTTCGGGAAAAAAAGCCGAGACCAATGACGAAGAAGACGGGGGAAATGCTTTCCAGGACGGTGAGCATGGCAAGGGGAATATATCCCACGACCGTTGCACGCGGCAAGGCCCGGTTCTGGAAAGAGGGGGTCTTGACAGGGAGAAAACCCGATATAAATTTGCATCGAAAGATAATTCCAACAGGTAAAAGGAGGTATGAACCATGGCACTGGAACTTTACCGCAGAAGGCATCCCGTTTACTGGAGGCCCACCTTCGGTTTGAGAGGTCTCCAGGAGGAGATGAACAGAATGTTCTCGGATTTCTTCGATGAGTCGTCCGAGAAGGGTGTGGCCACGATCACCCCCGCCATCGATCTCGTCGACGGCAAGGACAAGGTGACCGTGAGCGTCGAGATACCCGGCATGGACAAGGACGATGTGCAGATTTCCCTTAAGGATGACATGCTTGTCATTCGGGGAGAGAAGAAGGAAGAGAAAGAGGAAAAGGAGGAAAACCGCTATTACGTGGAACGGTCCTATGGAAGCTTCATGAGGTCCGTCGCCCTGCCTGCCAGGGTCAAGGCCGATGAGGTAAAGGCCTCCTACAAGGACGGCGTCCTCAAGATCGAACTCCCCAAAGCGGAGGAGGACAAAGTCCGCGAGGTGAAGGTTCAGGTCTCGTAAGACTTGAGGTGAAACAGCAAGCAAGTGACAGGAAAGGCCGCCCGCGGGCGGCCTTTTCCGTTTGATTTGACCGTTCCTCCTTCCCCCTTTTTCTCCCGTGCGATATGATTGCGCCCCGGAGTAAAATCAGGCTCCGGCGGGTCCGCTTCTGATCACTGCCCTTATTCCATATTCCGGAGGTGTCCAGTCCGTGTCCAGGTTCAGAAGTCCGGGTTGTCCTGCCCCTGAGAGGATATCCGAATCGGCCCGCTGCCTGATCATCGGTGAAATCGAAAAGGCGGGGGGAAACGAGGTTTTTTTCATCGGCTCCAGGGACGGGGAAGGGCTGATCGATCAGGTCACGGTGTGGGCGAGGGGAAACGACACGGCAGTCCCCGCTGTCGGAGAGGCCGCCAGGGCCGGGGATGTCCTCCTCCACAACCACCCTTCGGGGATCCTTGTTCCCTCACGGGATGACCTCGAAATTGCCTTCCGCTTTGGCGCCCTGGGAGTGGGTTTTTACATCCTCGACAACGAATGCCTCAGGATCTATGCCGTGGTCGAACCCCGTCTTGTGGAGGCCCCTCCGGAGGACCTTGACCCGGAGGTCATCAGCGGCATTTTCGGGCCGGAAGGGCCTCTGGCATTCGCCCATCCCAACTTTGAGGAACGCCCCGAGCAGGCCCGGATGGCCTGCGATGTAGCCCAAATTCTGGATCGGGGCGCCCTGGGCATTCTTGAAGCGGGGACGGGCACCGGAAAGAGTCTTGCCTACCTGGTCCCGGCGGCGCTGTGGGCCGAGGGCGGAAACCGGAGAGTCGTCATCGCCACGAGGACCATCAATCTGCAGGAGCAGATCCTCTCCAATGATCTTCCCATCCTTGAGGAAGCGTTGGGAAGACCGGTCAAGATGGCCCTTGTCAAGGGCCGTGGCAATTACTGCTGCCTCCGGAAAAGGGACATGCTGGCGGGCGAGGAGGGGGGAATCCTGCTGGACTTCGAGGACATGCGGGAGGTCCAGGCCCTCCTGGAATGGAGCCGGAACACCTCCGACGGGAGTCTTTCCGACCTTCCCTTCGTCCCGGTTGAAGCCAACTGGTCTCTTTTCAGGGCCGAGTCTGACTCCTGCCTGAGGGCGAGGTGCCCGCATTTTTCCGGCTGCTTTTTCTATAGCGCCCGAACCAGGTCCGCGTCCGCGGATATTCTCCTGGCCAACCACCATCTGCTTTTCGCCGATCTTGCCCTCAGGGCCGAGGGAGGAGACAGCGCGGCCATCATGCCTCCCTATCAGGCCGTGATCCTTGACGAAGGCCATAACGTTGAGGATATCGCCCTCTCCTATTTCGACGCCGGGATCAGCCGATGGGGTTTTATGGGGTACCTCGGGAGGCTGGTAAGCCGGCGGCGTTCCGGCCGGGGGCTGCTTCCTTTCCTCCACAGGAAAGTAGGCACTCTCAGGGGGATTGGGGCCGGGGACCGCGAGCGCCTGTCGGGCCTGGCGCGGGATCTGGAAGAGGAGGTCGGGCGGACCAGGGAAGGGCTGGAAGTCCTCTTTGAGGAGCTGGGCGGCGGGCTTGTATCCTGGCTGGGGGGGCGGAAATTCGACCCCGAATCGGACCCCCCGGCACGGGAGGGGGAGGCCGCGCCGGCAAACGGCCAGGAAGCCGCACGGGACCGGGAGGATTACGGGGAAAAAGGACGCTGGAGGATCCCCCCGCTCAGGCGCGAGGAACCCCCTTGGACCGGGATCAGCCGTTCTCTGGGTGAGATGGCATCCCTGACGGGGAGCCTGCAGATCCGTCTGCGGAAGGTCTGCGGCCGGGTGAAAGACCTGGTCGAGGCCGGGCACGACGATCTGAACGATGTATGGGCAGATCTTTCCTCGGTTCTTTTCCGGGTCGAGGCCACGGGGTCCTTTTTGGCCCGCGTACTGGAAGGGGAAGAGGCCCAGGAGGTTTTCTGGGTGGAGGTCCGGTCCCGGAGGGGGCGATGGGAGGTTTCCCTGCATCTGACCCCCCTTGATGCCGCTCCCATCCTCAAGGAGACCCTTTTCTCAAAGGTTCCATCCCTGGTTTTTACCTCCGCGACCCTGACGGTCATGGAAAAGTTCGATTTTTTCGATGACCGTCTCGGGATCCCGGAAATAACCGACCGGGAGGTCATCCACAGGCTTTATCCCACTCCTTTTGATTTGCGCAGCCAGATGCGCCTGGCTGTCATCGACGACATTCCCGATCCCGGAGCGCCGGGGTTTGTGGATGGCCTGGTGCGGGCCGTGGGGGATCTAGTCCTCGCGGCGGGGGGCGGAGCCCTGGTGCTTTTTACCTCCTACAGGACATTAAGGAGCGTCCACGAACGCTGTCACGGGCTATTTCTCACGGCCGGGATCAGGACCTTCTGCCAGGGCGAGGCGCCAAGGACGACCCTCCTGGACCATTTCCGTGCTGATCCGGATTCGGTCCTTTTCGCCACCGACAGTTTCTGGGAAGGGGTTGATGTGGCAGGCAGCGCCCTCAGGCTTGTCGTCATCGCGCGTCTCCCCTTCCCTGTTCCAACCGATCCCGTCAACGAGGCGCGGTGTCAGGTGCTTCTCGACGAGGGGCGCGATCCTTTTCTGGAAGATTCCGTCCCCAGGGCTGTTATCCGGATGAGGCAAGGACTGGGAAGGTTGATACGGCACCGGGAAGACCGGGGGGTCGCCGCCATCTGCGATGGCAGGATGATAAGGCGCGCCTACGGCAGGGTTTTCCTGCGGTCCCTTGGCGGGATTTCGGCGACCGGAACAGGGCTGGAGGACGCCGTAAGGGAGGTGGAAAGGTTCCTGAAACGATCCTCCGGTTGACTTTTTTCCCCTTTCAGGGTAACAAGTGATCAGGAATGTGCCCCCCCCGAAGGGGGGGTTCCTTTTTTTTTGTGTTTTTACATGCGATGATTTTACCGGAGTCCCGATTGAAATGAGCAGACATCCCATTACCCCTGAAGGTCTGAAGAAACTCCAGGAAGAATTGAAACGGCTCAGGTCTTCCGAGCGGCCCAGGGTTATCGAGGCGATCTCGGAAGCCAGGGGCCACGGGGACATCTCTGAAAACGCGGAATACGACGCCGCCAAGGAACAGCAGGCCTTTCTGGAAAAAAAGATAAGGGAGTTAGAACACCGGATCGCCAATTCCAACGTTGTGGACCCATCAGAGGTGGGCACTGACAAGGTGGTTTTTGGAGTCCAGGTCACCGTTCAGGACCTCGAATCCGGCGAGGAATCCTCCTATCAGATCGTCGGGGCCGACGAGGCCGACGTTTCCGCCAGCAGAATCAGCGTGACCTCCCCCGTGGCCAGGGCTCTCATCGGGAAAAAAATCGGGGATATCGTCCAGGTCCAGGTGCCGAAGGGCCTCCTGGAACTGGAGGTAATGGACATCAGCCTCCCCCGGTAATTTTTTCGGGTCCTACTTTCCGGACCCAATTCCCTCCCGTGTGCATTGTAATCGGGCAGATAATACCCTTATCTGCCTTTTTTTTGGGCAGTCCCTGACATTCCTTTTTTTCCACTTTGCTTTTCATTTAATAAAATCGCTTTAAAATCAATAGGTTGAAAATTCGAAACGCGCCTAATTTTTATGGTACGCCTGTTGCTTTGTATTTGGGTGTCCTGAGACGGAGAAAGGGAGGTGAAGCGATGAAGAAAGTGGAAGCCATTATCAAACCGTTCAAGCTCGAGGAGGTCAAGGATGCCCTGAATGCCCTTGGGATCCAGGGTATGACCGTCAGTGAGGTCAAGGGTTTCGGGCGGCAGAAGGGGCACACGGAACTTTACAGGGGAGCGGAGTACATAGTGGATTTCCTCCCAAAGGTGAAAGTCGAAGTCGTTGTCAGGGACGGGATCCTGGAATCCGTCCTGCAGGCTGTGGCCGAGGCTGCCAGGACCGGAAGGATCGGCGACGGGAAGATCTTCGTCATTCCTGTTGAGGACACCATCCGGATTCGCACCGGGGAGACCGGTGAAGAGGCGATCTGAGACGGGCGGGAACAAGGTTCATCAATCACTCAAAACGGAGGCTGTAAATGACACCAAAGGAAGTAATGGAATTCGTAAAAAGCAAAAACATCAAAATGGTCGACCTGAAGTTCATGGATCTTCCCGGCACCTGGCAGCACTTCAGCGTCCCCGTCCAGCAGCTCGACGAGAGCACTTTTGAGGAGGGCTACGGTTTCGACGGGTCGTCCATCCGGGGCTGGCAGCCCATCCATGCCAGCGACATGCTCGTCATCCCCGACCCTTCCACGGCACAGATCGATCCTTTCCTCGATACGGTGCCGACCCTCACCATGATCTGCAACATCGTGGATCCCGTGACCAAGGAACCGTACTCCAGGGATCCCAGGTTCGTGGCCCAGAAGGCCGAGGCCTACCTCAAATCCACCGGGATCGCAGATTCAGCCTATTTCGGCCCCGAGGCGGAGTTTTTCATCTTCGATGATATCCGGTACGACCAGAACGCGCAGTCCGGCTACTATTTCCTCGATTCTGCCGAGGGTGTGTGGAACACAGGCAGGGAGGAGAACCCGAACCTGGGATACAAGCCGCGCCACAAGGAAGGCTACTTCCCTTGCCCCCCCGTTGACAGCCTGTCGCCTATCAGGGTGGAGATGGTCCAGGTGCTTCAGGATTTCTACGGGATTGAGGTGGAGGCGGAGCACCACGAGGTGGCGTCAGCCGGCCAGAGCGAGATCGACATCAAGTATGCCCCGCTGGTTCAGTGCGCGGACAACCTGATGAGGTTCAAGTACGTGGTCAAGAACGTGGCCCGCAGGCACGGGAAGACCGTCACTTTCATGCCGAAACCCGTTTTCGGCGACAACGGCAGCGGCATGCACGTCCATCAGAGCCTCTGGAAGGACGGAAAGCCGGTTTTCGCCGGGGACCGGTACGGCGGCATGAGCGAGATGGCCCTTTTCTACCTGGGGGGGATTTTAAAGCACGCCCCGGCGCTGTGCGCCCTGAGCAACCCGACGACCAACTCCTACAAGCGGCTTGTGCCCGGGTACGAGGCCCCCATCAATCTGGTTTACAGTTCCCGCAACAGGAGCGCCGCAGTGCGCATCCCCATGTACTCGGCGAGCCCCAAGGCCAAAAGGATCGAGTTCCGGACGCCCGATCCCACATGCAACAGCTACCTCGCCTTTTCGGCCATGCTGATGGCGGGCCTGGACGGCATCGAGAACCGCATCGATCCGGGAGAACCCCTGGACAAGAACATCTACGGCCTTTCCCCGGAAGAGCTGGCCCAGTATCCCAAGGCCCCCGGGTCCCTCGACGAGGCCCTCGACAACCTCGAGAAGGACCATGAGTTCCTGCTAAAGGGCGATGTATTCACCCCGGACCTCATCGATATGTGGCTGGATTACAAGCGGAAAACGGAAGTGGACGCCCTGCGGATGAGGCCCCACCCCTACGAGTTTTTGCTGTACTTTGATGCCTGATTTTCCCTGGCCGTCTCAGGGATGCGGGGAAGGGCCCATTTCGGGCCCTTTTCCGCGTTAAAGGGGGGGGCCGGTATCAGGTTTCCTCTTGATCCTCTCCGGCAATCCCGAGGAGTTTCTGAACATCGGACAGATCCTGTGGGCGGCCGACGTTTTTTTGTTTCGAATCCGGTCTCCACGCCCGATAATGGGGGTCAGGAGAACCTCTATTTCAATCTCAATACGGTTATTTAACCCCTCCTTCGGTAAAGGCGTTCAATATGTCTTGATGATCCCGGTTCAGCAATGGTTTCCCCCGAAAAGGCCCATGCATCCCGGGCGAGGGGCCGCACGAGGCCGAACCTCTCTGAAGGGTTGAGGGCCAACATCTCAGGATGTTTTCCCTGCCCGCGAAGATCGGTTTTTCTAACCTGCAGAAGGGCCTTTTTCATGCCTGCATGACACCATAAAAGAAGGGGAAATTCAGCTTTTGGAAGTCTGATGGGAGGCCGCTGAGAATGGGGGGATGTCCTTCCTCCTTCCGGCTGCCGCGGGAGGTCAGGCCGTTAGAACTTACGAGGACACGATGAGACGAAGAAATGAAAGGACAGGTTTTTCGAGGAAGCGGCTTCATGAACGGACGGCTTAACGGAAAGATCCCGTCGTCCGGTCGTTTAAGCTCTTTTCCTCACCCTTCTCCCAGCCACACCGTAAAGGACCGCTCCCGCCGCCACCGCCGCGATGGCCATCCACTGCCCCGTCGAGAGGGTCGCGCCAAAAAGCTGCCATTCCCCCCTCGGATCTCCCCGGAAGAATTCCACCACGAAACGGAACAGACCGTAAAGGATGAGATAAGCCGCGGCGACCTGCCCCTTGAACCCGCGCCGGAAGAACAGCCAGACAAGGAAAAGGGTCAGGCTAAAGAGAAAAAGGGAGGAGTACAGCTGGGTCGGGTGGACCGGAATGTTAAGGACTTCGGTCGCCAGACATCGTGGATCGGTGAAGGTTACGGCCCAGGGCGCATGGGTCGGCTTACCGTGACAGCAGCCCGCCGAGAAACACCCCAATCTTCCAAAGGCGTGGCCGAGGCAGACTCCTGCCGCCCCGATGTCAAGCATGCCCGGGATGGAAAGGCCCAGGCGCCGGGCCGCCAGGATGAAAGCCAGGCCCCCGCCCAGCAGCCCTCCGAAGAAGACCAGGCCGCCCTCCCAGAACATGATGATTTCCAGGGGTTCCCCGGCATAATATTCCCAGTTGATGAGGACGAAAACAATCCTCGCCCCCGCCATCCCGGCCAGGACGACAAGGACAGCGATATCCACCATGCGGCCAGGTGTTCCCCCCTCCTTCCGGTGAAGCCACTCACTTAGGATGACCCCGGCCAGGACACCGAGGGCCAGCATCACGCCGTACATGTGGAGGGAAACGGGCCCAATGGCGATGGGTTCAGGGAACATCGGCAGTAGGTGTCTTTCCTCGAGGGTCGGCCTTTCCCGTCAGGTAGGACCAGGCAAGGATTACGGCCCCGATGGAGATGGCAATGTCGGCCACGTTGAAGGCGGGCCAGTGATGCTGCCCAACGTAAAAATCCAGAAAATCAACCACTTCTCCTGTCGCTACCCGGTCGAAAAGATTTCCGAAGGCCCCACCGGCGACGAGGACCAGGGAGAACCTCATGGAGCGAAGCCCTTCCTTCGTGGCTTCCCGGTAAAGGAGAAACAGGAAAAACAGGGCGATGATGGAGGCGAGGATGAAAAAACCCTGTCTCAGGGAACTGTCCCATCCGGAGAGGATCCCGAAGGCGCCTCCCCGGTTCCTTATATAGGTGATGCTGAAAAAATCCGGTATGACGGGTATGGACTGGTGGAGCTCCAGGACTCGGGGAATAAGAGCTTTGACGGCCCTGTCCGCGCCCAGGACGGCCGCCAGGAGAAACAGGTCTGCCCTCATCCTTCCTCCAGGACCGAGCGGCAGCGTCCGCACAGAGTCGGGTGGTCTTCAAAGGTTCCCACCTCAGGGGCGTATTTCCAGCAGCGCCCGCATTTCTTTCCGCCGGCAGGAGAAACGACGACCCCCACGCCCGGCACCCTTTCGTCCGTGATGGCCTTCTCCGGGAAGGTCGTGCATTTTTCCGTCACGGCCCCGGATACGATGAAGAGGTCGGCGAGGTCCGGACCCAAGGAATCGAGGAATTCCATGGTGTCCTTCTCGTCGCAGAGAATCGTCACGGCCCCTTCCAGGGAATTGCCGATGACCTTTCTCTGCCGGGCCTCCTCCAGGGCCCTGGTCACGACTTCCCGGATCCTGAGGAGCCTGCTGTAGCGGTCATCGAGATCCCTGTCCTCCCACTCCGGATGCGGCTGCGCGAACTCCGAGAGGAAAACGCTGGGCGGACGGTCCCCGGGGAGATATTCCCAGACCTCCTCGGCCGTAAAGGACAGGACCGGGGCCATGAGGGTCACGATCCCCTCCAGAAGCCTGAAAAAGACCGTCTGGGCGGATTTTCTGATCCGGCTCTTTTTCCCGGAGGCGTAAACCCTGTCCTTCAGGACATCCAGGTAGAAGTTGGAGAGGTCGACCACGCAGAAATTGTGCAGGGTGTGGAACACCAGGTGATACTGGTAGGTTCCGTATCCTTTCCGGATCTTCTCCGTGACCTGCGAAAGGCGAAGGAGGGCCCACCGGTCCAGTTCTTCCATCTCTCCGTACGGGACGGAATCCGCCGCGGGATCGAAATCGGCCAGGTTCCCCAGGAGGTAGCGGCAGGTGTTGCGGATCCGCCGGTAGGCTTCCGACAGCCGCTGAAGGATCTCATCGGAGATGCGGATATCATCCCGGTAATCCTCCGCGGAGACCCACAACCGGACGATCTCGGCGCCGTATTTGTCGATGATTTCCTGAGGGGAAATGACGTTTCCGAGGGATTTGGACATCTTCCTGCCCTGTCCGTCGACCACGTACCCATGGGTCAGAACTTCCCTGTAGGGGGCCTTTCCCCTTGTTCCCACGGAGGCCAGAAGGGTGCTGTGGAACCATCCCCGGTGCTGGTCGCTCCCCTCCAGGTACATGTCGCAGGGCCACGTCAGATCGTCCCTGTCCTCCAGGACGGCTGCGTGGCTGACCCCCGAGTCGAACCAGACATCGAGGATATTCATGTCCTTTTTGAAGGAGTCGGCGCCGCATGCGGGGCATCGCGTGCCTTCAGGGAGGAGTTCGGAGGCTTCCTTCGCGTACCAGACGTCCGCCCCCTCCTTTTCCATCAATACGGCCACGTGCTCGCAGACCTCGCCGCTCATGAGGGGCGCGCCGCAGGCGCCGCAATAGAAGATGGTGATGGGGGAGCCCCAGGATCTCTGCCGGGAGATGCACCAGTCGGGGCGGTTTTCGATCATCTGGTAGATCCGCTGTTTTCCCCATGAGGGGATCCACTCCACCTCGTTGATGGCGGCCAGGCTTTTCTCCCTGAGGTCCGCATGGTCCATGGAGATGAACCACTGTTCGGTGGCCCGGAAGATGATCGGGGATTTGCACCTCCAGCAATGGGGATAGGAGTGGCTGATCGTGGACCGGCCGAAAAGGTTTCCTTTTTCAGAGAGCTTCCGGATGACCTCCTCGTTTGCCTTGAAAACCGGCATCCCGGCAAAGAATTCCACATCCCCGGTAAAAACGCCTTCGTCGTCCACCGGGGCGTAGATATCCAGTCCGCACCGCACGCCCGTTTCATAGTCCTCCTGTCCGTGGCCCGGAGCCGTGTGGACGCAGCCTGTCCCCGCATCAAGGGTGACATAATCGGCGAGGACGATGACGGAATCCCGGTTGTAAAGGGGGTGCCTGGCCCGGGCCCCTTCCAGGTCTTTGCCCTTGAACCTTGCCAGCGGCTCGAATCCATCGATGCCCAGAAGGGAGGTAAACGCCGGAGCCAGCTCCTCGGCCACAATGATTGCCTCGCCGTTAAAGGGGATCGCCACGTAGTCGTACTCAGGGTGGAGGGCAACGGCGAGGTTGGCCGGGATGGTCCAGGGTGTGGTGGTCCAGATGGCAACGGAGGCAGGGAGCCCCTTCAGGCTGTGGACGCGGCTCCCGAGGTCCTCCGCGAATGGGAACCGGACGAAGATGGAAGGGGAGGAGTGGTCCTGGTATTCCACTTCCGCCTCGGCGAGGGCCGTCACGCAGGAGGCGCACCAGTAGACGGGTTTTTTCTTTTTGTAGACGGACCCCATGTCCAGGAATTTTCCGAACTCCCTCGTGATCCTCGCCTCATAGGGGTAGGCCATGGTCAGATAGGGATCGTCCCATGCCCCGAACACCCCGAGACGCTTGAATTCCTCCCTCTGGATGTCGATGAACTGCCGGGCGTATTCCCTGCATGCCTTGCGGATTTCCAGGGCGGGCAGCCCCTTCTCCCGGGCCTTCAGCTCCGTGTCCACCTTGTGTTCTATGGGGAGGCCGTGGCAGTCCCATCCGGGGACATAGTGGGAATAATATCCCGACATCCAACTGGATTTGACCACGAAGTCCTTGAGGATCTTGTTGAGCGCCGTTCCCATGTGGATGTGGCCGTTGGCGTAGGGGGGGCCGTCGTGCAGCGTGTAGACAGGGCGGGATTTTCTGCTTTCCAGGATCTTCCCGTAGATGTTTTCCTTTTCCCATCGCGCGAGCCGTTCGGGTTCGCGGACGGAAAGGCTGGCCCTCATGGGGAATTCGGTCGCCGGCAGGTTCAGTGTATCCTTGTAATTCTTCTTTTCGTCGGCCATGTCTCGCTCTCTCGGAATGGATTAACAATCTCGAATTGAAACGGAGGTTCAAGAACCTGGAACCGGGATCCTCAATCCGTATTTTTAAACAAAAAAAGCTCCCGCCCAAGGGACGGGAGCCTATGCCCGCGGTACCACCCCGGTTGCCCGGCCACCCACTCAGGGTTCCGGACCCCTCTGGCGCTTTAACGGGCGCACCCGAATCCGCCTTCATCCCCCTGTCGCTTCGGGACTACGCCGGACCAGCTCCGGGGTGATCTTCCCTGTCCGAACGGGTTGCCGGGCTTCCACCGCCCCCGGATCGCTGGGTCCCGCCTCAGGACAGGTACTGTCCCCTTCCACGCTTTTTTCTGAATTTCAAACGGTGAGGATAGGGCCAAGGGGCATTGATGTCAAGGTGCCTTTACGACCCGAAATCCTGTTTCCGTTGACGCGTTATCGTGTTAGCATTAAATTTCACTTCGAGCGGATTGGGGAACCGTCACAAGAGGTTTGTTTTGGCGAAAACGGGCAGACAGGGAGCGACATTCGAAAAGAAGCTTTCCGACCTTGAGGACATTGTCTCGAGGCTGGAGTCCGCGGACACCCCTCTGGAGGAATCCCTCGCTCTTTTCGAGAGGGGGACGGGCCTCCTGAAGGAGCTTGCGGCCATTCTGGAGGAGGCGGAACGGAAAGTGGAGGTCCTTTCGAAGGATTCCTCCGGGATTCTTCACACCCGGCCTTTTGAGAAGGGCGATTAACCGTGTCCGTCGAGGACTATCTGCAAAGCCTCAGAAAAAGGGTGGATGAGGCTTTGGATTCCTGTATCCCTTCCAGTGAGGATCCCGCCGCCGTTCCCCCGCGGCTCATCGCGGCCATGAGGCACAGTCTGTTCGCGGGGGGCAAGAGGATAAGGCCGATTCTTGCGATCGCCGCGGCTCAGGCCAACGGCGGATCCCCGGAAAAAGCCCTAATCCCTGCCTGCGCCGTCGAGCTTGTGCATACCTATTCCCTGATCCACGACGACCTCCCGGCCATGGACGATGACGATTTCCGCCGCGGCTGCCCCACCTGCCACAGGGCCTTTGACGAGGGGACGGCCATCCTCGCCGGCGACGCCCTTCTTACCCTCGCCTTCGAGGTGCTGGCCGGGGTCCGGGGGGAAGACCCCGAAACAGGCCTTCGGATGATCTCCGAACTTGGCAGGGCGGCGGGGTGGCAGGGCATGGTCGGGGGCCAGCAGGCGGACATGGAAAGCGAAGGGTCTCCTCCTGATCCCGACAGGCTGCGGTATATACACACCCGCAAAACGGGCGCCCTCATCGCGTGCTCCGTGGTCCTGGGGAGCCTTGCCGCCCGGGCGGAAGGTTCGGTCCTGAAACAATTCCGCCTCTTCGGGGAGAGGATCGGCCACGCTTTCCAGATCGTGGACGACATCCTGGATGTCACCGCCACCACAGGGGAAATGGGCAAAGACCACGGGAGCGACGCGGCCAGGGGGAAAATGACCTACCCCGCCCTTTATGGTATTTCAAAAGCCCGCCAGATGGCCTTCGAACTGATCGATCGCGCCAAGGCCGACATCGGGCAACTGGACCGGGAGGGGCGCCTCGCCCAGATCTCGGATTACATCCTTCTCAGGAGGCTCTAGTTTTTGGAAGAAAAACGATCCATTGTCATGACTCTCAGGGATAAAGACCCTGAATCTCCCATATTGCCGGGCATCCGATCCCCCGCCGACCTCTGGGAACTGGATATCCCCCAACTGGAACAACTGACCCGGGAGGTTCGAAAGGAGATCCTTGAAGTCGTTTCCCGAAACGGAGGACATCTGGCTTCCAATCTGGGCGTGGTCGAACTGACCATCGCCCTTCACCATGTTTTCCGCATGCCTGTTGACAGGATTGTCTGGGATGTGGGCCATCAGGCCTATACCCATAAGCTCCTCACCGGACGTTTGAGCCAATTCCGGACACTCCGCCGGAAAGGGGGCCTGAGCGGTTTTCCCAAAAAGGAGGAGAGCCCTTACGACCTTTTCAACGTCGGACACAGCGGGACCTCCATTTCCGCGGCCCTCGGCATCGCCCAGGCCGACCGGCACCTGGGTGAGGAGGGCAAGGTCGTCGCGGTCATCGGGGACGGCAGCATCACGGCAGGCATCGCCCTGGAGGGCCTCAACCAGGGAGGGGAACTGGGCAGGCAGCTGGTGGTTGTCCTGAACGACAACGAGATGTCCATTGCCCCGAACGTCGGCGCCATGTCCTCCTACCTTTCCAGGATGCTGACGGGGAATTTCGTCACCCGAATGAAAAAGGAGACGGAAACCTTCATCGGCCGGATCCCGAAGCTCGGGGAACCCTTCCTTAATGCGGCCCGAAGGGCCGAGGATTCCTTCAAGACCCTCATCTACCCGGGCATGCTGTTCGAAGAGCTGGGTTACGAGTACATCGGTCCCATCAAGGGACATCGCCTCGATCGGCTCATCGAGGCCTTGAACAACGCGCGGCGGATCAAGGGACCGGTCCTGGTCCATGTCGGCACCGAAAAGGGCAAAGGGTACCCTCCGGCTGAAAAGAACCCCATCGCCTTCCACGGGATCGGATCCTTCGACCTCGAGACCGGAGAAACGCCCCCATCGGAGGGTCCTCCCTCCTATACGGAGGTTTTCAGCAAGGCAGTCGTCAGGGCCGCGGCGAAGGACGAAAAAATCCTGGCCATCACGGCCGCCATGCCGGAAGGAACGGGCCTCGACCGCTTTGCCCTGGAGTTTCCGGACCGGTTTTATGACGTCGGGATCGCCGAGCAGCACGCCGTCACCTTCGCGGCAGGCCTCGCGACCCGCGGTCTAAAGCCCGTTGTGGCTATCTACAGCACCTTTTTGCAGCGGTCCTACGATCAGATCGTCCATGATGTCTGCCTCCAGAACCTTCCCGTCGTTTTCGCCATCGACCGGGCGGGGCTGGTTGGGGAAGACGGCCCGACGCATCACGGTGTCCTTGACCTGTCCTATTTGAGGCCCATCCCCAACATGACCGTCATGGCCCCCCGCGACGAGCAGGCCCTCTGCGATGCCCTCGAAACATCCCTGCGCCTCGGATCCCCCTGCGCTTTCCGCTATCCCCGGGGAAAGGGCGCGGGGACGCCGGTAACGGAGCCCGAAGTCTGGGAGCGAGGCAAGGGCGTACTCCTCCGGGAGGGGACCGATGTCCTCCTCGTGGGAGCCGGCACCGTGGTCCACCCCTGTCTCGCCGCCGCCGCGGCGCTGGAAAAAGAGGGACTTTCAGTCGCGGTGGTGGACGCCCGTTTCATAAAGCCGTTGGACGAGGAACTGATCTTTACATCGGCGCACGGGTGCCGTTTCATGGTCACCGTCGAGGAAAATGTCCTCGCGGGCGGTTTTGGCTCGGCGGTACTGGAGGCCGCGGTTCTGCGGACAGAAAGGATTCCCATATTCCGGCTGGGGCTGCCGGACGCCTTTGTCGGTCAGGGCACTCCGGCGGAGCTCCGGGCTGAACTGGGCCTGGACGCCCACGGCATCGCCCGCTTCATAAGGGAGACAAATGCCGGCGGCCGGCTTTGAACGGGCGGACCTTCTCCTGGTAAAGAGGGGTCTTGTCGAGACGAGGACCCGCGCCCAGGCCCTGATCCTGGCCGGCCGTGTCTATTCGGGGCCGGGGAGGGTGGACAAGCCCGGGACGAGACTGAGACCGGACGCAGACCTGACGGTTCGGGAGCCCCTCCCTTTTGTGAGCCGCGGGGGCCTTAAACTCGACGCAGCACTCGTCAGGTTTGGAATCGACCCGGCAGGGGCGTCCTGTCTTGACGTAGGCGCCTCGACGGGAGGATTCACGGACTGCCTCCTCAAGAGGGGGGCCCGGAAGGTCTATGCGGTAGATGTAGGTTACGGCCAGCTGGACTGGGGCCTCAGGAACGATCCCAGGGTCGTGGTCCTCGAGAGAGTCAACTTCCGGACTATTTCCCAGGAGGTCCTCCAGGGGGGTCTGGATTTGGCGGTGGTGGACGTTTCCTTCATATCCTTGCGGCAGATCCTTCCGAATCTCGGGTTTTTCCTCAAGGAGGGTGCCCGCGCGGTGGTCCTGGTCAAACCCCAGTTCGAGGCGGGCAAGGGAAAAGTCGGGAAGGGAGGTATCGTGAGGGATCCAGCCCTCCGGGAGGAAGTCCTGGACCAGGTCCTCGAGGCGGCACGGGAAAACGGGTTTGAGGTCCTCGGGACAATGGAGTCTCCCATCAAGGGGGCATCCGGCAACGTGGAATTTTTAGCCTCCCTGCGTCTGGTCAGAGGCAAAAGACCCTGAAGGTCCCCGGGGGCCTCCATTTCCCCGAATCCGCTGGGGGGAGTGGCCTCGGGACCATAAAAAGGCATCGGCTGCAATGACAATCAAAAAGATCGGCATCATTACAAAGATCACAAGCCCCCTGGCCCCTGGGACTATGTCGGCCGTGGTGCCCAGGCTCCGGGAGCTGGGAATCGCCGTGCGGATCCAGGAGGAATACGGGGACCTTGCCGGGGAAGGGGTCACGGCGGTACCGCGCGACGAGGTCATGGAAGGGGTGGAACTCGCCCTGGTCCTGGGTGGGGATGGGACTTTCCTCCTGGCGGCGCGCCTCGTGGAAAATTCGGATGCCCTCCTGCTCGGGGTCAATCTCGGCTCCCTGGGTTTTCTGACCGAACTGAGCCTCGAGGAGATGGATGCCCACCTTCCGGGGATCCTCGCCGGGGATTTCGAGATCGAGGAAAGGATCAGGCTGCAGGCGGACCTTTTGAGAGGTCGCGAGTCCATCGGGAAATACCAGGTCTTAAACGACGTCGTCATCCATAAGGGCAACCTGGCCCGTCTCATCGACCTTGAGGTCTGGATCGACGGGCAGAAGGTTACGAGCATCCGGGGTGACGGCCTAATCCTGAGCACCCCGACGGGCTCGACCGGTTATTCCCTGGCGGCAGGGGGGCCCATCCTGGAGCCTTCCCTTGCCGCGATGGTCATCACGCCGATGTGTCCCCAGTGCCTGTCGGCCCGTCCCATCGTGGTCCGGCCGGGTCGGGTTGTCCATGTCCAGCTCATGGGGGATCCGGGGGGGATTTTCCTGACCCTGGACGGCCAGAGGGGGGTCGGGCTGAGGGAGGGGGACCAGATCCGTGTCGGGATCAGCCCGCATCCGGCCCGTCTCATCCGCGCCGGCATCAAGACGTTCTACGAGGTCCTCGGGACCAAACTGAGCTGGGGCAGGCAATGAAAGAGAAATCCTGTATGGCAAGAGGCGACAGGGAATCGGGAACAGGGAAGAGGCCGCAATGCTGGAATTTATCGCGATAAGGAATTTCGCCATTATCGACGATCTGTCCCTTCCCTTTTTTCCGGGGCTGACGGTAGTGACAGGGGAGACGGGTGCGGGGAAATCGATGATCGTGGATGGCCTCCAGGCGGTCCTGGGCGGCCGGGTGGATCCCTCGATGGTCCGAACGGGGTTTGACTCATCCCTGGTGGAGACCCGTTTCGGTGATGTTGCCGCAGTCCTCCCGGACGGGGTTGACCCCGGGGAAGGGGAACTTGTGCTTTCCAGGGAGATCAGAAAGGAAGGCCGGGGCAAGGCCATGGTGAACGGTTCCCTGGCATCCCTCTCCCTTCTGCGCGTCCTTGGGGAAGATCTTGTGGACTTCCACGGCCAGCATGAGCATCAGTCCCTTCTGGCGTCCTCCGTCCACCTCGAGGCCCTCGACCGCTTCGCCGGCCTTCTTTCCCTTCGGAGGGACCTGTCCGAAGGTTTTGCGGAGCTGGTCCAGGTCCGGTCCAAAATCAGCGCCTTCAGAAACGGGGAGAAGGAGCGTCTGGCTCGAAGGGATTATCTGCACTTTGTCCTCAGGGAGCTTCGGGATGCCGCCCTCTCTGAAGGCGAGGAAGAAAGGCTTCTGGAGGAAGAGAGGATCCTTTCGTCGGCCGAGAAGCTTCACCTCTGCGCACGCGGGGCCCTCGAGGATATCTATGAGGGGGAGATGTCCGCCTTTTCGCGGGGCCGGAGTTCCCTGTCTTCCCTTTCCGGCCTTGTGGCAACGGACGGGAGGCTCGGGGAGATCGTCGGGCTGCTGGAAGGGGCGGTTGTTCAGCTGGAGGAGTCCGGTTTCCTCCTCAGGGATTACGCGTCCTCTGTGGAGGCCGATCCAGTCCGTCTCGAGCAGGTCCAGGAAAGGCTGTCTCTTCTCTCCTCGCTGAAGAAGAAGTACGGGCCAACCATGGAGGATGTCCTTCGCACCATCCAGGAGGCGGAGGAGGAGCTGGCGGGCATGGAAGAAGGGGAGTCGGGCCTGGAAAGCCTTGCGGCCAAAGAGGCGCAACTGGCGGAACGAGCGGGAACCCTCTCGGGGGAGCTGGGGCGGCGCCGGCGGGAGGCGGCTCAATCATTCCAGGAAAAAGTCCAGGAGGAGCTTTCCCAGCTCGCCATGGAGAAGGTCCGCTTCGAGGTCTCCTTCCAGGATGTGCCCTTGCGGGAGACAGGGGCGCAGGAGGTCGAGTTCCTGATATCCCCAAACCCGGGCGAACCGCTGTTGCCCCTTCGTAAAATTGCCTCGGGAGGCGAACTTTCCCGGGTCATGCTCGCTCTGAAGAGGATCCTCGCCGGTACCGACCGGATCGGGACGCTGGTTTTCGACGAGGTGGACGCGGGGATCGGAGGGAGGGTTGCCTCCATTCTGGGGAGGAAGCTCAAGGACATCTCCCGCCACCACCAGGTGCTGTGCATCACGCATCTGGCTCCCGTGGCTGCGTTCTCCGACCGCCACCTTCTGGTGGAAAAGACCGCCAGGGAAGGGAGAACGGTAATAAAGGTAAGATACCTCGAGGGTGAAGAGAGGGTCAGGGAACTGGCCCGGATGATAGGCGGCCTTGAGATCAAGGCCGGATCGATCGAGTCCGCGAAAGGGCTCCTGGAGGAAGGGCGTGGATAATATCTGTCCGGAAGGGACGTTGCGAAAGGCTCTGATCGGCGATGTCCCGAAAATCCATGAATTGATTAACAGTTACGCCGCAAAAGGGGAAATGCTGGCAAGGTCCCGCAATGAACTGTACGAGGGCATAAGGGACTTTTTCGTTCTGGAAAGAGAGAAGGCCATTGTCGGGTGCTGCGCCCTCCATATAAACTGGGAAGATCTTGCAGAGGTGCGCTCTCTGGCGGTGCAGCAGGATTCCCGGCACAAGGGGATGGGCAGCCTTCTGGTCAACGCCTGCCTCGAGGAGGCGCGGCAGCTGGGAATCCACAGGGTCTATGCCCTGACCTACCGGGCTACTTTTTTTGAAAAGCTTGGTTTTTCAAAGATTTCCAAGGATATTCTTCCCCAGAAGGTGTGGGTGGATTGCCTGAAGTGTCCTAAATTCCCCAATTGCGACGAAGATGCCGTCCTGGCGGAGGTGACCTGATTGGATTCGGACAGGCTGGAGGAGATTGCGGGGCGGATGCGAGAGGCAGCCTTCAGGGCAGGGGCCGATGATGCGGAATGCCTTGCGCGCTGGAACGAATCTGTCGGCATCGATATGAGAAAGGGCAAGGTCGACGGGGTGCGCAGAAAGCAGGAGGCCTCGGCCTCCCTCAGGGTCCTGAAGGACGGAAGGGAAGGCATGGTTTTCACCACGGCTCCGGAGGAATCCCTTTACTCCGTTCTTGCGCAGGAGGCTCTGGATTGCGCGGGCCTGATGCCCCTGGTGGAGGGAAACAGGTTCTCCCCGGCCCGGGAATTCAAACCCGTGGAGGGCCTTTTCGACGGTTCGGGCCTGAGCCTGTCCTTCGAGGAAAAAGTCCAGATGGCCAGATCTGTGGAGGACGCGGTCCTTTCGGCTGACCCGAGGATCGAGCAGGCACACAAACCCTCCTATCATGAGCAGGGAAGAAAGACCGCCATCGCCTCCGGAGGGCGGGTCTGGTCTTTCGAGGACACCGTGTTTTCCCTTTCCGTGGAAGCCGTTGCGAGGTCCGAAGGGGAATCCCAGTCGGGGTACGAATATCGGGTTTCGCGGCGGCTGGCAGATCTTGAACCCTCGCTGGTAGGCGCTTCCGGCGCCCGTGAGGCGGTGGAGCTTCTGGGCGGGGGGATGCCACCGACAGGGACTTTCCCGGGGGTCCTTCCGCCCAAGGCGGCCCTCGATCTGCTGGGTCCGCTCCTGTCCTCCTTTTCCGCGGAGGAGATGATCAAGAAGCGGTCCCGTCTCGAGGGGCGCAGAGGGGAGAAGGTCTTTCCCGATTGCCTTACCTTGACGGATGACGGCACTCTGCCGTGGCATGCCGGGTCCATTGCCTTCGATGATGAAAGGGTCCCCCCGGTTCCCCGGAATATTGTGGAAAAGGGCGTTGTCCTCGGCTGCTTCCACACCCTCAGGACGGCGGCGATTATGGGAGAAGAGCCGACAGGGAACGGTTTCAGGCCCTCGATGACCGCTTCTCCCGTGCCGGAACCGTCAAATCTTTTTATCCCGGCAGGGTCCCGGTCCACCGCCTCTCTCATGCCTTCCGGAAAGGCAATCCGGATAACCGGCGTGATGGGGACCCATACGATCGACCAGGTTTCAGGAGACTTTTCCCTCGGCGCCTCCGGCCAAATCCTTGAGGATGGCCAGGCTGTTCGCCCTTTCCGTAACGGGACGATAAGCGGCAACCTTTTCGAGCTGATGGCTTCCCTCTCTGCCGTGGGGGATGACCTGACCTTCTACGGGTCCATGGGCTGCCCGACACTTTTCTTTGCCGGCGTCCTCGTTTCCGGGACATGACGGGTCCTCTTGCATTTGGAATATTGTTATGTTAGTTTTTACCGAATTTTAAACCTGACCTTGGGCGGCAATGTGCTTCCATTGGGTGGAGTTTATCTGCGATGAAAAAGCGCTATACAATCATGATCCTTCCTGACGAGACGGCAAAGGTCAGGAAGTACCGGATTCCCAAAAAAGTTGTTCGTTTCGCCATCGCAGGCGCCGTTCTGTTTGTCCTGGCCCTGGGGTACCTGATCACCGACTATTTCGGTATCAAGGGCATGGTGGGCGACATGGAGAGGCTCCGCATGGAGACCCGCCAGCAGAGGGAGCAGCTTGTCGCCTTCGCCAAGTCCATCGATGATCTTCAAGGGGAAATGGGCCGGCTCCGCCAGTTCGACATGAAATTAAGGGTTATGGCCGATCTCGATGGCGTGGTCTACCCGGAGCAGATCATGGGAATCGGCGGCGAGAACCCGGAGCCCTTCAATCCGCTGGAAGGGGAGATTTCCTTCCAGGACAAGGCCCTCGTCGATGGAATGGTCGCGGGTCTTGAACGTCTCAAGGTGGAAACAGATGTCCAGGAGCGCAGCTTCCAGGAACTCGTGGAGTACCTCGAGGACCAGAAGTCCCTTCTCGCTTCCACTCCCTCCATCTGGCCCGTCAAGGGGTGGCTCACCTCCAGTTTCGGGTACCGGACGTCCCCCTTCACCGGGAGGCGGGAGATGCATAAGGGCATCGATGTGGCCACCCGGACGGGCACCCCGATCATCGCCCCTGCCGACGGGATCGTTGTTTTCTCGGGGAGGGAAGGCGGCTTCGGGAATATGCTGCTGATCGACCACGGATATGGAATAATGACCCGCTACGGTCACTGCGCGTCCCTTGAGGTCAAAAAGGGGGACAAGGTGAAGCGGGGGGATGTCGTAGCCAAGGTTGGAAACACGGGCCGCAGTACGGGCCCTCATTTGCACTATGAGGTGGCTGTCAACGGGGTCGCCGTGAACCCTATGAGATATATCCTCAACTGAAAAGGGTTCCAATCAACTCTTCTGTCTTGATTCAGGCCCCGGAGGAGAGCCCGCCGGGGCCAATTTTTTTGACTTCATGATTAATCTTATCGCGAAAAAAATCTTCGGTACGAGGAACGAACGGGAGCTGAAAAGGATCGCTCCCTTCGTAACCCGCGTCAATGAATTGGAGCCTGGAGTAAAATCCCTGGACGATGCCGGCCTGCGCTCCAAAACAGCGGAGTTCCGGCAGCGGCTGGATCAGGGGGCGGCCCTGGACGATCTCCTTCCGGAAGCTTTTGCCGTTGTCCGGGAGGTTTCAAGGCGCGTCCTGAACATGAGGCATTTCGACGTCCAGATCCTCGGAGGGGTCATCCTCCACGAGGGCAAGATTGCCGAGATGAAAACGGGGGAGGGAAAGACCCTGGTAGCCACCCTTCCTGTTTACCTCAATGCCCTGCCCGGCCGCGGAGTCCATGTCGTGACCGTCAACGACTATCTGGCGGCGAGGGACTCGGAGTGGATGGGCGCCATTTACCGCTTCCTTGGCCTTTCGGTCGGGGTGATCCAGCATTCCCTGGGGGATGTCGAGCGGAAAGCCGCCTATGGCAGTGACGTCACTTACGGCACCAACAACGAGTTCGGGTTCGATTACCTTCGCGACAACATGAAGTTTTCCCTAGAGGAGTATGTCCAGAGGGATTTAAGCTATGCCATCGTCGACGAGGTTGACAGCATCCTGATCGATGAGGCCCGTACGCCTCTCATCATCTCGGGGCCCGCCGAGGAATCCACGGAGCAATATTACACCGTGGACTCCATCATCCCCCGTCTGAAAAAAGAGCTCCATTTCAGTGTGGACGAAAAAGCACGCACCGTCATCCTCACCGAGGATGGCGTGATGCGCGCGGAGAAGCTCCTGGGGGTTGAAAACCTTTATGACCCCGCGAACATCGAGGTCAACCACCACGTCCAGCAGGGACTCAAGGCCCATTACCTCTTCCGCAAGGATGTGGATTACGTGGTCAAGGACGGCCAGGTGATCATCGTCGATGAATTCACCGGACGCCTGATGCCGGGCAGGAGGTACAGCGATGGTCTGCACCAGGCCCTCGAGGCCAAGGAGAAGGTCAAGATAGAAAGCGAAAACCAGACCCTCGCCTCCATCACCTTCCAGAACTACTTCAGGATGTATGACAAGCTGGCCGGGATGACTGGAACCGCCGACACCGAGGCGGTGGAATTCAAGAACACCTACAATCTCGATGTCCTTGTGGCCCCCACCCATATGCCCATGATCCGGCAGGATTTCTCGGACGTCATCTACCGGACGAAAAAGGAAAAATACCAGGCGGTGGTGCAGGAAATCGAGGATTGCCATAACAGAAAGCAGCCGGTCCTGGTCGGTACCACCTCCATCGAAAACTCCGAGCTTCTTTCGAGGATGCTGAAAAGGGAGGGAATCCCCCACCACGTCCTTAACGCCAAGCATCACGAGAGGGAAGCCGAGATCGTGGCCCAGGCCGGACGGGCGGGCGCGGTAACCCTCGCCACGAACATGGCCGGCCGCGGCACGGATATCGTTCTTGGTGGAAACCCCGTTTTTCTCTCCAGAAACCGCGCTCCGGAGGACAACCCCGAGCTGAAGGAGAAGGTCCTCCAGGAGATGAAGGAACTCTGTGAAAAGGAACGGGAGGTCGTTCTCAACGCCGGAGGGCTCCATATCCTCGGGACGGAACGGCATGAGAGCCGGCGGATCGACAACCAGCTTAGGGGACGGTCGGGCCGCCAGGGGGATCCCGGGAGCTCCCGCTTTTTCCTCAGCCTGGAGGACGATCTCATGAGGATCTTCGGCTCCGACCGCATTTCCGGGCTTATGGAACGCCTGGGGATGACGGAGGGACAGGAGATCGAGAACAGCATGGTCACAAAAGCCATCGAGAACGCCCAAAAGAGGGTTGAGGGCCACAACTTCGATATCCGCAAGCATCTCCTCGAATATGATGATGTGATGAACATGCAGAGGGAGGCCATTTACGGCCAGCGAAGAGGCATCCTGAGCGCGGAGAGCCTTTATCCGGAAATCGAGGAAATGATCCGGGAAACCGCGCAGGATCTGGTCCAGGTTCATATCGACCCGAAATCGCACAGGGACGAATGGGATGTGGATGGCCTTTGCGACCATTTCCAGGCTGTTTTCGGCTTCCGGCCCGATCCTCCCCCCGCCGGGGGGGGTGTCGAGGGGGTTGAAGAGGCCCTGATTGAGGTGGCCCTGGGTGCCTATAAGGCCAAGGAGAAATCCCTTGGGTCCGAGATCCTCCGGTATGCCGAGAGGATCCTTTATCTCCAGATCCTTGACACCAACTGGAAGGACCACCTTTACGGCATGGATCACCTCAGGGAGGGGATCGGCCTGAGGGGTTACGGTCAGAGGGATCCTCTCTCGGAATACAAGATCGAGGGGTTCCGCATGTTCGAGGAAATGATGGACAGGGTTCGCGAGAATACGGTTAGGACCCTTTTCCAGGTCCAGGTGGCGGAGGGAGAGTCCCTTCCCGGGCGGCGGCAGCAGCGGTATTCCATGGGCCGGGGTTCCCTCGAAAGGGGGCCCGCCCCGGGGCGGGAGGCCGGCACGCCGCAGACCGTTAGAAGGGACACCCCGAAAGTCGGGCGCAACGACCCATGTCCGTGCGGGTCAGGCAAAAAATATAAAAAATGCTGTGGAGCCAACCAGTGACGCGCCCGGGATCCTGGGGGATTCCACCTGCCGTCCGGGCAACCCGCGCCCCGGTTTCCGGAGGCCGAATGCCGCCTCTGGTCCGACGCCTTGATCCCTCTGCGAGGTGAAAGGTCCGTTGTTCGGCTCAAATGGGGAAGACAATCGGCCGTACGTCCTTGTGGTGGACGATGACGACGTTTCTCTCGTCCGGATGGAAGAGATCCTCCTTGAGGGCGGATTCAGGCCCGAACGAGCAAGGGGCGGTCTTGAGGCCAAAGGGCTGTTTGAAAAAAGGCGATTCGATGTCGTGCTCAGCGAGGTTGTCATGGAAGATGTTTCCGGCATCGACCTCCTCCGGTTTGTGCGCGGCCACGATCAGTTCATCCCTGTGATCTGCATCAGCCAGGATCGCTCCTTCGATGATGCCGTCGAGATGCTCCGGGCGGGGGCCTCGGATTTTCTGTCCAAACCCTGCGAGCCGCGGCAGCTCATCGGGGCCGTGACGCAGGCCTGCATCAAACATCAGTATCTGCTGGAAAAGGAAAAGATCTTGGCGGAATCCCACAAGGGGACCCGTGAGCTTCTCGCCCTCCGGCAGCTGGGGGAGGAATCCAGCAAGGGGATTTTGCAGAGACTTTTCAAAAAAGCAGTGGAGGCCGTAGCGGACACCCTCCAGGTTGAATCCGCCTCCCTTATGCTTGCGGAGGGCGAAGACCTTCGGGTGGTGGAGGCGATTGGTCTTCCCCGGGAGATCATCGGCCGGGCTACGGTCCCCCTCGGGAAAGGGGTCTCCGGATACGTTGCCCGGACCGGCGAGGCTCTCCTGATAAACGATATCGACAGGCATGAAAAATTCGGCCCCTCAAAACACAGGGAGCAGTATTCCAACCAATCGGCCCTCTGCGTCCCGCTGCTGCGCGGGGGGCGGGTCCTGGGTGTGATGAACGCCAACAATAAAATGAACGGGGAAATTTTCACCGAATCGGATCGGGATCTCCTCCTCACCATGGCTTCACAGGTGGCCCTTTCCATCGATAACGCCCGTCTTTTCACCGATCTCGAGAAAAAGGCCGAAGACCTGAAGAGGGCCCACGGGGAGCTGGTGCGGCTGGACAGGGGCAAGACGGAATTGATCCTGAACATATCCCATGAGCTCAAGACGCCCTTGACCTCCATCATGGGGTTTGCCAGCATTATCCCTTCCCTTGATCTTGAGGGGGAGACCGATACCCTGATGGATTGCGTTTCGCATCTGGAAAAATCCGCGGCGCATCTCGATTATCTCGTGGAACGGATCCTGGAGCTGTTCAGGCTCGAGGCGGGTCACATCTCCCTCAAACGTATGACCTGTCCCGTTCGAAGCGTTGTGGAGTTGGCTTTTCAGGAACTGGGGAAGCTCGTCGATGGCCGACGGGTCATATGGAATTTTTCCCGGGACGGCGAGGACTCGGTCACTTGTGATCCCAGGCTTTTTGCGCGCGCCCTCGGTCTGGTCCTGGAAAACGCGGTCAAATTCTCCCCTTCGGAAAGCCCCATCGAGGTGCAGACCGTCTATCATGAACACATGCCGGAAGTTCCGGAGTATGCCCTTTCGGAAGATGCCCCTCTCCATTCCGACAGCCGCAAAGGCTGGGTACAGGTTGTCGTGCGGGATCACGGGCCGGGGATGAGGGAAAAGGATATCCCGGGCATTTTTGACAAGTTCAAACAGCTTGGTAATATTATGACGGATAAACCCTCCGGGATCGGCCTCGGGCTGTCAATCGCCCGGGCTATAATGGAAAGGCATTCGGGTGCGGTCTGGGCGGATCTGGTTCCCGAGGGCGGTACCAGACTGCATCTTCTTTTGCCGTTGGTTTAAAAAAGTCATCAACGCGCCCCTGGTGGGGCCCCCGGATCAAGGACTTGCGTCGTGAATCCTTGATCCGTAAGGGAAGGGAAAACGACGCTTTTCCCTTTCCGTGAAGCGAAAAGTCCCGAATTGGACTTTTTGCGACCCTAAAAAACGGAGACGAGGTTTGCGACGTCAGGAAGGATGGCTTGGAAATGGGTAAGGATGACAGCAGCGTCAAGGGACATTACGACGGAACACTGATTCCCGGCCACGATGGCATGATGATGGAATTCAGCCCCATGACCACGCTCAAGGTCGAGGGGTTCAAGGCTTCCGCTGTTTCCGCGGACATCCGGGGCCAGGGGAACGACCGGCTCGACATGGGCCTCATCGTTGCCGAAAGAGGCGCGACGGTCGCCGGAGTTTTCACCAAAAATCTCTGCGCGGCGGCCCCTGTGCGCATCTCCCGGGAAAGGATCCAATCCGGAAAAACCGCCGCGGTCCTGGTCAACAGCGGGAACGCCAACAGCATGACCGGGAAGGGCGGAGAGGAGGATGCCCTAAGACTGAGCGCCGCCCTGGCCGATCGTCTCAAGGCCCTCGATGATTCCATCCTTCTGTGCTCCACGGGGGTCATCGGCGCCAAACTTCCTGTAGACAAGATGGAGGCGGCTCTCGATCCCCTCGTCAGTGGTCTTTCCGAGGGGGGGCTGGAAAATTTTACGCGGTCCATCATGACCACAGACACCATGCCGAAATGCGCCAAGACCGAGGCGGAACTCGAGCTGGGAAAGGCAACCGTTGTGGGAATAGCCAAGGGGGCGGGGATGATCGCCCCGGATATGGCAACCATGCTGGCGTTTATCCTCACAGATGCCAGGGTGGATGAGGAATGGCTCAACAACATCCTTCGGGAATCGGTGAGGGACACGTTCAACGCCATTTCCGTGGACGGTGACATGAGCACCAACGATACCGTTCTGATCCTGGCCTCCGGGCTCGGACCCCAGGTCCGGACCTGGAAGGACACTTCGGTGTTCCAGAAAGCCGTCCATCAGGCGTGCAGCGACCTTGCCGGGATGATCATTGGCGATGGAGAAGGGGCCAAAAAGGTCGTTAACATACAGGTGACCGGCGCCGAGGAGACGGAAGATGCCCGTAAGATCGCCAGAACCGTGGCCGATTCACTCCTCGTTAAAACCGCCATCGCCGGCGGGGATCCCAATTGGGGTCGGATCGGCGCCGCGGTGGGGCGTGCCGGCGTGGAGATCGACCCTTCCCGTATCAGCATCCACATCGGCGAGGTCAAAGTGCTGGAAGAAGGTGAGATCCCCGAGAATTATCAGGAACAGCGAGCCGCTGAGGTCATGAAGCGGCAGCAATACAACATCATCATAAATGTCGGGGACGGGGACTGCAGCGCCACAGTGCGGACATGCGACCTCACAGAAGGGTATATCGAGATCAATTGCGGGTATCGCTCCTGATTTTCCCGCAGTCGGATCAAGGGATTCCCGGGATCTTTCCGGGAAAGAAAAGGCAAAGACCTTGCCTCCTTTCACCTTTTCTGCTATCTGAGAACGCTTGACCATTTCACACGTCCCGGGTCCCGGGGCAGGTGCCCTTCGGCAAGCGCGGGGTGCCCCAGGGAAGCGATGGGACGGAGGATCCAACCAAAGGGAGGAAAAACCTTATGGCAGTCATCACCATGAAACAGCTGTTGGAGGCGGGAGTCCATTTCGGGCACCAGACCCGCCGCTGGAACCCGAAGATGAAGAAATACATTTTCGGGGCCAGAAACGGTATCTACATCATCGATCTCCAGAAGACCCTCAGACAGTTCAAGGAGTCCTATCGCTTCATCCGGGAGCTCTCTGCCGGCGGGGGGAAGATCCTTTTCGTGGGTACAAAGAAACAGGCTCAGGAGGCTATCCTGGAGGAAGCGCAAAGATGCTCGATGCCCTATGTCAACCATCGCTGGCTCGGCGGAATGCTCACGAATTATTCCACCATCAAGAAAAGCGTCGCCAGGCTGAAGAAATACGAAACGATGGAAGAGGAAAAGAGCTGGGGCGGGCTGACCAAGAGGGAAATCCTGGAACTGAACAAGGAAAAGGACAAACTTTCCAGATCCCTGGCGGGGATCAAGGATATGGGCAAGCTTCCCGACGCGGTCTTCATCGTCGACACGAAAAGGGAGGAGATCGCCGTCAAGGAGGCCCGCAAGCTGGGTATCCCTGTCATTGCAGTGGTCGATACGAACTGCGATCCGGACGTGATCGATCATGTCATCCCCGGGAACGATGACGCGATCAGGTCCATCAGGCTGTTTGCCTCCAAAATCGCCGATGCGGTCATCGAGGGCAACCAGCTTGTAGGCGCCTCAGAGGTGGGCCTTGTAGAGGCTCAAGCTCCCGCGGCAGCGGAAGAAACCGCCGGCCAGGCCGCCGAACCCGAGCCGGACAGCGGGGCCGTCGAGGAAGAGAACGCAGAGGAAGAAAGCGCACAGGAGGAAGAGCTATGACGATCAGCGCATCCCTGGTCAAGGAACTCAGGGACAAGACTGGCGCCGGTTTTATGGATTGCAAGGATGCCCTTGCCCAGTGCGGCGGCGATGCGGAAAAGGCGGTGGATTATCTTCGCAAGAAAGGGCTCTCCGCCGCCGCCAAGAGAGCCGGCCGGGAAGCTGCGGAAGGCATTGTGGGTTCCTATATCCACATGGGCGGGAAGATCGGGGTCATCGTGGAAGTGAACTGTGAGACCGACTTTGTGGCGCGGACCGATGATTTCAAGGAACTCGTTAGCGATCTGGCCATGCAGGTCGCGGCCGCGAAGCCGGTTTACACCAGGCGCGACGAGGTGCCTGCCCAGCTCGTTGAAAAAGAGAAGGAGATCTATCGGGCTCAGGCCCTCGAATCAGGGAAGCCCCAGAACGTCCTGGAAAAGATCGTCGACGGCAAAATGGAAAAGTTTTTCCAGCAGGTTTGCCTGGAGGAGCAGGAGTACATAAGGGAGTCCGGGGTTTCCGTCCTCGACCATGTAAAATCCGTGGCGGGAAAGCTGGGGGAGAACGTGGTTGTCGGTAGATTTGCCCGGTTCGAGATCGGCGAGGGCCGGGAAAAGGAAGCCGCCTGTTAGGACGGACACGTCGGGATCAAAACAATCCGGGTCGGAATCCGGATTCTGCAGGGAGTCTGTGTGAGCCAGGGGATACCTTCTAAATACCGGAGGGTTTTGCTCAAGATCAGCGGCGAAGCCCTGCTGGGGCAGGAGTCCTTCGGGCTGGATCTGGATTCCGTTCGCAGCATCGCCTCCGAAGTTGCCGATGTGTACCACATGGATGTCCAGGTGGCGCTGGTGATCGGCGGGGGCAATATTTTCCGAGGCGCCAAAAGCAGCGACAACACCATCGAGCGGGCCACCGGGGATTACATCGGTATGGTCGCGACGGTCATCAATGCCCTCGCCTTCCAGAGCGCCCTGGAAAAACTCAATGTTCCCACTCGGGTCCTTTCGGCCATTGCCATGAGCCAGGTGGCCGAGCCCTATATCAGGCGGCGCGCGATCCGGCACCTGGAAAAAGGCAGGGTGGTGATCTTTGCTGCCGGAACCGGCAACCCCTTTTTCACCACGGATACGGCCGCTTCCCTGCGAGCCATGGAAATCGGGGCCGATATCCTAATGAAAGCGACCAAGGTCGATGGCGTTTTCAGCGCCGATCCGGAAATCGAACCCGACGCCTTGAAGTTCGATCGCCTCACCTACAGGGACGTACTGGAAAAACAGCTGAAAGTAATGGACGCGACAGCCATCGCCCTTTGCATGGACAATGACATGCCCATCATGGTATTCAGCTTGAGGAGGGCAGGCAACCTGGTCAGGGCGGTAGCCGGGGAAAAGGTGGGAACCATAGTGGCAGAGGAGGGTTGATTTCGCCATGCTTCCGGAACTTTACCTTGAGACGGAAACCAAGATGGAAAAAACCCTTGAGACCCTGGGGAAAGAGTTGGCCTCTATCCGGACCGGAAGGGCCTCCCTTGCAATCCTGGACGGCATAACCGTTGAGTATTACGGAACCGTTTCCCCCCTTAACCAGGTGGCTACCCTTTCCATCCCGGAGAGCCGGCTCATCGTGATCCAGCCGTGGGACCCTTCCAACATCAGGGAAATAGAGAAGGCGATCATGCGGTCCGATCTCGGATTGAATCCCAACAACGACGGTAAGGTCATTCGCATCCCGATCCCCCCCCTGACGGAGGAAAGACGCATCCAGCTTGTGAAAGTGGCCAAACGGCATGGGGAAGAGGGGAAAATCGCCATCCGGAACATCAGGCGCGATTCCATTGCCGCCGCCAAGGATTTTGAGAAGGAAAAGGAGATCTCCGAGGATGATCTCCACCGCTCCCAGGACGAGATCCAGAAGATCACCGATCGATTTATCGAGAAAGTCGACGAACTGATCGAGAAAAAAGAAAAGGACATTCTCGAAATCTGATGCCCTTCAACAATCCGGTGGATCTTGCGCCCCGACTATCGTGAATCAGGAATTACCCCGACACATCGCCATCATCATGGACGGAAACGGGAGGTGGGCTTCCGGACGGAACCTCCCTCGAATCGCGGGTCACCGCGCCGGAGCGGAAACGCTGCGGTCCGTCGTGGAGGAATGCGCTCGCCTGGGGGTGCCCTACCTGACCCTTTTTGCCTTCTCGACGGAAAACTGGGGCCGCCCCAAGGATGAGATCGCGGGATTGATGGGTCTCCTGGACCGGTATCTGCAAAAAGAAACCCCCACCCTGATGAAAAATAATGTCCGGCTGGTGACGATAGGGAGGATCGCCGACCTTCCCGAAAACGTCCAGTCCACCCTGCGCCAGGTCTGCGAAACGTCTTCGGCCAATACGGGCCTCACCCTGAACCTGGCCCTGAGCTACGGGGGCAGGGAGGACATTGTCGAGGCCGCGCGCAAGGCGGGCAAAGCCATCGCCAGAGGAGAGCTGGACCCGGATGCAATTGACAGCAGCCTGTTTTCCACTTTCCTTTCCACGGCGGGGATGCCGGATCCCGATCTCATGATCCGCACCAGCGGGGAGATGAGGCTAAGCAACTTCCTCCTCTGGGAAAGCGCCTACACCGAGTTTTTTGTCGCCCGGAAGACCTGGCCCGATTTTGGCATCCAGGACCTTCACGAGGCCATCCGGGAGTTTCAGGCCAGGGAAAGGCGATTCGGGCTTACCTCCAGCCAGATCCAGTCGGGAGGAAAATGAAGCGAGCCGTTTCAGCCCTGATCCTCGGCGTTGCCACCATTTTCCTCGTTCTGGAAGCGCCCTTCTGGCTGGCGGCGGGGGTGTTGTCCCTCGCGGTGATCGCGGCCGTCAGGGAGATGGCCGATCTGGTTTACAGCGGAGACGGGTCCCTGGTCCGGGTGTGGGTTTATTCAGGTTCGCTTCTGATCCTCGCCGGGGGCATCTTCCTGGGGGCCCGCGGACTCTCAGCGGGGCTGGCGGTGGGCGTCCTCCTTGTCATGGCCGGTTCAATTCGGGGCTTTCCCGTCAAGGGCGCCGTCGGGCGGAGCGCTTCGGGGTTTTTTATCCTTCTTGTCCCTGTCTGGTGTCTCGGCCATATCCTCCTGTACCTCTCGAGGGGGGAGGGTCGGTTGCCCCTTCTTTTCCTCCTTGTCTGCATCTGGGCCAGTGACACCGCGGCCTATTATGCCGGGAGCGCCTTTGGACGCCGGAAGCTTGCTCCGGCCATAAGCCCCAACAAAACCTGGCTGGGCTCCGCGGCCGGAATCCTCGGATCCATCGCCGCGGCCCTTGTCTTCCGGTGGTTTGCCCCTCTCCAATGGTCCTTTTCCTTTGTGGTTTTTTCCGGGCTCCTTTTGTCCGTACTTGGCCAGGCCGGAGATCTGGCCGAATCCCTGATCAAAAGGGACGCCGGCGTAAAGGATTCCGGTTCGATCATCCCCGGCCACGGAGGGATCCTTGACAGGATGGACGCCCTTCTTTTCACCGTTCCTCTCTTTTATTATGTCCTTTCATGGGTTTCCCGGTCACCGATGTGAATCCAGGAAAGAAGATCAGCATTTTAGGCTCCACGGGCTCTATCGGAAGCAATGCCCTCAAAGTCGCGGCTGCAAACCCCTCTTTGTATGATATCGTAGGCCTGGCCTGTGGTTCGGACTGGCGGTCCCTGACCAAGCAGGCCCGGCAATTCAGGCCTGAGGTCGTGGCGCTCTTTGACGGGAATGCCGCCAAAAATGCGAGGAGCGCCCTTGAGGGGACCGGCATCGCTGTAAGGGAGGGCACCGAAGGGCTTCTCGAGATCGCCTCTCTGGAGGGTGTGGATATCGTGGTCTCGGCTATTGTCGGGGCGGCGGGGGTTTTACCCACCTACAGGGCTGTGGAGGCCGGAAAGGTTGTGGCCCTTGCAAACAAGGAGGCCCTGGTGGTTGCGGGCCACCTGATCAGCGCCGAGGCGAAAAAAAGCGGCGCCACCGTGGTGCCCGTCGACAGCGAGCACTCTGCGGTCTTCCAGGTTCTTTTGGGCCAGGACAGGGAAGCGGTGCGCAAGGTTATCCTGACGGCTTCGGGGGGTCCTTTTTTTGGGAAATCCGAGGACCTTTTCTCTGAAGTGACCCCTGAAATGGCCTTGAACCACCCCCGCTGGAAGATGGGGCCTAAAGTCACCGTGGACAGCGCAACCATGATGAACAAGGGCCTCGAGGTGATCGAGGCGAGATGGATTTTCGATCTGCCCCCTGAGAAGATCGAAGTCCTCATCCATCCCCAGAGCGTTGTCCACAGCATGGTTGAGTTCCTGGACGGCTCCGTCCTTGCTCAGATGGGACTTGCCGACATGAGGATCCCAATTTCCTTCGCCCTGAGCTATCCTAAAAGGGTGGACCTGGGATTCCCCTCCCTGGATCTAACCTCCGTGGGCGCCCTGGAGTTCTTCACCCCCGACACGGGGAAATTCCCTTGCCTTAAACTGGCATACAGGGCCCTCATGGAAGGGAAAGGGATGTCAGTAGTGATGAACGCCGCCAATGAGATAGCGGTAAAGGCATTTCTGGAAGGGGCCCTGACATTCACTGGAATCCCCGAACTTGTGGAATCCGTCATGGACTCTCCTTTCCAGTTCGATGATCAGACAATCCACGGCGTCCTGGAAGGGGATCAGATGGCCAGGGAAAGAGCCAAGGCCCTCATCACCGGGGGCGGAGAGATAAAATGACCACAACCATTTCGTTTATCATAGTCCTGGGAGTTCTGATAACCGTCCACGAACTGGGGCATTTCCTCGTGGCCAAGGGGATCGGCCTCCGTGTGGAGAGGTTCTCCATAGGGTTTCCTCCAAAGATGTTCGGTTTTACCTGGCGGGAAACGGAATACTGCATCTCCTGGATCCCTTTGGGGGGTTATGTGAAGATCAGCGGGGAAAATCCGGAAGAGCCGCCGGAAAATCCCGACGATCCGAAGGTCTTCACCTCCCGGCCTGTCCACCAGAGGGCGGCGGTTATCCTGGCCGGGCCCCTCATGAACCTGATCCTGGCCTTCCTGATCATGCCCCTGGTATTTTTCCTGGGAACGTCTGTACCGACCTACCTGGAAAAGGCGCCCGTAGCCGGCTGGATCCAGCCGGAAAGCCCTGCGGACAAGGCGGGTTTGAGCCCCGGAGACCGCATCCTGTCCGTCAACGGCAGTGAGGTCCGGACCTGGCAGGATGTCCTTGAAAAGGCTTCCGTGGATGGATCCCTGTGGATGGAAGTGGCCGGAGCCGGCGGGACCCGCTCCGTTTCCCTTGAGCAGGATCCGGAGGGCGAGTCGGGGATCGGGATCCTTCCTTCCATGGATCCCGTTATCGGGTTTGTGGTGAAGGGAGGGGAAGCGGAAAGGGCCGGCATTGAGGAAGGGGACAGGGTGGTCGCCATCGGCGGCATCCCGGTATCGGACTGGAACCAGATGGCCAGGATCATCCACAATAGCCCCGATAAACCGCTGACCTTCGAGATCGAGAGGGGAGGGGCGCACAGGACCTTTTCCGTTACCCCCAAAAAGGACGAGGGCCTGGGACACGGACTCATAGGGATTTCACCGAAGACCGAAACGGTGACCCGAAGGTATGGGGTGGCCGAATCCATCAGGCTCGGGACTGCCAGAAATTTCGAGCTTCTCGGGCTCACTTTTTCCTTCCTGTGGGATTTGGTGACCCTGAACTCATCCATCAAAAACCTGGGCGGGCCGATCATGATCTTCCAGGTCTCGGGCCAGGCGGCCAGGGCGGGGTTGACGCAATTCCTGGCTTTCATGGCGTTTCTGAGCCTCCAGCTGGGGGTGCTCAACTTGCTGCCCATTCCCGTTTTGGACGGGGGGCACCTGGTCTTTCTGGGGATCGAAGGCGTTACACGGAAGCCGGTCAACGTCAATGTCCGGGAAACGGCGCAGAAGGTGGGTTTTTTCTTCCTGATCCTGTTGATCCTGGTCATCTCCTACAACGATATCGCAAGGCTTCTGCCGGGCAAATAGCTCATGCAGCAGGGATGTCCCGTTATCAGGAGGCCCACCCGGCCCGTCCGGGTAGGGCCGGTCACCGTGGGCGGAGGGGCTCCGGTCTGTGTGCAGTCGATGACCAACACTCCCACCGCGGATGGTCCATCCACCCTTGAGCAGGTCAAGGTCCTGGCCGGCGCCGGGTGCGAGATCGTTCGGGTGGCCGTTCCTGACGAGAGTGCCCTTGAGGGCTTCCGTTTCCTGAGGCGAAACGTCCGGGTCCCCCTCATTGCCGATATCCACTTCGATTACCGGATGGCTGTCCTTTCCCTTGAGGCCGGAGCCGATGCCGTCAGGATCAATCCCGGCAACATCGGCGCCGCCTGGAAGGTCAGGGAGATCGCCGACGCGGCCCGGGCACGGGGGGCCAGCATCAGGATCGGCGTCAACGCCGGTTCCCTTCAGCGTTCGGTCCTCAGGGCCCACGGACGCCCTTCTCCCGAGGCCCTTGCCGAAAGCGCTTTTCGCTGGATTGACCTCCTGGAGGGGATGGCTTTTACCGACCTGAAGGTTTCCGCAAAAAGTTCGGATCCGATGGAAACGGTGCGGGTCTACCGGATGATTTCCGAGGGAACGGACTATCCGCTGCACCTTGGCGTTACCGAAGCCGGGACCCTTGTCTCCGGGACCGTCCAGACCACGGCCGCCCTTTCCCTCCTCCTGAACGATGGGATCGGCGACACGATCCGGTTTTCCCTGTCAGGCGATCCCGTCCCCGAGGTCCATGCCGGATTCGAACTCCTTCGCTGCCTTGGGCTAAGGACCGGAGTAAGGGTCATTTCCTGTCCCACCTGCGCGAGAAGCGAGATCGATGTCGCCCGGTGGGCGCTGGAGGTTGAGGAGAAGGTCCGGACCCTTTCCGTCCCCCTGCGCGTCGCTGTCATGGGATGTCCGGTCAATGGCCCCGGGGAGGCGAAAGAGGCCGACGTGGGTGTCGCGGGGGCGAAAGGGTTTGCGGTGCTTTTCGTAAAGGGGAAAACCAAACGAAAGGTCACGCCGGAAGGCGCCCTGGATGCCCTCATGGAGGAGATCGAGGGACTGGTTAAAAAGATGGGCGGGGAATGAAAAACGGAACGACCAACCGGCCAAACGACAAAACGACGAAACACCAAAAGACGGAACGACTGAGCGACGGGGCGACGGAACGACTGAACGAGCGAACGACTTAAAAACCGGGCGACGGAAGGACCTGACCGAAGGCTTTTTCGTCAAGTCGTATTGCACTCAGTTCGTTTTACCGTCAGTTCGCTGATAGAAATCCTGAATCCCTTATCCCCATCAAGGAGTTTTTATGCGCTACTCACAATATTTCCTTCCCACTCTCCGAGAGGTGCCCACCGAGGCCGAGGTGATGAGCCATCAGCTCATGCTTCGCTCCGGCATGATCCGGCGTGTCGCCGCGGGCATATACGAACTGCTCCCCTTGGGGGTCCGGGTCATCAGGAAGGTGGAGGCCATCGTGCGGGAGGAGATGGACCGCGCGGGCGCCCTGGAGATCCTGATGCCGACCGTTCTGCCGGCGGAGCTGTGGCAGGAGACCGGGCGATGGGATTTTTATGGCAAGGAGCTCCTGCGCCTGAAGGACCGCAATGGCAGGGAGTTCTGCCTTGGCCCGACCCACGAGGAGGTCGTCACCGACCTCGTGAGGCGGGAGGTCCGCTCCTACCGCCAGCTCCCCTTTAATCTTTACCAGATCCAGACCAAGTTCCGGGATGAGATCCGGCCCCGCTTCGGTCTCATGCGGGGACGGGAATTCACCATGAAGGACGCCTACTCCTTCGACGTGGACAGGGCCGGAGCCGAGAGGAGCTACCGGGCCATGCATGAGGCCTATTCCGCCATTTTCCGGAGGTGCGGTCTGAAGTTCCGGGCCGTGGAGGCAGATTCCGGAAAGATCGGAGGGAACCTGTCCCACGAGTTCATGGTGCTGGCCGACACAGGGGAGGACCGGGTGGTGAGCTGTACCGAATGCGAATATGCCGCCAACCTGGAAATGGCCGCTCTGGCCCCGCCCCCGAAGAGTACCCCCCCCGGCGGGGATTCCGGAAAAGTCGGGGAAGGGGAGTCATCCGAAGGGGGAAGATACCCCGTCGAGGTCAAGACCCCCGGAATGAAGACCGTGGAAGAGGTGACAAAGTTCCTTGGGGTCTCTGCCAGGAGGCTGGTCAAAACCATCGTTTTTAACGGGGACAAGGGTCCGGTGGCGGTCCTCGTCCGCGGGGATCACGAGGTCAACCCCGCCAAGGTGCGCAGGATGGCCGAAGACGACACCCTGGAAATCGCCGATCCCGACATCGTGGAAAGGGTTACGGGAGCGCCCGTGGGCTTCGCCGGCCCCGTCGGCCTGGCCATCCCCGTTTTTGCCGATCACGCTGTCGCCGGCATGTACCATTTTGTCACAGGGGGGAATGCCGCCGACATCCACCTGACCGAGGTGGATCTCGTGGACTTTAAAGTCGAGGCCTTCGGGGATCTGCGCGAGGCGGCACCGGGGGATCCCTGCCCGAAATGCGGAGGAAAACTCGATTTCCTCAGGGGGATCGAGGTGGGGCACATTTTCTACCTCGGGACCAAGTACAGCGGATCCATGAAGGCCCATTTCCTGGATGAGGCCGGGGCGGAAAAACCCATCGAGATGGGGTGCTACGGGATCGGGGTCGGGCGCACCGCCGCCGCGGCCATCGAACAGAACCACGATGACAAGGGGATCATATGGCCCCTGCCCATCGCCCCATTCCAGGCGATCCTCCTTTCCCTTGATCCCGGGAAAAAAGACGTCCACTCCGTTGCGGAGAAGATTTTCCGGGATCTGATCTCCGCGGGCGTCGAGGTGCTCTTCGACGACCGCGAAGAACGTCCCGGCGTGAAATTCAACGACGCCGATCTGATCGGGATCCCGCTGAGGATAACCATAGGCGGACGGGGCGTGAAGGAAGGGGTTGCGGAGCTAAAGGAGCGGGCATCGGGGAAGGAAGGAAAGGTGCCACTGGAAGGGTTGGTGGACGCTGTAAAGGAGTTCCTCGGACGCGGGGATTGATTCTCATAAGAGAATTGTTGCTAATCATTTAATGGGAGTTTAGAGTAATTCAACACCCCGGTTGGTGAAACCAATTTCGCAGATATTCCAGCCGGGAATTCTGCATTTCTCCTGATCATAGTATCGGGAGATCCTGAAGGGAGGATTAGATGAGGCAGGTTTTGGTTCTTCCGCTGGTTTTGGTTCTCGCATTCGGGTTCGCTGCCTGCGGCGGCAACGGCAATGGCGACGGCCCGATGTCGGTGGCTCTTTTTATTGACGATAATTATATCGATTATGTCGATGACCCGATGGAGGGTGAGGAGTACGAGGGGTATAACGTCCTCTTCCACCTTCAGTACGAGGGTCTCTCCTACACGACCATCAGCGGGGTCACTTCCACGGAATTTTCGGTGGCGCTCGACGGCATGGATGCCCTGATCATCCCCGAGCAGGAGAGGGGAGAACTGATTCCGGACCTGGGTGCTGATGCGCAGACCGTGATCGGAGACTTCGTTGAGGACGGCGGCACCTTGATCTGCATGTATAATTATTATTGCGAAGGATTCGTCAACGAGATCTTCGGTTATTCCATAGAGTATTCCAAAATAACAGAGCCGATATCCTATAACGCGGCCGATGCGGCAGGCACCCGCTTCGAGGGAGGGCCTGCAACCCTTCTTTATGCAGATGCAACGGACAGCGTACAAACTTCAACTCTTCCCGTCGGCGCAATGAGCATGTATACGGACAGTGTTGGCAACAGCGTGGTCACTTTGATTGAAGAGGGTGACGGCGAGATCATCCTTCTCGGATACGACTGGTATGATGCCGCGCCCGCCTTCAGCCAGGACGGCGGATGGGTCGAGATCCTGAACAGGGCTCTGGACAACTATTGATCGGGTGCTTTCTCCGGTTTGCAAACGGGCGCCGTGAGGCGCCCGTTCTTTTATGTTCCTGGCGAAGGTCCAAGGCCAATAATAACCCTGGTTTGAGGTTTAACCTCCGGGAGGATGTCAGACATTGGCCGGGGTTTTAGATACTTGTTCTTTCTCTGAACCCTGAACCCTGGTCTCTGAACTCCCGTGCGGTCCGCAGGACATGGCCGCCTGCAGGGACCCACTTGCCAACTTTTTTTACTTGTGCTAACTAAATTAAGCTTTTCTTTCTCGTTACGGAAAGAGCGGGCAGTTCCGCTCTTTTGTATTTTGGGGGGGATTGCGATGGATACCAGAGCCGTCACCGAGCGGATCCGGGAGATCCTCAGGCCGATCCTGGACCGGAATGGCCTTGAACTGGTGGATGTGACCCTGCGGACGGAAATGGGCCGCTGGATCCTTCGGGTCACCATAGATCACGAGGGAGGGGTCACCGTGGATCACTGCGCTGCCGTGAGCCGCGACCTTGCCGTCCATCTCGATGTCGAGGACCTCATCCCGGTCAAGTACTATCTCGAAGTTTCCTCCCCGGGCCTCGATCGGCCCCTCAAGGAGGAAAGGGATTTCGAGCGCTTCGCGGGAAGACAGGTTCTCATCAGGACCCATCGTTCGGTGGATGGGAGGAGGAAAATCACCGGGAAACTGGAGGGGATCGAGGATGGCGTCGTTTCGGTCACCCTCGAGGATGGTGCGAAGATCCGGGTCCCAGTGGAGGACATTTCTTCCGCGAGACTGGATTTTGAGTTTGACGCCAAGGCGAAACGGTAAGGACCTCCGGGTCATCGAGGGCGGCGGACAGATTAATTTTTGCTGGTTGGCGGCGGCAGCTGGCCGGCCAGGTTGCCGAGGAAAAGACGAATGAAAGCTAATCCGGAATTATTGATGATCTTCTCCCAGCTGGAGAGGGAAAAGGGGATTAACCAGGAGGCCCTTGTGGAGGCCATCGAAGCTGCCCTGGTGACGGCCGCGAAAAAAGTTTACGGATCCGGGACCGACATCTTTGCGACGCTTAATCGGGATGATGGAATGATCGAGATCTACCAGCGGAAGGAAGTGACCCTTCGCGTGGAGGATCCCGCCATGGAGATTTCCCTTCTGGAGGCCCGTCAACTGGATCCGGAGGTGATGCCCGGGGACGAGGTTGAGATAGAAATTGACGCCAACGAGTTCGGCAGGATCGCGGCCCAGACGGCCAAGCAGGTTATCGTACAGAAACTCCGGGAGGCGGAGAGGGAGATGGTCTACAAAACCTATTCCTCCCGCGTCGGCGAGATCATCAACGGGATCGTCCACGGTTTTTCACGGGGAAGCATCATTGTCGACCTCGGAAAAACCGAGGCGGAACTGCCCCCCAAAGAGCAGGTGTCCCGCGAGCGCTACAAGCAGGGGGACCGGATCAAGGCCTTTATCCTCGACGTAAAACAGAACGCCAAGGGACCCCAGGTCGTTCTTTCAAGAGCCTCCATCGATTTTTTGCTCAAGCTTTTTGAGCTGGAAGTCCCCGAGATTGCCGAAGGAGTCGTGGAGATCCGCAATGCGGCCAGGGAACCGGGAGGGCGCTCCAAGATCGCTGTGGTCAGCCACGATCCCAACGTGGACCCGGTCGGGGCCTGTGTCGGGGTCAAAGGTTCCCGGGTCCAGGCGGTGGTGAACGAGCTGAGGGGGGAACGGATCGACATCATCCCCTGGTTATCCGACCCGGCTCTTTTCGTCAGCAATGCACTGAGCCCTGCCCAGGTTACCCGGGTGATCATCAATGAGACCGAGAAGGCCATGGAGGTCATCGTGGCCGATGAGGAACTCTCCCTCGCCATCGGGAAAAACGGTCAGAATGTCCGTCTTGCGGCCCGCCTTACCGGCTGGAATATCACGATAAAAAGTGAGAGCCAGGTGGAAAAGGGCGCGGCTCAGAAAGAGGCGGCCCCCGCAAAGGAAGAAGAGCCCTCCGGGGATTCCGGGTTCCTCGAGGGAATCCCCGATAAAGTGGTCCAGGCCCTGGCCAAGGCGGGATTGGCCGATGAGAAGTCCATCGCGGCGGCCTCCGACAAGGAACTCCTGGAGGTCTCCGGCCTCGGTCCAAAAACCGTGGAAAAATTGCGGAGCCGGACATCGGGTAAAGAGGAATCGGGGGAATAACAGGGAGATCCCGGGAGAAGGAGCGAGGCGTGGCTCTCAGGACCCCGCCGGTCCGAACCTGCACCGGCTGCGGAAAGAGGAGGGACAAGACGGGTTTGGTACGGATAGTATGCTCCCCGTCGGGGATGCTGGTCCCGGACCTGAAAGGCACCTTTCCTTCCCGCGGCGCTTATGTCTGTCCCGAGGGGAGCTGCATCCTGAAGGCCATGAAGGGGCGTCTCGCGGCTGCTCTCAAGGCGGATAGAAAGTTTCTGGATGCGGCCGGGGATTTACAGCGGGATATCGCCGCAGCCTACCGTCAAAGGGCCCTCTCCCTCCTGGGACAGGCGCGAAAAAGCGGCCGGGCATCCTCAGGGACCAGCCTCGTTGAGGGGGAACTGAGGCGGGGCGCCGAAATGACGTGGCTTGGCCTTGTGGCCCAGGACGTCTCCCCGGATATCGGGGAGAAAATAAGGAAGGCCCTGACAAGGGCGTCCGTCCCTTTCAGGGAATCCTTTACCAGGGATGATCTGGGAAAGGCGCTGGGGAAAAGTCCCCGAAGCGTCGTACTCGTAAAAGACGAGGGGATCGCCAGAGCAATCGGGGAATCGCTGGAACGCGAGAAAAATGTAATGAGTCAGGGAGGTTCGAATCGATGAGCATGGTTCGGGTTGATGAACTCGCTCAGGAATATTCCATGAGTCCGGAGGAGCTGTTTTCCCAGCTCAAGGCCATGGGTTTTGACGTCGTCAACATCACCAGCAGCGTGGACCGCCACCTTGTGGATATGGTGAGCGACGTTCTGACCGGCAAGCCGAGGGAAGATCGGGCCAAGACTTCCAAAAGGAGGATCGTATCGGTCCGCAAGGGCGAAACGACCCCCGAAGTGGAGGTCCGTCTGGAGGAAAACCCTCCAGAACCCCTTGAAGAAGCCGAAGGGGAATCTCCCGGAGAAGCCGGAGGGGAAGCCGCGGCCCAACCCGTTGAGGAGACCATTCCCTCTCAGGAAGAGGAAGGGACCGCCGAGGGATCCCGCGCCCCGGAGGCCGTGGGGGCCGACGGGCAGGGGGAAGATGCTGCCCAGGGAGAAATTCCGCCAGCTTTGGAGGAGGAGGCTTCCGCATCCGAAGAGGCCGCGCGGCCCAGGGAGAAAAAACGGATTCCCGTGACCACCCTCGAGATCGAAAGAGACCTCTCCTCGCAGGGTTCCGAAATCCCTACTGTCAAGGTTATCCGGCAGGCAGATGAAGTGCAGGCACCGCCGGTAAAGGTTGAGGCCAAGGAGGAAAAGAAAGAGGCTGAGGGTAAAGCGCCTCCTAAAAAGATGGTGGAAGAGGAATCCGAGAAGCCTAAAAAAGGTCTTGGCAAGAAGGGGCGCAAGGCTTCCAGGAAGAGCATCCTGGAGGAAGTGGAGGAGATCGAGTCGGTCGAGGAGGATCTCGCCGACAAGGAAGAAGCCCCTTCCCTGAAAGTGGTCGAGATCAAGTATCCCGCGGCTCCGAAGCCTGCCCATCGGAAGGAAAGCCCGAGAAAAAGGGGGAAGAAGTCCCGAAAGAGGGAAAGGGAAGAAGCCCCCGTTGCGGAAGGGGTCAAGCAGGCTCCGAAGATCATCCGCATTGTCCCGGGCCTGACTGTAAGCGACCTCGCGGGTCTGACGGGAACGAAGGCTTCCGAAATCATCAAGGTCCTTTTTCAGCTGGGGGTAATGGCAACCATCAACCAGACCCTGGATCCCGAAACGGCGGGCCTCGTTGCCAGTGAACTGGGTTTTGAGGTTGAGGTGAAAAGCCAGTCCCTGGATGATCTGCTCAAGGAAGAAGCGGAAGATTCCTCCAGGATGGTTCCCCGTTCTCCCGTGGTGACGGTCATGGGCCACGTGGATCACGGTAAAACCTCCCTGCTGGATGCTGTCCGCCAGACTGACGTGGTTTCGGGAGAAGCCGGAGGGATAACCCAGCACATCGGGGCCCATCTCGTGCACCACAAAAAAGGGGATCTTGTTTTCCTGGACACACCGGGCCATGAAGCGTTCACTGCCATGAGGTCCAGGGGGGCCCAGGTCACCGATATCGTGGTCCTCGTTGTAGCGGCTGACGACGGAGTGAAGCCCCAGACCGTGGAGGCCATCAATCACGCCAAGGCCGCGGGCGTCCCCATCGTGGTTGCGATCAATAAGGTTGACAAGCCCGACTCGGATCCGGAGCGGGTGATCCGTGAGCTTTCCGACCACGGGGTGTTGTCGGAGGAATGGGGCGGGGAGAGCCTTTTCGCCAAGGTATCCGCCAAGAAACGGACCGGGATCGATGAACTCCTGGATCTGATCCTTCTCCAGGCGGAGATGCTGGAGCTGAAAGCGGATCCGAACCGGAGCGCGCGCGGAACGGTCATCGAATCCAAGCTGGACCGCGGTCGGGGGGCCGTTGCCACCGTCCTGGTCCAGAAAGGGACCCTGCGGGCGGGGGATCTGGTGGTCGCGGGGGCGGTCATGGGACGGGTCCGGGCCCTTGTGGACGATCGGGGAAAGAAGATGGACGAAGCCGGTCCCTCCATCCCCGTTGAGGTCCTGGGTCTGGGCGCCGTGCCCGCGGCAGGCGAGAAATTCGTCGTCTTCACCGACGAACTGAAGGCTAAAAGATTGGCCCAAATGCGGGAAGCCGCCCTTCAGGCGGAGAAGACCGGCCGGAAGAAAGTTACCCTCGAGGACTTTTTCAAACAGGTCCAGGAGGGGCAGGTCAAGGACCTCGATGTGGTCCTCAAAGCGGATGTCCAGGGATCCTGCGAAGCCATCCGCGATGCCATGATGCAGCAATCCACCGATCAGGTGAGGGTCAGGGTCATTCACGAGGGGACCGGCGGGATCAACGAAGGCGATGTCATGCTGGCGGCCGCTTCGGATGCCATCATCATCGGGTTCAACGTGCGTCCCGACAACAAGGCCCTCGAGATGATCCGCCGGGAACAGGTGGACATAAGGTACTACAACGTTATTTATGAGGTCGTGAAGGATATCCGGGATGCCTTGAGGGGTCTTCTCGCCCCGGTCTTCCACGAGGAGGTCCTGGGCCGGGCGGAAATCCGCCAGACTTTCACCCTTCCCAAGGGCGGGACCATCGCGGGATGCTATGTTGTCAACGGTCTTATGAGGCGAAACGCCAAGGTCAGGGTCCTGCGCAACGGGGTCGTGATACACGACGGAAAGATCGACTCCCTTAAAAGATTCAAGGAAGATGCCCGGGAGGTGGCTTCCGGCTACGAATGCGGGATCGGTCTTGAGGGGTTCAATGACCTTAAAGAGGGCGACGTCCTGGAAAATTACGAGATGATCGCCCAGGAAGCCGAACTCTGACCCCCGGGAACTTTCCATGGGAACCGTTATCGTCGGTGTCCTCACCTTCACCCTTCTTATCCCGGAGAGCCGGTCCCTGAAGGAAAAGAGAAAGGTTCTCAGGAGCTTCAAGGACCGCCTGCGGTCCCGCTTCAATGTTTCCGTGTCGGAGACGGGGAGCCAGAACCTTTGGCAGAGGGCTGAAATAGGAGTGGCGCTGGCTGCCGGGGATCGCGGATTCGCGGAAAAGGCGCTTCGGGAAATTATGAATCAGGTGGATTCCTGGCGCCTCGCTGAAGTGACAGACGTTCAAATGGAAATCCTTTGAAGGGATTATCGCTGATAGATGACCGGCGAATGAACCTTTTGGCCATCAAATCGCCGGTCCTGGATGCCGGGGAAATAAATATTATGCCGCGCTCACACGATTATAAGAGGTCCGACCGGGTAGGGGAACTCGTCATGCACGAGATCTCCGACATCCTCCGCAAGGAAGCCAAGGACCCCTCGATCGGTGAGATCACCATCATGAGGGTCAAGGTCAGCGATGATCTGAAGTTCGCCCAGGTGTACTTCGGGGTTCTGGACCGGACTGCCGAGATTGAGAAGATCGAGGAGGGGCTCCAGCGTGCCACGGGCTACATCCACAGGCTTCTGGGAAAAAGGCTCCGGCTAAAGCATGTGCCCCGGCCGATCTTCATTTATGACAGGAACATCGATTACAGCTTCCGGATCTCCAGGATCCTCAAGGAGATCGGGGAGGAGGATGGCTGATCTGCGTCCGACACGCGGGGAAAAGGATCATCACTCCAGGCGGGTCCAGGGCATACTTGTCGTCGACAAGCCCGAGGGGCTGACCTCGCACGATGTGGTTCAGAAGGTCCGGAGGATCTACGGAATACGCCAGGTGGGTCACACAGGGACCCTTGATCCTATTGCGTCTGGGGTGCTGGTGGTTCTGGTGGGATCAGCGACCCGGATCGCCCAGTTCCTTCAGGAGGAGGACAAGGAATACCACCTCACCATGAGACTCGGAATGGAAACGGACACCCAGGACATCACGGGAAAAATCCTGCGTGAAGAGGATCCGGCGGTTGTAACCCGTTCGGACCTGGAGAGGGCAAGCCGCGCCTATCTCGGGACCTTTCTTCAGGCCCCCCCTTCGTTTTCCGCGGTCAAGCACTCGGGGCAGCCCCTTTACCGCCTGGCGAGAAAAGGGGTGCGTGTGGAGGTGGAGCCCAGGCGGGTGACCATTTTCCAGATCAAAATGTGCGGTTGGGATATGCCAAGGGTTTCCCTGGAGGTCGTCTGTTCCAAGGGCACTTACATGAGGACCCTTTGTCACGATCTGGGCAGGGATCTGGGGGTGGGAGGGTGCATGGAATCCCTGATCCGTGCCCGGAGCGGCGTGTTTTCCCTGAAGGATGCTGTGGATCTGGAAAGCCTGGCCCGAGATCCTGCTCCGGAAAGATGGTTGAAGGAGGCCTCCGGGGGGCTTAGGTTCCCCGTCGTCCGCCCGCACGAGGAGGAGATAGAGACCCTTGTCGGGGGAGGGGAAATCCCCTGGACCGGGGAAAAAAAGGAAGGGAACGTTTCGGTAGCGAAGGCCGGGCATCTTATCGCCCTTGCCCGGATCAAGGAGGCCGCCGGGGGTATGCGCCTTGCGCCCGTCCGTGTTCTGGAGCCCCACTTCAAAGAACTTTTAAAAAAAATATAGAAGTGATAATATTTTCAATTCCAAAAGGAAGGAGGTAACAGGAATGCCGCTTAGTGGTGAAGCGAAAAAAGAAATCATTGAACAGAACAAGGTGCACTCGAGCGATACCGGATCTTCTGAAGTCCAGATTGCCCTGCTGTCTAAAAGGATCGAGGAATTGACGGAGCACTTCAAGACCCATGGGAAAGACCACACCTCCCGGGTTGGACTTCTCAGGCTGGTAGGGCGCCGAAGAAGGCTCCTTAACTATTTAAAATCCAACGATATCGAAAGATACAGGACTATCGTCAAGAAGCTGGGGCTTCGCAGGTAAACCCCGCCGCGGTCCGGCTCAGGCAGGAGCATCAAAATGAAAAATCAGGTTAAGCTGGATTGGGACGGGAGAACCATATCCCTCGAAACAGGGGCCCTTGCCCGACAATCGAACGGCGCTGTGCTGGCAAGATATGCCGACACCGTTGTCCTCGCCACCGTTGTGGCCATGGCCGAGGGTCGGGAAGGGGTGGATTTTCTTCCCCTCACCGTCAACTACCAGGAAAAAACCTACGCCGCCGGCAAGATTCCCGGCGGTTTTTTTAAAAGGGAAGGCCGTCCCACTGAAAAGGACACCCTCACCAGCCGTCTCATCGACCGGTCCTTAAGGCCCCTTTTCCCCAAGGGCTTTAACCGGGAGACCCAGATCATCATCAATATCCTCTCGGTGGACAGGGAAAACGATCCCGACATCCTCTCCCTCATCGCTTCCTCGGCCGCCCTTGTGGTGTCCGATCTGCCCTTTGAGCCGTCGGTAGGAGCGGTCAGAGTCGGCCTCATCAATGGGGAATTTGTGGCCAATCCGACTTTCCCCCAACTTTCGGAAAGCCGCATGGACCTTCTGGTTGCCGGGACAAAAGAAGCGGTCATCATGGTGGAAGGGGAAGGGAAGGAAGTGTCCGAGGAGGAGATGCTCGGCGCCCTCGAGTTTGCCCATACCCGCATCCGGCAGGTGGTGGATCTTCAGGAGAAATTGAGGGAGCTTGCCGGCAAGGAGAAGCCCCCCTTCGAGGGTAAAGGCCTTGACGGCAGCCTGGTACAGGCCATCAGGGATGAATTCGCCGCCCCGATGGCGGAGGCCCTAAGGATTGCCCGGAAGAAGGATCGCGCCCTGGAACTGGCCGCCCTCCGCGAACGGGCCCTCTCCGAGTACGGAAAAAGCGAGGATGACGGGCCCCTTCCGGGCGAGATCGACGAGGTCCTGGGCGCTCTGGAGAAAGAGATGATGAGGGCCATGGTCCTGGAGGAGAACCGCCGCATCGATGGCAGGGGACCCGGGGATATCCGCCCCATTTCCTGCGAGGTGGGGGTCCTGCCCAGGGCCCATGGAAGCGCCCTTTTTACAAGGGGCGAGACCCAGGTCCTTGCCGTGACGACCCTTGGCACCGCCGAGGACGAGCAGATAATCGACGCCCTCGAAGCCGATTACCGCCGCAGGTTCATGCTTCACTACAATTTTCCTCCCTTTGCCACCGGAGAGGTCAAGTTCCTCCGCGGTCCGGGCAGGCGGGAAATCGGGCACGGCAATCTGGCCCAGAGGAGTCTTTCGCAGGTCCTGCCCGCAAAGGATGCCTTCCCCTACACCATCAGGGTCGTCGCCGAGGTCCTTGAGTCCAACGGGTCATCGTCCATGGCCTCGGTTTGCGGGGGGAGTCTTTCCATGATGGATGCCGCGGTGCCGGTTTCCAAGGCCGTCGCCGGGATCGCCATGGGGCTCATTTACACCCCGGAAAAATCCGTCGTTCTCTCCGATATCCTCGGTGCGGAGGATCACCTGGGCGACATGGATTTCAAGGTGGCGGGAACCCGTGAAGGGATCACCGCCTTTCAGATGGACCTCAAGATCACCGGCGTCGCCAGGGAACTGATGAATACAGCTCTCCTGCAGGCCAGGGCCGGCCGGCTCCACATCCTGGATATCATGGATTCGACGCTGGATCGTTCCCGGGAGGCCCTCTCCCCCTATGCGCCAAGGCTTTTGACCATAAAGGTAAAACCTGAGAAGATCCGGGAGGTCATAGGCCCCGGGGGGCGTGTGATCCGCTCCATCATCGAGGAAACGGGAGTCAAGATGGACGTGGCGGACGATGGGACCGTCACCATCGCCTCATCGGATCAGGCTGCTTCCCAGCGCGCCCTGGATATGATCAAGGCCATCGTCGAGGAGCCGGAGATCGGAAAGATCTACCGCGGGACCGTAAAGAAAATCATGGATTTCGGCGCCTTTGTTGAAGTCGTCTCCGGGACCGACGGTCTGGTCCACATTTCCCAGCTGGCCGACCACAGGGTCGCCAAGGTGGAGGATGTCGTCAAGGAAGGGGACGTGGTCAACGTCAAGGTCCTTGACATTGACAGGGACGGCAAGATCAGGCTGAGCATCAAGGAGGCCGAGAAAGAGCTCGGACAAAAGGGCGGTTCCTGATCGCTGCCGCCACCCCCGGCTTGATGAAGCGAAGACACGGAGCAACCATCCTTGAGGCAAACCTCCCCGGCGGCTTAAGGGTCATCATGGAGCCGTTGAGGGAGTTTTCCTCCGTCAGCCTGGGGATATGGGCCCTTGTCGGCTCACGGGACGAGACGGCCGCGCAGTCGGGCATCACCCATCTTATCGAACACCTCGCCTTCAAAGGAACCCCCCGAAGGGATGCCCGCAAGATCGCCCTTGAAATCGATTCGATGGGGGGATCCTTAAACGCCTTCACCGGAAAAGAGTTCACATCCTTCTACGCCAGGGTCCTGGGAGAAAGCCTCCCCCTGGCCGTGGATCTCCTTTCAGATATCACCCTGAACTCGGGCTTCGGCGGGGATGACATTGAAAGGGAGCGCGAGGTCATCCTCCAGGAGATCTGCATGGTGGATGACACCCCTGATGATGTCATCCACGATCTGCACTGCCAGGAATACTGGCCCGACCACAGCCTCGGAATGCCCGTCCTTGGGACCCAGGAGTCCCTTTGCGGTCTTTCCAGGGAGGATGTGGTTTCGTTCCACGGGGCCCATTTCCGGGCCGACAGGATGCTGGTCACCGCGGCCGGGAACCTTGATCCGGAAGAGCTCATCCGAATGCTCTCCGAGGCATTTTCAGGTCTGGAACGAAGCCGCGTGCCCCTCTCACGGACCGTGCCCAGAGGTGTGCCGGGACTCTGCGTCCAGCAACGGCCCGTGGAACAGGTCCATTTCTGCATCGGGTATCCCGGCTTGAAGTATGCGGATGCCAGGCGATACGTCATGTCCCTTCTCAATACGGTCCTCGGGGGCGGGGTGAGTTCGCGGCTCTTTCAGAAGATCAGGGAAGAACGCGGGCTGGCCTACTCGGTTTTCTCCTATCAATCGGCCCATGAGGATACGGGGATGCACACCATCTACTGCGGCACGTCCCGGGAGGGGTTTGGGGAGGCCCTGCGGCTGATCGGCGAAGAGACGGAAGACCTCATGACCCGGCTGATCCCGGAGGACGAGCTTGACACAGCCCGGCTTCAGCTGAAAGGAAACCTCCTTCTGGGGCTGGAGAGTACCGGAAACCGGATGAACCAGCTTGCGAGGAACGCCATCTTCTTCGACCGCCAGGTCAGCACGAAGGAGATCGAGGAGGGGATCGACAACGTGACGGCCCAGCAGATCCGCGATCTTTCCCTCGAAACCTTCGGGAAAGACCGGACGTCCCTGACCGTCATCGGCCCCATAAGCGAGGACGAGGTCCGTGAGATCCGCGGATGATCCTGTGGTCGTTCCCCTTAAGGTCCTTCCCAATGGCCGCGGGATAGGGCTTCCGGCCTACGCCACCCAACAGTCGGCGGGAATGGATCTTTCCGCCGCCGTAGAGGAGCCGGTCGTCATCCATCCGGGGCAAACTGTTTTGATCCCCACCGGCATCCAGATCGCTGTGCCCCCCGGCTTCGAGGCCCAGATAAGGCCCCGAAGCGGTCTGGCCCTCAACAACTTCCTCCTCATGCCCAACTCCCCGGGCACCGTTGACGCCGATTTCAGAGGGGAGATCCAAATCATCCTTCTCAATCTGGGTTCGAAGCCCTTCACGGTCAACCGCGGGATGAGGATCGCACAGATGATCATCGCCCCCGCCGTCCGGGCGCACTTGAAAGTCGTAAAAGAGCTTCCCCCCACCGCGAGAGGCGAGGGGGGATTCGGGCACACGGGGGAATAGGAGCTAGAAAAAAGAAAAGGGATGAGGGTAAGGGGGGAATTTTTAAAAAATACTATTGGGGGGTTGGTCTTTTTCCTTTAACTTCGCGGATTTTATCCTGTAGCTTGTCCGGAATGCCTGGAACGTGGAATTTTGAACCGGGGTCATTTTCGATGTCTTTCCCTAATTCCCTGCATATCTGTTCCCTGGCAAGCGGAAGCAGGGGCAACTCCCTCCTGGTGGAAGGACCGGAGGGAGCCCTCCTGGTTGACGCGGGGCTGAGCGCCCGCGAGCTCATGCGCAGGGTCTGCCTTGTCGGGATGGATCCTGCCCGGATCCGCGGAATCCTGGTGACCCATGAACATGAGGATCACATCCGGGGGGTAAGCGTCCTTTCCCGGCGCCTTCACCTGCCGGTCTTCACGACCTCCGGGACCTGCGCCGCCGCCGGGCTTTCGCGGGAGTGTCCGGTGAATGCGGTGACGCCCGGGGTGGACTTTCATCTCGCCGGTTTTTCCATTTCCCCTTTCTCCATTCCCCATGACGCTGCAGATCCCGCGGGGTTCGTCCTTTCCCTTGGAAGCCGGAAGATCGGGATCGCCACCGACCTTGGTTACGGCACCTCTCTGGTAAGGAAGAGGCTCGAAGGGTGTGATTTCCTCCTTCTCGAATCCAACCACGATGAAAAGATGCTTTTGGAAGGTCCTTATCCCTGGTTTTTGAAGCAGCGAATCAGGAGCCGGACGGGTCATCTCTCCAATGGGGCTTCGTCAGGGCTTCTGGAAACCCTCTCCCATTCCGGGCTTCAGTGGGTGGTCCTGGGTCACCTCAGCGAGACGAACAATACCCCCGACCTGGCGCTGGAGACGGCTATGGATGTCATTGGGGGAGGGGGAAGGGGAGCGAAGATCCACGTGGCCGGAATGGCCCTTCCCACCCCGGTGTTCAGGCTTGAGCTTTGACAGGGTCGCGAAAAGTCCAATACGGGACTTTTCGCTTACCGGAAAGGGAAAAACGTGGTTTTCCCTTTCCTCACGGATCCATGACTTGGGATACTGGTCCTGGATCCGGGCGCCCCACGCGGGGCGCGGCGATGGCTTTTTGCGAAGCCATCAACTTTGATCCGGAATCCGGTTTGGCTTTTTGGATTTGCAGTTTGAAGTTCACAAGGTAAACTCCAGGAAGTATATTCAAAAGGATCCGGATTAGGGCTGTTTTTCTCTAAAGAAAGGATTTTTCGTGATTCCGCGCTATTCCCGCCCCGCGATGGCTGCTATCTGGGAACCCGAGAACCGCTACCGGATCTGGCTGGAGGTGGAGCTTGCGGCCTGCGAAGGATGGAACCGGCTGGGGCGGATTCCGGATGAGGCCCTCGCTGTGATCTGCGAAAGGGCCGGTTTCGACCTTGCCAGGATCGATGAGATCGAGGAGGAGGTCCGGCACGATGTGATCGCCTTCCTCACCTCGGTGGCGGAGAAGGTGGGTCCGGACTCCAGATATATACATATGGGCATGACAAGCAGCGATGTCCTCGACACTGCACTCGCCGTCCAGTTGACGCAGGCGGCGGATCTTATCCTTGACGGCGTGGACAGGGCGCGGGCGGCAGTGAAGGAAAAGGCCCTTCGGCACAAAGAAACCGTGATGATGGGACGGTCCCACGGAATGCACGCCGAGCCCGTCACGTTCGGTCTGAAAATGGCGCTCTGGTTTGAAGAGCTGGGCCGGGCTGCGGAAAGGATCAGGCGGGGGAGGGAGGCCGTGGCCGTGGGAAAACTCTCCGGCCCGGTGGGCACCTATTCCAACATCCCCCCCGAACTGGAGGAGTTCGTCTGCCTGAAGTTGGAACTGGTCCCCGAAAAGGCATCCTCCCAGATCATCCAGAGGGACCGGCACGCGGAATTCATGTCGGCCCTGGCCCTTGCCGCTGCCTCTCTTGAGAAATTTACTGTAGAGATCCGGCATCTCCAGAGAACCGAGCTTGCCGAGGTCCGGGAGCCTTTCCGCGACAGGCAGAAGGGATCATCGGCCATGCCCCACAAAAGGAACCCGATCCTGTCGGAAAATCTGGCGGGACTTGCCCGGCTGATGAGGGGGTATTGCCTGACGGCCCTGGAGAATATCCCCCTCTGGCATGAGAGGGATATCAGCCACTCCTCGGCGGAAAGGGTGATCCTTCCCGATGCCACCATCGTCCTTGATTTCATGCTTCACCGGTTCACCGAAATCATGGAGGGCCTGGAGGTCGATGCCGACCGGATGAGGGCCAACATGGATCTTTCCGGAGGGACCACTTTTTCCCAGACCCTCCTCCTGGCCCTTGCTGGGGCGGGGATGACGCGGGAAGAGGCATACAGGATCGTCCAGGAAAACGCCCACAGGGCCATCGACTCGGGACGGCCTTTTTCTGACATCGTCCGTGAGGACCCCGCCGTCACTGGGCTTATCAGCCCGGTCCAACTGGACAGGGTTTTCGATCCTTCCGCCCTCCTTTCCAATGTCGGCGTGATTTTCCAGCGTGTTTTCGGGGAGGAGAACTGACTGTGGCAGTCCGGGTGGAAGTGGGATTCAGGGACGGCGTCAGGGACCCCCGCGGCGAGCGGGTGGTCCGGGAAGCCAGGGAGATGGCCCGGATCCATCTTCAGGATGTGAGGACCCTTTCCGTCTACACGGTGGACGTGGATCTTTCTCCCGAGGAACTCGTCCGGGTTGCCTCCGGCCCGTTCACCGATCCCGTCATCCAGGAATACTCCATAGGAAAGCCGCTTCCCGGACGGTTCGATTTCCTTCTGGAGGTGGGATTCAAGCCGGGCGTGACCGACAACGTGGGGAGAAGCGCTGGGGAGGCCGTTTCCCAGGCCATCGGCCGGCCCCTCGCCGAAGGGGAAGGGGTCTATTCCTCGATCCAGTACCGGCTTACCGGAAATCTCGATGAAAGGGGTGCACGGCGCCTCGTTTCCCAGGTCCTGGCCAATGAACTCATCAACCGCTGGGAGATCATTCCGTGGGAATGTTTCGACCCGGGCCACCTGTCCCGGCCCGGGATACCCAGGGTCACCATATCCGGGGGAGGGAAGGTCTCCCAGGTGGATCTGGAGGGGGATGCTGCCCACCTTATGGAAATCAGCCGGAGCCGGCTCCTGGCCCTCTCCTTGAGGGAGATGGAGGCCATCCAGGACTATTTCCGGCGTCCCGAGGTGGCCCGCCGGAGGGAGGAATACGGCCTCGGGGCAGCCCCCACCGATGTCGAGGTGGAGGCCCTGGCCCAGACGTGGTCGGAACACTGCAAGCACAAGATCTTCAATGCCCGGGTCGAATACCGCGATGAAAAAGGCGGGACGGAAAGGATCGACTCCCTCTTTAAAACCTTCATCGTCGAGGCCACCCGGCTTGTCAGGGAAAGGCAGGGAGAAAGGGACATCTGTCTCTCCGTGTTCAAGGACAATGCGGGGGTGATCCGGTTCAACGATTTCTGGAACCTGGTTTTCAAGGTGGAAACCCACAATTCCCCTTCGGCCCTCGACCCCTACGGCGGAGCGCTGACGGGCATCGTTGGGGTAAACCGCGACCCCTTCGGCACCGGAATGGGATCGAGCCTCCTTTTCAACACCGATGTTTTCTGCTTCGCATCGCCCTTCTACGACCGTCCCCTTCCGCCGAGGGTCATCCACCCGAGGCGTATTTTCGAAGGGGTGGTCGAGGGGGTGGAACATGGGGGCAACAAGAGCGGGATCCCGACGGTGAACGGGACGGTGGTGTTCGATGACCGCTTCCTCGGAAAGCCCCTTGTCTATTGCGGGACCTGCGGCATCATGCCGTCTTTCATCGCGGGACGCCTGTCCCACCTCAAGGGGGCCAGGGTCGGGGACAGGGTCGTCATGGTGGGAGGCCGGATCGGAAAGGACGGGATCCACGGGGCCACCTTCTCCTCGGAGGAGCTCCACGAGGGCTCCCCGGTGACGGCGGTACAGATCGGGGACCCCATAACCCAGAAGCGGATGACCGATTTTCTCCTTGAGGCGAGGGACGAAGGCCTTTATTCCAGCATCACCGACAACGGCGCGGGCGGGCTCTCCTCGTCGGTGGGAGAAATGGCCCGCGACACCGGCGGGGTTGTCCTCGATCTGGACCTTGCCCCTCTCAAATATCCGGGACTTGATCCCTGGGAAATCCTCATTTCGGAAGCCCAGGAACGGATGACCCTCTCCGTGCCCCCCGAAAACCTGGAACGCTTTATGGCCCTTTCCGGAAAAATGGGGGTGGAGTCTACCGATCTGGGGGTGTTCACCGATTCCGGGTATTTCCAGGTAAGATTCGCGGGCCGGACGGTGGGCTTTCTGGAGATGGAATTCCTTCACGAAGGGCTCCCGCAGATGGAGCTGGTCGCCGAGTGGAATCCGGCCCCCTTTGCGGAACCCGTGGTTCTTCCGCCGGAGGACCCGGGAGAGACCCTCCTTGATCTCCTGGGGCGGCTGAATATCTGTTCCAAGGAGACCATCGTCAGAAGGTACGACCATGAGGTCCAGGGGGGAAGCGTGGTGAAGCCTTTCACGGGGGCAAGAAATGACGGTCCGTC
>Ga0068714_10000096_pt1 | contig 182660 bp, 132 predicted proteins | sample MTBNYHSulfiMetaG_FD_62988 | JGI IMG/M metagenome (GOLD analysis project Ga0068714, IMG submission 62988) | Enrichment culture microbial communities from rom New York Harbor, USA that are MTBE-degrading - MTBE-NYH (New York Harbor Sulfidogenic)... | ecosystem: Environmental > Aquatic > Marine...
CGCTCAATCTGGCCGCGTGGCCTTTTCAGGCTGTCTACCTGCCGGACAGCGGCGAACTGCTCAACAGCGGGATGAAGTTCTCCTTCAAATACTTCCTGCCCTGGTATGACCGTCTCGGTTTGTTCTACCTGACCGGCACCGAGGGAATGGTCGGCGGGTCGCTGAAGCTGGACTCCGAGAACACCCTTTCCATCGGCGGTGGTTATGCCGCGAAGGACATCTACGAGGTGGAGGGGAGCAACGGTGTACGTGTCGAAACCACTACGCTGATTGTCACCGGCGGCTTTTTCCTGGATCGCAACAATTCCCTGCTGGCCTCCCTGATTTTTGGCGGCGCCCGTGGCTACAAGACACGTCTGAATGTCTACCCCGGTGTTCTGACGCGGAGCAAATGGGCACCCGGATTCACCCTGCTTGTCCAGGAGCACAACCAGTACGCTTTCGGCTTGAACTGGACCTTTACCCCCATCGGGCTGGGTGCACGTTCCTGATCCTCTCTCAGGCAGACGGCACACGTCCGATTACACCCGCACGATCATCCTTCGGATCCTCACAAGAATGTTTGCGGCTGTCTCTGGCGAAACGCGTTGTCAAGATCGCCTGGAGGCAGCAGGTCTCCAGGCGATCTTGACAGCGCAACCAGAAGCACCTTGGGGTAAGTCCCTGTTTTCTTGAAAAGAAGGATGCTTATACGACAGGCAGCAAGTCTGTTGTGTGGTCGCTCGCAATTTCGCCTGACAAGCGCAGCAAATTTCTTTTGAAATAAACAAGGTTCGTTCAAGATGTCTCATTCATAGCTGTCAAGTCGCGCCGAGAGACTGTGCAAGCCTGCCTCTCGGCGAACCTGACCTCTGATTTTCCGCACAGATTCCCAGGAGGAGCCACAATTCCTTCGATTATCACCAGTGGATCGTTCACTCGACCTTTTTGCGGAGACCACTGGAACCCGGGCAGGAGGCCTTGCTGCTGCCTCCGAAAAACATGGAGACCCCGAGCAGGAAACCGAAATTGTACCAGCCGCCGTTGTTGTGGATTTCGTAGACATGTACAGAATCACGAAACAGCGACACGATGAAACTGAACATGAGGATGAACCCATGCCATAGCCCCATCCAGAATCCAGCCACGTGGCCGGATTCATCTTCGACACCCTTTAACGTGTTCGGACCGGCGGCACAGCCCGCCAGCAGAAGCAGGAGCAGGAATGCCACCAACAACAGCGATTGCTTTTTCACGGTTACTCTCCTTCCAACAGGTTTCGATCCGACAGCTGACGACAACAGAACTCGAAATTTCTGTTACCCGACTTCGCACAGCAGCGGGTGCCACGATCCCTCAGTGATCGATCGGTCAGGACTCCCTGTCCTCTGCCGTGTCCACCCTCACCTCGGCTGAATCATCACCATCTTGATTTCGGTCATCTCCTCGACAGCGTAACGTACACCTTCCCGTCCGATACCGCTCTGCTTCATCCCGCCGTAGGGCATGTGATCCACGCGGAAAGTGGGAACATCGTTTATCATGACGCCACCAACCTGGAGGTCACGGACGGCGCGCATGGCATGGCTCAGATCATTGGTGAACACCCCGGCCTGCAGGCCGAACTCGCCACGATTTGCCAGGTGAAGCCCCTCCTCGAATGAACCAACCCTTTCCAGGATGACCACCGGGGCGAAAACCTCCTCGCAGGAAACCTTCATCTCGGGATTGACATCGTAGAGTACGGTGGGAGGAAAAACGCGATCGTCGACCGGTTTTCCCCCCGCGAGCAGCCTCGCACCCTGCTGATGAGCTTCCTCGACCCACTCGGCAGCACGTAACACTTCCGCCTGAGAGATCATCGGCCCCAAATCGCTATCCGGGACAAGGGGGTGGTCGATTTTCAGTTGGCGTACGCCTTCGAGAAAACGTTCGGTGAAAGAGTCCGCCACGGCCGCGTGCAGATAGATCCGTTGCACCGAAATGCAGACCTGCCCTGAATTGGCAAAGGCGCCCATGAGACAGCGCTCAACCGCATACTCCAGGTCGCATTTCTCATCCACCACCACCGCGGAGTTGTTCCCCAGTTCGAGGGTGACACGTTTCAGCCCCGCATTCTGCAATATCCAATTGCCCACCTCACGGCTGCCTGTGAAGGTGATTTTCCGTGGACGGTGGTCGGTGACAAGTTTGCGTCCGACAACCGCCCCGGATCCGTGGATTACATTAAACGCCCCTCTGGGAAGCTCCGTTTTGTCGATCACCTCCGCGAGTAACAGGGCGGTGAGCGGTGTGGTCCCGGCAGGTTTCAGCACAAGGGGGCATCCCGCCGCAATGGCGGGGGCCACCTTGTGAGCCACCAGGTTCAGGGGGAAGTTGAAGGGGGTGACAGCCGCTATCAATCCGACCGGGACACGTACCCAGTAGCCGAACCTGCCCGCACCTGTGGTGGAGGCATCGAGGGGAACCGTTTCCCCATGCAGGGTTCTCGCGACAGCCGCCGCGAAGGTGAAGGTCTCCTGAGCACGCTGGGCTTCGCCGAGGGCGTACTTCCAGCTCTTGCCGGCTTCGAGAGCGATCGTTCGCGCAAACTCCGTCTCTCGTTCCTGAATCCCAGCGGCGATCTGTTCGAGGATGGTCGCGCGTTTATGGGTGGGCAGGTCGGCCATCGCACCGACAACCGATTCGCCCGCCCGCAACGCTTGCTCGATGGTCGCGTCATCTGCCAGCGGGAGACGGCCGATCACCTCGCCCGTGTACTTGTCCTCAACCTCCCCCCACTGACCGGTCTCGATCCATTCGCCCTCGACATACAAGTGGTATTCAGACATCATGGGGTTCCCCTCTGGATTGCTCAAGGAATTGTCACTCGCACCTCGGACCGATCCGAATCCTGAATGCGAAAATATGGGTGGACCGGTCGGGACTTACGCAACCAATCGACCCGACCTCTCTGCACGATGGGCAAGGTAAGGAGGAGCTGGAAGTGTCTCGAGAGCCAGGCAGGCTCTCCTCGCTGCAGCTCGACACTATTTGACGGTCTATACGACATCTTGCACGGTAAATAAAGGATGAGCGGGGTTGAGTCTCTGGAATGCTGCTCTTGAGCGCTAAACAAGGGATCGGAAATTTCCTACCCAAATTCTTGCTCATTCTGACGGATTTTGTGTTTTTGGGAGTTCATATTAGGACAGTTGAGAGTCCACACGGTTTTCCTCGAATCAGCGTCACTCCGAACAGGGGACTCTGGCAATGGGTTGTTCAATGATTTTCTTGGGAGAATGCCATGTCTTCACAAGCGAAACGATTGTATACGGTACTGTCTGGGACACCGCTGAAAAAGTTGAAACCAGAGGAGGTGGGGGATCTGCTCAGTGAAATACGGATTGTGGTTCAAGGTATGATCGCCCGTGAAGATTATTCCAGCGCCGAGAAGTTGATCGACCACCTGCTCTATTCCTGGTTGTGCGACACCCACTCCGGCTATGAGACACACCTTGAGCTGGTAACGGCGTTCAACAAGGCGATCGAACGGAGAAATCTGTTGAGAATGACCCCACAGATCAGCGCCTCTTAAATAAGACTGGCCGATGCGCGGCTGTTGTATGAGACGATGCATAAACCCCCGCCACTCGTGGCGGGGGTTTATGTTTGGTGGTTCACGGCATTCCCCGGGATGGAGCAACTCGACCGGAATGTCCTTTCGCGGAGGGGGTGGGATTCGAACCCACGAATGGTTTCCCATCGCTGGTTTTCAAGACCAGTGCAATCAACCGCTCTGCCACCCCTCCAAATGAGGATGCCCGAAATCCGGGCACTGCGCAATATAAGGCAGCAGGGGGGAACGGACAATCGGCAGCCAGATTCGGATGGCTTGAGAGTCTGATCCGGAATCCAGCAGAATGAATGGCTCCTCACAAGACTATGTGCGTGGGTCTCTATCGTGGATGGTTTCATCTACTGGCCAGGTTGTCCAGATCGCCTTGAGGCCGAAGGTTTCCTGGCGAACCTGACCGCCGATTTCACGCACAATTTCTCAGCAGGATCCGTATTAATCTGTCAGGAGGGATTTCATCAGCTCGGCCGAACGGCTCACTTCCTCTTTGCACTCCTCGATCAGTTCCGGGACATTGATAGCATCCGGCCATCGGCGCCCTGCAACAACCTCCCAGCAGGAATCCTCTTCGAGCGACTGATCGTCATCTGTGTCCGCTTCGGTCTTGCTGAACCGTTTCGCGATCCGATTCCCGAGGTGAACGAGCGACACTTCCACCGGGTGGAATGTCTCTTTCTGCGGGGTCATGTGGTGAGTAATCATCGCGACCAGGGGTACAGGCAGATCCCAGCGCAGTGCGAGCAACCCGCCAATGGAGGCATGGTCGATGCCAAGCACCCGATGCTCGGCGATACGCATGGGTACCTGGTGCTGTCGAGCGTAACGCAGGCAGAGATCATACTCGACCTGGAATCTCGCAGCGAGCAGAATCTTGCCAATGTCATGCAGCAGGCCGCCGGTGTAGACATCTCCGGCGAGCTGAAGGTTGAGCTTTCGCCTCAGGAAGGCAGAAGCCTCCCCAACCGCGGCGCTGTGGTACCAGAAATGGATTGGATCAAAATCGGAGCTGAGGTGCTGACGCGGGAAGGCCGCAAGCGCGGAGGCGGCGGTCAGGAGACGGATGATCTCGAGGGTACCGAGCATGACAATGCCCGTGCGCAACGATTCGATACGGTTTGGGAAACCGTAGTACGCCGAGTTCGCGATCTTCAGAATATGAGCGGTCAGGGAAGGATCGTGCTGCAGGATTTCCTGGAGACGGATGATGTCTCCTTCCGGGTCCGAGGCGATTCGCAACGCCTGGGCGTAGAGCTGGGGCAATACCGGCAGGTCTTCTGTCTCCTCCAGGCGCCGGATAAATCCACTTTCCACAGGGGTCTGCAGGTTCATGTCCTTCCCGCAATTGGTTTGCAGCAACGGCAACAAGATACAATCAATTTTCACTGAACCGAACCTCAGCAGGAGAATGAATCATCAGAATTCGGTGTTCGGGGAGCAGAGGTGTCGGATCGTGAACGATACAATTTCGGGTCCACAACCGCGGCCATTGTTTCGACTGGCAGATCGAGATCGAGGAAGCGAACAATCTTCTGAAGTTCGACCTGGGTCTGGCTCAGCAGCGCGTGGTACTCGATGTTCTGGAGACGTGACTCCGGGCGTGACTGAATCCAGGCCTGACTTGCCTCCAGGTTCACGAGGAAACGATCCCGGATCTCGGGAGAGTCCGGATCGGACAGGCCGGACCTGCCGAGCATCATCTGCTGGCTGATGAGGATTTCTTCGATTGGCCGGTGAACGAACAGAAAGTCGCAGGGCAGCCCTTCCGGAATCAGGTGAATCAGGGGAGAAATGATCTTAACCGCCCGGCCCCTGACCTCATGCAACCAGCTGTTGTCCAGGTGCAGTCTGCGGACACGCCTATCCTCGAAATAACCGTGGGGATTGTTGGGATCGGGCGGACGGTGCCCATCCTCGACCAGCGAAACACCGCCACCAGCGAGCATCTGCATCATCAGCGAGGTGCCGCTGCGGGGCAGGCCGGTTACAACAATCAACGGGTTACGTATCGTGCTCACTGCATATCCATGGTGTGGGATTCCGGGGAGAGTATACGAAATGCTGCCGCAGTTTCAGCAGTATATCATCCCAATTCGTCCGTATGAAAAATGCTTCGATTCGCGGCTGAAACTCCAGACTGCTGTCCGACACTGGACAGGATGGTACACTGCCTGAGATTGCCGACCAGCCGTAACCTGGATATCATCCCCAGACCACCGTAAATCGTATACCCCGCCGAAAGATAGGAGAGGCTTACACAAACGGAGCGGAACGGTTTTCGTATATTTCCAACCGTATCCACGACTGGTGGTTTAGCGTCGGCCCTCCCGCACTACCCCTCCCACTCGTGTTAACGTGAACAACGATTCTGAGGAGCAGAAAATGGCGTACGATCAGGAAGCGCTTGCCTATCATTCCCAGCCAACCCCCGGGAAGGTGAGAGTTGTCCCGACAAAACCCTGTTTCACGCAGCGCGACCTTTCATTGGCGTACACACCCGGGGTTGCGGTTCCCTGCCTGAAGATCGCCGACAATCCGGAAGATGCCTACAAATACACCTCCAAGGGAAACCTGGTGGCGGTGGTCTCGAACGGTACAGCCGTACTCGGGCTGGGCGACATCGGGGCATTGGCGGGCAAGCCTGTCATGGAGGGAAAAGGCGTTCTGTTTAACCGTTTCGCCAAGGTCGACGTATTCGACATCGAGCTGAACACTCACGATGCCGATGAGATCATCCGTGCCTGCGAAATGCTCGAACCGACATTCGGGGGGATCAACCTGGAAGACATCAAGGCACCCGAATGTTTCTACATCGAGGAGGTGCTGAAGGAACGTCTGAACATCCCAGTCTTTCACGATGACCAGCATGGCACGGCAATCATCTCCGGTGCAGCGCTGGTGAACGCAGTCGAGCTGATCGGCAAAAAGCTCAGTGAAATCCGCATTGTGATGAATGGTGCCGGTGCGGCGGGAATCGCCTGCGCGAAGTTTTACGAATCCCTGGGCGCGAGTCATAAGAATATCATGATGTGCGACAGCAAGGGTGTGCTCTACGAGGGAAGAGAGGATCTGGTCGAGGGGCATCCCAAGTACAACAAGTACAAGGCCTACTTTGCCGCAGAGACCGACTGCCGCAGCCTGGAAGATGCGATGAAGGGGGCGGATGTCTTTGCCGGTGTCTCGGTCGCAAATGTCGTCAGCCAGGACATGGTGAAATCGATGGCGAAGGACCCGATCATCTTCGCCATGGCCAATCCCGATCCCGAGATCACCTATCCGGATGCCGTAGCTGCGCGTCCCGATGTCATCATGGCGACAGGTCGTTCCGACTATCCCAACCAGGTGAACAATGTCCTCGGTTTCCCCTTCATTTTCCGTGGCGCCCTCGATGTACGGGCAACGGGGATCAACGAAGAGATGAAGGTCGCGGCGGCGCATGCTCTCGCCCAGTTGGCAAAAGAGGATGTCCCGGACAGTGTACTGCGCGCCTACAATGTCGATCGACTGCATTTCGGCCGCGAATACCTGATCCCGAAACCCTTCGACCCGCGTGTCCTGACCTGGGAGGCGCTCGCAGTCGCGAAAGCTGCTGTGGATAGTGGAGTGGCACGTCTCGAGATCACCGACTGGGACGCTTACCGTGACCACCTCGAAGAGCTGCTCGGCGCGGAAAAACGGATCATCCGCCGTCTTGTCCAGGTTGCCAAGTCGAAACCACACCGGATTGTCTTTGCTGAAGGGACCGGCGACAAAGTTCTGCGCGCGAGCCAGGTGATCGAAGATGAGGGGATCGGCAAGCCTGTGCTGCTCGGGAACCGGGAAGCAATCGCGGCGAAGATCAAGGACCTCGATCTGCATTTGAAGAATTACGAAGTCGTCGATCCATCCATCGACTCACGCCTTGATGCTTACACGGAGAAGTATTACGAAAGTCGTCAGAGGAAGGGCGTGGACCGTGAGGATGCAAAACGATCCATGCTGTCGCCCTATTATTTCGGTCCGATGATGGTGCTGGAAGGGGATGCTGATGTCTACATCTCCGCACAGACCCGTCACTACCCGAGTGTGGTACGGCCGATGCTCAACGTGATGGGCGAGAGACGTCGTGGCAAGGTGGTCGCAGGGGTGCACATGGTGATTGTCAACAACCAGCACTATTTCCTGGCCGACACGGCGATGAACATTGACCCGACCGCAGAGCAGCTTGTCCGGATCAGCGAGGACCTGCATGACATGGTGCAGGATTTCGGCTTCACCCCTCGTATGGCCCTGCTCTCCTTCAGCCAGTTCGGCAGTGTGATTCATCCGAGCACGTTGAAGATGCGGCAAGTGGCGGAGATGCTTCATGAAAAGCATCCCGACTGGGAAGTCGAGGGCGAAATGCAGGCGGATACGGCTGTCAATTATGCGTTGCAGCGTGAAGAAGCGCCCTTCAGCCGTCTGACCGGTGGCGCGAACTGCCTGATCTTCCCCGACCTCAATTCGGCGAACATCAGTTTCCGTCTGCTTCGCGAAATGGGTGGTGCGACAACAGTCGGCCCGATCCTTACCGGGCTTGATCTGCCCCTGCAGGTACTCTCAAACGAAGCCGATGTGGATGCGATCCTCAACATCGCCGCGATTGGATGCGTGCAGCAGATGGCGATTAACAAGTAGCTTCAGCAGAAGGTTGAGCGGAGAGGGCCGGGGATCGCACCCCGGCCTTTTCTGTGCAGGCAATCCGCAAGCTGGCACTATGTTGAAAGTCGAGGACCCAATGTGAGGTGGCCCCACATCAGAAACTCCCGGTCCGGATTTCGCCGTCCCGCTTGTAGCAGCCGATCAGTACGCCGCTGGGTGTTGTCAGGCTGCGGGTCAGGGTGTAGGTCTGGGGAAAGGCGTTGGAGCTGAAGAGACGTTTGCCCTCGCCCAATACTACGGGGAAGTACTTCAGCCAGTATTGGTCCACAAGGTCCGATTCAACCAGTGTTTGCAGCAGGTCGGAACTTCCGTGGACCTGAAGATCGGGGCCGTCGGTGGTCTTTAACCTCCGGACTGCCTCGACAACATCGCCTTCCAGCTTCGTTGCCGGCCCCCATGGCAGCGAGGTACCCGAACGGCTGGCTACATACTTGTGGGCGGCGTTCAAACTTGCGCCATCTTCCGGGTGATGTGGCCAGTAACTGGCAAAAATGTCGTAGGTTTTACGTCCCAGGAGAAGGTCGAAAGGTGGGGTCATTTGTCGTCCCATCTCCTGACCGCCGACATCGTCAAAGTGTGGGACAGTCCAGCCGCCGTACATAAACCCGCCGTCACGGTCTTCGTCGGGGCCCCCGGGAGCCTGCATCACTCCATCGAGACTGACAAATGTGAGAACAATGAGCTTTCGCATGTACAGCTCCTTGGTGGAGGCATGGCGGTTGATCGGTCAGGCTGAAAGATAGAACATCCTAACTCCGAATTGCCAGGTGCGATAACCGGGATGAACCAGGTAGGTGACTTCAAGGCTGTTGATGAACGTGCAGAGGGAGTTTGCTCGCAGAGCGCCTGGTGATCGCCAGCATGAATGTTGTGACGCGGTGCGGCGTGATGTGTTGTTCGTTCGGACAGGGTTTTGCGACCTGACCGATTGTGCAGCAGGTCTTCGCGTCGCTGAAGAGCTGCCGCACAGTCGGAACCGGAGAATTGCCGTAACGGTGTGAACTACTTCCCGGAACAGAGCTTCAATACGAAACCCGGGCAATGTAGCTGCCCGGGTTTGCATGTTGCACGTCCTTCCCCTGCGGGATCAACCGAGGTAGGCGCGTAACGCCTTGGATCGGCTTGTGTGCCGCAGCCGTCGAATCGCCTTCTCTTTGATCTGACGCACCCGCTCACGTGTCAGGTTGAACTTCTCCCCGATCTCCTCGAGGGTCAGCGGCTGCTCGATGTTCAATCCGAAGTAGAGACGGATGACCTCCGCTTCCCGTGGCGAAAGAGTCGCCAGGGCACGCTCGATCTCACGTTTCAGCGAGTCGCTCATCAGGGTGGTGTCCGGCGGCGGCTCCTGATCATTGTGCAGGATGTCCAGCAACCGGTTGTCCTCACCCTGGTTGAAAGGCGCATCCATCGAGAGGTGGCGTCCCGACATCTTCAGGGTGTCGTTGACCTCGAAAGGCGTCATCTCGAGTGCTTCGGCGATCTCTTCCGGGCTGGGTACACGCTCGAACTTCTGTTCGAGGCTGCTGAATGCTTTCCCGATCTTGTTGAGTGCGCCGACACGGTTGAGCGGCAGGCGGACCACACGGCTCTGCTCGGCAAGCGCCTGCAGAATCGACTGACGAATCCACCAGACCGCATAGGAGATGAACTTGAAGCCACGGGTTTCATCGAAACGCTCGGCGGCTTTGATCAACCCGAGATTACCCTCGTTGATCAGGTCGCCGAGGCTCAATCCCTGGTTCTGATACTGTTTGGCCACGCTGACGACAAAGCGAAGGTTCGCCTTTGTCAGTTTTTCGAGCGCCTCTTTCTCGCCTGTGCGGATACGCTGGGCGAGTTCGATTTCCTGCTGGGTGGTCAGGAGATCGTACTCTCCGATCTCCTGCAGGTACTTCTCAAGGGACTGGTTGGCTCTCACGCTCTTTTACCTTCCAATCACCACAACGGTGAACCCGAATCTACCGTTTCAATGCGGCCACGATCTTACTTCCCTGGCCGCCACGGTAGTACATCACAAGGACTGCGCATCCTGTATCACGAAGCTCCGCGGTGATTCGCTGCCAATCGGACAGGCCTGCAATGGGTATCCCATCGACCCTGGCGATCACGTCGCCCACCTGCAGCTTTCCTTCCGCGGGACTCTCCTGCTCCAACTCAAGAACGAGGACACCTTCCTGTACCTTAACAGGAAATTGCCTCGCCTGGGGGCCGGTAAGCGATCCCACCCGCAGCCCCATCCAGGCGGGAAGTACTTCACTCACCCCAGCACTCGCTGTCGCGACATAGTCGCTGCGGTCGGCAAGGGTGAAGCCCAGCTCACGGCTGTGACCTCCACGGATCACATTCAAACGCATCTCTTCACCGGGACGGTGCCTGGCGACAAGCATCCGGAATCCGGAGACATCATCCACCGGAGAACCATCCACATCGGTGATCACATCCGCTGCGAGCAGACCGCCGGCCTCCGCCGGAGTGGCGGGTGAAACCGACTCAACAAAAACCCCCTTCACCTCTCCATCGAGCCCGAGGGCTTCCTTCTTGAGAGCATCCAGTTCGACCGGCAACATCCCGAGGTAACCGCGCCGGACATATCCGGTCTGAACCAGGTCTGTGACCACCTCACGTGCCATGTTGATCGGAATGGCAAACCCGATGCCCTGAGCCGAGGTGTTGACTGCACTGTTCACACCGATGACTTCGCCACGGATATTCGCCAACGGACCACCGGAATTGCCGAAATTGATCGAGGCATCCGTCTGGATGAAATCCTGAAACACCGGTCCACCGCCCACGATCCGAAGATCAGACCGTCCTGTCGCGCTGATCACACCTACCGTCAGAGTCCAGTCGAGCCCCATCGGGTTGCCCATGGCAATCGCCCATTCACCCATCCGGATGGTGTCGCTGTCGCCGAGCATGGCGACCCAGTCGGGATCCACCTGGCCGATTTCAAGCAATGCGATATCGGTCTCGGGGTCGGTCCCCACAAGCCTTGCATCCCGTTCTGAACCGTCAAACAAGCTCACCTGGATCGATACCGCCTGGTCGATCACATGGTTGTTGGTCAACACATATCCCTTGCGATCGACGATGAATCCCGACCCGCCTGAAGTGGTTCGCCGCGGACGGCGTTCCTGCCCACGCGGCTGAAACAGATCATCGAAACGGGAAATCGCACCCGACTCACGCCGAACTGTGATATTCACCACAGAAGGTTTGAGTCGTTCCGCCACCCCGACAAACGGACTCTCAAATCCGGACCTGGCGATAGGGGGACGGTCCCCCGTGACGGTGAAAGCAACCGGATTCGTGTCTCTGTGTGCTGCTGTCTCGGTGGAGGGGGGATGTTCCGCATCCAGGTCCGCGGGAAGCGCGGGCTCGGAGTTGGTCACGAGGGAAGCGCTGTCGGACCGCAGAAGGTCACTCTGGAAGACTCCCGCAACGAGCACAACAAGTACAATCAGGAGTGTCAGAGTGCCATTGCGCAAAACTGAAGCGTTTCGATTCGCCATCTGCCGATCCCGTAGCAAACCTGGAAAGGTACACTCGAGGTGAAAGAGCCGCAAGTACGGTTCTTACTTCGAGTTGCCTCTCGGGACACCCTGGCCTGGACAGGATACTCTCTGCCCCCACCGAGGGTTCCCCATTCCAGTTTGATGCGTCAGCCTGCCGGAGGTTGCCTCCTGATGGATCGTTTGGTTCGTCACAAGAATGTGTGCGGCTGTCTCTTGCCAGTCAGGTTGTCAAGATCGCCTGGAGACCACAGGTCTCCAGGGGGCGTCGTGACAACCAGACAGCAAACACCTCGTGGTAAACCCTTGTTTTATTGAATACAAATCTGCTTAGTCGAAGCTGATCAGTGCTCCAGTGAAATTGTCTGCAGCACCTTTACGAAGCCATCCAGCACATTTGTTTTCGATAAAACAATAGTCGCTTTAAGCTATTTTTCTTGTGGCGGTCAAGTCGCGCAGAAAACGTCACTTCGTTCCGCCTCCTGGCGAACTTGACCGCTGATATCACACACAATGTCACAGGAAGATCCGATCGTATCATCTGCTCCGACGGATTCGGCGACTTCCGGGCGGGTAGGAATCAAGGGAAGCTCGCTCAGAACCCATCAGAGTGAATGAGACAACCCACTAATCCACCCACTCGGCGAGGAAAACATTGGTGTCGCCCGGGTTCTCACCGTTACGATTGGAGGCAAAAACCAGGTATTTGCCATCCGGCGAGAACATGGGGAATCCATCAAAATCCTCGTAGTGCGTGATCCTCTTCAGCCCGGTGCCATCCTTGTTGATCAGGTAAAGATCAAAATTCGGCTTGCCGTGCATCTGCGTCCCTTCGGGGGAGTAGTTGGTGCTGAAAATGATCCGCTCCTCATCCGGGTGCATGTAGGGGCCGAAGCTGGCGGCGTCGAGCTGTGTCACCTGGCGCTGCTCACTCCCATCCGCCTTCATCATCCAGACTTCGAGGCGCATCGGGCTCACCACCTCATTTTCGTTGTGATAACGGACCCGTTCGACTTCCTCTTTTGTCCGTGGATGGTGGGCGCGGTAGACGATATACGTGCCCCTGGGTGAGAAGAAAGGACCGCCATCATAGCCGAGGGTGTAAGTCAGGCGAGTCAGCCCTGAACCGTCGATGTTCATCTTGTAAAGTTCGAGGTCGCCGGAACGAATGGAGCAGAAGACAATTTCTTTTCCGTCGGGCGACACCCCAGCTTCGGCGTCATACCCGAGCGTGGTGGTGAGCTGACGGCGGATCGAGCCATCTTTCGTGCTGCCGACATAGATATCGAAACCCCTGTGCAGCGGCCAGACATAGCCGAGGCTGGGATCAGGCACCGGAGGGCAAGAGGGAGCATCGCCGTGTGTGGAGGCATAGATGAACTCATCTGTGCCGGGAATGAAAAATGAGCAGGTGCAGACCCCGTCACCCGTAGAAACCAGACGGGTTGAGCCTGATTCGATGTCCATGATGTAGATCTGGTCGCACTCGCCCGCCTCGTGACGAGCCTGGAAGATGAGCTGCCTGCCATCCGGGCTGAAGTAGGCTTCGGCGTTTTCGCCGCCAAAGGTAAGCTGACGGATATTTCTCAGGTGCGCCTCTTCTCCGGGCAACAGCAGGTTGTCCGGCTGGGCGAAAAGCAGCGCTGATAACGATAATAGGGCCGCGGTGGCGGCAAACCGTCTGACCATGGTCCTGTTCCTTGCGGTTGGGTTGGGGTGATGGAATGCTGGTATCCTGCAGAGGGATTCCCTTCTGCAATAGTAAGTCGTTCCTAATGCGAGTGCAACCATTTGGCATGGCGGGGAAAGCCGGGTTTGAGACCTGTTGCGGCACCTCGGCCCGATTCTGGGATGTCACAATGAGTGGCCGGGGTGCTCCACCTCCCGTGACTGCATAACAATGTTCGGGCAGGTCCGAAGACCTGCCCGATTTCCCGCGAGATCTTCGGATCTGGCGGAACAGCACCGCTACCCGTCCGAACACCCCGTAGCCTCCCTCAGATTTGCCGTGCAGGGGGAAGCACACTACATTATCCGCCATATTCCGGAGTACCGGACATTCCCCCTGTTGACGCAGTGCGCCACACAGACCGTCGGAGTTCCAGGTTCAAGCGAATCGAAGCAGAGGAGAGCATGAATTTTCAGCTGAGTGAAGAACAGGAAATGGTGCGTCAAACGGCGCGCGATTTCGCCGAGAACGAGCTGCGTCCCGGGGTGGCGGAGCGTGACGAAAAGAGCATTTTCCCTCGCGAACAGGTCAAGATGCTCGCCGAACTCGGCTTCATGGGGATGATTGTCGACGAGGAGTGGGGCGGAGCCGGATTTGACACGGTTTCCTATGTCACCGCCCTGGAGGAGCTGTCGCGTGTCGATCCCTCCACCGAAATCATCTGCAGCGTAAACAACAGCCTTGTCTGCTATCCTCTGCTGAAATTTGGCAGCGATTATGTCAAAGAGAACTTTCTGAAGAAGTTCGCCTCCGGCGAGTGGCTGGGCGCCTTCTGCCTGACCGAACCGGGCAGCGGCTCGGATGCCGGTGCGATGAAAACACGTGCCGTGAAGGATGGCGACGAATGGGTGTTGAATGGTTCAAAGAATTTTATTACCAATGGCGAATCGTGCGATGCCTATGTCATGGTCTGCGTGACCGATCCCGATGCCGGACATCGCGGCACTTCGACCTTTGTCGTCCCGAAAGCGACCCCCGGCCTGATCATCGGCAAGCATGAAAACAAGATGGGTATTCGTGCCACAGACACGGTTTCCATCACCCTGCAGGATGTCCGAGTCCCGGATGCGAACCTCGTTGGCAAGCATGGGGACGGCTTCAAGATCATGCTGACCGCCCTCGACAGCGGACGGATGGGTGTGGCGGCGCAGGGGCTGGGAATCGCCCAGGCAGCGCTCGAGGAATCGGTGAAGTACAGTCAGGAACGTGAGCAGTTCGGCAAACCGATCGCTGCTTTCCAGGCGATTCGGAACAAAGTTGCGGACATGGCGACACGTATCGAGGCGGCGCGTCTCCTGCTGCGTTATGCCGCCTGGCGAAAGGATGCCGGCCTGAGCTTCAGCCAAGAAGCCTCGATGGCAAAAGTCTACTGCAGCGAAACCGCCACCTGGGCGGCACTCGAAGCGATCCAGATCCACGGCGGATACGGCTACACTCGTGACTACCCCGTGGAGCGGATGTTGCGTGACGCCAAGATCACCGAGATCTACGAAGGCACGAACGAGGTCCAGCGGATCGTGATCGCCAGAAATGTCTTCGGCGAGCGCTGAGTAGCACCCGTAACAGAAAATGATCCAATCGAGTCGACGTCTTACGGACGAACACGTGAGAACGTGGCCTTGGTTGGAACAGGTTTGACGATTGTTTCATCATATTGAAGGGAGTTCGACCATGGGTTTCGAGGGCACCGGGAAAATCTGGATGAATGGCAAGCTGGTGGACTGGAAAGATGCGACCATCCATGTCGGTGCGCATGTGGTCCATTACGGGACATCGGTTTTTGAAGGCATCCGGATGTATCATCGCGAAGCCACCGATGGCAAATCGGTCGTTTTCCGTCTCCGTGAACACATCCAGCGTCTTTACAACTCCGCCAAGATCTACCGGATGACCCCCGATGAGATGCTGCTTTCCGGCACACCGGATCCGAAAGACCGCCGTCTCGCCTATTCAATGGATGAGATGATTCAGGCCTGTATCGACACATTACAGGCCAACGGGAACCGTGCCGCCTACATCCGTCCGGTGGTGATGCGTGGCTACAACAGCTTGGGCGTTGATCCGCGTCCCTGCCCGGTCGACCTGGTGGTGATGACCTGGAGCTGGGGGAAGTACCTCGGACCGGAAGCCCTGGAAAAAGGCGTCGATGTCTGTGTCTCGAGCTGGTCACGCATGGCCCCCAACACTCTGCCCGCCCTCGCCAAAACCGGCGCCAACTACATGAACAGCCAACTCATCAAGCTGGAAGCGATCAAGAACGGCTATGTCGAGGGCATCGCTCTGGACACCAATGGTTTTGTCTCGGAAGGCTCAGGTGAAAACATCTTCGTGGTGTTCCACAACCGGGGCAGGGATGGCCGTCACCTGATCTACACCCCCCCGCTTGGCAACAGCGTGCTGCCCGGCATCACTCGTGACTCCCTGATCATTCTCGCGGAGGAGGCCGGATTTGAGATCGACGAACACATGATTCCGCGCGAAATGCTCTACACTGCGGATGAGGTATTCTTCTCGGGCACCGCAAGCGAGGTCACACCGATCCGTTCCATCGACCAGATCAAGATCGGTGAGGGCAAACGCGGTCCGGTGGCCGAAAAACTTCAGGAACTTTTCTTTGGAATCATCGACGGTAAGCGTCCAGACGCACGGAATTGGCTTACCTTTGTTGATATCAAGTAGTTGACCCTGGGTGTCCCTGGCGGTCTTCCAACAGGCTGCCGGGACATCGGCACGGGAGCATCAGATGGACGTTCGCGGCGCGACAAGCCGTCACGAAGCACGGGAATGCGCGCTTCAGGTTCTTTACGCGGTCGAAGTGGCGGGGCATGACCCCGGTGCTGCCTTCGATGACCTTGTTCACGAGGGAGATCAGCGTCATCGTAATTTCGCCAGAAGGCTGGTCAAACTCGCCCATCAGTATCGGTCACGGATGGATGAACTGATCGCTTCCAAATCCGAACGCTGGGATTTGACACGGATGGCGCTCATCGACCGTCTCGTCCTCCGGCTGGCCCTCTGCGAGTTGTTCCACGTGGATGACATCCCCCCGAAAGTCACGATCAACGAAGCGATCGAGATTGCGAAGCTGTACAGCACCGATCAATCGGGCCGTTTCATCAATGGTCTGCTGGATGCCATTTACAGTGAGCATGAGCAGGATATCCGCAAGGTGAAGAAGAATGTAAAACCGTCGAGTGAGAGCAAACCTGCGAAGAAAGGTGGCAGGCAGGTGAAGCCCATTCAGCCGACCGATGACCCCAGCGGGGAGGAGTGGTAGCTTGCTATATGCGATCCTGTCGGATATTCACGGCAACCTGCACGCCCTGGAGAAGGTCATGCAGGATATTCGCAGCCGTAATCCGGACAGGATCTTCTGCCTCGGTGATCTCGTGGGCTACGGCGCCTTCCCGGAAGAGATTGTCGCCGTTGCACGTGAGCAATTCCATATCACCCTCGCGGGAAACCACGATCACGCCGCAGTTGGTCTGACCGACATCTCTGTATTTAACCCCTACGCCTTCCAGGCTGCTCTCTGGACACGTCAGCAACTCACCCCGGACGCTCACGACTACCTGCGTAACCGCCCTTTCACCCACAAAGAACGCAACCTCCTCTTCGCCCATTCCAGTCCAGGCCAGCCTGAACAGTGGTTCTATGTCTTTTCGGATCAGGAAGCGGAGGAAACGATGCGCTCCACGCGCGCCGGAACTGCATTTATCGGGCATACCCATGTCCCACGGGACCACAGTACCGCCCACGGTCGGCTGATCAATGTCGGATCGGTGGGACAACCCCGTGACGGTGATCCACGTGCCGCTTACACCCTCTTTGACGATGAGACCGGCGAGCGCAAGCTGATCCGTATCGAGTATCCCATCGAGGATGCCCAGCGAGCCATCCGGAATGCCGGGTTACCAGCCTTCCTCGCGGACCGTCTCGCCGTTGGCAGGTGATCCGCCCCTACCAGTAGCTTTCCATGTGGAGTGTGCCCGGCGATGCGGGACGATGGAGGGTGAAGCCAAGCGCTTCGGACTGAGCCCGCACCGATTCGATCATCTCGGGATTTCCGCAGAGGTAAAGGTGTGACCCCTTATGCGGATCGAACTCGAACCCGGTCAAGGAACGAAAACGTGCGGGTTCCAGCAAATGCTGGACACGCTCCTCCAACCCCTGCCAGCGGTTTTCTTCCTTCCGTCTGGTCACGGTTGGCAGGTAGGAGATGGTTGCATCCCGTCTGGTCAACGCCTGAATCTCATCATGGTAGGCGAGGTCTTCCACATGACGGACCGTATGCAGCAGGGCCAGACGATCCCAGCGCCCAGTCCCCGAGTAACGCCTGAGCATCGACATGTAAGGCGCGATCCCGGTTCCGCTGGCGACAAGGATCAGGCGGGCATCTCGTGATACGCTTTCGAGAGTGAACCTGCCACGGATGCGCGGCTCGACATGGAGACGATCTCCTTCATCGAGACGCCAGAGCATCGGTGTGAACCGACCGCGGGGGACGAGGTTGATCAGCAGTTCGATTCGGTCCGTCCGCAATGGACTGTTCGCGATGGAGTAGTACCGTCGCGACAGCTCCGCCTGCAACACAGGCAAACTGCTCAAGGTCACAGGTGCATCGGTGCTGCGTGTCTGCAGCGCGATCCCCGCGTACTGACCCGGCTCGAAGGGTGGAAACGACCAGTTGTGCAGACGAATCGTCAGGACAGTCAACCCATCGTTGAGGTCTGCACGGTTCTCGATCCAGGCGTTGAGTGGCAATCCGCGTCCGTCCAGATCGAGCCCGAATGCCTCGCGACGGACGGATGTCACAGAGGCGGGCTGGTAGTTGACAGGCATGGCTCAGGTGGTTTCAGTTGTCTTTTCCCTGCTGCCCGGGCTCAGTCAGTTAGGTAGCCCGAACTGGGGCAATATAGGGTTGGATGCCTTTCAGGACGAAACGATTCAGGGTGTGTGCTCTCGGCATGTCTGGGTGTGTGGGATGATTGGTTCCTGCTGATATCTGGTGCGTGAATTCAGCGGTCAAGTTCATCAGGAGGCGTAACGAAGTGACCTTTCCTGGCGGACTTGGCCGCCATGAAACAGACAGACTGAATGAGCGGAGAAATCATCTTCCATTCTCCCGATCTCACATCCCCCCGGCTTTTCCATCTGTCATGCAGTTGCTGACACCGTATCTTGGGCAGACATCCACATGGAGTTTGAGGGAATGCCATCCACTCTCCCCAACACGAGACGTCTGCTCAACCGACTGCGTCTCCGTCAGAAGACCGTCAATTCTGCGGGGTATATCCTCGTCGCATTGGCATTTCTGCTGGGTGTCGGGGGGATTGCGCTCGCGATCGAAGCCCTTTTCTGGCTTGACCCACAAACACGTTATCCCCTGGCTGTCCTTGCCGGTGTCGCTGCCCTGCTCCCCCTGCTGGCAGTGTTGTTGCTTGTCCTCGTGCAGTTTGTTCGCTTGCGACATCCAGGAGATGACGACCTCGCACGACATGTCGGCACCCTCGATGAAACGCTGCATGATCGCCTGCTGAATGCCCTTCAACTCGCACGGCAAATCGATACGCACACCAGTGCAGCGCTGCGAGCGGAGGCTGTTCGCCGTGCAGATGAGGTTGCTGCCGACCTCGAACCAGCGCGATTTGTTGACACAAGGTCTTTGAGGACTGCACTGCACTGGTTTGCGGGAGTCGCGGCAGCGGTGGTGCTGCTGCTCCTTTTCGCGGGCGGGGCGTTGTCGGGCGCCGCATTCAGGTTGACCCATCCCCATGCCGAATTCCTCAAACCTGGCCGTGTGATTCTCGCCCTCGAGGGACCGGACACGCTTCATATTGTCCAGGGCGGAGAAACGTTGCTGCGCGTCCGCGCCAACCACTCCCGCCCTCGAGGACTCCGTTTCCTAATCGATGAGGGCACTGGACTGATCCGTACCCTGAACGCCCTCCCGGACACCTCCGACAGCAGCCTTTACACCGCGTTGCTCGAAAATGTACAGCGTGACGCTCGCTACCATGCCGCAAGCGGACGTTTGAGCAGCGACACTGCCACGGTGGTGATGATCGCAAGACCCCGTGTCGCGCGGATTGCGCTGACCCTCCAGCCACCCGCTTACACCGGCCAGGAACCCGTGTCGCTCCCCATCGGAGTGGGCGACATCAGCGCGCTGCCCGGTGCCGGTGTGAAGTTCGAGCTTGAGGCGAGCAGGCCCTTACGTTCCGGAAGATTGGTGATCGAGGACCCCTCAGGGCAGACCCGTCAACGGGAACTGATTGTCGATCGACGCAACGCTCGAGGGGGCTTTTCCATCGCCGAGCCCGGGCACTGGTGGGTCGAACTGACTGCGGAGGATGGGGTCCGAAGTGATGACCCGGTGCGTTGGAACATCACCGCCCTGACCGATCAGCACCCGCGTGTCGAAATCCGTCTTCCAGAGGACCGTGCCCTGATCCCCGACCAGTTGGTAGTGCCGCTTGCGGTTGTCGCGGATGACGACTACGGAATCAGCCGTATGCGTCTGCGCTATCGCATCCATTCAGACCTGCTCGGCCCGGAGGAGACCGACGAAGATGCTTTTGCCGCGCAGGAGCTTCGGTCAGAGAGCCTCGAAGCAGGCAGGGCAATCGTCCGGGGGCTGTGGCCCCTTACTGACCTGCCCCTGCTGCCCACGGATGAGGTCCACTACTTTGTGGAAGTGTGGGACAATGACGCCATCACCGGTCCGAAACGCGCTCGCTCCGAAACAAGGCGACTCCTGTTCCCCAGTGTTGAGGAACTTTTCGAAATCACAGGTCGCCAGGAGCAGGAAGCGGGCGAAGAGATCTCCCGCGCACTCGAACGGGCAGAGGAGACAAGGCGCAAGCTGGAAGAATCCCTCACCCGCCTGAAAAGCAACCCCGACCAGGTGAGCTGGGAAGAGACTCATGCCCTCCAGCAGACTCTTGACAACCAGGATCAGATGCTTCAGCAGCTCGAAGAGGTGGCCCGCACCCTCGAGCAGATGAAGCAACAGGCTGAATCGCAGAACCTGTTGAGCGAGGAGTTGCTCGACAAGTACAAAAGGCTGCAGGAATTGATCGAGGAAATCGCCTCCCCGGAGCTGCGCAAAGCGATGGACAAACTGCGCGAGGCGATGGATGAGCTGGATGGCGAGAAGATGCGCCAGGCGCTGGAGGATCTGCTGGCGAACCAGGAAGAGATGCTTGCCAGTCTTGACCGCAGCTTGAGTATTCTCGAACGTCTACAAATGGAAAAACGGCTTGACGAGCTGGCGAAACGCGCCGAGGAGCTGGCGAAACGTGAGACCGAGCTGGCCAACCGGATGGAACAGGCCGATGCGGAGGAGGCACGTCAGGCAGCTCACGAACAGGAGCGGATTGCGCAGGACCTGGAACGGCTTGCCCAGCGTGCCGAGGAAAGTGCGGAAGAGCTCGCCATGCAAGGCAGTCCGCTCGCCGATTCGCTCAGGCAGCTCTCCGGGGAAGCCCAATCTTCCGAGATGCGCCAGGACCTGCAGCAGGCGCAGGATGCCATGAAGCAGGGCCAGCCAAAACAGGCTGGTGCGCCCAGCCGTTCCGCTCAGAAAAGGATGGAGCAGATCGCGGGGAAAATGCGCGAGATGCAGCAATCCTTCGCGCAGAGTGGCAAAGATGAAGTCGGTCAGGAAATGGACCGTCTTTTCGGACGCATCCTCCTGTTGAGCCGCAGGCAGGAGGCCCTGCGGAACGAGTCAACAACGCTGGGAGTTGCCAGCCCCCGTTACCGTTCACTCGCAGCGAGGCAGAATGCATTGCTCGGTGCCCTTGCCCTGCTGGAAAAGGATGTGGGCGAACTGATGCGACAGTCTTTTTTCGTAGGCGCACCTGTCGCCGGCGACCTGCACCGCGCAAGGGGGTACATGGAGCGCGCGGTTGAACGCTACAGCGATCGACGTCCGCTTGATGTCGGCAGTGAACAGGGGCACGCCCTTGCCATGCTGCACATGAGCCTGCTGCGATTGAACCAGGCTCAGCAGCAGATGCAGAATTCCGGCAGCGGAACCGGTTACGAAGAAATGATGCAAGCCCTCGAACAGATGGCTCAGCAGCAGCAGACGCTCAACCAGGGGAGCCAGGGGATGCAGATGCCCATGCCCGGCGGCATGGCACCCGGCGAAATGCTTTCCCAGCTCGCAGCAAGGCAGCGTGCCCTCGCCGAACAGATGCATCGCATGGAACAGCAGACAAGAAACCAGTCGATGGAGGAGATGCTCGGCACCCTCGAGGGCTTGGGCGATGCGATGCAGGAGGTGGCGAAGGACCTGGAGGATCAGCAGATTACCGACCGGACAAGGCGTCTGCAGCAGAGGATCGTGCAACGGCTTTTAGACAGCCAGCGTTCCCTGCAGGAGAGAGAGTACAGCCGTGAACGGACCGGACGGATCGCTGAAGGGACCCGGATCAGCACACCGGGCGCCCTGCCACAGGAAGAGGAAGACCTGCTGCGTGAAAGGCTGCTCCGCGCACTCGATGGCGATTACGCCCGGCCCTGGCGGGAGACCATTCGCGACTACTTCCGTGCTCTTGAAAAAGACCGGCGGACAACTCCTGCGCAGGACTCTGCGGAGTGAACTCTCGCACTCGCTTGGACGTTCTTGAGGGCTGCAAGCGGAACACTTGGTGAGCGGCGATGGTTGACACAGGCAATGACTGAGGCTGTACGTTGTCGTTTCTCCCCGAAACTCTGGCAGCCGTGGCACGTCTCCTGACTTCCCCCGCGCCCGGTTGCAGCTGTGAGAGCCGCCGCCTACCTTGTCCCCGACCTTAAAACCGGAGCAGCAATGAGCCAGCACTCTTCAGCCGAGTTCGCGGAAGAACTTGCAACCCTGAACCGTATCGCCGAATCGCGCACCCTGCTGAAAGATCAGATCGGACGGGTCATTGTCGGCCAGGAGGAGATCGTCGATCACCTCCTGATCGCCCTTCTGGCGCGTGGCCACGCACTGCTGGTGGGTGTGCCCGGTCTGGCGAAGACCTTGCTGATCCGCACTCTTGCCCGTTCGCTTCGCCTCTCCTTCAACCGCATCCAGTTCACTCCCGACCTGATGCCGACCGACATCACCGGCACAGAGATCATCGAAGAGAACCGTGAAACCGGACGCAAGGAGTTCCGTTTTGTCGAGGGTCCCCTTTTCGCCCAGGTTGTGCTCGCCGACGAGATCAATCGCACTCCGCCGAAGACCCAGGCCGCCCTGCTTCAGGCGATGGCCGAACACGAGGTCAGCGCGGCGGGTAAAACCATGAGTCTCCAGGAACCTTTTTTCGTCCTTGCCACACAGAACCCCATCGAGCAGGAGGGTACCTACCCCTTGCCGGAAGCGCAGCTGGATCGTTTCATGTTCAACCTCCGTCTCGACTATCCCAATCTTGCGGAGGAGTTGAAAATTGTCTCCAGCACAACCGGTGACGCTGACAGCGTGGCTGAACCCGTTCTGAGCGGTGAGGAGATCGAGGGGTTGCAGGTGTTTGTGCGCCGGGTGCCGGTAGCGGATGCCGTGCTGGAGTATGCTGTCAAGCTGGTCCGCGCGACTCGTCCCGGTCAGACAACCGGACAGAAGTTCGTGGAGGAGTGGGTTCGTTGGGGCGCAGGTCCACGCGCCGGGCAGTACCTGATCCTCGGTGCGAAAGCCCGTGCGGTGCTCGACGGCCGCCCCACACCGGATGCCGAGGATGTCCTCGCACTCGCCAAACCGGTCCTGCGGCATCGTATTGTGCGCACCTTCCGTGCGGAGGCGGATGGTGTCGACACGGATACCATCATCGAGAATCTGCTTGATGTGATCAAACCTTAGCAGCGGCGCCTTGCAGGCATCCTTCCACACCGTCCATCATCGCTTCGAAACCGAACCTCTGCAGGATGCGCTGTCTCCCTGCTTCCCCCATCGTCTGTCGCTCTTCCGGATTGGCTTCGAGCCGTTGCAACAGTGCTGTCCAGACGGCGGGTTCATGCGTTTCGATCAGCCAACCCGCACGACCATCATCGAGCAGGAACGGCACATCCCCCACCGGGGTAGCCACCACCGGAACGCCGCGAACCATCGCCTCCATCAGGGCATTCGGCATCCCCTCTTCCTTCGAGGGGAGCAGGACGATGTCCGCCATGCCCGCCAACACCGCCGCCTGCTCAATAAACCCGGCGAAACGGATCCGTTGATCCAGTCCGAGCTCCTGCGTGAGCTGCTGCAATCGTACACGTTCCGATCCTTCCCCGGCCACAAGCAACCGCCATCGACTGCTTTCAGGCAGCTCCGCAAAAGCATGCAGCAGGGTGTCCACTGATTTTACTGCAGTCAAGCGCCCGGCATACAAGGCAAGCAGCCCACCCTCAGCGAAGAAGCTGTTCCGTACAGCATCGTCCAACACTTCGCCTTCCGGCAAGGCGACACCGTTGGGGATAATGTCGATCGGTTTGCGCACCCAGCCATACTCGAGATACCTCTCTCGAATCCGTTCCGAATTAGTCAGAATACGATCGACAAAAAAGAGGGAGATCCGGTGACGAAACGTGTTCTGCAGAATGGGGAAGCCGTTCCGATGCACGACCGGGCAACCGATCAGTTTTGCCGCCACACCTGCAGTGCGGACATCCTTGTTGTGATGAACCAGCAGCACGTCGGCGCGGAAACTGCGGATCATCCGGACAAATTCACGGATGCTCCCGAGATGGTAGTCGACCCCCACCTCCATTTCCCGCAGCTCGACCCCCGCTGCCCGTGCGCGCTCTGCCAGGGGCGAGCCCTTGCGAGCTGCGAGCATCGTTGCATGCCCACGCGCCGTCAGTCCAAGCAGGGTGCGCAAGGTCCATCCCTCACCGCCGCCCCACTCCGCCGCCATGTTCACCAGCAGCGCTCTCACGCTCCTCCTCCAGTGACACGGTCCATCAGCGAAATCAGGGAACTGGTCATCCGATCCCAGGAAAACCTTTCCCGGGTGCGTTCCCAACCCGCCTCGCCCAACCTTCGCCGGAGTAGAGGGTCCGAAGCAAGCCGCCGATAACGGTTGACAAATCCCGCAAAATCATCGGTCCCGGCGAGCAATAGCTGCTGTTCATCCTCAAAATGCTCCTCCACCCCACCAGAACGGGTGGCGACCAATGGAGCGGCATGGCCCATCGCCTCCAGCATCGTGTTGGAAATCCCCTCATTGGAAGAGGGCAGGGGTACCAGGTCCGCCGCTCCGAACCACTCATCCAGATGACGGGATTCGCCCGGCAGGCTCACCTGCCCTCCGACGCCCTCTGTACGGATCAACTCTTCCAGCTTCCGTCTCTCACTCCCCTCACCAAAGAGCAGTACACGGAGCGGATGCCCCTCACGGATCAATTGCGCGGACGCTCTCACCAGCCAATCCCACCTTTTCTCCACGGCGAGCCGACCCGCTCCCACGACAAGCGTATCTCCCGGGGCAATCCCGTGCTCGGTCCGCCACTCCCGCAAGGTGGATTCAGCGGGCCTGCCAGGTGCGTCAACACCGTTATAGACAACATGGATGGTTTCTGGCTCGATCCAGCTCGTACTCAGCAGGGCGTCACGGATCGCCCGGGCGTTGACCAGGATCGCTTTGGGCAGGAGACCGTAACGGAAGAAATCCATCGGGTGATGTTGCCGCAGGGTACGTACAACCCCGAGGCGCAGCAGATTGGGCTTGCCAGCGATACGCGCCGCAAGTCCGCCGAGCCAGTAATCGCGAACACGTGTCGGGATTACCAGGTCCGCCCTGCGATGCAACCACCAGGTGAGATGCAGCAGCGAGATCACATCGCCGTCATTCCGCATCCGCAACGGTACAATCGGCACCTCGACACGCATCCTGCTGCGATACTGCTCGGGATCCCGCAGGATCAGGGTCACACGCACTCCAGCCTGCTGCAATTCTTCTGCAGTACGCAGTGTCCACTTCTCTGTCCCCCCCCAGCTCGTGCTCGAACTGATCAATGCCACCCGGCGGACACTCATTCATCCCCCCCCGAAAGCTCCGCTGCTGCAAGGTGCTGTTGATGTGCCAGGTGACGATACACCTCACAGCGTCCCAGCAGCTCTTCATGGGCACCGATATCGATCAGACGCCCTTTTTCGAGCACGGCGATCCGGTCGGCATGGCGAATGGTCGCGATGCGATGAGTCACTGTGATCACCGTCCGTCCCGCTGTCAACCCGCCGATGGCGTCATTCACCGCCTCCTCAGATTCCGGGTCGAGGGCGCTGGTCGCCTCGTCCAGCAGGACAATTTGTGGATCACGCAGGATCGCACGCGCGATGCTGATCCGCTGGCGCTGCCCGCCGCTGAACAGCGAACCCTGCTCGCCGACAATGGTCTCGTACCCTTCGGGCAACTCCGTGATGAAGTCATGAGCGTGGGCGGCACGCGCCGCAGCTTCAATCGCCTCCTGCGCCACATCGCCAAGCCCGTAGGCGATATTCGCGCGGATGGTATCGTGAAAGAGTACGATCTGTTGAGTGACAACACCGAAAAGGCGCCGTAACTCATGCGGATCGAGGGCTGTCAGGGAAAGTCCATCCAGGGTGATTCTGCCCGAACTCGGGTCCATAAAACGGGGCAGCAGGTTCAGCAAAGTTGATTTGCCGGATCCTGACCGGCCGACAATCGCAAGATGCTCCCCACGGGGAATCGAAAGATCGATTTCCTCGAGCACGAGCGGCGTGTCGGATGTGTATCGAAACGAAACCTTCTCGATTCTTAACTCTTTGTCATACTTGATTTTAACGGGGCGAGACGGCGCGGTCACCTCCGGACGAGTGTCGAGCAGACGGAAGACACGGCTGCCGGATGCCTCGGCCACGCGGACATTCGCTACAAGATTTGTCAGGCTCAACAGGGGATTCAGCAGGGCGAAAAGGAGTACGAGGAAGCGGATAAAATCCTCGCTGGGGATCGCGCCACGCACCAGGACCAGCTCCCCTCCGAGGTAGAGAATTGCGCTTACAATCAGGATCCCCACCACCTCATTCAACGGAATCACCAACCTTCGGAGACGCTCCTGCGCAAAGGAGCTGCCATAATGCGAAGCAGTGTGGGTTCGAAACCGATCGATCTCGAAAGGCTCATTGACAAACGCTTTCACCACACGTATGCCGGAAAAGGTTTCCTGCAGGTGGCCGGTCATCCTCGCGAACAGTTCCTGCACCTGTGTCGCATGCAGCTTGATCCTGCGTGACAGCAGCTGCACCGTCCACCCCAGTGCAGGCACTACAACAATCGCAGCCAGGGTCAGCTTCCAACTCACCGCAAACAGCAGCACAAGCAGGAGAAGGGCGTTCAGCGGGTCTCGCACCAGCTTGGTGAAACTCTTGTTCAATGCGGAGTTGAGCTGTTCAACATCGTTCAACAGGGCGGAGATAAGATGGCCGCGGCGTTCACGCTGAAAAAATGCGAGGTCCTGACTCAACAGGTGGCTGAAAAGACGGTCTCGCAGCTCCTTGATGACCCGCTGCTCCACATGGCTGATGTAAAACAACTGGAGGTAGCCGAACAGGTTCTTGCCGAAAAAGGCGATGACAATCGCAATGGCCGCCCTTGCCAGGGTCGCCTGCGGAGTCTGCCCGACAAGCAGCAACGCAGTCCACTGCTTGAGCAGACCGTTCAACCCCCCACCGTCCTGCGTTGCTTCGAGTGTCCCCTGGAAAAGGGCGGTCAGGAAGGAGGCAGCCAACCAGTAGGCTGCTGTGGAAAAGAGCACGAACAGGCCGGTGGAGGCGAGCATGGCGAGGATGTGGGGGTAGTGTGGGATGAGCAGTCGCCCGAACCTGATCAGGATATGTTGTTGTTTTTCCACCTGGCCTTTTTCGTTAAAACGCATATCCGTATATCTGAAGAAGTGTGAAGAGTGCCTCAGTAGGCGTCACGCCCGAACAACACCGCAAGAATTGTCTTCGCCAAAATCCACAAATCAAACCCCAGCGACCAGTTCTCCACATAAAACAAATCAAACCGTGTCCGGTCCTCGATCGGAGCCTGTCCACGCAACCCGTTCACCTGCGCCCAACCGGTCATCCCTGACCGAACCCGGTGACGTTCCAGGTAATCTGGCACTTCGTGGCGAAACTGTTCGACAAACTCCCTCCTTTCCGGGCGCGGTCCCACCAGGCTCATCTCACCCACCAGCACATTCCAGAGTTGGGGCAGCTCGTCCAGAGAATAGCGGCGCAGGAAGCGTCCCAATGGTGTGACTCTGGGATCGTCCTTTGTCGCCCAAACCGGTCCGCTCTGCGCCTCGGCATCGACACGCATTGTTCTGAACTTGATAATCCTGAAGGAGTGACCGTCCAGGCCAACCCGTTCCTGGCGATAGAATACCGGGCCACGGCTGGTCAATCCCACCAGGAGTGCAAGGAGCAGGATGAGGGGGGAGAAGAGCACGAGCAACAGCGCCGAAGTGAGGATGTCGAACGACCGTTTCACAACACCGTTCCACCCCGCCAGCGGGTTTTCCTGCAGCCTGAGCATGGTCATCCCGGCGAAGGTCATCGGCGTGACCCGGCGGGAGTGAATGGCGCGAGCATCGGGAGCGTAGAGGAAGTGCAGGCGCCGTCCCTGTAGCATTTCGATCACTTCACGGGCGCGGGAAAACCACTCGAAACCATAGGCGAGAATGACAGTATCCACCCCCTCGCTGTCGACACGATCATCCAGTCCGACCGGCAATGAAGTGCCGGGTTGATCCACAATGCTGCTCACCCCCTTCAATCCGGATTCACTGTGGCTCTCGAGATGGCCAGCGATCTGTTCCGCATGGCTGCCGATCACCAACGCACGGTGCAGGGGGCGAACGGGAAAAATTCGTGCACGCAATGCCTGCAGAAGCAGACGTGCCAGCACCAGCAGCAGGCTGCCCGTCACGAGGGTGAGCACCGCAACCACACGCGAATAGAGAAACTCACGGTAGAAAAAGAGGAAGGCAATAATCAGGGCAAAGCCGACATAAAAGTGAGCGAGTGTTTCGGCTATTTCCTCTACCGTTCGGCTCTGATCAAGTCGAACCCGATAGACGCCTCGTATCGAGAAGAACAGCACGAGAAAGAGAGCGGCAGCGACAGCCGAGCCAGCGTAATAGCCGAAGGATGGAACATCGAACAGGATCGGGACAAGACGTGTGAAGGGCTCATTGAAGCGTACCTGATAGGCGAGCAGGATCGCAGCTGTCAGGACAACAAGGTCGGTGACGGCGTGAAACACCGGCCAGAGCAGCTGCATGCTTTCATTACGCTTCATCTGGTAAGTACAACCTCCGCTGAAGAGGGCGCAGCCCCGAGGCGCTTCACATCCGATCGCTGATAAGGTAAGGTGTCAATTCCTTAAAGGGGAGTGTGGGCAGGCAATCCGAGGTCAGGAGTCATCGCCCGACGCACCGACTGCCTCCCGAATCGCTTCAACGTCGATTTCCAGCAGGGCGATCTTCTGCTGAAGATTCTTCCGGGCGAGTCCGAGGGAGGAGGCGCTGGCTGTGATGTTTCCTCCATGCCGTTCGAGGGTCCTCTGGATGTAGTCCTTCTCGAAACGGGCACGGGCGCTGCGAAGATCAAGGGAGTTTTCACGCGAGCGGCTCCGGACACGCACCACTTCCGGCAGATCGGCCAGGTCGATCCGGTCTCCTGCGGCCAGGACAACTGCCCGCTCGATCGCATTCTCCAACTCTCGAACATTGCCGGGCCAGTGGTAAAGCATCATCGCCTGCAGCGCGGGGGCGGTCAGGGTCAGCAGGGGACGACCCGTTTCACGGCGGAACCTTTCCACGAAGAGGCGTGCCAGGCCAGGGATGTCATCCGGTCGCTCGCGCAGCGGGGGCAGGTGCAGCGGAATGACACAAAGACGGTAGTAGAGGTCTTCGCGAAAGCGCCCCGCCTTCACGAGGGTTGCCAAGTCTCGGTGTGTTGCGGCGATCACACGCACATCTACCGGCAGGCTCACGCTGCTCCCGACACGTTCTATGCTTCTCTCCTGAAGCACACGCAGCAGTTTGCGTTGGACCGGCATGGGCAGGTCGCCCACTTCATCGAGAAAAAAGGTTCCACCCTCCGCCGCTTCAAACCTCCCGATCCTGCGTGCCGCAGCACCCGTGAAAGCCCCTTTTTCATGCCCGAAAAGCTCACTTTCGACAAGAGATTCCGGCAGCGCAGCGCAGTTCACCGCGACAAACGGTTTACTCGCACGGGAGCTGTGCAGGTGAATGGTTCTCGCCAGCAACTCTTTGCCTGTCCCCGATTCGCCAGTCAGCAGGACTGTAGAGGAAACGCGTGAGATTCTACCGATCGCCGTCCTGAACAGGTTGCGCATTTCACGGTTCCGCGCGACCATTTCACTGAAGAGCGGCTTTCCAGATTCGTCAAGTGTCGCGGTTTCATCCACTTCTTCATCCGTATCGCCGAACTTCAGCTCCTGTGCAACTTTCGCCGCCACCGACTCAGGCTCCTCATCGAAGGAAGAATAGGCGCGAACTCCGAGACGTGCCAGGTCGAAAGCATCCTCGATATCAGGGAATCCTGTTCGCACGAAAATGGGCAGTCTGGGGTGACGCGCCAGCAGGTCGTGGATCAGCTCTTTGCCCCCGATATCTTCGAAGACCACTTCGGTGATCAGCGCATCGAGTTCCCCGGCAAGCGCAAGCTCCATCGCCTCGCGGCCTCGTGTCCGGTAGGAGACACGGAACCCAGCCTCCTCCAGGATACTCTGCAGGCTGGTGGCATCCGATGGATTGCCACAGGCAATCAGGATATGAGGCGGCTCCCGCATGATCTTGCTTCCGCTTGATGGCAGTTGGAATCCAGGCCTGTCAGCAAACCGGCTGTCCGGCTGCACTCCGCAGGGTTGGTGCCTGGTCCGAGGAGCTGACGTACACCGCTAAAAGTTCTGGAAACGATCGTAAGTCTGTTCCACCAACTCCAGCCAGTACTCCCTGCTCCTCTTATCGGCCAGTCTCTCGGCTTTCAGTTTGGTCCTGCGCAGAGTCGAGAGGGCCATTCCCCGATCGCCATGGCCGAAATAGCTCCAGGCGAGACGATAGGGGATCTGTGGATCATCGGGGACAATCTGCTCCGTCTTTTGATAGAGTTGCACAGCAACCCAGTAATTGCGAGTCCGTTCGCACGCCAGTCCATACTGGAAAAGCGTGGTCACATTGGTGCTGTCCATCTGGTAGGCTTTGTGCAGGACACGCAAGGCATCGAAGGAGCGACCGAGTTGGTTGAACCGCTCGCCAAGGCTTGTCAGCTCCTGCGGCTCCATCTCTTCCGTGTCGCGCCGTAACTCCGCGGGCAAATGCAGCTTTCTCAAGCTCTCCTGACGCCGAAAATCCTGCACCTGTTCCCGTGACATCCCAGCAGCGTCGAATTCACGGTCCGCCATGTCAGGCATTCCCATGTCTTCGAAGACGAGGGCAAGCTGGAGATGCGCCTCCGCCCAGTCGGGTCGTTGCACCAAAGCGGCGCTGAAAAGCAGTGCAGCATTGGTCAGGTCATCCTTCCCATAGGACACGGAGGCCCAGTTGAAGTAGCTCATCGCGGGATTCGCTTCACGCTTCAGCACCTTCCACGGCACATTCACAAATAGCGTCAACAGCAATAAAATGGTGATGTTCTGCACCCCCGCCGCCCCGTCACCCGACCGGAACCGGCGCCAGATTTCGATCGGTGCTGCAACCGCGAAGGGAATCAGCACGGAGATAATCGGATAGCGATACTCGCTGGAGACAAAGAAAAGCAGGTTCGCCAGCAGGTAGGCGCCCAGCACCGCGAAGGCGGTCCCTGTCGCCGGTGAACGCAGACGCAGCAGCATCCCCAACAGACCCAAAGGCGCCAGCCAGCCGAAATGAATCCCCCGCAAGAAACGCAGCACGGCCGAGTATTCTGTCACACCGTACAGGCTGACATTGTTCGCCACCTCAATACGATTGAGGAAATAGGCCAGTTTCTTCGCCTGGAGCTTGAGGTAGTTGACGGGATGGCGTACCATCCAGCCGAGTGCCTGCCCGGTCCAGTAGGTTGAGGATTGTGTGACAGTCAGGTCTCGCCCCAGCCGTTGAGATGCGACACGTCTGTAATCCTCCGCCTCGTAGATCGGTTCCGCGCTGCTCAGGAAGGGTGCTTCCGTATAGATCCCTGCGGCCTGCTCGTGATTGCCGATGTAGAGGTTGACACCGAGAGAATTGGTGGTGAGGGTGAAGCCGCCGCCCATCCTGGCGTTACGCACCATCACAGGCAGGAGCACCAGCGCTGCGCCGAGCGCCAGCAGACCGATCCGGCTCCATGCGGACCTTTTTCCGCGCAGGAGCATCAGCAATCCAAAGGCGGGAAGGAGTAGAAGCGCATTGGGACGGCACAATGCGGAAAGTCCAACCGCAAGCCCGGCCGCACCGGCACGCCACCAGGGTAGTATCTCGAGCTGACCCTCGAGCAGGGTCAAAAAGACCATGGTCAGAAAGAGGATGGTGGAGGCCGAAAGCAGCACGGCGTCATAGAACAGTGCCGGGGCGTACAGCGCATACACCAGTGCAGCAATCGGACCCGCCCAGGGGGTGATGTGCCGTGCCGCGAAGCGACCGATCAGCAGCATGCTCCCTAATGAGAGCAGACTCTGCAGCCAGAAGGCGGAGGTGATGATCTCACGGTCCAACCCGGTGGAAAAAGCGATCAGCAGTGAGTAGAGGGGGCTCATGAAGAAGGGGTGCGGACCCAGGCCGAGCCCTTCACTGATGCGAATTGCCCACTCCAGGTAGTATTTCGAATCGATGATCGGGATCTGGCCGGCGGGTGAGTTCATCACCTCGCCGATGTGGAAGGCACGCAGGAAGAGAAAGAGCAGCGTTATGGCGGCATAGGATGCAAGACGAAAGGCTGGCTTTGGCGTCTGAGTGGGCGGTGCGGTCATCGTCTCTCCTGTTTCAACCCTACTCGGTAACATAGTAATTGAAACAATGCCTCACTCGCTTGATCCATACCTCTGATGACGTCGGACGACGAGGGACCACCCTCCCGTGTTTCATACTCGTTCGCAAAACTGCCCCCGTTTGTCCGGGTGGTTCCTCACAAGAATGTGTGCGGCTCTCTCTGCCGATACGGGAGGCGCACAGCTCAAAGTTCGGCATCCAGCAGGGCGCGTATCCGTTGCAGCAGTTCAACCGGTCGGAAGGGTTTCTGCAGGTACTGGTGCCTGCTGAGCTTCACCCGCTCGATATTCAGCTCCTCGTGATACCCGGAGATAAACAGCACACGAATTTCCGGCCACAAGGTTTCCAGCACACGGACAAACTCCACTCCCCCCATTTTCGGCATCACCACATCGGTCACAACCAGGTCGAAGGGTTCCGAACGATTGTTGCAGATTTCGAGCGCTTCCTCGCCATTCCCAGCGGATACAGCTTCGTAGCCATATTGTATCAGCGCGCGTGTAGTGAGATCGGCAACAGCCGTCTCATCTTCCACCACCAGAATGCTTTCTTTTCCATTCAATCGGGGCGTTTCAAGCGTCTGATCCGGTTCAGCCTGACCCTGGATCCTCACACCGGGGAGGTAAACGGTAAACCTGGAGCCTTCACCGATCCTGGTGCGGAGCTGTACATCACCGCCTGCCTGCTTGACGATACCGTAAACCGTCGCCAGCCCGAGCCCTGTTCCCTTTCCTCCCTGCTTGGTCGTAAAAAAGGGTTCAAAAATGCGATTCTGGACCTCCTGCGGGATCCCGGTGCCAGTGTCCGAAACATGCAGCAGAGCATACTCCCCCGCCGCAAGCCCGGTGACCTTTTCTGCGGATGCCGCATTCAGAGTCGCACGTTCACTCTCGATGGTCAGCACCCCTCCCTCGGGCATCGCGTCCGCTGCATTCACAACCAGGTTCATGATCACCTGCTCGATTTGAGCAGGATCGGAGAGCACCCGCGGCAAATCTGCGGCAAGCTGGAGTTTCAGTTCAATGTGCTCCCCGATCAACCGCCCCAGCATGGTGCCCATCTCGCCGAGGATGCGGTTGAGATCGACAGGACGGGAGCTGATGATTTGCCTCCGGCTGAAGGCGAGCAACTGCCTTGTCAGATTGGCGGCACGTTCCGCGGTTTTCTGCACCTGCTCGAGTTCATGATGGATGGGGTCGCCCGGTTCAAGGCGCAGTAGTGCGAGATCAGTGTTGCCGGTGATCGCGGTGAGCAGGTTGTTAAAATCGTGGGCCACACCACCCGCCAAACGCCCGATTGCCTCCATCTTTTGCGCCTGCCGGAGCTGCTCCTGAAGGTGGTGCTCAACAGTGATGTCACGGAAAACAAGCACAACACCGCTGATCGAACCATCGCGTCCACGGATCGGCGCCCCGGAATCGGCGATATGGTACCTCTTCCCATCCCGGTCGACAAGCATGGTCCCGGTGGTCAGGTGGAGGATGTTCCCGTCACGCATCACCCGCTCCACCGGGTTGATCACCTTGTCGAGGGCGCCACTTTCATAAACCTTCAGCACCTCCGGCAAGGGTCTGCCAGCCGCCTCTTCAAAGCTCCAACCGGTAATCCGGCAGGCAACCGGGTTCATCCGTAAAATCAAACCCTGGGTATCGGTGGCAATGACCGCATCACCGATGCTGTCAAGCAGTGTAGCGAGGTTCTCCTCACTTGCCTGCAGAGCACTGTGCGCCCGGTTCTGCTCGGTCACATCACGGATAATTCCCTGGTAACCACTGGGACGGCCATGGTCATCATGACGAAGATTCGTGGTGAGCAGGCAATCGAGGAGCCGTCCATCCCGACTTCGCAAGGTGACCGGGTAGCCGCGTACGAACCCTTTTCCGCTTATATCCTCATGCAGTTTGCCGCGATCCTTCGGGTTGGCGTAGAGGTCGACCGCGTTGAGACGTGTCAGCTCATCCGCGCTGTACCCGAACAGCTCGATCATCGCACCGTTCGCAGCGAGAATTGTCCCCTCAAGGCTACTCATGTAGACCGGATCATGGGAACCTTCGAAAAGTTCACGGTATTCCCGTTCGCGGGCATGGAGGGAGCGTTGGCGATTCTGAATCATCAGAGTCAGGAGCGCGGCGACCAACGCGACAATGCTGGTGGCAAGGTGCAGATAGAGGACCGTCCAGGTTTGGAACCTGTTCCGAAAAGCCTGCGACGGGGCCATCACAAACCGCCAGGGGACATCGACAATGTTCACCGAAATCACGGTCTGATCCGGTCTGGAAAGATCCACCTCAGGCTTGTTGTGGTGGGAGACCACACGACCCAGGCTGTCGACACAGGCAAAACGGTAACGTTCACGCAGCGAGGATTCGGCGAGGCAGGTGTGTATCAGGTCATCTACCCGGAAGACCCCGTTGATCAGACCCACCAGGCGACCCTCGGGATCGTGGACAGGCAGGTAGGTGGCAAAGCCGTTCCCCCCCTGCAGGAGCTGAACACTGCCCGTACGCCGCAGCTCCCCGCTTGCAATCGCTTTGCTCAGGGCATCGGGGACACTCGGCTCTGCATGTTCATAGAGGTTTCGTCCGAGGGCGGGCTCATTGCCTTCGACAGGGTAGATCATCCGGATCACTCCGGTGGAGTCGATCCAATTGATCGCCTGAAAGCCTGAGTAGGTCTGGTAGAGTAACTGCGCGGCATTACGGAAATCTTCAATAGAATTGCCGCCAATCCCGGGAGCTTCACGTTGCAGCCGACGCAAGGAGTGGACACGGGAATCGATCCAGGATTCGATGCGAAGCACCACCTGCTCGGCGGTGATCTGCGTCGCGATCCGGATGCGCTCCTCATTCAGCCGATGCACACTCCAACTGATTGTCAATCCGATCAGGATGACAACGGTGAAAATCAGCAGGGGCAACCTGATTTTCCGGATCAGAAGTAGATATCCAGCCACCCCATCGCTCCGCTGAAATCAAGCATTGTCCGATGAACGCGTTGCCTAATGTGTCACAATCAGACAGGAGGAATCGGTGCGCGCTCCCCACCCATCAGCCCGGCCTCGAGAAAGGTACTCATTCGATCCGAAACGTCAAAGGAAACGAGGAGAAAACGTAAAAATCCAAAATGGTTGAGCTGAGACATCCCGAGAGTGACGGTTCGCAACTCAGGATTGGGTGCACAAAGACCGGCCGACTCTGAACCAGGGCGTGACGTGCAAGCAGGGATTCCCGGGTTCTAACCAGGATTGTTGTGTTGCGGCAGATCAGCCCGATATGGATTAGATGACCTGGTGGATCACGCTTTCTCGGGCTGAGCGGTTTTCACAGATTGCCATTCTGATCTACCAAGGCACACCCTTTGCTCCCTGCTCCCGGAACAGCCGTCACGGCACCATGCACCCCTCAGATATATTCTGCGTGGCGCCTCCGCATACCCTGAAATATCAAGGACCTGACCTGTGCAGCACAGTCTTTGGTTGAGCCTGTGTCACGGCAATTGCCCTCGGGTGACGGATCGAGATGGGAAATTTGCGCCATGAAGACGATCATTCTTGCCGGAGTGGGACGGAGCGGCACCACACTCTCTGTTGAGATGTTGAACGCCTCGCGCCGCTTTCAGCTCCTCTTCGAGCCGCTACACAATGACTATGTCCCGGGAGTCCCCAGCGACCCCGGTTCAAGGGCGTTGATCCATGCCCATGAAAAAATGCCCGAATACCGTGCCTTTTTCGACCGGTTGTTCGGTGGGGCGATTTCCAATGAATGGGTGAATCGTCACGGCGTCAACCCCCATCCGGACGCTCTGCTGATCAAAATGATTCGTGCCAACCTGATGCTCGGCTGGCTGGTCGCACAGTATCCAAACATCAAGCTGCTCTATCAGCTTCGCCATCCTTTCGCGACAGCAGAGTCACGGCTGCGGTACAATTTTTCCGACACTCCACGGATTTACACACGTCAGCAACGTCTGCAGGATTCCTGGCTCGCCCCCTGCCTGCAGTCCCTTGAGGACGAGACCGACCCGCTTCTGCGTCATCTGATCGCCTGGTGCATCGAAACCGCGCTACCGATGCTGCAACTCGAGCCGGAACAGTACCATCCTGTCTTCTTCGAGCAGCTTGTCGCCGATCCGCGGGGAGTGCTCCAGTCGATCGGAGAGTACCTGGCCGAGAGCTTCGGCGAGCTGGAGGCAGCAGCTCTCGCTCAGCCCTCCAGCACCGCTTCGCCGCTCTCCAAACAGCGTCTCGCCCGTGGGGATGATGTAACCCGTCAATGGGAGAGCCGTGTCACATCGGAGCAGCTGGAGCGGGGTGGTGATATCCTCGAATCCTTTGGATTGAGCTCTCTGTACGGTGCGGATGGCAGCCTGCCTGACCCAACGAAGATCGCCGCAGCACGCGAGAAATTGCTCTCCATCTCCAGGCGCAGCGCTTCGAAAAAAGCTCGACCACCGTCCACTCAGGTCAAACCGATGAAGATTCTCGCTTACGGTCCTTATGCGGCCTGGCAACTGCATGGAATGTGGGAGATGACGATCCTGCAGGGGCTGCGTGTACGCGGCGCAGAGGTGCAGTACGTTCTCTGCGACGGCCTCTACAGCGATTGCGATCTGCACTGGAAAGTGACGGCGCCACGTGATGCCGCCTCCTGCATATCCTGCCAGGCTCGCTCGACTGCAATTGCTTCCCAGCTCCAGATGCCCTTCATCTGGCTGGGGCGCTACCTGCCCCCCACAAGACAGGAAGAGGCGCACCGTTGGGCGCAGGCGCTGCCCATCGAGGAGCTGCCAGCCTGCCGTTTCGGCGAGTGGGAGATCGGCAAATGGGTCCGTTCATCGGTCCATTCCCACTTGCGACGATTCACTCTCGACCTGGATGATCCCGAGTTCGTGCAGACCTACCGCAGCTATGTTGGCAGCGGGCTGATCGCCGCCTGGGCGCTGGACGCGCTGATGGAGGAGAGCCGCCCCGATGTGCTGGTCGCCCTCAGCGGCCGATTCTCCTCGATCCAGATTGCCATGCAGCTTGCTGCGAAACGCGGGATCCGTGTTGTCGCCCACGAACGTGGCATTCATCGGAACAGTATTTTGATGAATCACGGACCCATGCGTGAGTACGATGTCTTTCGCAGGATCTGGCAGGACTGGGGTGAGGTGCCGCTCAACAGGGTGGAAGCAGAGGAGATCCTTACCTACCTGGCCGACCGACGCAAAGCCAAGTGGCACTCCTGGTACTCTTTCAGCCCGCCAGCCGCCGAGACAAACCAGATCCGTGAAGAGCTTGACCTTGCTCCCGACCGGCCGGTCTGGGCGATGTTCCTCTCTTCCGACGATGAATCTGCCGACAAAACCGACAGGAACATCCCCTTCCCCATCCAGGATGCCTGGATCGAACATACCCTTGCATTTGCACGCGAGCATCCGGAGATCCAACTGGTGATCCGTGCCCATCCCAACATCCAGGGAAAATTCCTCGGCACCAATCACCGTCTTGTGAATGTGTTGCAGGAGCTGGCGACACGATTGCCGAAGAATGTCCGTCTTGTCATGCCGCAGGAAAAGATCAGCAGCTACAACCTGATGGAGATCGCCACTGTCGGCCTTGTCTTCCGCAGCACAACCGGGCTCGAGATGGCCTGCCTTGGAAAACGGGTCATCATGGGGGCGATCGGATACTATGCCAACCTGCCCTTCGTCCAGTCGCCCGCATCGGTCGAGGAGTACGATCACTTCCTGCATGAAGCTTTGCAGGAACGTGGCGAGGTAAACCATGAACGCCAACGGTACGCGATTCGTTTCGCCCACGGCGCCCTGGTGAAACGCAACATTCGTTTCCCGTTGATCGAGATGATGGATCCCCATACCGGCCGACCGACGTTCCGCACCGGCGCGGACCTTGCCCCGGGCCAGGATGCCGGGCTGGACCGTGCCTGCCGGATCATCCTCGATGCCGAACCGATTGTGCTGCCTCCTACGGAAGTGGACCATCAGCGCTCGATCGAGGAGGAGACCCGGTCGCTCGAGCAGGCGTTTCGACTCCCCGCAGAGCAGCAATCGGCAGACCCGCCACCCGTCCAGGCTCAGAAGGCAATCTCGAAGGAAGTCGCGGACATTTTTCAGCTCGCGACACGAGGGCACCGTCAGGCGGCAAGGGCCAGGTTACAACGTTACCTGGCAGACACTATCCCCGATCCTGAACTGCGCGCCAGGACCTTTGAACAGATGCGGCAACAGATCGAGGTGAGTTCATGAAGACTTTCGCCTCCCCTCACCTTGAATGGGAAGGGCCAATCCTCGTTTTGGCGGCTCATCCGGATGACGAAGTCCTCGGCTGTGGCGGGACCATCGCAAGGCTCGCCGAAGAGGGAAAAGAGGTCCACATCGCCATTTTCGGCGAAGGGATCACCTCACGTGCCGAATTGGATAAAATGGCGATCGAACAGGGTTTGCAGCAGCTTCACAGCCAGGCGCAGCAGGTTGCGAACCTGCTCGGCGCTCGCAGCTGCACCCTTTTTGATCTGCCGGACAATCGCTTCGACTCTGTGCCGCTACTCGAGATCGTGCATCGCATCGAGTCGCTGCTGACCAGGTTGCAGCCCGCAACGCTTTTCACACAGAGCGGGGCAGATTTGAACCTTGACCATGTCCTGCTGCATCGCGCATCACTCATCGCCACACGACCGCAGACAGGGCAATGTGTCTGTGATCTTTTCAGCTACACCGTTGCATCATCCTCGGAATGGGCGTTCGGCCAGTTTGCGCCACCCTATCAGCCGACTCTCTTTGTCGAAATCGAGCCCTGGCTCGAGCGCAAAATTGAGGCGATGGAGCAGTACGAGAGTGAAGCAAGGGTATTCCCTCATCCCCGCTCGCCCGAAGCGCTGCGTGCGGAAGCGAAGCGACTTGGGGCGACCGCCGGGCTACAGGCGGCAGAGGCTTTTCAGCTGATCCGAGCAATACGTCGGTGACAGGGCGCCCTCTTTCTGGGTGGACGCTGACAAGATCGTGCATCAAGCGAGGAAACGATGATTCTCGACAAACGGGAGCTGTACAGGATTTCGCGGTCCAGGGTGACCGTCGGCTTCGGTGCAGGGGTGACTGCGGAGAAAACCCTGCATATCGTGCAGGATGCTTTCGACTACTTTGTCGACAACGACAAGGAAGTACAGGGGACCATCTTTGAAAATCGTCCGGTTTGCGCCCCGGAAAAGCTGCTCGAAGAAGACCGGGACAAACTTTTCATCGTTATTTGCACCACCCTGTATGAAGAACTGGCGCAGCAGCTTACGGTGATGGGATTTGAGCCGGGACGGCATTTCGGTTACACGCCGCTTCTGAACAGCGTCCTCGCCTTCAATCGTCTCGATCAGGGCTCCACTCGTCTGCTGGTCAGTGGTTACGGCAGCGGCGGGGGATTGATGAGTGTCAATTCGCGCACTGGCGAGTACAGTTACCACCAGACGGGCGCTTACCGGGGCCTGACTCGTGTTGACGAGGCAATCTATGTGCTTCTCGAACGGGACGGCATCCAGAAGATCGATCCCGTTTCACTCGAGGTCCTTGAGCACAGCCGCTACGACAACTTCTTTAATGCCCTCGGGATCGCCCACTGTCCCCACAGGGACCGTTTCTACATTACCCTCGCCCAGAGCGATGAAATCCTGATTGTCGACCGCCCAACCATGAAAGAGGTGGGGCGGTTGAAGCTGTTCCACGAGAAATACAGTCACTCACGCAAAGAGCAGCATCACCTGAACGACCTGCTTGTGGTGGATGAGGGACGAAGACTACTCGTCTCGATGTTCTCGCTGGCGGGGTACTGGCGTAAAAACGTCTATGACGGATCGGTGGTGGAGGTGGATATCGATAACGACCGCCTGGTCTCGACCTTGATCACCGGCATGGTCAAACCCCACTCGATCCACTTTTTCGAGGACGATCTCTTCCTGCTCGACTCGTTCCGTGGCAGGTTTTACCGCGGCAGTGACAATGTGGTCGCCGAATTTAATGGCTTCGTCCGTGGGCTGGAACGTGACCAGGAGAGGTACTATATCGGCTTGAGTCGTAATCGGCACATCGAGGAATCCTATCGTCTGAATAAAACCTCCATGGCCAACCCCGGGATGATGGTCTACCTCGAGTCGGACCGTGTCTACAAGTTCATCGAGCTGCCGATGAGTGATGTTTACACCATCCACGACCTGTCGAAAGATGGGATGTAGTACGTATGGCGAACGATCGGGGCGAGTTGACGAAACACTGCGGGGGCCCGCTGGGATTTCGTGCGTGAATTCAGCAGTCAGTCGTGCCGTGAAACAGACAGCCTGATCAGACCTTTGTTTTACTGTGGCGCTCGGAAGTCTTGGCCTTTCAACCGGCGGCTGGTCTCCGCATCAGTAGAGACTTGGAAAAACTGGCCTGCGCTCCTGTGGAGTGCTTGTAGCTCCCCCTCTGGGTGTGTATGTTATGCGCAGCTTCGGAATGTGGGGAGAGCGTATGAACCGCCATCTCGCAGCGACCGGTTTTCCTGGCGCGGCGTTGCCTGTTGCACTGCTGGCAGCATCACTCCTGTTCGTGGTAGCCTGCGATGCCCCTCGAGACAATCCCCTTGACCCCAACTCCCCCGATTTCGATCCCCTTACCAGCGGCGCGAACGATCGCACCACGACCTTCTTCAGCATCACCATCAGCACGACCCATACCGAGGATGATTTCGCCGGCGATGCCCGTTACCTGGTCACAACACGTGTCAACCTGTTCGATGCGGATGGCATTGACGATGTTCAGCTCGAGGTCGACGGCGCATTTCGCTTCCAGATGCTCCCCATTTCCAACGCCATCTACAGTCACACATTCAACCCGGGCAACTTCGGCTATTCGATCTACGATTTCACCGGCGCCCCGTTCTACATCCATGCCTACGACCGCAAGGGGCATATCCGTCGCAGCGAGCGCTCCTCGATTGTGCGTGTCCTCGAACAATCGCCAAACATCTACCAGCCTGCCAACCAGGCCGATGTGGGTTCACAGCCTCTGATTGTCTGGCGTGAGGACACCAGCCCGTTCCCCATCAGCTATACCGTTTCGATATACCGTCAGATCCAGGATGGCTCGACCATCCGTTTTGAAATCCTCAGCCAGCAGAGCCAGATCCCACGGATCTCGGCGCAGGGGGATACGGTGGATACCTTTACCGTCCGCCAACCTCTGCCCCCGGACAACCGACCTTACGTTCTGACAGTCACCACCGAGGATGAATTTCAGAACCGGTCGATCAGCCGTGCGGTCGGCTTCTACGTTCGGAACTGACGGGTCGCCCCTTTCCGCGAACCAGGATGACGCCCGATGAGTGGACCAGCATTCGATCAGCAGGAAACGATGTTACAGGGGTTGCTGCACATTGGCGGCGTCATGCGCGACAAGACTGACCCCGGCGAGACCCTCGAAGCCATCCTGACCAGCGCAATCGACACCTTCCACGCCGAACGTGGTTTCCTCGCCTTTCGCAGCAGCACGGGGGAACTTGAGGTGCAGAAGGCTGTCGGCCTTGACCCCGCCGGGGATAAGCAGTTAGGCGATGTGAGCCGTGGCGCCATCGACAAGACCCTCGCCACCGGCGAGGCGGTGATCGCGGAGGATGCACGCCAGGACCCCCGTTTCGCCGACTCCCGGTCGGTCATCATTCATGACATCCGCTCGATCTGCGCCATGCCTTTGCGTCTCGGGGATGAGATCATCGGTGTGATGTACCTGGACAGCCGACTCGGTGAGAACGACTTCTCTGAGGGCTCCCGTGCGGCGCTTTCCCTGTATGGTTCCCTCGCTGCACAGGCGATCGACCGTGCCATGACCTTCGACGCACTTGCCCGCGAAAACAGCCGACTGCGCAGGCAGGCGGGGCGTTTCGCCTTCGAGGAGATCATCGGCGCTTCGAAAAGCATGGAGCAGGTCTTTGCGCTGATGGAACGTGTCGCGCCCACCAATCTGCCAGTCTTGATCCGTGGCGAATCGGGCACTGGCAAGGAACTTATCGCTCGAGCGCTGCACCTTGCCGGCGAGAGACGCGAACACCCCTTCCTCGCCCTGTTCGCCGGAAACCTGGGCGAGGAGTTGCTCGAAAGCGAGCTTTTCGGCCACAAAAAGGGCTCCTTCACCGGTGCACATACGGACAAGCCGGGACTGCTCACCCTTGCGGACGGCGGGACTCTCCTGCTCGACGAAATCGCTGACATTCCGCCACGGATCCAGGCGAAGCTCCTGCGTGTGCTGCAGGATGGCACCTTCAAGCCGGTGGGGGACACACGGACCCTCCAGGTTGATGTCCGTATCCTATCGGCTACGCATCATGACCTGACAAAGCGTGTCAAGGAAGGTACTTTCCGCGAAGACCTCTACTACCGCATTAATGGCATCGAAATGGAGATTCCACCGCTGCGCAACCGACGCGAGGACATCCCCCTGATCGCAGAGCATGTACTGCGACGCTACACGGAGAGTATTGGACGCAACAATGTTCGTTTCAGCCGCTCCGCCCTGGAGATGCTCGTGCAGGCCCGGTGGCCGGGCAATGTCCGTGAACTGGAGCGAACTGTCCAACGTGCCGTAGTCCTTTGCCCGGGCCATGTGATTGAACCCGAGCACCTGGTTTTCACACGCAGTGCCGACGGGGACGAGGGGCCGGAGGACCTGACCCTGAAGGCTGCTGAAAAACGGCATATCCTGGCAGTGTTGAAGCAGGTCGAAGGAAACCGGAGTGAAGCGGCGCGTGTACTCGAGATCAGCCGCCGTTACCTGCAGAACTTGATCCGTGAATGGCGCGAGGAGGGACTCGAGGTGTGAAACACCTGCGGCAGATTCACTCCGGATCACAGCCATGAGCCAGAAGATCGGCGAGCACTACGAGGTTATCCGTGAGCTGAGACGGGGTGCCTGGGTGACTGTCATCGAGGCACGCCACACCATTCTCGGGCGACGTACCCTGATCAAGTGGCTCAACCCCGCCTTCCGCGAGGACGCTGAACTTGTGGGGCGTCTGCGACGAGAAGCCCGGCTGGGGGCATCGGTCGATCATCCCAATGTCGCACGCATCTTCGAGATCAGCGAAGCCGAAGAGCGGCTCTATGTCGCGACCGAGTGGATCGAAGGCGAGGACCTGGAACAGCTGCTCGAGCGCGAAGGGGCCTTGCCGGTTGAGAGGGCGTTACGGCTTGCAAGCGACCTCCTCGCCGGGCTCGATGCCATTCACAGTGTCGGTGTCGTGCACCGTGACCTCAGTCCGATGAATGTGCGTGTCACCCCCGATGGGGTGGCGCGGATCACCGATTTCGGGCTGGCCACCGGACCCTTCGATACCCATTACACCCTGCCGGGATCGGTTGTCGGTACACCGGGATACCTGAGCCCGGAGCAGGCTTCCGGCAAGCAGGTGGATGAACGTTCCGACCTCTTCTCCTGCGGCATCCTCATCCATGAGGCGCTCACCGGTCAGCCGCTATTTCGTGATGATGACCTGATCGCCACCCTGAAAGGGGTCCGTCACCACACCCCGCCATCCGTAGAAGGGAGCATTCCCGGACTACCTGAAGGTTTCGACAACTGGCTGGCCGGGCTGCTCGCAAAAAAAACAGAGGATCGTTTCGTTTCGGCCAAATCGGCCCTTGATGCTCTCGAACCCATGCTGCTGGAATCGAGGGTGAAGGAGGTCGGAGGTACCACTCGTCCTGCAGCGAGGCGGAAGAAACGCGCACGACTCACCCTCGCCATCGCTGCTCTGCTTGTGTTGGGCTTGTTGTTGCTGCTGCCGGGGTACCTGGGACGCGACAACGGTCCGGCGGAGCTGCTCGATGCAGACTCACTCGCGGACGACATCCTTCCCGACACTACCACCCGGATGGGTGAACCTTTGGAGCGGGAGGCGAACTCCGGTGAAGGCCAGCAAATCGTTGGGGTTCGGGACCGGAGGAGTGAACAGGAGAGCATGGGGCTGCGCACACCGCGCACAGTTGATCAGCGGGACGACGCACTGATCGAAGAAGAAGGGGTGGGGGATTCGACACTCTCGCCGTCTCCAGAGTCAGTCGAGCAGGGCGTAACTGCACAGTCGGGGAGGGGGTTTCTTCTCATCCGCACTCATCCCTGGGCGGAGGTGTACCTGGAGGCATTGCGTGTTGGTGCAACCCCGGGATTGCCATTGCTGGAGTGCGAAGCCGGGCTTGTCCGGCTGACTTTCGATAATCCCGGTTTTCCCCCGATACCCCTGCAAGTCAATGTTGCAGCCCGTGAAACCACCGAAGTGCAGGTCGCTCTCATCGATCATGTCGCCGCGATCACCCTCGCCGCGCAACCCTGGGCGAAGGTCTATCTCGATGATTCTCCCCTCGGGGAAACACCCCTGACACGCATCCTGCACCTCTCGCCCGGGCAGCATGTCATCCGTTTCAGTCATCCTGAATTCGGTGATGTGGTCCGTGAAGTGGCCGCCGAGCCGGGAATGGAGATGACGATCAGCGTGGACATGCGGAAGGAAGGCACAGGGTTTGCCCCTGTGAATGGGGGGGAAACTCACTGATGTCCGTCACTTGGAGGAATTGCAGGTTGCGTATCACTGGTCGGATCATGGGGATTGTCGCCCTGGGGCTGCTCGCCACCCAGGCAATCGCGCAGCAATGGGTGACGATTGGCACTCTGCCAACCCCCCGCGCGGACATGGCATCTGTGGTCCTCGGCGACACCCTGTACCTGATCGGCGGAAGCGTACCAGGCACAACCAGTCCCGTTGCGTCAGCCGATGTTGTGCGCTTCAACCTCGACGGCTGGCTCTTGATGGGTAGTGCTCCCTCCTTGAACCTGGCGCGAATCAGCCCGGAAGCTGTGTTCTACCAGGGCTGGATTCTTGTTTTCGGAGGACGTTACGCCGACTCTTACTGCTCCGAGGTGGAGATTTGGCGTCCAGGCGAGCCCGCCTGGCAGATCGCTGGTACGCTTGCACCCGCCCGCTCGGGGATGAGGGCGATGGTCCTGAATGACACCCTCTACGTGACCGGCGGGACCTCCGGTCCGCTGCAACCTCATAATCGTATCGATCGAATCCAACTCGACGAGGAAGGTCCTTACCCACTCATAACGGTTCACGAAACGAGCGACACTCTGCCCGAACCCCGCTCGCATCATCGCATCGCTGTGCTGGATGGCGAAACATACCTCTTTGGCGGGTTTTCGCTCTGGCCGCTGACAGACAGTTATCGCCTGACGTCTGGAGGGTGGGAGCCGCTGAGTGATATGCTGGTCGGTGTTGGCGGGATGGCGGTCACGCCCTTTGTCATCCAACAGAGTCCGATGCTTGTCATCACAGGGGGCCGTGCAGCGGATGGCGAAGTCGCCGCCGTTCAGCTGTTACGAGGCGATGGCCTCTGGTTCGAGCTCGGTTATTTCGTGCCCTTGCAGACAGCGCGCGCCGGGCATGCGCAGATCGCCCGTCCCTGGGGAAATGATACAACGCTGGCCGTTTTCGGTGGCTCCTACGAAAATATATCAGGGCAGAAGGTGCTGCTGAACGACATCTCCATTTATGAACGACACAGCACCGCCACCACCGGCGAATCGCCACGTCAACATCCGCAGGGATTCGGCCTTTCGGCCTACCCCAACCCCTCCAACGGCGAGGTGACAATCCAGCTTCTTGCGGATGGCACAACCAACCCGCTCGATCTGCGTATATTTGACCTGCTCGGAAGACAGGTCTCCCAATGGAGTCTGCCACCCGGACGAGAGATCACCACCCTGAGCTGGAACGCCCGCCAAGACGGGCGTGAGCTTGGCGGCGGCATCTATTTTCTCGTTGCCCGCCAGGGGGAGCGTCAACAGGTACTGAAGCTGTTCCGTATGCCATGAACCCGTCACCCACCCGCAAGTTGCTGCCCTTTGTGCTCCTGACACTTCTCTGGAGCCTGCCACTGCTCGGCCAGGTACCCGCGGTGCGTCCCGGTGACCTTAATCCGCGCCTCGACAGCCTGTTTACGGGTGGGCATTTCGCACGGTTGGAAGTGGAAGCTTTGCGGATGATCCATGCGGGACGTGAAACGCCTGAAGCTGACAAAATCGCCGCACACCTCTACCTCGGGTTTGCCTGGGTGCTCACGGAACGCGAGGCAGATGCACGGAATGCCTTCCTCGAAACTCTCGCCCTGCGTCCCAGCCTGACCCTCGATGATGTCTATGTCCCTCCCAAGCTGTTCGAGGCGTTTGAGAATGCACGGCTGGATTTCCTTGCTGGACGAGCAAAACCCGCGTCCTCGCTTCAGCAGATCGAACGGCTCCCGCACCACGCCCTCGGAACCAACCTGAACTTTGTTCTGCCGGGAAGTGGCTTTGTCGCCTCGGGCTATCCACTGCGTGGAACACTGTGGGGGACGGGTTTCCTGATCAGCGCAGGGGGATTTGTCTATACGACTTTCGAGACGGTTGACGCCAGGAAACGATACCTGCGTGAGGTCAATCCCTTCCGAATCGAAGAACGATATGACACGTACAACTGGTGGTACAATCGGATGCTCCTGCTCGGCGCGACAACCCTGGCGGTCTACATCGGTGCCCAGATCGACTACCAGCTTCTCGGTGCATCGACCCTGAGGGCGCAACCGACACTACTGGGCGATGCTGCGCACCCCACCCCCGGAGTGAACCTCGCCCTGCGATGGTGACGACTTTCTGAAACAGGCTCCTCCCGAGAATCAGTGCATGAACCGAGCGGTCAAGTTCGCTCAGAGGCAAGCGTAGCGCGGCCTCCAGACAATCTTGACAACCTGACTGGGCAGAGATCGCCACACATTTGCTTGTGAGGATCCCGTGTACATTCAGTCGGGTCGTATGCCCCCGCCCCCCGGCAGTTTCTTCATGTAGGTGTAAAGCATACTGCGGCTGATACCGAGGTAGCGGGCTGTTTTGCTGCGGTTGCCTTTGTGCATCTCAAGCGCATGTTTCACCAGTTCAAGAGTGTGCTGGTCCAGGTCGAAGCCATCCGCAGGCAGTGAGACCTTGCCCGCATCGGGAAGCGGACCGCCCCCTTCATGCTTCTGTGTACCACTGATGAAATCCAGGTGACGTGCCTCCACCTGTTCCCCGTCATGCAGCAGCACCATCCGGTCGATCACATTGCGCAGTTCACGAACATTGCCCGGCCAGCGGTGCGCGGTAAGCGCCGTCCTTGCGTCTGCGGCGAAAGTCTGAAAGTGTGTCCGACGATCCTGAAAGTGTTCCAACAGAAACTGCTCCGCAAGTCCGAGTATCGCCTCCGGCTGGTTGCGTAGCGGCGGGATTTGCAGCAGGCCGACATTGAGACGGAAAAAGAGGTCCTGACGGAAAGTCCCACGCGCCACCTCGATCCCCAGGTCACGGTTGGAAGCCGCAATGATCCGCAATTCAGCCTTCAATTTGCGGACCCCGCCAACGCGGTAGAATTCCCGTTCCTGGATGACACGCAGCAGCTTGGCTTGCAGATCGGGGGTCATTTCACTGATTTCATCGAGAAACAGGGAGCCGCCCCGCGCCATTTCCAGTTTGCCCGCCTGCCCCCTGGGGTTACCACCCGTGAAGGCCCCCGCCTCGTACCCGAAAAGCTCGCTCTCAAAAATGTTCGGATTGAGCGCAGCGCAATTGATCGCCACAAACGGGGCCGTGTTCTCCCCTTCGCCGAAATGGATGAATCTGGCAAGCAGCTCTTTGCCCGTACCGGTTTCACCGGTGATCAATACCGGGAGGTCGGGATTGGCACGTAATCGCCGGGCTGTATTGATCAGCTCCACCATGGCGTTCGAATGAACTCCGATCCGTGTCGACCCCGCCATTCTCGCCATCGCCTGACGGGCTTCGGCGAGGCTGAGCGCCATGTCGCGTGTCGCTTCATCCACCCGCTCGTCGAAATGTTCCTGCAGGTCGGCATGTTCGTTCCGAAGGGTCAGCAGGCTGTCTATCCGTTCGATCAGGATGGACAGCTCCTCCACATTGATCGGCTTGAGCAGGTATTCCGCCGCACCTTCACGCATGGCGTCGACCGCGCTCTGGATGTTGCCGTACCCGGTGAAGAGAACCACTTCGGTTGAGGCGCACTGCGGGGAGCCTTTGATCCTGCGGAGCAGCTCCTGCCCGTCCAGATAGGGCATCTGGATGTCCGAGAGCACAAGCGAGCAGGGGGTGGCCTGCAATGTCTGCCAGGCGGTTTCGCCATCGGCACACTCGATCACCTCGTGCCCAAGACGGGTGATGAAAGTGGCCAGACTTTCACGGCTCTCCTGGTTGTCCTCTGCGAGCAGAATCCGCATCAACCCTCCCCATCCTCCTGAAGTGTCGCTGGCAGGGAAACCGTAAAGCAGGCGCCGCCCTCCTCAGGGTTTCGGACGGTCAGGGTTCCCCGCAGGCTGACCACGAGGTTTTGGGTAATCGAAAGCCCCAGCCCCATGCCTCTGGATGACTCTGATGTGAAGAACGGGTCGAAAATATTTTCCAGATCTTCGGCCGGAATCCCCGGACCATTATCCGAGATTTCGAGGACAACTTGATCCTCTTCCTGATAAATGTGGATCACAATTCGCTTCTCGGAGCGTTCGACGCGATCGAGCGCGGTCAGGCTGTTGTTCAGCAGGTTCAGGACGACCTGTTCGACGGGAGTCGATGCGGCAACAGCGTGGAGTGTGGGCTGCTCGAAACGTTTCTCCACCTTCACACCGTGGGCGAATAATTGCTGACCAATCAGGGAGAGAGCCTGTTCGACAGGCTTGATGATGTCGATGCTGCCGAGGGAGGGGTGCGTGTTCTGTTGAACAAGATCGCGCATATGCAGGATGATCGACTCGATGCGCTCGCACTGACGCGACACGAATCGCAATCCATCATACACCTCATCAATGCTGATCGGCTTGTTTCTCTCGTGCCAGTAGAGTAAACCGTCAACCGTGACTTTGAGTGCGTTCAGGGGTTGGTTGATCTCATGGGCAATCCCTGCGGCGAGGGTGCCCATCGCGGCAAGACGTTCTGTGCGGGAGGCAATGGCACGCTGCTTCTCGATCCGCCGGGTTTGCGCCTCGACCAGCTCCTCGAGGCGATGGGTATAGTCATTCAGGCGTGCCATGATTCGAATACGTGTCGCCAACTCGATCGCCTGGATCGGTTTTCGAAGGAAATCGACTGCACCCATGTCAAGTGCGGCGAGCTGCTCACGCATGCTCAGATCGAGGGAACTGAGGAACAGCACTGGAATGTTGCAGGTCTCAGCATCCATGTGCAGGCTTTTGCAGACCTCAAGACCGTCCATCCCTGGCATGGCGATGTCGAGGAAGATCATATCGGGGTTGATCCTGCCCGCCAACTGAAGGCCCTGCATTCCTGAATCGGCGGTGTGGATCTCCATCTCCGGCAGCAGGTTGCGCACCATTGAGAGCAGCGGTGACATCGTATCGATTTGATCGTCGATGAAGAGAATCCGTGGCACACGCTACCCCGCGAAAGTGGACAGACCGTTTCCTGCGAAGGTAGGGTTTTGTGGGTAGGAGAGGAAATAGCCGGACGCTGTGAGGGTTGATAATGCAATGTGCTACGTGCTTGTGAGCCGGGGCTGCCCCGAGCTGTTCGCTCACTCCCCAGTGCCTGACAGGCACCGCACCCAGCAGCCTTGTGTATCGTTAGCCGTGGATTTCAGACGGCACGACCTTACTGGTACAGGTACCGAGTAGACTCGCCTCCGAAAGCCTGAGCGTCTCACTTTACCCGGTAAAGCAAATCCGTCAACACGTCTCCCTTCTCATCAAGCAAATGTGCGCCGAATGACCACCCTCCATTGCCCTGGCTGATCTTCAACAACAGGCTGTTTTCCCCTTGAAGCAGCTTTACCTGGACCTTGTCCGACTGGCTGGTGTAGGGTCTGCCCACCTCATTCTCATGCACCACTTCGCCATTCAGCCACACTTTAGCACCGTCATCGGAGCCGAGGGCAAGCATCGCACTCCGCTCCTCCGGTGAATCCACCAGCACAAGCGCGTATGCCACAGCATCCTCGGTGTATCCACCGAAAAGCTCCTGCAGGTCCACCACAAACTCATCGAGCAACCCGGAGTCGGAGGTTGCGTCACGTTCTACAACCTGCCAGGTGATCGCCCTCCCCTCCTTGCCCTCATGGTACACTTCCTGGGCAAGGGTGGATTCAGGGCCAAAGGGGTAGCTCAGATCATGCCTGCCCGGGTTGTCGAAGGGACCGATGACACTCCAGAGGCCAATGGAGGGGAAGAGAACCGTCTCGACAGGCAGGCTGAATTCGCCAGCGTTGGTCGCAAGCAGGACCTCAGCGACCACACGCGCAGGCGCAGCAGTTTGCCCGCCACGCCAGCTCCTGGCAAAACGGACAGGCGTCAGTGATGGCAGTTCTCGGCGACCGGTGATTTCCTCATCAGCCACTTCCCATCCATCGGGAGTTGAAAAGGTGACCGATGCACTCACGCCCTGGAGCTCTTCCAGCAGCGTGATCTCAACCTTCGCGGTGACACCCGTTTCATCTGCCGCAACCTGCCAGTCAACACTGAGGCCATGCATACGGAGGAAGGCTTCACGTGCAAGCTCCACCTCAACCTGCGCAGTGCTGAAAGCGGCGGCAAGGTCACTCCACCCCCTTTCCACTTCATGGGCGAGCTGCAGTGCCTCTGCGGTTGTGGAGAGGGAATCGGCGAGCTTTTCTCGTCGCAGCAGCAGGTCCACCGCGGAGGCGGGTGCATGGTTCGCGTAAAGGGTGACCAACTGAGCGACAAGGTCCAGCCGACCACGCAAACCGGGCAGGAGGTAGCCGGTTTGATCCGGCAGTGTAAAGGTCAGGGCTCGCGCTGCACGAACCTCCTGCTCAGGCAGGAGCACAACTGCCGCTAAGAGTTGGGGATCATACCACCAGGCGGCACCGGTGGCGTTCGCGCGTTCGCTCACACGTGGCAATGGCTCGCCATTGATCAGCACACGATTCGGCGGGCCGACATCCAGCAGCTCGACTGAGTACTCCCGCACTTCCGGGATGCCGTCATAGCTGCCCTCCGTTGCGCCAATCTCCACATCAACCCCGGAGGCGTGACGGTTCATGGTTACAGGCGTGCGTGCCGATTCGCCACGCAAGTAGGCGGCGCTGATTCCGTCATCTTCGTACAGGCTGAACGCTCCCAATTCGCCGGGGAAGACACGGAAGGTGATCTGTTCGGGCGCATGTGTGCCAATCCGCCTCGCCGGCGGGGTCAGCGGAATAATTGCACCCGCACGGGCAAAGAGGGGAATCTGATCCAGCGGGGTCATCGTGTGCAGGATCCCCCCACCCACATACCGCTCGCCTGTGTACCAGTGATGCCAGCTTCCCGGTGGCAGGTAGATGCTGCTTGCCGCTGTCCGACTCGCTGGATCTCGCGGACGAGTCACCGGCGCGGCGAGAAGCGACTCCCCGAAGTAGTACTCGCCCGGGTGTCTGTAGGCCTCCTCGAGGTCGGGGTGGTGGTAATAGAGCGGACGCAGCATCGGCAGCGATGTGTCATGCACCTGGCGAGCTGTGCTGTAGATGTAGGGAATCAGGGAGTACCTGAGACGGAAGGCTTCCCGTGCGACATGGAAAACCTCGTCTCCGAATGCCCAGATTCGCCTTTCGGCGCCGGGATTTTTCGTCGCATGGGTGCGCAGGTAGGGATTCAGCAGTCCAAATTGAATCCAGCGAGCGTAAAGTTCTCCATCCACCGGTCCCGGCTGATGGCCGCCGATGTCATGCGACCAGAAGGGATAGGCTACATTTCCAGCGGTTGATGTGAAGTAGGGTTGGAAGGCGAGCGACTCCCAGTTGTTGTAGGTATCGCCGGAAAAACCGATCTGGTATCGGTGGCTGCCGAGCCCGCCCCAACGGCTGAAAATCAGGGGACGTCTGCCGCTCTCCCACTGACGATTCTCCATGTCCTTCCAGTGCAGATGATTCAGCCAGAAAAGCGGATCGAGTCCCGGGATCGAAGACTCCTCGCCCTGTTGCCAGTCGATCCACCAGAAATCAACACCCTGCCTTTCGAGGGGGTGATGCAGCAGCTCGAAATAGGCTCGCATGTAGTCAGGATCGGCAATGTCGAAGGGGATATGGTCGATCGAATCAGGATCAAGTCCGAGTGCACGAGCCATCGCCGGGAAGGCTTCCTCGTGAGGACGGACACCGTCATGCGGATGCAGGTTCAGCGTGGTGTGCAACCCCTGTTCATGCACCCAGGCGAGGAAAGCATCCGGGTCCGGGAACAGCTCACGGTTCCATGTGTAGCCGGTCCAACCCTCCTGGTGCCAGTCCATGTCAATGACCAGCACATCAAGCGGGACATCGTACTCATCAAACTCTTGCACCAGCTGCTCCAGCTCCTCTGCGGAGTAGTCCCAGTAACGAGACCACCACGCCCCGAAGCTCCAGCGTGGCGGAAGGGGGATCGAACCGCTGATTGCCGTGTAGTCGTGTAATGCAGAAGAGTAGTCGCGTCCATGACCGAAGAAGTACCAGTCGATCGCGTCCGGATCAGGACGAGGTACCGGCCAGGGCGGCTCACCATGCAGCAGGAGAGTGCGGGAATCATCGATCAGGGTCCAGCCATCGCGGGAGAGTACGCCCGGGTCCAGGGGAGTGGCGCCGGAAACCATGTCCAGTGTGCGGACAGTCCCACCCAGGTTGCCTGTGTTTTCCATCCCCGGATGCCAGGTGACAGGCAGCCCTTCGCCCTTCCGCTCGATGAACAGATTCTCGCTGGAGAATGCGCCCCCACGGACCCGGTAACGCAGGATCAGGCTGTCAGTTTCGATGGTCAGCCAACCGCGACGAGTGGCTGCCCTGTACGAAGAAACAGGCAATTGCCGGTTGACCACCATGAACGAGGCACGATCCTCGAAATTGCGCGAACGAGACCATTCGAGACGCAGGAGTGACGGGGTCAGAACGGTGAATCGCGCACGGCCCGCAGTTACCACAGCATCGTCGTCAGCGACCGGATTCCTGGAATACGGAACGGCTTCGCCCGAGGCATAAGCGAGGGGAAGCGAGCCAATAAGCGAAAGCGAGACCATAAAAAGGACTCCCGCAAGACGGAGGCGATTCATGGGTTTCTCCTGTAGCAGGTTCGGACATCGCTGTCCACAAGGAAAGCTACACAGGAAGCTGCCCGCTATTCCATATCGTCCGACAGAGCCATGACAGAAAAACCAGTGACAGTTACTCATTTATTTAATCAGAAACTGTCACTGTTTTTTGGAGCCTCCAAAATTAGCTCAAAACTCCCCCTGAGCTGCCCTTTATGATTTCGGATAATCTTGTATTTACTGAGTTTCTACCAACGATAAATCAGTGACAGTTACCGATTTTTTTGGTGAGAAGTTGTCGCTCAATTAATCCCCCTCAGTGACACCGACTCCTCCAATGTGCCGTTGTCGAGTTCGCCCTTCACGCCTACTTTTAAGGATCACATCAACACACCATATCCGCACAAATAAATTAGTGACAGTTACTGATTTATTAATTAGAAACTGTCACTGATTTATTGGTCCATGATGGCACCAACTCCCGCGATCTGCCGTTGCCGGTTTCACGCTGGCTTCCTACCTTAAAGGATCGTAACAACACACTTTTTTCACATGGAGGGTCTCATGCAAACGGTTCGCTTCAGTACTGCCTGCGCATTCCTACTCACGGTTAGTTTTCTGCCCTTCGCGGCGCTGGGCTACACAACGCCGGGGACCGGTGTTGTCTGGACCATGGAGCAGATGGCCGAAGATGCAGGAGCGGTCATTGTCTGGGTTGAAGAGGCACAACATTACCTGTCGACAGAAACCATCACCATCGCCGCCGGCGATAGTGTGACCATTTTTGACAACCTGCATATCGATGCGGTCAGCCCGGGTCAGGACATCTCGATCTTCGGCGCACTGACCGTGGGCGACCCGGAGGGCGCACCGGAGGATTCGGTCCGTATCTCCGGTGAGGACCTGGTCAGTGGGGACGGCGCAGGTGGGTTTAAGGTCGAGGAGGGAGGCAGGCTCTACTTGTGGCGTGTCGTATTGGAAGGGCACGGCGCAGACGGCATCGACGACGGAGTCCGTGTCCTTAACGGCAGCGCTGTCCTTGACGGCTGCCGTCTCACCGGTTGGCCCGGCTACGCGGCGCGTGTCAGCGGCGGCAACCTGGTCATCCAGAACACCCTGTTCCACGACAACCATGAGTACACGATGACCGCCAACCTGGGGTCCACCCTCACACTCATGAACTCGTCCATGATCCGGAACAACCTCGCCACTCCCAACAGTGGCAAGACGGCCGTCACCATTGGTACCCAGGGCGAGAATGTGGCGATCATCGACGGTTGCTACATCTCCGGCATGCCAAACAATCGTTCAGGTGGCATCGCAGTCTGGAACCTGCTGGGCGCGTCCCAGACCGCGACCATCAGCAACACGACCATCGAGGGGTGCGCATTCGGGATCAATGTCCAGGGCGGGAACGCCTACGCCGAGATCACCGACTGCATCCTGCGTGACAACACAGCCTACAGCAATCCGGCGGTCTCCGGCTCGGGCATTTCGATCTATGCAGGCGGAACCGTTCGCGCCAGCTACAACGAGATCACCGGAAACTGGTGGGGGATCACAGTCCCCAGCGGCACGGCTGCCAACCCGGTCGATGTCATTTTCGGCGATGTGAACGCCACCGACTATCACAGCGAGGGGTTCAATCGGATCTACGACAACGGCAATAGCGGGTCGACCTGGGGGCTCTACAACAATTCGGAGCTCGCTGTCCTTGCCCAGAACAACTACTGGGGCAGCACCGATCCGGCTGATATCGCCGATTGGATTTTCGATCAGACCGATGATGCCACAAAAGGTCTGGTGACCTGGGAGCCCTTCTGGGATGGAGAAGGCGAAAACGAGCCGCCGATTTTCATTTCGCTTTCACCTGATACCGATGAGCTTACAGTCATTCGTTTCGAGTCCTATGCCTTCTCGGTCGAGGCCTCCGACCCGGATGGCGATGACGGATTACTAACTTACGCCTGGCATGACGTCGTGGCTCCCGAGAATCCGATCGGCACAGGATCTACGATTGTCACCTCATTCGGCCATGACAACACGACCGAAACGACCCTGCGTATTGTTGTCACCGATGTGGCTGGCGACAGCATCGAGCATTCCTGGGCGATTTCGGTTGTTTCGCCGCCCTGGCCGGAAATTCTTGGCTATGCCCCCGAGGTGGATACCGTGTTCACCATGGATGGCGAGACGGTCGATTTCTCGATCACGGCAGGTTTGAACGGTGAGCCTGCGGAGCTGCTCTATTACTGGCGTCTGGACGGTGTCAACATCCCTGATGAGCTCTCCTCGTCAACCTCCATCCACTTCGCCACTGAGGGGACATTCACAGTCGAAGGTGTCGCCTGGTACGAAACCCCCGGCGAGACACCCTGGGTGGGGCAGGAGTGGACGGTTGTCGTGCAGGGAAGCTCAGCAGGCGAAGAATCGCTGCTGCCCTCAGACTTTGCGGTTGCCGCCTATCCCAACCCCTTCAATGCGGAGATGACGGTTCGTTACTCGCTGCCGCAGGCGAGTGTGGTGAACATCGCGGTGTTCGACCTTCTCGGAAGGCAAGTTGCCGCATACAGCCCAGGCCTTGTGCAGCCTGGGCATCACACGTACGCATTCAACGCTCACAACTTAGCGAGCGGCCTCTATTTCCTCCAGGTCGAGGCGGGACAGTGGCGTACGATGCGCAAAGTGACACTCATCCGATAGACCAGGATGCGAAGCAGGTAGCGAGAACGGCGGAGCCTGAGAGGGTGTCCGCCGTACTCGTTCTCCCCCTGCACCTCCCTCACAACCCTCTCCGCCGCTCACTTTTTCAACACCATCGGCACGTGCTTCTCGCTTGGAGGGAAATTTTCCACAGGGCGAAAGCAATGCTTGTGCTGTCTCTCAGCGGGGTGATAGTTTGAAGTGGGGCGGAGGAAGACGAGGAGAGGCCTGATGATTCCGGCAGGAGCCTTTACCATCTTCAGAGACTCACCTCTGGATCGACACCCTCACGGTTCGATCGGGAACTGTCGCTCCATTTCGGCGCCGGTCGTCATGATCTGTCAGACTAAACCCACCACTCCGCTTTCCCAGCCAACTGTTTATTCTACAGATACGCGAATCTCAACGCGAAAAGGTTGGAACATCACACTGCTTTCAACCCGTCAACCAACACTTGGAAGGTGGCATGAGCAGATCACGCACTCCTTCTCCCGGTCGAAAAAAGCGTTCAACTCCCAAAAGCGCGGCAGAAGTGGCGAAGCTGGCGCTTGCCAATGGGGAGAAGAAGCGTTCGAGCGGCGCATCCTCGAAGCGAGAGACAACCACTGAAGGGAGGCCCACCACTCTCGAAAAACGCAGCTCGACAAAGAAGACAAAACAATCCCTTGTTACCATCCCGGTGAAAACCAATGGCGGGAACGGCACAAATGGTGCCAGCAGCGCCACCCGGTCACACGGGCAAAACGTGACTCCGGCGATCAGCAGCCTCCATTTCACTTCCTCGGAGATCGGGGCGAAGCTGTTTGTGCTCGACACCAACGTCCTCCTGCATGACCCAACCGCGATCAACCGTTTCGAAGAACACGACCTGGCGATCCCGATCACTGTCCTTGAAGAGGTGGACAAATTCAAGAAGGGGCAGGACACCCTCAATTTCCATGCTCGTGAGATTGCACGTCACCTGGATGAACTCGCCCCCCATGGCAGCATGACCGGCGAAAATGGGGTTCCCCTCGGGGAGAATCGCGGCAGGCTCCGTGTCATTGTGGGCGGCACACTGCACCCCAGTGTCGCCCATACTTTCCTGCAGGATTCTCCGGACCACCGTATCCTGTCTGCAGCCTGCAAGCTTCGTGACGCCAACCCCGACCGTGAAGTGGTTTTGGTCAGCAAGGATGTTTCCCTCCGCCTGAAAGCACGCGCGCTCGGTATGCTCTCGGAAGATTACGAGAACGACAAAGTGCCGGCGCTGGACAAACTCTACCGTGGCCGATTTGAGATCGAGCATCTGGATGGCATCCTGATCGACCGCTTCTACCAGACGCCTTTCCAGGTTCCGATTGAGGAACTGGGTGTTGAGGCGCCCCACCCGAATGCCTATTTCATACTCAAAGGGGATGGACGCAGCGCATTGGCACGTTATGACGCGGGCAGCAAATCCCTGGTCCGGATCGAAAAGCGCAGCGGGTATGGCATCATGCCTCGTAACAGCGAGCAGACCTTCGCCCTGGATGCGTTGACCAACCCCGACATCAAGCTGGTCACCCTTTCGGGCAAAGCCGGCACTGGGAAAACGCTTCTGGCGCTGGCGGGTGCGCTGGAGTCACGCCGTAAGTACGAACAGATCTACCTGGCGCGTCCGGTGGTCCCTCTCGGCAGACAGGAATTGGGCTACCTGCCGGGCGACATCCATGAAAAGCTGGACCCCTACATGCAGCCCTTGTGGGACAATCTGGCGGTGATCCGCGGACAATACAAACACAACGATCCCGCTTACCAGGCTTTGCAGAAGATGCTTGAGACTGAAAAGCTGAAGATCAACGCTCTCGCTTACATCCGTGGACGCAGCTTGAACCGCATATTCTTCATTGTGGATGAGGCGCAGAACCTCACGCCACACGAGGTGAAGACCATCATCACACGCGCCGGCGAGGAAACGAAGATCGTCCTCACCGGAGATCCGCACCAGATCGACAGCCCTTACCTGGACAGCCGTTCCAATGGATTGACCCGCTTGATCGACAGGATGAAAGGACAGGAACTTTACGCTCACATCACCCTGGAAAAGGGGGAACGCAGCGAGCTTTCGGACCTCGCTTCCTCGCTGCTGTGATGGACACGGAAAACGCTTCCAGACAGTCGGGCATTACCGAGCTGTTTCCGAGGATTGCGCGCGCTTCTTTCGGCTGGGTTTGTGGCAGGTCCGGCACGTAAGCGTTGGTAATGTTACTCGGGATTCAGCTTTCTTGCAACAAAAATGCGGCCGGATTGAAAACCCGCCGCACGACAGTTAAAACCCCGGTGTGACTTACACTCTTCCAGCTACCGACTGCAGCCTCATTTCATCTAAAGTTCTACACTTACCTCGCTACGATTAAAGTGCTCCACGCTCACCGCGGGTGCTTCGAGATTCATCTCACCCCCGTGGGTGAAAATCACGATGTTCCTGCTGCAGGGTCAGTCGTTCCATATGGGTGTAGATTTGGGTGGTGGAAATGTCGGCATGACCCAGCATCTCCTGCACCGCCCTTAGATCGGCGCCGGCTTCCACGAGGTGGGTGGCGAAAGTGTGACGGAAAACATGCGGTGTGACATGCACCCGAAGCCCCAGCCTGCTCGCATAGCCCCGGATGATTTTATAGAGAGCATCGCGTGTCATAGGTCGACCGGTCCGTGACAGGAAGAGGCAGTTACGGTCCAGGCCACGTCCCGCAGCGAGACGCGCACGTCCTCCGTCGAGCAGGTAAATATCCCGCACCCAGTGAACCGCTGACGACCCGACCGGCACCAGCCGCTCTTTCGATCCCTTGCCAAAGACACGGATAAATCCATCCTCCCAGGCAGTGTCGGAAAGGGTCAACCCGATCAGCTCACTGACACGCAACCCGCAGGCCCAGAGCAACTCCAGCATGGCACGGTCCCGTACTCCCAGGGGTGTGGAGACATCGGGTGCTTCCATCAATTGCTCGGCATCCGCCACGCTTAAGCAGGTCGGGAGACGTTGTGCCCGGCGCGGTTGACGCAAGTGCGTTGTCGGGTCGGATGATGCGAGCGATTCACGAAGCAGAAAACGGTGGAAATGACGGATGGCGCTGACAGACCGCGCGACAGTCGTGTCGGCAAGACCGAGGTCACGCAATAGACTCAGGTGGGAGGTGACGACCATCCGGCTGATATCGTTGGGGGTTGCAACATCCCGGGACGCCAAATCGCTGAGGTAACGGGTCAGATCCCGCCGATACGCCGTAACTGTGTTCTCGCTGTAGGAACGTTCCAGCGCGAGGTGGGAGAGGAACTCTTCGAGTTCATCCTTCATGGCGAGTGGCGACTGCATCGGTCCGCTTTCGACCTCCTCTGATACGGTTGCGTGCAGGAAAATACACGTTTCCCCTTATGAAGTAAATGCGTGACCTGCACCAGGGATTGTTGGAAATGGAAATCAGCGGTCAATTTCGCCAGGAGGCGGAACGAAGTGACGTTTCCTGACGCGACTTGATCGCCAAAAACAGACATCTTGCAGAGACTCTCGTTTCGCTGAATCCAAATGTGCTGGATGGTTTCAGAAAGGGACGACGGGTGTTCTCGAACGTCTTAGCTTCTTTCAACTCGCGGCAGGTCTCCGCTTCGCTAAAGAGCTGCCGCAACGCAGCTGCAATGCTGAAACCACTGAGCGCAATCCTTCTCCTCGTTTCGAGGTGGTGTGTCCTCGCCCCGAAATCCACGCACTCGAACAGCATGACAAGTACCACATGATGAGCGTAAGAGACTAATAATTTCGAATGCGATGCGAAATACAATGTTTCAGGAGTTTGCTGAGACTCAAAGTGCAAACACCTGCCATTGTTGAGACACAAAACACACCGCTCGCAGAAATGGATAACACTCCAGAAACAAGTAGGCGTTTAATCCCTCATAATCCTCTTGACTCACGCAAGTTGAGGGCTTACTTTCTCAATGAAAGTCTATTCGTTACGTTTCGTGACATAACCAACCATTGGAGGATGATTCGATGGCTCACATCAGTGATCGTAAGTATGCGGAGACCATGGGTTTGGATGTTGGTCAGGTCCGTAAGATGATCAAGCGTCTTGATATCCCATTCTTCTCGAGTGGCAAAGGCGAAAGCATGGTTTACATGTTTGATGGCGATGATTTCAACGAGAAGCTCGAGAGCACGAAGAAATCCAAGAAAGATCGTCGCCGTGGCCCGCGCAAGAAGAAAACCGCCGCGAAGTAACCCCTTTGGGCTTGCAAGTCTGCCGGGACAGGATTACCGTCCCGGCATTTTTTGTCCCCTTCCCCATGAAATGCACTCCGATCCGTTCTTCCCATGAACAGCCATCGTCGCCCGAACTCACTGTGATTTCAGGAGATAGCCTGATCTCCCGGTTGCCCGCCTCATGCGTACATCCGGCACAGGAGTTGCTTACTTACTTCGGGTATAACTGAGGGAATGCCATGTCCGCGAACAAAGTCGAATCGTTCTTCTTTCGTCGCATGGATGCGATGATTGAAATGCGGAAGGGGCTGGATGCCTACGCCCTGCGTCAAAAAGTCCAGGCGGCGAATATCGCCAACTCGGAAACGCCTGGCTATACGGCGCGCAAAGTAGCCTTTGAGGACGAGCTGACGAAGGCGCTGGATCGCCGTGGCTCCGCCATGGTCCGTTCCCACTCCTCCCATGTGCCGGTGATGGGAGGGCTGAAAAGCCTGGACCGTGTCACCCCTGAGATTCACCTTAGTGACGAACCGAATCTGAACGGGGTCAACAATGTGAACATCGATACGGAAATGTCCGACATGGCGACCAACCAGATCATGTTCGCAATGACCAGTAAGCTGCTGGCGACACGTTACAAAATGTTGAAAAGTGCGATCCTCGGCCGAATGATGTAACGGATGGTGAGGTATGAGGTGTGAGACGTGACGTGTGCCCCGGCTTGGCCTGCAAGCCGGGATTTTTGTAGCCAGTCTTCGTGTCAGCAGACTGGCAATCGCCGCAGGTCACCGCTTCGCTGCAGACCTGCCGCAGCACTGGAAGAGACCCCTGGAGACTAACGGGCTCCAGGCGATCCTGACAACCTGATTAGCGAGAGACAGCCGCACAAATTCTTGTGAGAGCCCAAACTTGTGCTGTCCGGGCCATATCTGCCACGCTAAGACACTATCGCCAGGCTGTTCTATCGACCGATTCGATCGTGGATGGATTTCAGCAAGTCGTCTGAATTCTTCAGAAAGTCGAGCAGCGCCTCGACACGGTTGGTGGTTTCGTCACTGACGAGATGCTCCACCTTGCAGGCATCATCTTCCGCCTGTTCCGGCGAGACACCGAGTACGGTGAGAAAAAACTCGTGGAAAAGCTGATGTCGGTGGTAAATCTCTTCGGCGGTGACCCGCCCCTTCTCGGTCAGTTCGATGTCACCATACTTCTGATGCAACACGAGCCCACGGTCCTGCAGCACACTCAGCGCCTCGGTCACAGAAGGTTTCGAAACCCCCATGGCGTCGGCAATGTTCTTCACCTTGGCGGATTGACCTTCCACATCCTGCAGGTAGATCGTTTCGAGGTAGTCCTCCATATTCGGACTAAGCTCGGTCATTCTTGGCTTGTGTGGTGACATCCTGCATCCTCCGAGCACTGCTGGTTCCCCCCGGATCGGGCGTCATTTGCCCCCCACCAATCCGGATCATTGCATCTGCGCCCCATATCACGGCGCCCGACCCTGACCACAGTTCGAGATACCGAACCGATAGGCCCAGCTAACAAATCGTCAGAAGTTACGATGCAAACAGACCTCAGGCAAGTCAGCAGAGACGGGGCTCACTGCCTGTACTGAGTAGTCACATCCTGTCCGTCCGAAGCTGTGAAGCCCTTAAATTCCGTCGGTGGCAGCGAAGGATCCAGAGTCAGGCGGATCAGGATACGCTTTTGCAGCATGATCCGATTGATCCGGCTCTTCAATCCCCCCTGGGTCAGGAAGGCGTGCAGATCGGGATGAAGCGCAACCCGCACCCGCCGTTTCCCGGTCCTTTGCAAGTACCTCGCCAGCCACCTTTCCAGCTCGGTCACCACGGTTTCCTTCGAGGCGACCATGCCGGTGCCGTGACAAGTGGGGCAGGGCTCCTTGAACGTAAAGAGCAGAGAGGGTTTGATCCGCTGACGAGTCATCAGCATCAGCCCGAAAGCACCGATGGGTGCAACATCCACCTTCGCGCGGTCCCGTTTCAGCTCTTTCTTGACCTCGTCATAGATCTTCTTCCGGTTCTTCTCATCCCAGAGGTCAATAAAATCGATGACGATGATCCCGCCAATATCCCTCAGCCGCAGCTGTCGGCACACTTCTCGTGCCGCGCGGAGGTTCACCTTCAGGCTGTTTTCCTCGTGATTCTGTTTACCCATAAAACGGCCGCTGTTCACATCCACCACAACCATCGCCTCGGTGTGCTCGATGATGATGTACCCGCCGCCGGGCAGGAAAACTTTACGCCTGATCCCCTTCTCGATCTCCGTCTCAATCTGGAAATGGTCGAAGATCGGAACCTTCTGCTGGTAGAGTTCCACCCGGTCGACCAGGGTCGGGGAAACCCCCTCGAGGTAGTTGACAATCTCTTTGAAGTGCTGCTTCGAATCGACCACCACACGGTCGATGTCCGGCCCGAACAGGTCGCGAATCACGCTGGAGGCGAGGGAGACCTCCTTGTAGATCAGGCTGGGTGCGGTGGCGGTTTTGACCTTCTTCTCGATCTTCTGCCAACTGGTCACCAGTTTCTCGATGTCCGCACGCAGGGTTTCGTCATCTTTCTCCTGTGCGACGGTGCGGATGATCAAGCCGTATCCGTAGTCTTTAAGGTCCCGACCGAGTTTCTTCAGCCGGCGCTTCTCCTTCGGATCAGCGATCTTGCGTGAAACACCGATCAACTCTTCATTGGGAACGAGGACAACAAACCGTCCCGGTAGCGATACCTGGCTGGTAACCCGTGGTCCCTTCCCGCCGATCGGCTCTTTGGTGATCTGGACCAGGATTTCCTGACCTGCACGCAAATTAACCTGTGCGGGATTGCGCCCTCGCCCACCCCCGTTTCCATTCCCTGCTTTGCCTCCCGACCCGCCTTCCGCCTCCACATCCCCTTCATCCATCTCGTACAGGCTGCCGACATCGTTGAAATGCAGGAACCCATCCTGCTCCCACCCGATGTCGACAAATGCCGCCGAGATTCCATTGAGCACTTTTCTCACCCGTCCGAGATAGATATCTCCGACATGACGCTCGTTTTCGGGACGTTCAACGAAGACTTCCGCAAGTTGATCGTCCTCGAGAAGGGCAATGCGAGTTTCAGCGGTGGAGGTGTTGATCACAATCTCCTTTTTCACCCGGCCACCCCTTTCACCCTTGTAAGCTCATCGGTAATGGTGTCGATCGGACGACACCATCCCTTGTCACACTCTATCAGCATCGCGGTCCGGACAGCCCGGCCGCGCCACTCATCCTCATATCCCCAGGCCGCTTCCAGCTCTTCCACACGGGCCGTGGAGCCGTTTTCCACCTTCAGACGAACCGTCAGGTCCGTCTCGCGGGATAGGTCGACCTTTTCCACCAGGGGACGAATGTCCACCTGCCGGCTCCGTTCACCCTTTCGACGCTCAACCAGGTACTGCCCGGCATCCAGAAAAGCGCGCAGCCTGTTCTCCGTGGCACCATTCGGTTTTGGCAGACGGTACTCCATTCGTTCGACACGTGCCGCGAGGGAGTCCTGCCTGTTCGAGGAAACAGCCACCTCGAGTACCTCCAATCCCTCCGGCGCACATGAGCTGATTCCCTCCACCAGTTGATCGGCAGTCACCGAAGCGGTCAGCTCGATATCAACATACTCGTCCTCACTGCATAAGCCGACAGGCAGTGGTGGCGAGAAGGCGAGCCGTGGGTGGGGATGAAACCCCTGCGAATAGGCCATGGGCAGCCCTGATCGCCTGAGCAGCCTGCCCCAGAGACGGACCATGTCCAGGTGCCCTGTCCAGCGCATGGTTTCGCGGCGACGGTAGCGGACACGTGCCACGCACTGGATTTCTCCCTGCACTGTTCTCTGCGGCGCTGGCTGCGGCGCACTCTGTGTGGCGGGATAGAGGTTGCAGACACGCTCCCCCTCCGGGATGAACTCCATCAGGCCGCAGCCCTGGCAGCGTCCCTCACGGCAATCCGGAGTACCTCGTTCCCGCTCCGAACGCAGCGACTCTACCTGCTGGAAACGGTTGCTCACTCCCTTGCTCACATGCCCCCAGGGCAGCGGCGACTCGCCGGGAATCTCCGCCACATAGCTCTCCGGATCGAGCCCTGCGTCACGGAACGCCTGGTACCACCTTTCGGGTGAAAAGCGATCGTTCCAGGCCTCCAGTTTTCCTCCCGAACGCCAGACATTCTGCAGCACCGCACCGAGACGCCTGTCACCGCGTGCCAGGGCACTCTCGAAAAGCGAGCTGACCGGGTCATGCCCGGTGAATCGGACAGGTATGCCGCGAAAGCGTTCTCGCAGCAGTCTCAGCTTCGCATTCAGCAGGTCGACCTGATCCTGAGCGACACGCTGGAAGGGAGTATGCGGCTTGGGTGCGAAGGGGCTGACCGACACACTCACCTTCTGTCCGGAAGAAACGCGTGTTTTCAGCACACACGCCGCCAGGTCAGCGATGCCGTGAAGGTCCTCTTCCCGTTCCCCGGGCAGCCCGATCATGAAGTAGAGCTTGACCGAGGTATACCCCTCGCTGAACGCGAGCGCGGTCGCGCGGAGTAAATCCTCTTCACGGGAGTTCTTGTTGATCACATCACGCAAACGCTGGGTGCCCGCCTCCGGAGCAAAGGTGATCCCGCCTTTGCGTCCTTCAGGGAACGCTCTTGCCATTTCGGGTGTGAATGAGTCCGGCCGCAGAGAGGGGAAGGCGAGAGAGATGTTGCCTCCCGCAAATGCCTCCTGCAAGGCGGGAATCAGCTCCGGCAGCGCGCCATAATCGGAGGTCGAGAGCGAGGTGATGCTCAGCTCTTCATGCCCGGTAGCCGCCACATTGGCGATCGCCTGCTCCACAATGTCCGAGACCAGCCGTTCCCGCACGGGTCGGTACAGCGTCCCCGCCTGGCAGAACCGACAGCCGCGCGTACAGCCCCGCATGATCTCCAGCGACAGCCGGTCGAAGGTTACTTCGGTCAAGGGCAATAGTGGGGCGGAGGGGTAGTATTCGGGCAGAAGCACAGGCACGGTAAGCCCGTGGACAAGAGATACCTTTCCAACTTTCCCGTTCCCGACAAGCAGACGGCCGTCCCTGCCTTGAACAACCCCATGCGCACCGGGGCGATAAACGCCCGGTAAATCGGCGAGACGGCTTACAATCTGCGCACGTCCCCAGCCCTCTCGTTTCCCACGCAGCACGATCCGGCTGATTTCGACCACCACTTCCTCACCCTCGCCGATCACCACCAGATCGAGAAAGTCCGCGAGCGGTTCCGGGTTGTACATCACAGGACCGCCGGCGATGACAATCGGGTCACCTTCGCCGCGCTGGGAGGAGGTCAGCGGAATCCGCCCGAGGTCCAGGATTTCAAGGACACCGGGCATCGCCATCTCGTAGGAAAGACTGATCCCGAGGATGTCCACCTCAGGCAGGGGCGTGCGGGTTTCAAGTGTGCACAGGGGCAGGCCGAGGGCGCGGAAACGTGCTGCGGCATCATCCGCGGGAAGAAACACTCTTTCGCAGGCGACTTCCGTAAGGCTGCTGTTGATCCGGTGATAGAGAATTTGCAGGCCAAGCCAGCTCATCCCGATCTCGTACAAGTCGGGAAAAGCCAGCGCCCAGCGCACTTCGGCCTCTCGCTTCACAATCCTGTTCAGCTCGAGCCCTGCATAACGCTGCGGTTTTTGAACAAACGGGAGAATATCCCGGTCGACAACAGTCGACGGTGCAGCACTTTTCATGGGATATATCGGCTTCCGCCGACGAGTATCCGCAACCCGTCAGCAGGGTTCAAGGGGGAACAGCGCCCGATCAGGCGGTCCCCCGTGTTGAGCGTTCGGCCGGTTCCGCGGGGGAGTCCTCCTCCACATCCGCGGGCGGGTGAACCCGGACCGATACCACTCGATTGCCCTCCACCGACTTCACCATAAATCGCCACCCCTTGTGATAGAAGGTCTGGCCGGGTGAGGGCACTTCTCCCGCGAGGGAGAAGATGAAGCCGCCGAGCGAATCGTAATCGTCGTCGGTCGGCACCACGTCCTCGCCGATGGCCCGGTTAAAATCCGAGACCTCCATCTTTGCGAGAACGTGGAAATCGCCATCATCGAGAGGGCGAAACACTACCTCTTCCGTATCGAATTCATCGTGGATTTCACCCACGATTTCTTCAATAATATCTTCAAGTGTGACAAGTCCTTCCGTGCCGCCGTACTCGTCCACAACAACCGCCATATGCACTTTGTGCCGCTGGAACTCTTTCAGCAGCATGCTGATCCTCTTGCCCTCCGGGACAAAAAAGGCCTCGCGTGTCACCTCGGCAAGCGATTTCGGTTTGTCGCCGTTGGTGTCACGTCCGATAAGGTCCTTCGCGTAGAGGATGCCGACAATATGATCGACATCGTTGCGATAGACCGGGATCCGTGAATGCCCGCGCTGACGCACCAGGGCGATAGCTTCCTCGATCGGTGCATCCTGCTCGATCGCCACCATGTCGATGCGTGGCACCATGATCTCGCTGACTTCGGTCTCCCCGAACTCGAAGATGGAGTGGATCATCTCCCGCTCATCTTCTTCCAAAATGCCGTGCTCCTCGCTCACCTCGGCCAGGGTACGCAACTCCTCCTCGCTGAACAGGACTCGTGTCGCTTCCACCCCCAGCAGTTTTGCGGCGACTTCGACAAACCCCACAAGCAGCCGATTGACCGGCCAGAGCAGGGTCAGCACAATCCGGATAATCCCGGCAGCACGTAGCGCCCAGCCCTCATTCTGCTTCAAAGCGAACACCTTCGGTGTGATCTCAACAACCACAATCAGCACAAAGGTGACTGTGACAATCTGCAGGATCAGCGCCAGGGTCTGGTTAAAACCCGCCGCAAGAGCGAGACGATGAACGGTTATGGCAGAAATGCTGGCCGCTGCGGTGTTGACAACCGTATTGCCGACAAGAATCCCCACCAGCAATTCACGCGGGTGATCGAGCAGAGAAACCACTCGTCTCGCCGGTTGGTCGGTCCGGGAACGGAGGGCGCGCAGCTGCGCCTTCGAGAGGGAAAAAAAGGCCGTTTCACTACCGGAAAAGAACGCGGAAAGCAACAGAAGCCCCAGGAAGATCAGGACTTCTGTCGTTATACTGTTTGGGTCCACCCTACGTTTACCCCTCCATTTCGTCCGGACCGCTCATCCGCCATGGGAGAGCAGAACCGTCCCCCCTGAGTCGGGCGCGAGCCAGACCTTCATCCTCACGGCGAGCCATCTCGACACGCTGCTCGTCGCTGTCGTCAAGCCATCCCGCCACATGCAGTGCACCATGCAGCGCGAGACGGGATACCTCGTCGGTCAGGCTGACTCCGTACTCGCGTGCCTGGAGCGCAGCCATCTCCAAACTTACATATACTTCACCAGTCGGAAAAGTAAAATCCGAAGATTTCGACTCGTCATTGTCCGATTCCGGGTCTGTGTCCGGCTCGACAAAAACGACCCCTTCGACTTCCGGATCCTCTCCAGATTCCACGAGATTAAACGAAATCACATCTGTCGGACCCTCATGCCCCAGGTAGGTCCGGTTCATCTCTTCGATCGTCCGGTTGTCCACCAGGATGAGATGGAGTTCGCCCCCCCCAGCCTCAAGGCGGTACTCATCCTCCAGCCAGGCGAGGAACGCCGACTCCCCCTCGACAAGCCAGCCCTCGGTATCCAGAAAGAGTTTCATTCCTTCTTTTCCGATCGAGCGGCGGCTTTGTTCCGTTTCCTCTCAAGCTCCTCGCGGGTGGGGTAACGGATCCGATGATGATGAATCCCCTGCAGAATCGGCACGAATGCCTCCATGATCAGGCGAAGGTCATGCAGGGTGAGCGGACACTCGTCCATCTCCTCATCACGGTACTTGTTGATAATTACACTGCGCACTGCTTCGCGGATGTTCTTCTCACTGGGGTCATCCAGCGAACGTGTCGCCGCCTCTGCGGAGTCCGCAAGCATCAGGATGCCGGTCTCTTTGGATTGCGGTTTGGGTCCGGGGTAACGGAACTGAGCTTCTTCCACCTTCCCCTCCGGACGGATCTCCAGAGCCCGGTTGTAGAAGTAGACCATCAAACCGGTGCCGTGATGTTCGCGGATGAACTCTTTGATTGCCTCCGGCAGATGGTACTGTTCCGCGATCCGTACGCCCTGTATCACATGGTCGGCCAGCATCTGCGCCGACTCCTCCGGCTCGAGAGTGTCATGGATATTGGGTTGGCCGAGCTGATTCTCGACAAAGTATTCACGCCGTACCATCTTCCCGATGTCGTGGTAGTAGGCGCCGGCACGCACAAGCAACGGGTTGGCGTCGATCGCTTCAGCCGCCGCTTCCGCCAGGTTCCCCACCATGATGCTGTGGTGATAGGTCCCGGGGGCTTCCAGCGAAAGGCGCTTCAGCAGGGGACGATTCAGGTCTGCCAGCTCAAGCAGGGTGAGGTCCGAGGTCACACGGAAAATCAGCTCGATCGCGATCAGGATTCCGAGCGCAATGAGGGGGGTCGCCAGCGAATTGATCGTGATGTAAAGGATATCGGTCATGATTGTTTTATCGAGCTGATACGTCAGCACCCGATGGACAACCATGATCAGCAAATAGCCCACTTCGATCAGCAGCGTTGCCCGCATGATCTGGACACGGGTTCTCACCCGCAGCACGGCGAAAATGGCAAACGCTGAGGGGATGAGAACGGTGAGCACCGTCAGCAGGTCATTCCCGCCCAGCCCCGCCAGGATCAGCGCAAGGGTCACCGTGTAAATCAGTGCGGCTGGAGCATCAAAAACGATCGCCAGGATCACTGTTCCCAATGCCGCAGGGAAGAGGTAGAAATTGACCTGGTCCTCGGCAAAGATGGTTCCGTACAGAACGATCATCAACATCAGCATCACCCAGAACAGCAGCAAACGATTGGGTTTGCGATAGATGTCCGGGCGGAACCTGTAAAGCCAATACCCGAAGAAAGTGAAGACCAGTCCCGCGAGCAGCACACGGCCAATCCAGGGCAGAATCCTGTTCCAGCCGCTGTCTTCACGGGCAAGCTCGGCGCGCTTGATCTCGAGGGAACGCAGCTTGTCAAGGTGAATCTGGGTCACGCGCTCATTCGAGTCGATGATCCGCTCATCCTTGAGCACGATACCGTCGGCGATTGGCACCTTCGCGATCGCCGCTTCCTTCCTGGCGCGGGTGTCCAACTCGTCATAAGTCAGGTTGGGGGAGAGGAAGGAGATGAGCAGCTCGTAGGCCACTTTCAGGGTCGAATCGGAAGGATCCGTGCCGGATTCGAGTGTGCTCGAAAGCCGGGTGAGCGCCTCTTTCCTGCCCAGGGCGAGATCGTACACTGCCGTGATGGCCAGGGTCCGCTCCTCGCCTTCGGAAATCAGGCGGATCTGCCCACGCGGGGCAGCGACTTCTTCGCGGGAACGGTCCAGCACGCCCCGACCGTAGATGTCGCGCAGGATCGGCTCGATCAGCTCGCCGGTAATCACCGGCTGGGGTATCCTGCGGCTGCGGATGTCGCCAAGCAAAAAGTTCCAGGCAGCGTCGTTCAGCTTCAGGTTGTACGTGCTGCGTGCCTCGTCCAGCAGCTCACGTCTGCGATCAAGCAGTGCAGGATCGTTGGCGCGGGCCATGCTGCGCAAGGCATCCCGGGAACGATCCACCGCCCGGAAGGTGCCGCGTAACCTCTGCAACTGTTCGCGCCGAATTGAATCGGAACGAACAAAAACCGGCTCAACCTGGCTGCTTGCAGCATCCCGCTCTTGTGCGAGCTGCTGTTCGCTTTTCATGACTTCGAAGGTGAAGGGCGCAAGCACCTCGACACGGCTGATCGAACCGAGGGAGAACTCCGCGAAACGGAAATTACTCTGACGAGGAAACAGCAGAACTGTAATTCCAGTCGCAAGCGCCAGCAGAAGCAGCGGAAGCAGGGGGTAAAGCCCCGGCCGCTTCATCCCGAACAGGGTACGCTTGACATTACTGCGAGGTTGACTCGCGTCGTTCCCGTTCATAAGCCTGAACGATCTCCTTCACCAACTGGTGACGTACCACATCACGATGGTCGAGCGTGACAAAGCGGATCCCACGAATTCCGCGAAGGATCACCATCGCCTCGGCAAGGCCGCTCGCACTCTTGTCGACCAGGTCGATCTGTGTCAGGTCGCCTGTCACAATCGCCCTGGATTTAACGCCGAGCCGTGTCAGGAACATCTTCAACTGCTCGCCGGTCGTGTTCTGCGCTTCATCCAGCAACACGAAAGCGTTGTTCAAGGTACGACCCCGCATGTAGGCGAGGGGGGCAATTTCGATTCTTCCCTGGTCCATGAATCTCCGGAGCTTTTCCGGGGTCAGCATGTCCATCAGGGCATCGTAAATGGGGCGAAAATAAGGCTCCACCTTGTCCTTGAGGTCACCGGGCAGATAGCCGAGATGCTCTCCCGCCTCCACTGCCGGGCGGACAAGGATTATCCGGTCGACCTGGTCATCCAGCAAGGCACGCACCGCGAGGGCCACCGCGAGAAAAGTTTTACCTGTCCCCGCCGGGCCAACCGCGAAGACAAGATCCGCCTCACGTGCCGCACGGATATACTCCTCCTGGTTCACCGTCCGCGATTTGACAACAAAACCGGGCCGTTCGAAAACCAGCAGACCCTCTCCGGGTGCATCCGGCTCCGAGGCCCTGCCCGACGCCGAGAATCCAGCCAGGGTCAGCGCGGCATCCAACCCGGAATCATCCACATAACCGCGTTTCGCCATACCGGATAGATCGCGGAATAAATGTGTCAACCCCGACTGCTCCTCCTCCGGCCCGTCGATCAGGACACTACTTCCCCGAAGGACGATCTTGGAGCGGACAACCGTGCGCAGCTTACGCAGGATGGCATCCTGCGGCCCGACGATCTGCGGCACAATGGCGGGATCAAGTTCAATCGTGTATTCGATGGTTCGCTTTCCAATGCAGTTAAAAAGCGGCCCCCGCCAGGTGGTTCCGGCGAGGTGCCGCTTGGTTCAATCCTGTTAAACCGGGCATCGGCTCCGGTTCAGTGTTCCGGACATCGAGAAGCCGTGAATCAGCGACCGGGGGTGGTCAGAATCATCTCCGGAACGATGTAGTTCGGATCCTCGATCATCTCCTTGTTCGCTTCGTACAGCTTGCGCCACTGGAAAGGATCGTTGTACAGGGATTCCGCGATGCCGTAGAGATGATCGCCACGCTGGACCAGGTACTGCTGGTTCATGTCCACATCCAGGGGAACGATGAAGCTCTGGTCCGGGAAGATCAGGTCCGGATCCTCGATCTGGTCACGGTTGACCGAATAAATCCGCATCCACTTCATACCGTCGCCGTAGTGGTCACGGTTCTTCGCGATCTTCCAGAGGTAATCCCCCCGCACGACCGTGTAGGAGATCACACGTGGCTTGGCCATTCTCGCCTTGATGGAATCGAGTTGTGCACCGAGCCGGTCGAGGTTGTCCCGGTATTGTGTCAGGTTGGCCGCAGGATGCGCCTTCAAAGCATTCCATGCTGCGTAGAGTTCATCCAGCTGAGCACTCTGCTGGTAAATCTCCTCCGGAGTCAGCCGCGAGAAATTGGCGATGTCCCCTGCGAGCATGTCCAGCCTGCGGGCGTAATCGGCCAGCTCGTCCTCGCTCACACCCAGTGCATCGTAGGTGTTCTGCCACTCGGTCGAAATCTGGTTCTCCAGATCACGAATCTTCTGTTTGAGCGCGTCGATCTCGCCCTGCAGTGCTGTGACTTGGGACTGGGCAGCCTGTTCACGCTGCATCCAGCTGTCTACTTCAGCCTGGTACTCCTCGAAGGTCATCTTGTCCTGAGCGGTTGCCGGAGCGGCAATCAGAAAGGCGACCAGCAGGAGAGGCAGCAGAGAAACCATGAAAGTCCGTTTCATCAGTTGCCTCCTTCCATGCTGCTGGAGGAATCATCTTCGGCACGCTGACTCACGGCGGCTTTTTCCGCTTGCACCTTCTTGAGTTCAGCTTCCTTCTGGGTCACAGTCCTCTCGAGTTCAGCCTTCTCACTCTTGAGCTGCTCTACCTTCCGTTCTGCCGAAAGTGCTGCCTGCCGCTGCCGCTCAAGGTTCTGAAGGTCATCCTCGCTGGCATACTTCGTACAGCCAATCCCGAAGGCAACCAGCAGGAGGGCCGTCAGGAGAACGACCGCCGCTCTCCGAATCCCTTGACGTTTCATCCTATCCTCGCCGTTTGGGCACCTGCTTCAACCCGTTATCGAAACTTCAGCCCCCAACTCCGCTCAACGAACGGAAATGGATGCCTTGATCGCTACCATGCAATCGCAAAAATACTTCAGACGCTTGTGAAAGTCAAGGCAAACTTCTCACTGATCAAACAAACCGAGTAGATAATATCGAGCCTGTTCGGTTTATTTGGAGTTTTGTAGGCGCAATTCTGCCAATTGACGAGCGTCCACACTTCCCGGCGCACCTTCGAACAATGCTGCTGCTGCTGTTGTCTTGGGAAATGCAATAACATCCCGGATGGAATCCCGTCCTGTTATCTGCATGACCAATCGATCAAAACCGAAGGCGATTCCACCATGAGGCGGAGCGCCATATTGCAGCGCTTCCAGCAAAAAGTTGAATCTTTCGCGGGCCATCTCGCCATCTATCCCGATCAATTCGAATAGTTGCGTCTGCATCGCTCTGTCATGGATACGAATGCTCCCACCTGCTACTTCATCGCCATTCCAAACAAGGTCATAAGCCTGACTTACAATTTTCGATGGATCGCTTTTCGCCCACTGTTCCCAGCTTTCTGGAGTTGGAGCGGTGAAGGGGTGATGCAGCGGTTCAAAGCGCTTCTCATCCTCATTCCAGGCGAGCAATGGAAAATCCGTCACCCATAGCAGGTCATGACGGGAAGCATCGATCCAGCCCTGCTCGCGCGCCAGCAGGAGACGCAACATCCCCATCACCTCAAAAACACGTGGCGCAGAACCCACCGCCACCAGCGCGAGGTCCTCGCCCGGTGTTAACCCCAGCCGCTCCGCAGCAGCATTCAATGCGGAGACAGGTAGAAATTTGCCCAACGGACCGCTCCACTCCCCTCCCTCGCCGGTTCTCAGGGGCATCAGGCCACCCAGCCCGCGCTCCTTGACAAATTCCTCCCATCCGGAAATCTGTTTCCGTGAGGCCTGACCAAGCCCCGGCGCACAGAGAGCGATCACATGCCCCCCTTCGGCGACCGTCTTGTCAATCACCCCGAAGCCATGCCCCTGACAGATGTCCGAAAGCTCCACCAGCTCCGAGCCGAATCGCGTGTCCGGCTTGTCGCTACCGTAACGGCGGATCGCCTCCGCATAGCTCAAACGCGGTATGTTTTTCGGTGCCGCGATCCCCATCACCTCTTCAAAAAGCCCACCCATGAAGCCTTCTGCCACCGCCATGATGTCTTCCATATGGGGGAATGCCATTTCAACGTCGATCTGGGTGAACTCCGGCTGACGGTTCGCACGGAAATCCTCGTCACGGAAACAGCGGACAACCTGGAAGTAACGGTCAAAGCCCGAGATCATCAGGATTTGCTTGTAGGTCTGGGGCGACTGGGGCAGAGCGTACCACTTGCCGGGATGGATACGGCTGGGGACGATAAAGTCACGCGCACCTTCCGGAGTGCTGCGTGTCAGGAAAGGAGTCTCAATCTCCAGGAAGCCTTCCCCGGTGAAAAAACGGCGGGTATACTGCAGCAGATCGTGCCGTTTCACCAGGTTTTGCTGCATCGGTTCACGTCGCAAGTCGAGGAACCGCCAGCGTAACCTGTGCTCCTCGCTGGGCACAAACTCATCTTCCGGTTGCAGAGGCGGAGTTTCGCATGAGGCGAGGAGGGTCAACTTGTCCGCCTCAAGCTCAACCTGCCCGGTCGTCATGGAGGGGTTGATCATCTCATCGGGACGTCTGCGGACCACCCCCTCCACCTGGACCACCCACTCGCTTCTCAGCTCACGTGCCCGGGCGGCGAGGTCGGCTTGTTTCGACGGGTCAAAAACGACTTGAGTGCGTCCATATCGATCACGCAGGGTGACAAACAGCAGACCGCCGAGGTCGCGGACTCGCGCCACCCAGCCCGCCAGGGTGACACGGCTTTCCACATGCTCATCGCGTAATTCACCGCAGGTGTGAGTTCGAAACACGTTCTTCTCCAATCACTCGAACTGGTGCGCTCTTCGTTCTTTCAGCAGGGCTGGCAATATACACAACCTGCTAAGACTCACGATCGCCCCGCCAGACCTTCCCGAGCCTGTATGACCTGGTGCACGGTGTGGGAAAAGGAAGGGCTCCTCACAAAAATGTGTGCGTGCATTCAGCGGTCAAGTTCGCTGAGAGGCAAGCGCAGCTCGGTCTCTCGGCGCGACTTGACTGCCGTGAGACAAACATATTGAAGCGACCCTTGTTGTATTGAAAACAAATGTGCTGGATGGGTTTATGCAGGAACTGCCGACAATTCCCCGGAAGCACCTTTCTTCATTGCCTCGCCCCATTTGTTTTCAATAAAACAAGGGCTTACCGCAAGGTGATTGCTGTTCAGTTGTCAAGACACCCCTGGAGACCAGCGGCCTCCAGGCGATCTTGACAACCTGACAGGCGAGAGTCAGCCACGCCAACTCTTCTGAGGAGCCAAAGGAGGGTTGCTCAATACTCTACAACCTTACCGCCCACCTTCAGCAGTAAAGATCAACGGAAATTCGAGGGTCACATCCCCCCCCTCCGCCGGATCGAAGGACCAGATCAGTAAACGCTGTTCCAGGCAGGCTTCCACACGTCTCCCGAGAGCAGGGTTCGACCACCGGGTATCACGGAACCGGACACGTACCACATCCCCTGCCGCGGCAACAGTGATCCTCGCGAAGAGCTGCCCCTGCAACCCGGGATCACGCCTTCGCTGCACCTGGTAGCAGGGACGAAGATTGTCCAGCTGAAGATCGATCGCCTTACGCAGCACATCCATCCGCCTCGCGCTGTCCGGTGAAGCCCTCCCTCGTAGCATCGGCAGGGCATCCAGGCGCACTTCAGCCTCCGCCAGTAGTACCGGATCCGCGACAACCGTGTAATCGGAAGCGGGGGGAGCGATCTCGTCACGGATCAACCCCTCGGCCAGCAATTCCCCGATCTCCGCCGGATCAGGACGGACTGCGATCTGTTCACGTGACCGTGCCTCCAGCCCCTCAAGACTCCCGCCGGAGATTCCCAGCGCCTGCTGCCCAAAATCGATGCCGTATCCCGGACGAAATGCTCCTGCAGCCGTAAACAGGCTTGTGGTCCGGATTCGTTCACGCTGCTCCTGCAGCCGCTGTGCACGTGTGACCGCTTCGAGTTGACGGCGCATCTCACGTTGACGGATCGTCTCCCGCATTACCGGTGGCGTCACCGGTTCCGGTTCCGCGACCTCAACCTCTTCCACTGCCTCGGCTGGCAGTGGCTCCACCGGCACCGGGACCGGCAGGGTGACCTCCGGCGCACGATAAATCACGCGCAGGTAGCGTTCCCGTTCCTCACGTCCAACCTGAACCGGTGGCAGGTTTCGCAGCTGCATCACGATGGGGATCAGCAGTGCACAGAGCAGCAGGAGGAGAAAGAGGAACACACCATCGGACTCTTGCAGGGGGTGCGCGTTAAAACGCCTCGGGAATCGGCTAACCGGCTCGCTCACGGCTCATCCCCATTGCCAGTCCGCACCACAAACTCGAAAAGGTCATACCCCTCGGAAGAAGCGGCGTTGATGAGACGTAAAATCCAGGCATAGGGAATCTGCGCCTCCGCCTGGATGGTCAGCTCACGGGAACGGATCGTTTTCCCAAGCGACTCCTCCAATTCCCTCCTTTGCCTCAAGAAGGTTTCGAGAGAGGGGAGGGAAATCGCCTCCATATCCTGCAATTCCGTGATCGACACCACCCGAAGCGCACGTTTCCGACGATCGGAAAGCTCCGCGAATCCCTCTACATCCTCATAGAGACCTGTTGAGGTGAGCAGCAGGGAAAGTGTTTTGCGTGGCGGAATCTGGGAACTGGAGAAGGGCAGGCTCTGCACCGAGGGGCGCATCAGCGCACCGGTAACCGAATAGGTCTGAAGCAGGAAGAGGAGGATGATCACCATGACATCCATCATCGAGGTGAGCATCAACCCCGCCTGTGGCGCAGTTTTAAGCCGTTTTCTTCTCGATGGTGCGAATGCCATGCCTTACCCTATTGAATCTGCCCCAGACGTGGGATCGGAAACAGGGGGTGAGGACGGCCCTCTGCATCCGTGTAGGAGCGTGCGGTGTCCATCACACGGACCACCATCTCCCAGTCGGTCCCGCCGCGTGCGGCAATCGAAATGACCTCGGCATCCGGCAATGTGAAAACCGGACGGCGCCAGACCTCGCCGGTCACAGGATCGAATTCGCTCACCGAATCGACCGGCTCGCCCACAATCTCCCGCCGGATGCGTTGCAACTCACGGCCCAGCCCCGCAAAATCATAAGCTGTGTCACGTTTTGGCAGGTAACGATAATGCTCCCCACGTGTCGCTCCGAAACAGGAGATTTCGAAACCATCCGGCAACACATTCAACACCAGGTCCAGCCGTTTCTCCGCGGAACCCTCCCCGCCAAGATGCGATTCCGCCGGAGGAGGTTGATACTCGATCAGCGAGATTCGTACAAACTGGGCAACAGCAAGGAGCATGGGGATCAGCACGACCATCAGGTTCATGATGGGGGTGACATTAATCTCCGGCGAAGGCTGCACCGCCTTTCGTTTTCGTGACGGACGGTACGCCACGATCAGGCTCCGCCGGTCAGAAGGTGGATCAGCTTGACCGCGTGCTCGTCGATCTCTTCGATGATCCGATTGGTTTTCTGGGTGATCACCGAATGGGCGAGAATCGAGGGGATGGCAACCATCAGGCCGGAGAGAGTGGTCATCATCGCCACTGAAATCCCCTGGGCAAGTTCCCCGGTGCCCGCTCCCGCACCGCCGGCGGCGCGGAAGCTGATAATCAGTCCGAAAATGGTGCCCATCAGCCCGGTGAGGGTGGCGACATTGCCGATCATCGCCAGGTAGGGTGTCCTCTGCTGCAACTCCGGAATAATCTCCAGTGTCGCCTCATCCACCGCGTTCTGCACTGCCCGGTAGTCGATCAACTCATGCCGTTGCGCCTCCATCAGCCCGGCGAGCACGACACGAGGCAGGGCACGTTTCCCCGCGGCACGACACAAGCCGATTGCCTTCTTGAAATCACCTGCCTGGACCAGTTTGCGGATTTCCGCCATAAAACGGCGGGAGTGGACATTCGCCCGGATGTAAACGGCAATGACTCGTTCGATGGCGAGCGCAGCCATCCAGATGAACATCCCGAGCAGCACCCACATGAAGAGGTACCCCGGCGATGAAGAATGAAAGGAACGGAAGAACTCGTTCAGCATGATCGCCTCAAAGCAAGATCCTGGTTTTGTTGGGAACTATAGTGGTGCTCGAAAGTCCTGGCCTTTTCAACTGGCTGCAAATCGCCGCTTCGGTAGAGACCTCGTAAAACTGGGTCATCACAAGAATTTGTGCGTCTGTCTCTCGGCAATCAGGTTGTCAAGATCGCCTTGAGGCCGCAGGTCTCCAGGGGGGTCTTGACAACCAAACAGCAAACACCTTGTGGTAAGTCCTTGTTTTATTGAAAACAAATGTGCCGCGCCCCTGGACACTTCGCGAGGCTCACTTCTCGATCCTGGGAGCGTCAAAAAGCCTCACCGGCACAAGGGATTGCACGTGAAGCGTGTCAAGCACTGCCGGCCCGTACAACGGCTGATGCGCCATCGTCTCCACCGGAAACACCCGATGCAGGCGCACGATCTCAACTGGCGATTTCGCCTCAGCCGTCACCTGCACAGCCTCGAATCGAAGCAGCTTTTCCACCTCTTCCGTTTCCACCTGTCCGGCTGCGGCGAGTGGCACAAGCAGTATGAGACCGAGAAACAGTGGTTTCATCGTCCCCCTCCATATCCGCTGACCTGCATGATGGCTGCGCCCTTTTCCGGCACGGGAACGGTGCTGTAAAGTACGCGGGCCATGAAGCCGAGTGGGCGATCTTCGCTGAGTAAAATGCGCAAACTGTTGTCCCCCCTGCGCAGGAGGGTTCGCAGTTCCCACACCTCCGGTTCTCCTGTCAGATCCGGCGGATTGATCGCTTCAGCGAAGTAGCTGCCGTTCAGGTAGGCCTCATACCCGCAGGAGGCGGTGATTTCGAGCGATGCCGCCACCACAAGACCCTCCACCGGAAGGATGCACTCCGCCACCAGGGTGTCGCTGGGCAGGGTGGCGATCACCAGATCGGGGGTTTCACCCCCGGGATTGGGATCGCTCCAGTTGCCCTCCTCGAAGCGGACCTGTTGCTGCACGCCCCGGTTTCCGACCATGAAGTTCCATCCGTTCCCGCTGAGCACCACATGACGAGTCTGCCTCAAATCAAATAACGTCGCATACCCGGCGGGATCGTGGAGCAGGAGTTGACGTGCCAGTTCACGGACCGCGGGGTGCTCACGCCATTTCTCCAGATCGATCTGTACAACGATCGACTCCAGCGCGATCAGGGCTCCATCCCGCCAACCTGTAGCGAGATCCTGCAAGCGGACCGCCGCTTCACGTAGAATAGCCCGTTCTGCCGATCCCCCTTCTGCGGCAAGCACCGCCGATTCATCCGTACACCACCGGGCGAGTTGATCCATCTTCCCAGTATGTTGCAGCAGCTCCTCGAGATGCAGCAGCAGCAGCGAATCGATCTGCAGGGGCCGCGTGGGGAGATAGGCCATCGAATCGGCAAGTCCCGCCAGGAGCAGTGTCCCTTCGTCCAGCAACGTGAGCACACCATCCTGCAGGTCGGAGAGGGAATCCGCGACCTGGTGCAGTTTGGCCCGTTTCGCGCCGGAGGCCCCCTCTCGCCGCGCCTGTTCGAGGAAACGATCCCCCATCTCGCCGTATCGACCGAACAGCACCTCCCTGGCGAGGGGGTCCACACGAAGCTGATCAACTGTCTGCAGAAGAGGCTGAAGCGCCGCCTCATCGACACGGACGGTCTGATCCGGGTCGAGCATGATTCTTGTTGCCGTGCCAAGACGCGGCGCCAGGATGTCACGCATTACTTCGAGACGATAGAGAATCCGGTAGGGGTCATTGCCGGGTTCATTCTGCGCGAGGCGAGCCCACTGCTCCACCATGCGCAGCACCACCTGCCCCATCTGCATCCGTAATCGGCGCCGTTCCCTCTCCAGCAAGCGCTCCGGCTCGACCGTTTCCCCATTCCATGAGGCGAGTTCAGAGAGCAAGTGTAAACCATAGGGGTCCTCACGGCCGGGGGGGGAACGATCTCCTGACTGGCTCCGTTCCCGCAACAGCCGCAACCTGACAGTCGCCGCTTGCAGCGCCTGAAGGGCACGCTGATCATGGATGAAGGACCTCTCCAGCACCTCTTCCAGTTTGCCGAGAGACCTCGCATCGCCGGGACGTGCACCCTTCATGCCCGCTTTTTCGCGGATCACCTCCGCCCGGGCAGCTTCCAGCCGGGCGAGATGTGACAACGCCAGCACCGAGGCGGCAGAGGGGTAGTCAGACGCCGTATGCAGCGATTCGATGCTCGCTTCCAGGCCCGGCCAGGCTTCCCGTCCTGACCGCAGGCGGAAATCCGGCAGCAGGAGCGACCCCCCTGAAGCACGCTCCACGTCCCCCGTCCGCACGGATAGCAGGAAGACTTCCGCCATCTCCCCATGTCCAGGCAAACCGGGCTTCCCCGCCTCGGCACGACTCTGCTGGGTACGCAGGGCTGCCGCAAACGCATCTTGATCCTCGTTCACCATCCCGAGAAAGAGGAAGGCGGCAATCGTCTCGGCACTGTCGGGAAACTGTCGAATCAAGGTCTGAGCTGCTTCATTTAATGCCTGTGAATCGCGCAACGCGAAACTCAGCTCCATCAGGCGTGCGGCATTGCTGTAACCATTGGCCAGTTCGGGGAAACGATGCAGCATGGTCTGTCGCAGACCCTTCTCCTCGTTCCGCAATCCTGCTGACCGATAGCTTTCTATGGCGTTGTTCAGGTAGACCGGTGCACGGCTGGAGGTGGAATCGGCACGGTAAGCCTCCTCAAAGGCGGCGGCGATCTCCTCCGGCCCTGTACTCGCAGCCTCGGCATCCCCCGGCCCATTCGCCAGGCGATCCAGGGTCAGCGCGAGGTTGAAGGTGGCACTGGCGATGTGCGGACTCGCCGGGTACCAGAGCGCCAGCTCCTCGAAAAAGGCGCGCGCCTCCTCATGGCGACCGTGATCTGCGGCCAGCAATCCCGCCTGGTAGAGCAGGGTGGGAGCGAACTCACTGCCCCGTCCGATCTCCGCCCCACGCCTGTACTGACGCAACGCCTCATCCACACGCCCCGCCTCTGCCTGCGAGGCGGCAAGATGCCAGGCAGCTTCCGCATAGGCGGTCGCCGCCTGTTCATGCAGCGTGCCCCCCGCCTGCACGGCGAGAATCTCGAGAGCACGTTCCGCGACACGATCATACCGTTTCTGCTCGATACGGATCCGGAACCAGGCTCGATGCGCGGGCAGCAGGGTTTCAGGGCTCGGATAACGGTGCAACAGCGTGTCCAGCAGAGCGATCGCTGCATCCCCCTCCACATGCAGCGCGGTGTTCAGCAGCAGGTGCGGGGTGCGTGTATCCTCCGGGAAATGGTCCGCGAGCATCATGGTGAGCGGGACAAGCCCGCGGAGCTGATCGGGGCTGCTCGCTGCAGATGAGTCCTCCGAAGCCTCCAGCCGCCGTGTCAGGATTGCATAGGCTCGCTCAAGGGCGGAGAGAGCTGTGTCGCTCCGAGGGAAACGTTCCGCGATGCGTCGGTACTGTTGCAGCGCCTGCTGCCTGTGTGTCTCGGTCGATCCCGCCTTTTCGAGGGTGGCGGCTCGCAACAGCAGGACATGCGAAAGCCGCGGCAGGGGTCGGCCGAACTGTTCAAGCCGGTCTGCCGCTTCATTCATTGCCTCGATCCAGTCGGGACCACCCCCACTGATCGCCAGCGATGCCGCAAGCGAAACCGCTTCGATCAGACGTTGCGTGGCGAGGGAGTCGATCAGCTCCTCCAACCCGCTCCTCGCAAGCCGGTCGGACTCCTTCGGCGCCCACTGCCGTAGCGCCTCGATCCGTGCGTTGAAGGATGCCGGCGCCTCCCCCTGCTCAAGGTCCACCAGCCGAACAGCGGCCAGCTCCACCAGGAGTGCCCCTCCCATTGTATCAAACCCTGTTCGACAGATCTCCCATGCCTTTGCTGCAAGAGCTGTCTCCCCCAGCTCCTCCAGCAGGATGTCACCGAATGTCTTGTAGAACTCGAAACCGTATGCCTCGATCCTGTGCCAATCGCTCAGGAAGAACTGCTCGGCGAGCTGGAAGCCAGAGTCAGGCGTGGCGACATAGGGCGGAAGAAACAGTGCGGTCAACTCACGCAGCACTTCCTGACGCAGGGTGAAGCTTCGGTGGTGGTCCATCGCGCCGGGTGCTGGCAGTGGGAGCTTCGCCGCATGGTCCAGCAGCAGTTTCGCCCGATCGGGCTTGGCATCGTTGGCGCGAAGCAGGCACCAGGCCTCCAGGTAGAGGCTTTCCCGCAGCAAGGTGGCGCCCGGACGGTGTCGCGCCTCACGGATCACCGGTATCGCCCGCTCGAACTGCGGGCGACGTTGCACCATCCACGCCTGCGCGGACAGCAGCTGCGACTGGGGTAGCAGGCTACTGGAAGGGTCGAGACTCGCGAGGCTGTCCACCCACTCCGGGACACGGCGCAGATACGCCCGCTCCCCCGGCTCCAGGTCGAGGGCTGCCAGATGCAGCAGGGAATGAGCGCGCAAATCAGTAGGTGCCGCAGAATCCGAGGCGACTTCGCCGAATGCACTACGCACAGATTCGAGTGACAGAGGGTGCCGTTCCAGCGCCTCTTCCCGCAGCAATTGTGCGATGTAGAGCCTGAGCAGGGCTGTCAGCTCACGGCGAACCCCTTCCGGTAAGCGATCGAGACTGTTATGCGCCTCCGCGACTTCACGCATCAGCTCCGGCCTTTCCCTTGCTGGAATCCCGGATGGATCAAACCCGACACGTGACCAGCTCAAGGCGAGGCTGTTCCTCAGAGCTGCCCGGCATCGAGTGAGGACTTCGACAGTCACTTCTTCTTGCACCTTCGCCGACGGGGATAAAAGCTCCGTTTGACGATTCCTGCCCTGCAATATCCTGGCAAGCTGCCTGCGCTCACGTTCGAAAGGTGGATGGCCCGCCCCAGCCAACCCCTCCTGGCAGACAAAGCTCCACTCCTCCAGCATTTCAGCCAGCCGCACCAGTTCTGCCTCACGGATTCCCGCCTGACTCAACTGCTGCCACTCGAAGGGGTGGAGGCGCGGCTCCATATCCACCGGATCATCGCGAAGCTGTTCCGGGATTGATTCCTGGATGACACGTTTCGCAGCAATGCCCACCTTCGTCGCGATTCGCTCCAGGTCGAAACGATCCTCCGAGACAGCATACCCGCTCCACCGGGAGGCGAGGGATTCGGACTGTGCCAGCAGCGCCTCGGCCGCCATTTTATGACGTGTGGCTGCCGCCAATCGGTCAAGCGAAGTCAGTTGGTGCAGCAGTTCGAGTTGCTGTGCGTCATCACCCCCGGCGATCGCGGAAATGACAGACGCCTCGATCCCCTGGACTGTTCCACGCAATGGTTTCGCAAGCCGCCGTGTCCACTCTTGTGCCGCCCGCAGATTGCCCCGTTCGAGGGCAACCCAGGCGGCCTTCAACATCGACCTGCTCCGGTTGGGGGCACTCTCCTCAATCCCGAGCCAGGTCTCCACCGCCGCCTGGGGATTGCCCTCGGCAAGAAGGGCATCGCCACAGGCTTCGATCACGAGCGCATGAGTGGCGAACGACTCCTTCGGATAGCTGCGTGCCGACTGATCTGCGACCTGCCTCAGCAGCGCGATCGCCTCCGCTGTATCCCCACGGTCTCGGAGGATTTTTGCTCTCAACAATGCGGCTTCCGGCCCGTAACCTGATATCAGGTCGATAACCTGGAGATATGTCAGTGCGGTTTCGTATGCCCCTTCCTCGCACGCCCAACCTGCCAGGTCGAGGTAGATCTGGTCACGGGGATAGAGGAGGGTGTCGGAGAGCTGTGCCAGGTCGCTGAAGGTCACCGGTGGTAGGACACTCGACACCGAAGAGAGCATCAGCTCGCCGCTTCGCAGAGCACACCAGTCGATGAGCGCATGAAGCCCGGGTGGAGAGGAGGCTGTCCGGAGCATGCCCAGTAGTGTCGCGGCGCGATGATAATCGCCTGCAGTTACCGCTTGTGTCGCAAGTTTGAAAGCCTCGTCCCGCCAACGATTGCGACTCTCCTCGCTTGCGGAGAGTACCTCGATCGCTGCGCGAAGCTGGGCGCTGGTGCGATCGAGCAGCTCCATCCCGGCGGAGATTTCGGCCCGGGAGTACTGCCCCGCAGGATCAGCCAGAGGTGTCAGCCCCCTTGCTTCACCGAGTTGCATCCGGATAAACAGTGAAGCCGTTCGTCCTGGTGGCAGGGGGCGCCAACCTGTGGCGGGTGGATCACTTCGGTAGCCGGTCGGAAGCCGCGAAAGGCTGTCCACCACCGATGCTTCCTCTCGGCAGAAGTAACGGATTGAGTCCAGCAGGCTACCCTGCAGCGCGGGGATACGACCCTCGGCGATCAGCATTTCAGCGATGCGGCGGTTGTCACGTGTGGCGCGACGATAAAGCCCCTCCAGGTCGGAGAGTAACCGCTGCCGCTGCGCCAGACGCGCACGGAGATCGAGGGAGTCGAGACTGTCCGCCGCCGCAACGATTTGTGCAGCACGATCTCGTTGCGCACGTGCGCCGATCCTATCGAGGGCACGGACCTCGTGGAAGGCGTTGCCCCGTGCCAGACGGTCAGGATCAGGAACGTTCAGCAGGCTTTGTCCCGAAAGGGTGGCAGGCAGCAGCAGGGGCAAAAGGGCAAGCATCCGCCGCATCATGTGGCGAATGCCCTTTTTCCTGAAAATCCTGACCCTTTCAGCGACCCCATGCGCCATGGACAGACCGGCTCCCCTGATGGTTTACAAGGACGGGAACAGTATACGAAATCTTGAGTTGATTGTGCCGTTTTGTCAGGCGGTTCTGTGCATCCCCATCTGTGACATCCACCCCCACCCGCCCTTCCAGTCACACTATATTCCCCTACCCCAAAACAGCGAGGGAACGATTGTGATTTCTCCACTTCAGCTTGCACCCGGCTTGACCCTTGACCCTGCAGGCCCGCCTCTGCTCATCGCCGGGCCATGTGTTCTCGAGAATCGTGAGCTTGCGTTACAAATCGCTGCCCAATTGAAGGAAATCGCGACTCGTCACGGCATCCCGTTCATCTTCAAGGCCTCCTATGACAAAGCCAATCGCACCTCCGGTGGATCCCTGCGCGGCCCGGGGAAAGAAGAGGGGCTTCGAATTCTGCAGGATGTCCAGCGTGAGATCGGTGTTCCGGTGCTGACCGATGTGCACGAACCGGCTCAGGCAGCTCTCGCAGCCGAGGTGGTGGATGTCCTGCAAGTACCCGCCTTTCTCTGCCGTCAGACCGACCTCCTGCTGGCTTGCGGCGCCGCCGGTAAAACCGTCAATGTGAAAAAAGGCCAGTTCATGGCGCCGGAAGACATGCGCTATGCCATCGACAAAATCCATCGCGGCGGAGCGGTTCCTGTGCTGCTGACAGAACGTGGCACGACCTTCGGTTATCGTGACCTGGTGGTCGACATGCGTTCCATGGCGATTATGCGCGGCTTCGCGCCTGTCATCTTCGATGGCACCCACGCTGTCCAGTCTCCGGGCGGGGCAGGAGGAAAATCAGGCGGAAACCGTGAATGGGTGCCCCTCCTTGTCCGTTCCGCCGTGGCGGCCGGAGTAGATGGCCTCTTCCTCGAAGTACATCCCGACCCCGACTCCAGCCCGTCGGATGGTCCGAACATGATCACACCGGCCACCCTGGAACGTCACCTCCCTCTCTGGCTGGAGCTGCATGATCGTGTGCGTCAGGCGGGGCTCTGATCTCCATGCAGTCGGCTGCCGTCACCGGGGTGCTCGGAGGGTTGGGCGCATCAATCGCAATACGTCTGCTTGAGCAGGGAGTAAAGGTTCACGGCATTGATCTGTGCGATCCAGGAGCTGCTCCACCGCCACACCAGGCTTTTACCCTCGCCCGTCTGCGCACCTGGCCCGAATTCACTTTCCTCGCCGCGGATGTCCGTGCTCTTCAGCCCGAGGAGCTGCTGATTGAGGGCGGCCCGCCGGACCTCCTGATGCACTGCTCGGGGATCGGGTTGTCCCGGTCCGGGCCCACACCTCCCGACCTGGTGACCGATGTCAACCTGGCGGGGACCCTGCATACTGTGGATGTGGCACGACAGGCGGGTGTATCACGGATCATGCTGCCCCAGCACCTGCCCGCTTCAGATAACGACCCACGTCTTACCGACGCGGTCGGATCCGCCTTGCTTGACGCGGAGGCTTGGGTTCGCAGGGAGGTGGAGGGGATGGAGAACCTCCTCTGCCCCTCATTGCCCATGCTGATCGGCGCAGGCCAGTCTCTGCGCAGCCTGCCAGTGAGTCAGGCACTCGAAGCCCTGTCAAGAATCGAGATTCGGCTGCCCACTTCCGATCAACCCTTTCCGGTAGCGACCCTGAAGGATGCCGTCACGTTCCTTCTCGACCTCGACTATACCCCACCTCAGCACGGATTGCGTGCGCCGCAGATGGATGGCAGAGCCCTGCGTCCTTCGGAGATGATCTCCGCGCTGTTCCTGTCACTCGGTGTCAGACTCGATCAGTTCGGGACAGCCGCCCTTCAAGGCGAGTCGGATGGGGAACACGACCCCGGCACACACCCCTGGCTATACGATTGCATCCGTGAGTTGGCGGAGTGGCTGCGTTCGCTGCCCCATTTGCCACCCGCGGACTGGCCGGACATCCCCGCACGGGAACGGCGTGCTGCCCGTGCCGCAAAAAGGCGGGCCAGAAAGCGCAAGGCGTAAGGAGAAACATTGCATGCACCTGCATCCCCGATAACGCACCTTTGACAGACGAGTGCAGACGATGACCCACGTGCGTACACCTCCTCCACTCAACGCCCCCATCGAGTGGCTCTTTATCGACGCCGGGGGAGTGCTGCTGGATGACCGTTCCCTGTTGCAAGTACTTTACCAGTACCTCGCCGATTGGTTTGTTGCGCACGGTGTGCAGGTCACCCTGGCGGAACTCCACGCCACCCGTGACCGTCTGAATCAAGCCAACCTGGACCAGGTGTACAAACGTGTCATCGAGCACCATGCGTCCGACAGGACGATGACAACTGCTGTTCTGCATGATTTCCGTACCTGGCTCGAACCACGCCAGGCGGCGCTCAATCCGCCATTTTCCGGTGTCGATGACACGTTGACGATTTTGGCCCGCCAATACAAACTGGCAATCGCCGCGAACCAGGGTGCTTACTTTCCCACCCTGCTTCAGGGATTTGGCCTGGCAGACTACTTCAGCGAATGGATTCTGGCGGGCGAGGTCGGCGCCTCGAAACCCGATCCCCGCTTTTTCGAAGAGATGCTCGGAAGGAGCCATTGCCTGCCGGAACAGGGTGTGATGATCGGCGACAGTTTTGCCAATGACATCCTTCCTGCACACCGTCTCGGGCTGCGGACCATCTACGTTCAATCACCCGACAGCCACCCCCAACCAAGTGCTTCCGGTGAAGCAGATGCTGTTGTCGCCTCGTTTACCTGTGTGCCGGAAATCCTGAACTACTGGTCATCGCAGCAGGCTCCGGATGATCGAGCAAAGTCCTGAACCTTCCGCACAATCCGCTCTCGGTGCGCCTCGCCTTGACCCGATGTGAGTGTATATTCCCAATAGAAACATCACCACAGACCCCGTGCGACCGGGTCTACTGTCACGGGTCTTTGTTCGGAGTCCCTCGTATGCCAGCCGTCAAATATGACGACCGAATTCTGCTGGTCGATGATGATCCCACGATTCTCAGCACATCCAGCATGATGCTCGAAGCCCTCGGTTACCCGGTCGTGGCTGTAAGCACCAGCCGTGAGGCGATCGCCGTCATGCAGGAGGAGCCCACACGTTTCGACCTGGTCCTCACCGATCTGTCCATGCCCGACATGGATGGACGTGCGCTTGCCCTCCAGCTTCGTCAAGTCGGGTATGCTGGACCGATCGCCGTGGTTTCCGGCTATGCCCTGGAACAGGATGAACTGGGCCCTGAGTTCGACGGTGTTCTGACCAAACCCTTCCGTCTCACTGAACTCGCGGATCGTGTCCGGGAATTTCTGGGACATGATGTGTGACGGTTGCTTTGTCGGGTAGCCATCCGATAGATTGAAGTGGCCGGAGGGTCCGGTCGGGACGCGATGCGACGTCCTTTTCCGTGGACGAACGGAGAGGAGGTGGTGCCCGTGGGTAGTCAAAGTACGAGCTTCAAGAGGTCGCACGCCTGAACGTGCATGCCAACGGCCGCTGATTTTTAGCGGCCGTTTTTATGTGGCAGTTCTTGAAGGAGATGTCTCTTCAGGGAAGGCCACACTGTTTCTGCGCATTCATTGCCAGGGCAGCGACTGACACTCCCGCCTCTCAGCGAACTTGACAGCCATTCCTCCACGACAATTCTTGTGAGCAATCTTTCCCTTTCATGGGACAATTGATTCGCGAGTCACTATAAGGGGGTGGGAAACCCGGACCTTCCGACAAAAAACGCATCCGGCAATCAGATATCCAACTGCTCCGGCGCGAGGTACTTCTGCGCATAGGCCTTCGCCAGACCGGACTGGATGAAGAGATCGACAATCCTGCCATCCAGATGTTGATCTTTGACCATAAATCCAAGAATCTTGATCGCCTGCGACAGGGGCATGGGCGCCTTGTATGGCCGGTCACGCGCTGAAAGCGCTTCAAAGACATCCGCCACCGCCATGATCCGCCCCTGCAGGGAGATCTCATCCCCCTTCAGGCCATTCGGATAGCCGGTTCCGTCCAACTTCTCATGATGTGCGCCAGCGATCTCGGGAACATTGGCCATCTTGCGCGGCCAGGGAAGTTGGTCGAGGATCTTGATTGACATGACGACATGGTTATTCATGATCTCACGTTCTTCCTCGGTGAGTGTCCCTTTCCGGATCGAGAGGTTGTAAACCTCGTCCTCGGTCAGGTAGGGAAGGGGGGTGCCATTGCCATCGCTGTAGCTTCCAGCAGCGATCGTCTTCAAACGATCGATCTTGTCATCCGCCATGAACTCCCCGCCCTTGTTCGTCGTCACCAGGAAGGCGAGATCCTCATCCAGTTGTTCCAGGTCACGGCTCACCTCTTCTGTCAGGCTGGCACGCAACTCCGGGTCGATTTGATCCTCTACTGACATCAGCAGACGGTTCAGCGCATCAAGCCTGCGTGCGAGACGGATCGCCTGCCAACGTGTCTGCACCAGTTCGATTCGGTCAAAAACCGTCTCCAGTTTGTTCGACTTGTCCACCACATATTCAGGTGTGGTGATCTTGCCGGTGTCGTGCAACCATGTTGCGATGCGAAGCTCTTCCAGCTCGTCCTCACTAAACTGAAAGTCCGCGAACTCACCCTCGTCGATTTCATTCATCTTGTTGGCGATCATCATGGTCAGCTCAGTGACCCGTGCGATGTGCCCGCCCGTATACTTCGATTTTTCGTCGATCGCTGTCGCAATCGCTTCGATGAAGGACTCGAAGAGGTTTTTCAGATCGCTGATCAGCCGTTGCTGGGTCAGCGCCACCGCCGCCTGGCTGGCTAAGGCGTGGGTCATCCCTTCCACTTCCGCAGCAAAGGGGATGGTGTTGCCGCTGCTGTCCTTCGCATTGATCAGTTGCAGCACCCCGATGATCTCGCCTTCATGGTCACGCATCGGAACGACCAGCATCGACATGCTGCGGTAGTTCAGGGAGGCGTCAAAACGGCGGGTGCCATCGAAGTTGAATCCCTGCGCTTCATAAACATCAGCAATGTTGATCACCTTGCCGGTGAGTGCCACATGGGCGGAGACATTGGCGTGGTTCTCTTCGCCCGACTCGTTAAAAAGGGGCACATTGGGCAGCTTGACCTCATTGCCCGAGGTCCCGCCCTGGAAGATGTTCAGCGAATCGGTGTGCACGACATTAAAAACAAGGCTGCGCCGATCTTCGGAAAGCAGGTAGAGGGTGCCGCCATCGGCATTGGTGAAACGCCGCGCCTGCGCGAGGATCATTTCGAGGATACGGTTCAAATCGCGTTCTGCCGAAAGCGCGGAACCGATACGCACCATGTCGCTGATCTGACGCGCCTGATCCTCGGTGAACAATTTCAGTTCACCGACGATCTGATCAATCAGCTTGTGAATGCGTGGGTTTTCGCTGAAACGTGAACTGCCACCAGAACTCATCGGTTGACCCCAGATCAACAAACAGGTGTGTTGCCCGGACTCAGGCTGCGCTCAGCGGGAGGCTCAAATCGGGCGATCGACTGAAAGGTGTTAATATAGCGTGGCTTCCACAACCCTCCTATGAGCAACGTCACATTCAGGGATGTCATACAGGGAGGGCGTGTACTGGTCAGAGCTGGGTGTGTCACGGAGCGGCTTCACAGCTCTGGTGAATCGATTCATCCTCCTCGCGGCGAACCGGACCGCAGGGTTCACCCGCCAATTCTCAGGAGGAGCCATACGTATCAGCTTCTCCCTCCTGAAGGTATGTCCCAGTGAAGGCCAAAGCTTTCCAACCCCGCAAGGCTCCCCGCAAACCGCTTTACACTTGCGTTTCAGCGAAGATGAGCGTACTCTGGCGCACGTCATCAGTCGATCGGTTCCTTGCCCTGGAACCGAGAGAACGGGTAGGCTCCATGTTGACTCCAAGCCTGCTCTCATCTATATTTTCGGGCTTGAAATTCGGGTACAGGTCAGGTGGAAATCGTGAAGACCCCACATCTTAACAAAGAGACCGTCGAGCGCAAGTGGTTTGTGGTGGATGCCCAGGATCTTATTCTTGGTCGACTCTCCTCCCGTATTGCCATGGTGCTGCGCGGAAAGCATAAGTCAACCTTCAGTCCCCATGTGGATGGCGGCGACTTTGTCATTGTGACCAATGCTGACAAGGTGAAGGTAACCGGGAACAAGACCCTGCAGAAGGTCTACTATCGCTATACCGGCCATCCCGGCGGGTTGCGCGAGACCACCCTGCGTGAGATGCTGGCCAAGCATCCGGATCGTGTGATCCGTCGCGCGGTCTGGGGTATGCTTCCCAAAGGCCCCCTCGGCCGTCGCCAGATCCGGAAGTTGAAGGTCTATGCCGGTGACATGCACCCGCATACGGCCCAGAAGCCCGAACCACTACCGTTGTAAGAGAGACGAATGGCGAAGATTCCAGTAAACGCAGTCTATGCCACCGGCCGTCGTAAGACCTCCGTGGCAAAAGTGTGGATGGCTCCCGGCAATGGGGATGTCAAGGTCAACGGCAAATCGTTGATCGGTCATTTCAAACGCGACATCCTGCGTCAGGTGATCGAGCAGCCCCTCGCCGTCATTGACGGTGTCGGCAAATACGACATTTACGCTGTCTGCCGTGGTGGCGGTTTGTCCGGGCAGGCCGGCGCAATCCGTCTTGGCATCAGCCGCTGCCTCGTCAAGGGCGATGAGGAGCTGCGCAGTGTGCTGCGCCGTCATGGTTTCCTGACACGCGATCCGCGTGAAAAGGAACGGAAGAAGTACGGTCAGCCGGGCGCGAGGAAGAAGTACCAGTTCTCGAAACGTTGAGCGGTTCTGTCGGATGCTGCGCTGGTTAATAACCGCAGCAGACGGCAACCCTTGTTGACATTGTGGTTCCAGCGAATCGGGAGCCCACCGCTCCCGTTTCGTGTACTATTGCCGGGCGTTGCCCGGGTTTGTGCCGGCCGTTCCTGCGGTGTGAATCGTCAGGAGCAAAGTGTTCAATCGGGTGCCAACGCACCACGGATACCGAACGAATCCGCAAAATCGTTCCGATCCCGGCCAAGGGAGCAAAACCTGTCGTTCGCGGGTGCCCCTGCATCGAGTCGGAAGGAACTGGGAAGGAAAAGCGTATGAGCAGGGTGACAGTCGAGCAGTTGATCCTCGCAGGGTCCCATTTCGGGCACCTGACCCGCCGTTGGAATCCGAAGATGAAGCCTTACATCTTCATGGAGAAGAACGGCATCTACATCATTGACCTGAACAAGACCCTCAGCAAGCTGGAGAAGGCCAGCGCCCGTGCGGCAGAGATTGCCAGCCGTGGCGACAGCATTCTCTTTATCGGGACCAAGAAGCAGGCGCGCGACATCATCAAGGCGGAAGCGACACGCGCTTCCATGCCATATGTCAACGAACGCTGGCTCGGCGGCATGCTTACCAACTTCACCACCATCCGCAAGTCGATCAAGAAGCTGGAAGCGATCGAGAAGAAAGCCGTGGATGGCACCTACGACTCCCTGACCAAGAAGGAGCGACTCTCCCTCGAGGCTCAGCGGGGTAAGCTCGAGCAGAACCTGAGTGGCATTCGCCACATGAAACGGCTCCCCGGCGCCATCTTTGTTGTCGACACCCTGCAGGAAGATATCGCGGTGCGTGAAGCGATCAAGCTCGGCATCCCGATCTTTGCGATTGTTGACACCAACTCCGATCCGGACCCGATCGATTACCCGATCCCGGCCAACGACGACGCCTACAAGTCCATCGGGCTGATCACACGCACCTTCACCGATTCGGTTCTTGAAGGTCTTGCGGTTGCCCAGGCGAAGCTGCAGGATGAGCCGGAAGCCGCCCCGGAACGCGAATCGCGCGGACCGCGCAAACCGAAGACAGGCCCCCGACGCAGACGTGCCGCTGGACCGGCACGAAGCGACAAACCTGAGGGATCTGCCGACTCGGGAAAAGAGTAAACGGCACGTTCTTGACCACGGGGCGGCCGCACAGGCCTCCCCGTTTTTTTCGATAAACACGTCAACTGTGGAGCATGATCAAGATGTCTGTTGCTGCGAAAGATGTCATGGCCCTGCGTCAGAAAACCGGCGCGGGAATGATGGATTGCAAAAAGGCGCTCGCCGAAACCAACGGCGACATCGAAGCCGCCATCCAGTATCTGCGTGAAAAGGGAATCGCCAGCGCGGCCAAACGCCAGGGACGCGAAGCGAATGAGGGACGTGTCGCCATTCGTCTCGCCGAGGACGGCAAAAGCGGGGTCATGGTTGAGATCAACAGCGAAACTGACTTTGTGGCACGCAACGAAGAATTTGTCTCCCTGGTCGAATCCTACCTCGATCAGGCCAAATCGCTTGCCGCCAAAGCAGTCGATGGTCTGATCCCGGTGGAAGCCTTCGACCTGGAACCCCTGACACAGTTGGCTGGAAAGCTTGGCGAGAACCTGACCCTGCGTCGCGCGGCGACAATCACTACCAGCGGCAGGATTGAACGTTACATTCATCCCGGCGACATGCTGGGTGTGCTGCTTGAGCTGAATGGCCCCGGCACCGGTAGCGATGCCGCAGCCGAACTCGCTCATGACCTCACCCTGCAGATTGCTGCTGCCGCGCCACGCTATGTCCGGCGTGAAGAGGTCCCCGCGGAAGTCGCCAACAGCGAAAAAGAGATTTACGCTTCCCAGATGCGGAACGAGGGCAAACCCGAGAACATGATCGACAAGATCGCCACCGGGAAGCTGAACAAGTTCTTCGAGGAGGTCTGCCTCATCGACCAGCTCTATGTCAAAGAGCAAAAGATGAAGGTTTCCCAGCGTATCGCCGAAGCGGTCAAAGCAGCGGGCGGGGAGATCGAAGTGACCCGCTTCATGCGTTTCAAGGTGGGCGAAGGAGCTTGAGTTGAGCGACATTCCCTACAAAAGAGTCCTGCTGAAACTCTCCGGCGAAATGCTCGCCGGAGAGAAGCATTACGGTCTCGATGAAGAGGTGCTGACCAACATTGCCCTCGACCTGAAGCAGGTGATGGCTCTCGGGATCGAGCTGGGGATTGTCGTTGGCGGAGGGAACATCTTCCGTGGCCTGCAGGCGGCCGGACGGGGTATGGAACGTGTCCCCGCCGACCACATGGGAATGCTGGCGACCATCATCAACGCTGTCGCCCTCCAGAACTATATCGAACGGTATGGCATCCAGACACGTGTCATGTCCGCCATCTCCGTGGATGAAGTCGCCGAGCCTTACATCCGTCGCAGGGCGATGCGTCACCTTGAGAAGGGACGGATTGTCATCTTCGCCGCCGGGACAGGCAACCCCTTCTTCACCACCGACACCGCCGCAGCCCTGCGTGCCAGTGAAATCAAGGCGGATGTCCTGCTCAAGGGGACACGTGTCGACGGAGTCTACGACAAAGACCCCGAAAAACACAGCGATGCCAAGAAGTTCGACCACCTGAGCTACAGGGAGGTCCTCGGCGCAGAACTGCGTGTCATGGATCTCACAGCCATTACATTCTGCCATGACAACGATATCCCGTTACGGGTCTTCGACATGACCACACGGGGCAACCTGCTCGCCCTGCTCAAAGGTGGGCAGATCGGTACCACGGTTTCGTAGGAGCGCGTCAGGAGAGGTTACCGGATTCAGGGAGGGGTTTCACATGGACATGGATGAGATTCTGCTGGATGCCGAAGATCGCATGCAGACAGCCATCAAGGTCTTCCGCGAGCACCTGGGAAAACTGAGGACGGGGAAAGCATCCGTGGGATTGCTCGACGGCATCGAGGTCAACCTCTATGGTGTCCAGATGCCCCTCGAACAGACCGCGAACCTCCTCGCACCCGAAGTACGGCTGATCGTGATCCAACCTTACGACAAGAACGCCATTCCTGCCATTGAAAAGGCGATCCTGCAATCGAACCTGGGACTGAACCCGATCAATGACGGGACTGTCGTGCGTATCACCATCCCCCAGCTCACCGAGGAACGGCGCAAGGACATGGTGAAAATCGTCCACCGGATCGCCGAGGAACAGCGTACAGCGGTGAGACAGGTGAGACGGGACGCCAACGATCACCTCAAGAAGTTGCAGAAAGACTCGGATATCTCCGAGGATGAGATGCATGGGAAGCTGAAGGAGGTGCAGGACCTCACCGACGGCTTCATCAAGCAGATCGACGAGATCATGGCGGAGAAGGAAAAGGAAGTGCTCGAGATTTGAGGGAGAGACGGGGGATGTGACAGCTCCTCAACGCCCGGTTTTATGGGCTCCTCCTGAAAAATTGTGTGTGAAATCTGCGGTGAAGTTGTAAACACGTGCGGCAGGTCTTCAGCGAAACGAAGACCTGCCGCTTCCTCGCTCAGGTCTGAAGACCTGACCGAACGCCTGAAACATCCGATAATATGCCATGCGCCCCCGGAATCGTGTCATCCTGAGACAGCATGCAACCCATCTCAGAGAATGGCATCCCTCCGCGCGAAGGCGTACCTTCCACCATGGCAACAATCGAAATCTGGACCGGACTGCCGGGCTCGGGCAGGCGTGAGCACGCCCTGGATGAAGCATTGTCCGTATCCCCGCGTCCCGTATGGTGGCTTGTCGATGAAATGCGCCGTGGGGAGCGGATCGAGCAGCGACTCTGCGACCGCGGTGACGGTGTGAGCGCAGGGGTCGATGTGCTGAGCACCGGGCATCTCGCCGCCCACCTGCTCCAAATGAGCGGACAGCATGTTCCCACGGTGGATATCGAAGTCCGCCGTCTCCTGCTGCGTGACCTGCTCGCCTCAACCTCCATTTCCGCTACTGTCGATGCCCCCCTTGGGTTGGGTTGGGCACGCCGGGTTGAAGAATTCTACGAGCGTTTTGTCGAAGAACGTTTCCTCGGTCCACGAGACGGACACCCCCCGATACGACAACTGCTCCAGGCGCGTTACTCCTGGGCGCTGCAGGTGATCGAGACCTACGAAAGCCGTATTGGCGATGCTGGATTGACGGACGAGAGCCTTCTGCCTCGTATCGCCTGCGAGTGGGTGGAGGGCGACCTCTTCTCCCCGCCTGACCTGCTGGTGGTGGATCGACTCGGTCCTCAGCGACCCCTCCTGCTTGAACTTCTGCATCGCCTTTCGGAGCGGTGCGGCCGTGTGATCGTGCTGGTGGATGAATTGGAAGAGGCTGGCGATGGCCTCGCACTGGCACGCCAGGATGTTCACTCCTGGCGATCCCGTCATACAACAAGCACCATTCCCCACACACCACCCACCCAAATCTCCGCCCTCGCGCATAACCTCTTCGCCCCGCCGGGGAATCCCGTCATGGAGGGGGTAACCGCATCGGCAACCCTGTCCCATCACATGGACCGTGCCTCGGAAGTGCGTTCTGTCGCCGCAGAGGTGTCACGTCTGATCCACGACCAGGGGGTGCCCGAGGATGAAATCGCGGTGGTCTGCACGGCGTTGACAAGCTATGCCCCCTATGTGGAGGAGCTGTTCGAGAGGTATGGTGTGCGCCCGGACATGCGATTGGGGCATATGCTGAACGTCAGTCCGGTCGCTCGTTTGACCTCCGCGCTCTTCGGGTTGCGTGCCGAGGGGATAAGCCGTGAGGGGCTGACCGACCTTCTGCTCAATCCCTATGTGAGTTACGGCCAAGCCTTCGCGGACAAAGGCGGTGTGCTTTCATTCGACACAGCGGCGCGACGAGCACGTATCAATGGCCGCCACGAACGGCTGGAGACCGCCTGGATCGAGCCGATGGAGGCGGAGCTTGTCCGTCTGCAGGAGGCCGCGCGGCTTGTGGAAAAAGACGAACAGGGTGGCAGTGAGGACGCGAGGGAGGAGCAGGGTCGGATCTCGATCATGCGGCGCGAACGTCTTGAGAATCAGATCCGCTTCCTTGAGCGTGCGCTGCGGGACTTCCGCAATCTGGCGAAGCTGATCCTCTCCCTGCCCGACCCCTGCACGGTGGAGGAGGTGGTGGAGTGGCTTCGCAGGATGCAGGATGCCCTGCAGATACGTGCCAGTGTCCACCGTATGGCACGGCATGACCCGGAACGTGGGCAGCGTGATGTTTTGGCATTGGGGCACCTTGAACTGACGCTGGAGCATGTGGCGGCGACACTGCGTCTGCAGGGACGGAGACGGTGGGAGGTGAGCCGCTACGCAGAGCTGATGCGTCTCGCGATCGGCACGGGAAGGTTGCGTGTCGGCAAAAGGCTTCAGGGCGGAGTTCCGGTCATCGGCCCGCTGGACCTGCGCGGCTTGAAGGTGCGCCACCTCTTTTTCCTTGGTCTGACCGCGGATGCCTGGCCCCGTGACCCGGAAATCGACCTCGCCGATCCCGTTTCGGCACGCTGGAGCGACATCGATCGACTGGCGGAGTCGAGGGCGTTGACCCTGGAGACGTTTTTCGCCGGAGAGAATGTCCATCTGAGCACGCCCTGTCCGAAACGGGGCCAGGGCAAGGCTGCACCTTCGCCTCTGCTTAGTGAATTGGAATCGGCAGGCATACGCCTGACTTCGAACGACAACCGGGAGATGCAGAAAGCCGACTGGCGAAGTGCGCTGGACCTGATGCCCGATGTCGGGCTGGATTTTACGGCTGCCAACCATTCCGCCGCGCTGCGCCGTCTGGCTACCGCCCGGCTTCAGCAGCCGAAGGGGACAGTCCAGTGGGAGCGTGTGGTCAAAACCGCCGCTGTGGAAACCCAGCGCCAGGACCCTGCCACACTGACTCTCTACGAAGGGTTGATCGGCGCGGATGGGATCGGGAGCATGATCGCCCAGCGAGTGCTCGATCGTCCCTGGTCCGCTTCACGGCTTGACCGCTATGCCACCTGCCCCATGCAGTTTCTCTTCAAGGATGTCCTGAAGCTGGAAGGTGTGGAAGAGGTTGAAGAGGAAGTGGACCTTTCTTTCCGCGGCATCCTTGTGCATGAAATCCTTGCGAGGGCGACACTGCGTCTGCGGGAGAGGAGGGGCGGGCCGGTCGTTTTAACCCAGCATCCGGAGGAGGAGGCGCAGATCCTGGAAGAAACCGCCCGTGAGGTGCTGGAGGCTTTCCCCTTCGACAATCTCCTCTGGCGTCGTCTTGTGGACTCGATCTGCAGCGGTCTGCGGGACGAGAGCGAACCGCCGGGTTACTTGAAACGTGTGCTCGATATCCACGCAGACAAGCGTCTCAAGGGCGAAGCGATCTACCATGTGGAGGCGGGGTTCGGGCTCCAGCGCGACACCGAGGCCGCACAGGATCAGCTTTTCACCGAGCCCATCCAGATTCGTGCAGATGGGGTAACCATTCAGCTCGCCGGGAGGATCGACCGGATCAGCCTTCACCCCGAATCGGGCTGGCGGATCTGGGATTACAAGGTGACTGGTAAAAACCCTTCCGGGTCTGCGCTCATCGCTGGGGGGCGCAGTTTCCAGTTGCCACTCTATTTCTGGGCCCTCGAGGAACTTCGCGACACAGGCAGGCTCGAGATCCATCCTTTCGATCGTTCCAGCTACTTCATCACCAATCATTCGGGCAAGCCCACACTGCCCATAATCTGGTTCTGGAAGGATCAGGAGCGGGAGAGCGAACAGCTGAAGGGGCGTGTGGTGGCGATCGACCGTGCGCTCCGGGCGGGGAGGTTTCACCACCCTTTGAGCCAGAATGACAAATTGTGTGAAGACAGCGAGTACAATTACTGTGCCTTCCGTGACATCTGCAGACGTGACCATCGCCTGTTCGCCCAACGGGAAAGCCACTTGCGGCTGGATGCCCTGCGTGATGCCTACATCCTCGGTTTTCAGGAGCAACTGCAGGAGCGGCTCGAGGGGGAGGGGTCTGAGGGATGAACAGCTTTGACTTCACCGATGCGCAAAAGCGCGCCCTTGATTTAAATGGCGGCAAACTTGTGCTGGCGGGGGCTGGCTCCGGCAAATCCACGGTGCTGGTGGAAAGGTACATCACCCTGCTCGCCGAGCCGGAAATCGCGCCACGGAACATCATCGCGATGACCTTCAGCCGTAAAGCCGCCGAAAACCTGAGGGCAAAGATCCAGCAGGCCCTGTTGGACCGGGAACGAGCGTTCCCGCGTCATGCGCCTCACTGGCGAATGCAGCGTGAACGCATGCCCTGGGCCTGGATCGGCACAATCCACTCGATTTGCGGAAAGCTCCTGCGCCTTTATCCGCTGGAAGCGGGAGTCGATCCGGAATTTGAATCCAATGCACAGTTCGGCGATCTTCGGGAAAAGGCAGACGATCATCTCCGTCGGCTCTCCTACGGTCATGACCCCGACCTGGCTGCTCTCCTCGCAGATTTCGCGAAGATGGATTCCATCTCGGCGCTTGTGGTAAAGCTCGCGGAGAACCGTGAACTTGCCGAGGCGGCGCGTCTTGCAAACGAGCGTAGCAGCGAGGCGGTCGCCTGGATGGATGCCATCCTGCCTCAGCTTGCACAGGAGTATCAGCTTCCCGCCGATGAGCTGCCGAATATAGACAATGTCGATCACACTCCCTTTATCACCGCTCTCGCCCGATTGTATCGCATCGCCCTGCCCCTTCTGCCTGACCCGAACCAGGCAGCGGAGCAGCTCAGCTTTGACGATCTGGAACGGTACGCCCTGCGTCTGATGGAGAGCAACACCGCCGCGCCAGTGAATGTGCGAGCCACCATCCGCTATCTCCTGGTCGACGAGTTTCAGGACACCTCCACTCGGCAGTGGCGGCTGATCCGTGCTCTCGCATCCGATGCCTCCGGCAGTCTGCAACCGGACAAGCTTTTCCTGGTCGGGGATGCCAAACAGTCGATCTATGGTTTCCGCCAGGCGGATGTGACTGTTGTGCATCGCGCGGAACGGGAGTGGGAAAGAGTGGCTCCGGGGGATGGCTCCTGGCGGGTGAACCTGAACGACAACTTTCGCACCCTGCAAGCCGTGATCGACCCCTTGAACCTGGCATTCGACACGCTGCTGGGGAGCGGGGGACGTCATTATCTGCCATTCGAGGCTCGACCGGAACGGTTGCAGGCGAAACGAAAGCTGATCGACGGCGCCGAAGGCAAAGTGGATATTGTGGTCGCCATTTCCGATGAACGGGCGGGGATGTACGGCTACCTGGCACGACGGCTGAAGCACGAGGTCGAGAGCGGCAGTGTGAAGGTGGAAGATGAGGAAAGCAAAGTCGTACGTCCGCTCAAATACGAAGACATCGGCATTCTCTACCGTGCAAGGACCGACCTGAATCTGCTGGAAACGGCGTTGCGTGCAGAAGGAATCGAGTACACGCTTGTCGGCGGACGAGGCTTTTTTGAACGGCAGGAGGTACTCGACCTTATGCACCTGCTGGCAGCGCTCGCCGACCCACGCGACCACCTGGCACTTGCTGGAGTGTTGCGGAGTCCGCTATTTACTCTGCCTGACACGACTGTCTCCGCCCTTTTCATCGCCGGAAGCGATCCCTGGCAGAGCTGGCACGCAGCGGAGCAGGGCACTTACGGTGTGGACTCCCCGCTCAGCACCCTCACACAGGAAGAGTTGGAGGAGCTGAGCCTGGCTTTTCGGCAATGGCGTCAACTCGTGTTGAAGGCCACTCACAGCACCCCCACCGAACTGCTGCTCCACGCCCTGGAAATGAACGGAGCCTGGTCCGCTTACGCTGTCGGGCGGCGTGGACCGCAGCGAATCGCCAACATCTACCAGTTCCTCGACCAGGTCCGTGAAACCGTCAGCAAGGGGTATGGCACCCTTCGTCGCCTGTCGACAAGGCTTGGGCAGCTTCGCAAGGAAGCGGATGCAGACCTGGATGCCGAAGCGGACATTCACCTCGGTGCCGGAGTCCGGCTGATGACCATCCATGCGGCGAAAGGCCTTGAATTCCCTTACGTGGTCAACCTGCTGGCTTCCACTCAATCGATCAAGAAAGGCGAAAGGAAACTGAACCGGGGACGGCTGCTTGTGCCGGATGGACCTTTCGCCGACCTCGCTTCTCCAGCATTCGGAAGTGTCAGCACAGAGGTCTTCGCGGATCAGCCGAACCTCCACCGCTTCATGTACAACCACTTTGCGGAGGTGGAGGATCGGGCCGAAAAGGTGCGTCTCCTCTACGTTGCATCGACACGTGCAAGGGATCGTCTCCTGCTCATCTCCTGCATAAAACCAAACAAACAAGGTTTGCCCGACCTGAAGGAGGGCAGTGACCTGAGTCTCTGGCTGGATGCGCTTGGGATTGAACTGAGCCCGGAGGGAAAGTTTCTGCCGCCGAAGGTCGATGGAGTAGAGCTGCTGACACCTGACCCGGATGAGCTGATCGAAGTCAAACCGGTCGAAACAACGGGACTTCCTCTGGAGGACCTGTCACTGCCAGAGTTGGAGGCGGAGGATCCCTCGGTACGAATGTTTGTTGCCCCACCCCCGTCGCGTTGGAACCTGCCGATTACCGCCTTCGGACAGTGGATCGCTCAGGGCGGCGATGACGATGCGCTTCGTCAGCTGGTCTGGTACGCCTCTTCCGAACTGGCGCAGGAGGAAGATAGCGATGCTGACACCTCCGCAGTCGGGGAGGGTGGAATGCTGGATGCTGCTCGCCGTTTTGCCGGCCTTGTGGGCGATCTGCTGCACCGTATGTACGAAATCCACGGTCCCGGCTGCGACTGGGCGCAGGTGGAGGCAGCTGTTGCGGCGGAGACCGCTGGATGGCAGACCCTGGGCCTTGATGGGGAACGTGGGTACCAGCGGCTGCGTGAATTGATTGAGAACGGTCAGCGGATGCAACTGGATAGGCTTCCAAAGGATGCAAGGCGTGAGCTTTCGCTTCTTATGCGCTTCGAGGATCTCACCCTGCGGGGACGTGCCGACCTTGCCTGGCGTGAAGAGGGTGTGGCAGTGGTCCTCGATTACAAAACCAATGACCTGGCAGAGGATGAGGTGGACCAGGTGATTCGTGCGCACGGCTACGATCACCAGGCACGGCTCTATGCCCTGGCATTGATGAAAGCACTGCGCCTGCCCCAGGGGGAGTGCCGACTTGTTTTCCTCGGGCCGGGTGTCACACGTAGTTTCATGGTGACGGCGGAAGAGGAAGTCGCCTATCGTGCCCATGCCGCATCGCTTTCCACACGCTGGGCGGCACTGCAGGTTGTGTCCGAGCCGAGCTGATACCGATGACTTTCGCTCAGCGATCGGCAGGTACTTTTAGTGCGGTTAGCTCTTTTACGCGTTGAGTTGCGGTAACCCTTGCCGAGGTGTTTGGCAGCATTTTGTGGAGATGGAGATGATCGGGATTCTTGGTGGGACATCTTTTCGGGAGACCGATGTCCTGCGTCGCGGCACGATCAAGCGTCTGGTCACCCCTTACGGCGGTGTCGATGTCGCCTTCGGTGATGGGGTGGCGATGGTGTCGCGTCACGGCGTGACCGGCCTGACTCCACCTCACCGCATCAATCACCAGGCCCACCTGAAGGCGCTCCAGCTTGCTGGAGTAAGCCGAATTGTCGCCTTTGGCAGCGTTGGCGGGCTGAAGCCCGCATTCGGCCCGGGCGTACAAGCGGTGATCGACGATTTCTACGCACCGCATCGTGTCATGACCTTCCATCATGAAAGCCTCCATTTTACCGTGCCCGGTTATGATCCCGCCTGGCGTTCGGAGGTGTTGCAGGCCCTGCGGGCTGCCGGACTCGATGTGCGTGATGGCGGGGTCTACGCCGAAACCTTCGGGCCACGTTTCGAAACCCCGGCCGAAGTGCGTGCGCTTGCCCTGCACGCGGATGTGGCGGGAATGACTTGCGCTTCCGAGTCCACGCTTGCGGGGGAGATTGGCCTGCCCATCGCTGTAATCGTAACGGTGGACAACTACGCGAACGGCATCGGCGAAACTCCCCTGACAGGCGAAGGATTCAAGCTGCAGGTGAAAGTGAATCATGAACGGGTGATGCGGGCGTTCGCCGCAGCAGTGGAGTTGGGCGGATAAACAGGCGCAAACTACCCTTATTTGCTCAAGATTCGCTTGCTCTCCATGCTTCAAGAGTGTAGCGTAACGCTACCTTGCCCGTCCCCACGAGAACAAAGTCGCAGCAGTTTTCATGCTGGTCTCGCCGCTTGTGGCCCCAGTACACCCCCTTTATTTCCTCAGAAAGCCTGACTATATCAGGAAATCCCTTCAGGCTCCCGCGAATCGCGTCACATTGGCATACCCATTGCCATACTGTTACGTGAACGCAGGACAAGGAGGTTACCATGAAGCGGATTTCACTTGTTGCAGGAATGACGGCTTTGATGCTGATGGGTGCTGTCTCCGCTCAGGCTCGTCCCGACTATTCACGTACCCCAAAAGTTCCCTTCCCATTGGAGCAGCCGGTTTGCGCGGATCCACGTGCTGCAATCCACAATGATCACCAGGTCAGCAAGCAGGGCGTGGGATCGGATCGTTGCTCCAGAAACCAGGATTCAGCGCGCTCAGCCGCTGTCGCTCCCCAGTGGATGGGACCCTTTGTATGGGTGGCAGTCCCTCTGGCACAAGGCCCAACGGCTCCACGCCCAAGTGTGAAACTGGAAGCAGAAAGTCGCGCAGAATAAAGGAAATCGTTCATTCGTCTCTCGATCGGACCCCAAGCCGATTGTCATCCCTCATTACCTCACAGGTACCTTCCCAACCCTCACCTGTCGGGCCCGGGTTCTCCCGGGATCCGATGGGGAGACGGATGAACGAAGATTCACGGCAGCAAAAAACCCGGCCTGATACGAAGGCCGGGTTTTCCATGTGTGCGTAAGACGGTCCTCAGGCATCATCCTCACGTTTCACCCAGGGCGGAGCATGACGTGTCGATCGATAATGCACATGTGCATGCTCGGGAATACGCCGCTGCTCAAAATCCGGATGATGCCTGTCGCCAAACTGATCATGGAAAATGGTCATCAGCCGTGCCTTTTCCTCTTCGCTGAATGATGCACGATGCTCCTTCAGCACGGCCATCGGGACACGGCAGATCAGGCAGTCGACGATGATAAACTGGTCGTCTTCGTAGTGCTTGACAGTCTTCAGCTCACCCTCGAAAGCCAGTCCGCAGAGGTCGCAACTCGGATCATATCTCCGCGGTGATCCATGCAGGGGACGCTCGCTGACATGCGCTCGGCCGGAGTTCTTCAGACGGTCCCTGCGTGTGGTCATCCACTTACGCCAACGGTACCATTCGGCGGTCTGTCCAACCCCGGCGAGCAGGGGCAGCTTGCCCTCAAAACCCAGCATTTCCTCCGCCTTTGCACCGCTGATTGTCCAGCGGGACTGCAGCAGGTCAGGCAGCTTGTCCACCTTGAAGGGGGGGCGCCTGGTGAAGAGCTTGACCAATGGATAAACCAGCGGGTAACCGTAACGTAAGAACGCATCAGGCAGGATGATCCGCCGCGGTTGTGACCCGACCACCTTCGCGATCGCCTGTCCGAATTCGTTAAAAGTGACCGGGGGAAAGGGTGCGGCGTGGAACGTCTCTCCGATCGCCTTTTCATGCTCCAGTTGCAGCACAATCTGGCGTGCCAGATCCTGGACATGGATCAGGCTAACCAGACGACCTCTGCCGAATTCCGGTTGCAACCCCCGCTCGATCAGCTTGAACATCACGAGGAACGCACGGTCACGAGGGCCGTACACCGATGGCGGACGAATGATGGTGATCGGGAGACGGTCAATGTAGCGGCGCAACAGATTCTCCGCCAGCAATTTGCTCTTCCCATAATCAGTGATGGGCAATGGCTGGTCGGATTCCACCCGAGGTGTGTCACCGCTTGTGGGACCGCCTGCTGCCTGGCTGGAGACGAACAGGAAACGCCGGATCCCGGGGTTGACCTCAAGTAAGGCCTCGATCAGGTTCCTTGTCCCTTCGGTGTTGTGCAGGTAATAATGGTAATGGTTTTCGACACTGACAACACCGGCATTGTGAATCACAGCATCAACGTCCTTGACCACCTCTCGCAGGCTGACGGGATCCTGCAGGCTGCCCAGCACCTGCTCGACCGGCTTGCCCTCAAGCCATCGCAGGTCGGATGTGGCGCGGACCATGGCCCGGACACGGTCGCCCTGGCGCAGGACGGCATCGACAATGTGACTGCCAACGAATCCGTTGGCTCCTGTGATCAGTATGGTTCTGGCCATACACTCCCCGACACAACCCCGCCCTGGGATGGTCCCCCACCATCCCACTGACAGAAGATTGGAGACAGGGTACGAAAGAGCCTGTGTGCGACACAAGCAAATTTTTCTGTCGACGCGACGGTTGGATCGTTCGTAGCTGAGCTGAGGCGCGGTCGCTCACCCGCTATCACACTTCGCGACAGCCGCCAACCCATCGACCAAAGTCCTCCATGAGATCATGCTGTCCCTTTTTGCAGCCGGGTGGTGTACATTCCTTCTGCTGAAATGCACCGCACTTTCTGCCTTCCATTTGCCTGCCGATTTTTCCGGATCGTCAGCTGCGAGCAGAAAACGGTACACCATGGGAACCCTCTGCCATGAGCATGGTTCAAACGTTCACTTGCAGTACTTTGTGAAGGAGTATCTGGGAAATGGCCAAGCATCGGATCGCCTGGTTGCCCGGTGACGGCGTGGGCAACGACGTCATGGAATGCGCTCGACTTGTGCTCGATGCCCTCAAGCTGGATGCGGAGTACCTCCACGGTGACATCGGGTGGGAGTTCTGGAAGAGTGAAGGCAATGCCCTTCCGCAGCGCACGCTTGACCTGCTGAAGAAAACAGACTGCGCCCTGTTCGGCGCAATCACCTCAAAGCCCCGTGACGAGGCAGCCGAGGAGCTGGACCCCGCCCTGCGTGACAAGGGATATGTTTACTTCAGCCCCATTGTCAAGTTGCGTCAGGAACTGAACCTGCACACAAACCTTCGTCCCTGTAAGGCTTACCCCGGTAATCCCCTGAACTTCAAGGAGGGGATCGACCTGGTTATCTTCCGTGAGAACACAGAAGGTCTCTATGTGGGTGTGGAGTTTCACCCGATCCCGAAACCGGTGATCGACACCATGGCTGCCCATCAGCCAAAAGCGAAGCGGTTCCAGAGTGTTGACCCGGGCGACATGGCGATGTCCTGCCGGATCATGACCCGCGCAGGCTGCCGGAACATTGTCACGCAGGCTTTCGAGTATGCGAAGAAATACAACCGGAAGTCTGTGACAATCGTGGACAAGCCAAATGTGTTGCGTGAGACTGGCGGCCTGATGGTCCGCACCGCTCGCGAAGTGGCAAAGAGCTACCCCGGCATTGCGCTCTGGGAGACCAACATCGACGCGCAGACCATGTGGCTGCTGAAAAATCCCTTTGATTACGATGTGCTTGTGGCCGAAAACATGTTCGGCGACATCATCTCCGACCTCGCTGCCCAGCTCGTGGGCGGGCTTGGGTTCGCGGCCTCTGGCAACATTGGCGACAATTACGCCGTGTTCGAGCCGACCCACGGCAGCGCTCCGAAGTATGCCGGACAATACAAGGTCAACCCGATGGCGATGCTGCTCACCGCCAAGATGATGCTCGAATGGTTGGACGAGGGGGCACTGGCCACCCGGCTGGAGGCGGCGATCGCGAAAACCATTGCCGAGGGACGTGCCCGTACCTACGATATGGGTGGGACAAACACGAGCCTCGAGGTGGCGGAAGAGGTGGTGCGGAACCTCGGATGATTTGACCTGGGCTGGCGTGAACAAGAGGTGATGCTTTGGTTGAAGTAAATGCGAGAACCATTGTGCAAAATGCCAGTTACACGGCAGGCACCGACACGGCTGTGCATCAGTTTTCGCACCCATCTCTCGGAATCACCAGCCAGAATTGTGTTGCTGACATGGAACCCGGACATACTTTTGTCCGGGTTCCTTCTCGGAATTGCCGGGCAGGAACTCGCGCAGCTTGCCTGATTGAAGAGGGGTCACTCTCGCCTCGCACGGTGGTGCGATTTACTCCGCATTTGTTGCGCTCGATTCTTCTGTTCCTGCTCTTTTCGCTCTTCGCAGGCTGCGGATTGTTCACGACACGTGAACCGGAGCCACCGACTGGCTCCAGGTCCGGCGGCGACCTCGCTCTGACTCCCCAGGAAGTGCTGATCCAGTTGGGTGATGCCTTCAATCTGCGCGATCCGAACCTCTATCTGGGCTTGATCGACGAGGAATTCCGTTACCAGGCACTGCCATCAGCCTACCCCGAAGATCCAGGCTATTTCAGCAGTTGGAGTCGATCACGCGAGGAAATTTTCATCCGTACCCTGCTTTCGGTCAGTCTGCTTCCACCCGATTCGCTGTCCGAATTGACATTTGAATCGGTCAGCGAACAGGAGTGGCCCGATTCCTCGATTTTTCGTGAACGTTATGCGCTTCAGATTCACACGGTCCAAGAGAGCCTGCCAGACCGTTACAGTGGACTGATGACTCTGACCCTGGCACGCGGCGAGGATGGAGGGTGGCGGATTCATCGCTGGTTGGACGAGGCGGTAAGTGGTGAAAACTTGACAATGAGTCAGTTGCGAGCGGCGTTATAAATCTGTCTTGGGAAGGGATCGTTTCGTAAATCAGAGATATGTGGATAAGCAGATATTGTTGCGGTACGATGCATGGTTTCGGTTGTCTCCGAAGGCGACAATTCTTTTACCCTGGACTCACAGAAAATGTAGCGGATGTGGACAGTGACGAGAAAGTTGCCACTTCCCGACCCATCGCTCGACTCGTGCGATACGAATGAACGATTCCTTCCAAACTGGTAGCGGTCACGGCATCGTTTGTTCTGATTTCGATCTGCTTGAAGCAGAACCCTCTCTGATGTGTTGCTTTCGCCGCTGCGGAAGCGAGCGAGGTTGGCCGAGAAGTGTCCCTGTCTGGCCGATCTGCCAACAGGTTTTCCACCCCCATAATCGTTCCCATTGCACCTGCAGAAAGCCCACACCGCCAGTGATATTTTGTATACTCCTCCTGCAGTGCAGCCGACAAATACAGCCGGGTGAGGTTCAGGTTGATGGTAGTTAAAAAGCAGACCATCATACGGAGGGGAATACGACGTGACCGACCGGGTCGTACACCTCTGACTACCCTTCTCCTTCCTCTTCTTCTGACCTTGATTTTCTCCGCCTGCCTGAACCCCTTCGCGCCATCCGAAGGCGGGCTCTCTTCCGGTTTATATGAGGACCAGGCGAGTGTCGGCGGATTACTGCGCAATTTCCGTACAGCCTATTCCCTACGTGACAGTTTGCGTTACGCCGACTTGATCGCGGACGAATTCGTGTTCCAGTATTACAATGACGACCTGCTGCGGTACGATCAGTGGTTTCGTGACACGGAACTGCGTGCCACGGGTGGGCTGATGCGTTCGTACGATCTGCTGGACGTTCGATGGGGTCCGCTTTACCCCGAGGAGCTGGACACCTTTGCTCGACCCGACACGACGGTAGAGTTCACAATCAACTTCTCCCTCAGTGTCGGGCATGACCTTGCAATCAACGGGTTTGCGCGTTTCCGTGCACGTGCCGGCCAGGACGGCCGATTCCGTTTCATTTCCTGGCGGGATGACTTTTGAACCGGATCCAGCGAGACAGGAAGGACGCCCGACTCCTCCGGATGGCGGCGCTGTTGTCCATCCTTTCGACCCTGCTGCTTCTGCTGCTGGTTGCTTTGCGAATCGGCTCTGAGATTATTTTCACTTCGCCGGTGGACAGCAGCGCAGACTCTCTTGCCGCAGCAAGGGCCTATCACCTTGAACAGTACTTTCCGGACCGTCAGCCGGTCCCGGACATTGTCGTTTCCACACCTCTTGCCACTCCCGACACCATCCCCTCCCTTGTGATTGTCCTCGATGATTTTGGCAATCAGTGGAACACGGAGATCATCCAGTCGTTTCTAAGTATGGATGTGCCGTTGACCATTGCTGTCATCCCGAACCTCTGGGCCTCCGACCGTGTTGCGCGCGCGGCGATGCGGGCGGGCAAAGAGGTGCTCGTTCACCTGCCCATGCAGCCGATTGGCGAGAACCAGCCTTTGGAGAAACGGTTCCTGCACGCCTCGATGGATGGCGACATGGTCCGCAGCTTTCTGGATCAGGCTGCATCGGGAGTGCGGGGGGCGGTGGGTTTGAACAACCATATGGGTTCCGCCGCGAGTCAGGACAGCCTGCTGATGGCGCGGGTAGCAGAATGGGCGGAGAGGCGTGGTTGGATCATTCTCGATAGCGTGACTCACCCCTCGACCGTACTTTATCGGGAAGCCCATCGCCAGGGAGTACCTTCCCTGCGGCGCGATATATTTCTTGACCATTATCAGGATGAGGCACGGATTCGCCGTCAGCTCGAGCGAGCGGTTGAGTTGGCGCGGAAAAGACAGGGCCCGGTTGTGGTTATCGGTCATCCGCACGAGGCAACCTGGCGAGTGTTGCGTGAGGATCTGCCCGCCTACATGGCGGAGGGGATTCGGATGTTGACTGTCTCATCGGTGGTGAATAATCGGCTTTGAACAGGAAGGAAGGCATGTCATGATGCGTCTCACGGTTCATCTCGATCCCCTGGTGCAATTTCGAGCGATCGGTCGGCATTCGGAGCCGGAACTTTTCACGAGCGCACTTGCTGCGGATCTGGCCGGTGCGGATGGAATCGTCTGCCGTTACAGCGAGCAGGGACCTGTGGATGCCCGTGCACTTTCCACCCTGAAGCTGGCTGTTCGCAGTCATCTGACGGTCGAGGTGGAACCCGAGGATGGATTGCTGCGGACGGTGATGGAGATCAAACCGCAGCAGGTGACCCTGGCACCATCGGCGGGGAAGGATGGGGACGGCTACGATGTGCTCAGCAACAGCCTCACCCTGCGCGAGCAGATCCGTTCCCTGCACGCCGCCGGGATTGATGTCAGCCTGCGGATTCTGCCCGAGATCGAGCAGGTGAAGGAAGCTCGGAAACTGGAGGCGGATGCGGTGACGCTTGTGGTCTCGCAATACACGCTTGCCAGGAATGCCGGGGACGCTGTCATTCGTCTTGAAGAGATTGAAGCCTGCGCGCTTGGGGCGAGACGCCTTGGCCTGACTGTGCTGGCCCAGCACGCGATCGATCATCGAAACATCGCCCCACTTGCCGCGTTCGGCACCATCGATGAATGTGTCCTCGGCCAACGGTTTTTCGCACGGTCGCTCTTTGTCGGCCTGGACCGTGCCTTCGGGGAAATGCGTGACGCCGCACGTTGGCATGGCGGCCGGGGGTAGGATGACACACCGGGCGGATGGATCGAAGAAGCGGACTTTTTTGCCCGGGCGGGTCCTGCCCGGGTTGCTTGCCGCGGGACTGTTGAGCGGGGCACTCCTGCTCGCCGGTTGTGACGGCAACCCCGGCCCGCCGGGTGCGGATGCTCCCTCCTACGACCATCAGCCACCGACAGTAAGGCTCGTCCGTCCAAACCATACCACGGAGCTGATCGGGGACACGCTGACCCTCTACGCCGAAGCCTATGACAGCGCGGGGGAGATCAGCGAAGTCGAATTCCTGGTCAATGGCAGCAGTGAAATCGGCAGCCTGCGGGCGATTGTCACCAGCCCGCCTTACCTCTTCCTCTGGAACTTCACACAATCCCAGACCGATTATGGACTGATCAGCTTCCAGGCAATGGCGACTGACACATCGGGAAATCGCCAGGCATCTCCCTTTTTTGTGCTCGATCGTAAACGGTTCACCGGGGTCGACACGCTTCGTTATCACATCGAAGGTGTGCCCCAGACCCTGTGGGCGCTGGCGGATTCGGTGTTGACAACCGATGAGCACGGGGTGATGGTGGATCAGACCTGGATGGATCGTATCGGGACACGATTCACCGCGCGAGCCACGGGTGAATTACGGAATGTCGCCTTCTATTTCAGGCCGCTGGCCGGTTTCCAGCCGCCGGTGCGGTTGGTTGTCATTCTCTACCGTGTGGAGCAGTTCCCCCGTCCCGGCCTCCCCCTCGATTCGCTGCAGATTCCATTCGGTACCGGCAGCCTGAATCGCTGGGTGCAGGTGAATATGAGTGTGCTGAACAATGGACAGCCCTATCGTTTCCAGGCGGGCGAAAGCTTTGTCATCGCTGTGAAAATGGTGGAACCGGATGTCAGTGAAACCGTCCGCGCCTTTCTTGTGACCAGCACACAGAGCGCCAATTCCCAATCGCCGCTGCATGAACGGGGTGTGATCCACACCGAGAGCAATGGTTGGGTGACAATCGGTGAGCAGTTCCCCGGCACAGGCGAATATCGTCCCTATATGCGAGCGGTGATGCGTTATGATGACTGAAGCAGTGATAGAATGTGGTGTCTCAGTGGCTCAACGTGCAACCGCCTCGCTTGGCGGGAGGACCTGTTCTGGCGTTGAGTCACAGTCAGAGGTTGTGACTCCGTCAGAGATGGGCGTGTGACGGAACACTTCTGTTTCAGGAAGCGAAGATCCACACACAGGTATAGCGACATGCAGATAAACAGATTTGTGAAGAAAGGGCAGGGGATTTCAGCCCTCGGATTCCTGATTGCCGCCGCGCTCTTCAACGGTTGCGAAGGGCCGCAAGGCCCTCCTGGAGAGGGTGTGGGCGAGCTGGACACACGTCCCCCGTCCATCTCCTGGGTCACCCCGACCCGCTCCGATACCATCTACACGCCAACCTTTGATGTGCGTGTCAACGCTTCCGACAATCGGGGTGTCCTCTTTGTGCAGTTTTTCCTGGATGGCGTCGGCTCGGTGAACGGCACTGCCGCTGTGGATTCCAGCGCACCCTACACCTACTCCTGGGACCTGACAGCGGTGGAGCGAGGGTATGGAGTCTACCCGATCATCGCCCGGGCCTTTGATACCAGCCTGAACAACACGGACACTCCGCCCCTCCTTGTCACCTACGCGCCTTTGCCGGAAACCCAGTTGCTCTCCTATTTCGGCGATGGTGAATTTGACGCCATGCACTTGCCGGATCGTTATACCGACAAATACTTTAACGTCCGCTTCACTCCCTACGCTGCCTGTACAGTCCGCGAGGTGCATTTCTTCTTCGAAGAACCGACCGAGTGGACAACGTACGCGCCTGGACCGCAACCCCTTGTTGGCGGGTGCGACATGAACCTTTTCCTCTGGCGTTCGGGCAGTGGTGGTTTGCCCGCGATCGCTTCGGGCGACAGTATGCTGGTGCTGGAATCCGCACTGACCTATGGTGATTGGACCATCCTGGATGTCAGCAGCATGGACAGTATCTATTATGAGGGGGAGTTCCACGCAGGCTTCTCGCCACCCTCGGACAGCTATGCGAACCTGCACGCCCAGCGTCGTGCGTTGCCCCTGCGTATCCAGATCGATCCCAGTCCGCTTGCAAACCCCGCAGATCACCGTTCCTCCGAGCTGGAGCAGGGGTCGACCGCCCGTGGGTGGGGTACAGTCCAATCCCATTGGGACAACGAAAAACGGGACTTCCTGATCCGCGTCCTGGTCGCCTATGACAACGGCGTAACCGCGCTACTTACGCCGGAAAGGACGGAATTGGCCAGGGAGATCAGACCATGAAGTCGAAAGGCCTGAATACTGCAGTCGGCGGACTCCTCGTTGCCGCATGTACCGCCCTCACAATGATCGGGTGCAGCGGTGAGGATGGTCCGCGCGGGCGCTCCGGGGTGATCCCGGACAATGTCCCGCCAAGCATCGCCCTGGTGTCGCCAATCGCAGGGGACACCCTGAATGACACCATGTTGATGGCGGCCAATGCCTCGGACAACGTCGGCATTCGGAAGGTGGTCTACTTCTTCGATGGGTCGGACACCGGCAATGATACGGGTGTGGTGCATCTCTACTCGCCGAGCAGTGGTTCGCTTTACGAGTACACCTGGAACCTGCGCACCCGCGGGGTTGCGGATGGCCCGCACGTTGTGATGGCCCGTGCCTTTGACCTGGATGGCAATGTTACGGACACCCCGCCGGTGCTGATTTACACAAAACGGCTGATCACGCCGGGCAAGGCGGTGTTGCAAAACTACCGGGAGAGCGATTCGACCGGTGTGATCGGCTTCCCGATCCGTCATGATGAAAGCACCACCATCCGTCTGGACAGCCTTTGGAGCCGTTTTACGCCGGAACGGGCCTGTACGGTGGACTCCCTGGCTCTCTTCCTCGACTCGCTCGCTTTCGCGCCCATGCAGTACGACACCCTTCTTCACATAGCTCTCTACCGGTCCAATGGCGTCTATCCGAGTACACGTGTCGCAGAAACGCAGCTCGATGTGCGCGGATTGGAGGAAGTCGGGTTCCGTGAGGTGACCTTCACTCCGGCCGCAACCTTCGCCGCGGGCGAGAAATTCCATGTGCTCGTGACCCCGGTGGGCGCAACCGATACAACCCTGTTTGCCTTACGAACTGCTGTTGTACCCAGGTACGATTTCGCTACGGACAACCGTTCGGGAGGCTGGCTGGATGACCAGCTGACACCCGCTCACTGGGCCACAATGCAGGAAGCCGTCAGCTCAGGAGCCTGGACACGGGAATTGATGATTCGTGTGCTGGTGACCTATGAGTGAGGCCTGACGATCCCGAGAGATGGTCGTTTCTCGCTTTACAGCGTTCCCCGGCTTGGCTTGCCAGCCGGGGTTTTTGATTCAATGGGCGCAAGGTCGACAGCCCTTCCGCAGCAACAGTTATGCCTGAACGCCTCCCTCCTCGGCAATATGGACGAATCCCCCGTCCAAACGGACGAATCCACCTTCAGCTTTTCTCGCCATCCGGCATCCTGACCCCACTCCACGCACCAGCCCAGCGATACTGTTGGTACGGTTATCTGCTTGAATACATTGATATTAACCCTCATCACACGGAGCCCTGTTTCATTCAGCTCCCGAATTGGCACACGCTTGGCATATCCAACAGGCAGAAGAAAGAACGCGGTGTAACCGCAACCAACTGCAGAGAGGAGCTGGACCATGAAACGAGCGATGCTGACCCTGTTGGCACTGGTAATGGTGGCAGGGCTGAGCCATGCCGGGACAGTCACCGGAACGGTAACCGACACTACCGGCACGCCGGTCGAGGGTGCTATTGTGATGATGCGTGGGATGGGTGGCGGTGGGCAAGGCCCCCGTATGACCTTCTTCCGCACACTGACCGAAGCGGATGGCAGCTTCAGCTTCGAGAATGTGCGCGGCGGCACCTGGCCGATCCGTGCCAGCAAAAGGCTTGTCGGACATGCCCAGGCTGATGTTGAAGTCCCCGCAGAAGGGGAAGTCAGCGTTGACCTCGTGCTTCCCGGATGTGTGGGTGAAGGGGAAGGCGGCGGACGTGGGCGTTACCAGATCCGTCAGCACACAGGCCGTAATTGATTGAGTCGGGACCGGGATCTCGGCGGTGGATGAGCCGGGGTCCCGGTATTTGGTTTCCCAATGGAATGAGTCTTGCCTGTTTCGCTGTTACGGTCCCACTTTCACAGTGCGGACCAGGGAAAGGAAACAGGGGTGAAGCAGGTCGCGCATCGGCCGTCAAAGTTTGGGCATCAGTTCCTACCGGGGCTGGTGCTGATTTTGTTCCTTGCGGGTGGGATTTCGGCAGTATGGGATTATTTCCGGGTGGATTCCATCACCCGGAACCTGGCCATGCGTGAGGCGCTCGGATTGATCCACCAGGTGGAACGTGAGCTTGAAAGCGCCGCACGCGGTGAAAACGCCGCTCGGGAGGCAATCGAAGAGCATCTCTTCGCTGTCGCCTATCTGATCGATCGTCTGCTCTTTGACAAGCCCGCACATGAACTGGATTGGGAGGAAATCGCGCTGGAAGCCGGTGTGTTGAGTGTCGATCTCTTCGACGGCGCAGGGAACTACTGTTGCGGCACCGCTTTGGGCGTTGCCCGGCAGACCGCGGCACTTCAGCCGGAGTCTACCTGGGGGTTCCATGGCGAACGGGTTCTCGGTGTGCTGCCTGCTTCGAGTGGCAGTGGATCGCTCTATGCGGTAGCCGTGCAGTCGAATGCACCATTCGAGAGGTTGACCCCACAGCAGGATCTGCGCAACCGTCAGCCTGGCAGCAAACCCACATTTGGCGCAGTCGTGGTTGCAGTCGACGCCGCCGAGCTATACCGCTGGCGCAGTCAAATCGGGATAGGGCAGATCCTCGAGCATCTGTCCGATCACCCCGAGGTCGCTTTCGCTACGATTTCAAATGAAGACGCCATCCTGGCGGCGACCCCGAATCTGCCCGACTGGGCAGGTGGCCCGACGGACGAATTTCTGGCTGAATCCCCGCCGGGGAGTGAGGGAGCGGTGGCACGTTTCGCAAAATCCCCGGAGGGCCAGCCCTTCTTTGAAACGGCAACCCGTCTCGCCGGCACGGACAACCTGACCCTGCGAATCGCCCTGGTCGCCGATGAACTTCGCGCAATCAGGCAACGAAGCCTCTTTGCCCTGACCCTGCGGACCGTGCTCTTTATCCTGCTCGGCGGACTTACCCTGGCCTACCTCGTATCGAAGCAGAACGAACGTCTGCTGACGGAAGAGAAGGAGCACATCCGTCGTGAAGTGGCGCGGCTCGAAGCTGACCGTACGATGCGAGAACGTCTTGAAGCTATGGGCAAACTCGCCGGTGGTGTCGCACACGAGATCAGAAACCCGCTGAACACGATCGAGCTGGTGGCGCAGCGTCTCGAACTGGAGTTTGAACCGGTGGAGTCACCGGAGGAGTACCACACTCTTGTGCGGAATATGCGGAGCGAAACAAAGCGGATCGGACGAATTGTCCAGGAGTTCCTCGCTTTCGCACGTCCACCGAAGGCAAATCGGCGTCCGGGCGCCTTGCAGGAAACTGTAACAGAGGCGGTGGAGCTGTTCCGTCCCGTGGCTAAGGCGAAGGGAGTGCGAATCGAGGCGGCTGTGAATCCGCTGAAACCCTTCGCGTTCGACCGGGACCAGGTGGCGCAGGCGATTCAGAACCTGCTGCGTAACGCCCTCGAAGCGGTCGGCTCTGAAAGTGGTTTGATCCAGGTTTCCACTGGCAGGAGCGACGGATTGGCCTATGTGGAAGTGCGCGACAACGGTCCCGGTGTTCCGCTGGAGGAGCGGGCGCGTATTTTCCACCTGTACTACACGACACGTGCCGAGGGGACGGGGGTGGGGCTCTCGCTGACCCACCGTATAGCCGATGAGCATGGGGGACGTGTCGAGGTGAGCGACACTCCCGGTGGTGGCGCCACTTTCCGCCTCTATCTGAAGCTGGAGGGTTGATGAAAAGCGGTCGTATCCTGATCGCGGATGATGAGGCTCCGCAGCGCAGTGTCCTTGCCGGTTACCTCAGCAAACAGGGGTACGAGGTGCTGGATGCTCCCAATGGCGAAGCGGCGCTCCAGATCCTGAAACTGGAGGCGGTTGACCTGCTGCTGACCGACCTGCGGATGCCGGGGATCGACGGCCTGGAGCTGCTGAAGCAGCTCCGCGCCGCCAACCCACTTGTCGAGGTGATCGTCATGACCGCCTTCGGTACAATAGAATCCGCTGTGGAGGCAATGAAGGCGGGTGCTTTCACCTACCTGCTGAAGCCGATCGCCCTGGACGAGCTGCAGATTCACATCGACCGCGCGTTGGAACGGAAGCTGCTGACGGTCGAAAATCGCGAGCTGCGTGCCCGGATGGGCGAAACCGCCTCCGGTGACCTCATCGCCACCTCCCAGCAGATGCGTGAAGTGTTCGGCCTGGTCGCACGTGCCGCACCTTCGCGCGCTTCCGTGCTGCTGCTCGGTGAGTCGGGAACCGGCAAAGAGATGGTGGCGCGTGCGATCCATCAGACCTCGCCACGCAAGGATGCCGCCTTTGTCCCGGTGAATATCGCCGCGCTCCCTGAAACCCTTGTCGAGAGCGAACTTTTCGGGCACGAGAAAGGCGCCTTCACCGGGGCGATCGCACGGCACAACGGCGTTTTTGAGCGGGCGGATGGAGGTACACTCTTCATCGACGAGGTGGGCGACATGCCCCCATCGGCGCAGGTGAAGCTGCTGCGTGTGCTGCAGGAAGGCTCGTTTGAAAGGCTGGGGGGCGGAACTGTCAAGGTCGATGTTCGTATCGTGACCGCCACAAACGCCGACCTGGAAATGCGGGTGCGCGAGGGGAGTTTCCGGGAGGATTTGTACTACCGCTTGAATGTGGTGCGTATCGAGCTCCCGCCACTTCGGCAGCGGAAGGTGGATGTCCCCCTGCTGGTCGAACACTTCGTCCGCAGGTACGCCAAGCTGAATGGCAAACGGGTGGCCGGGGTGGACCGTGACGCAATGGACCTCCTGATGAAGTACCCCTGGCCGGGAAATGTGCGGGAGTTGGAGAATGCGATCGAAAGCGCGGTGGTGCTCTGCCGGGGTGAAATGATTACGGCAGAGGATCTCCCCCTTACTTTACGGGAAATGAAGAGTGGCGGTGTGCGGAGGGTTGGATCCGGCGCAATGGATGACCCGGAAAAGTCCCTGCCGGAACGTGTGGATGCTTTCGAGCGAGAGATTGTGCTGCAGATGCTGGACGAGTGCGCTGGCAACCGCAGCGAAGTGGCACGCCGATTGGGAGTTTCGGAGAAGGCGATTCGGTACCGTTTAAGCCGTTGGGGCTTGACGGACAACGAGTAGATACACTTCCACGCCAGGGGGTGTGGGAGGAGGATAGGTAGATGAAGGTGGCTGGAGGATACCTGCTTGCCGTGCTGCTGCTGGCAGCGCCCCTTGCTGCTCAGCCGCCCGCGGAAAATCAGCCGCCCGGGCGTCCCGAGGCGGATAGACCTCGTTTTGTCGATCTGGACGGTGACGGTTTTAACGATCTTGCACCGGACCTGGATGGAGACGGCATTCCCGATGCCCTCGACCCCATGTTCCAAAGCCCCCGCGCACGCGGGTTGCAGCTCCAGTATCGTTCGATCCCCGACAGTGTCGCGTCCGACAGCCTGGCTTTCCGTGCCTGGTGGGAAGGGCAGCGCAACCTGGGCGACTGGCAACGGGCCTGGGTACACTGGCGGATGATGGTCCGTGATGCCGGCGGTGTGGATGTGCTGCGTGAACGCTGGCAACGGGAAGGGATGAGCCCTCGTGAACTGCGGAGACGGATGATCGAGGAACGCCGCAGACGTGCCGCAGGGGACACCGGACCGGGACGTGGCGATGGCGGTGGTGGTGGTGGTGGTGGTGGAAGAGGCGGTGGAGGACCCGGCTGATTCCGATACACCGACTCGCGACCGCGCTTCCTCTGCTGCTCTCGGCAGGGTTGACGGCTTTCTCCGCCCCCCTCACGCCCCCCTGGTACGAGGTCACCCTCAACACGGGTACGACCGGCAATCTCTTCGCCGACAGTATGGCCATTGCCGACCAGCATGCCGGAGTAGGACTGCTCCTGGAGCAGATGCTTCACCCCGACCTGGCTGTCTGGTACCAGGGCTATGGTGAGACCTTTTCGGAAAGCCGTGAGCTGGGCAGCTTGAACCACACGCTGGCCCTCGAAGCGGGAAAGTTTGTCGGGGAACGGGGCGAGGTCTGGGTTTCTGCGCTGGGCGGCATGCAGCAGTTTCGCTCAGATTATGAGCTCTACAACCGGCAATCAGGTTCACTGATCGGTGGGTACCGTCACTTAGCGGACAAGGCGCTACGGTTACGTGTGGATGCCCGGCTGCAGATTGTGCGTTACCCGAATGTTGACAGCACCGGCGTCAATTATCGGCAGGAAAGCATTTCCGGAGGTGTGAATGCCTCCTTTCGCTTCCCCCTTTCGCTGGATGTGGAACCCGGGTTGCAGCGCAGGCATTACCCGGACCTGAGTCTGCCCACCACAACACGCTACTTCTGGCTTTCCATGCGCGCCACAACCCCACTTAATCCCCAAACCGGACTTGTGATTCGGGGGTTGCTGCGCGACCAGCTCACACTCGATGGCACCGGTCTGATCGCCCTGATGCGAGGTGGGCTTGACCCCGGAGACATGCTCTGGGACGGCTGGCAGGGGGGCGTGAGTCTGAACCGTATGCAGGGTGCCACCCTGATCAGCCTCTCCCTCGACACCGGACACGCGGAATATGCCCAGAGCGTGCTTTATACTGGGCTGCCAGCACGGGCCGACGACTTCAAACGCGCCACACTTCGTGTCTCTTCGCCGCTGCTGCTGAAGAAGGGGTGGGGCAGTCTGCGTGTCACAGGAAATGTCGAGTACATGGACAATCGCTCGACCGTTGGCTATTACGAGTATGCGGCCTTTTCGGGGCAGCTTTCCCTGCGGGTGAGTGCCCCTTAATGCCTTCGCTGCGCCGCGGTAAACGTCACAATCGTGCGGTGCTCTTCGCCATTACGTTTGTACACCACTTCCACCTGGTCACCCGGTTTGTGCTGCTTTAAGGCGTAGGTGAAGTCATAGATGTTGTCAATGACCACATCGCCGATCCGCACCAACACATCCATCCCGGTCAGACCTGCCTCTGCGGCGGGGGTTCCCTCGCGCACCCCCTGGATACGCATCCCGCTCAAGCTGTCCGGCTGCGAAAAATCGGGGATCGTGCCGAGGGATACTGTGATCGAACGGCGCCCGCTCGCACGGTCCGGCGCACTTTTCGCCTGGTAGACCAGTTCGGTTGTGTTGGAGGTCGCCTCATTCAGCAGACGTATCGAGTAGTCGAGCACATCCACCAGCCCGCTGGAGTTGATCTTGTCGACATCATCCCGGCTGGTGTGGTAATCCTCGTGCAGGGCACCCAGCAAATGCAGCACGGGAATACCCTTCAGGTAGAAGGAGGTCTGGTCGGAAGATCCATACCCATCCCCGGTCAGGTTCAGGGTCAAAGGCGAGCCATCTCCAGCCCGTGACGCCATCTCGCTGAGCCCCTCCGCACTGGCGACACCGTAAACCGTCAGCTTGCGATCCTGTGTCCTGCCGACCATGTCCAGGTTCAGCATGAACTTGACCTCATCCAGGCCGCCCATCGGCGGGTTGTTCACAAAGTGATTTGATCCCACCAGCCCAGCCTCTTCGCCTGTGAAGGCAACAAACCAGATCGTCGGCCCGTCCGGATGCTCCGCATACCAGCGTGCCAGCTCCAGCAGCACCGCCACACCGGAAGCGTTGTCGTCCGCGCCGTTGTGGATAACACGGACACCTTGCTCGTTGCTCCCCATCTGACCGTAGCCGAGATGGTCGTAGTGCGCCCCGACCACCAACACTTCCGACCCGCCCGGCACCATTCCGCAGACATTCGCCACGGGAACAGAACGGCGGAGCAGGTTGACACGCAACCCGAGCGGCACCTCGCCCGCCTCCATGCTGCGTGGTGTTTCGTTGGCATCGATCGAACGGCGGAGCTTCTGCACATCGAGACGGGGCAAGAGTTGCTTCAGTCCCGCTCGTGTCACCTGGACCACCGGCAGGCCGGCATCCCGGTAGGGCTCGTCGCTGCTCAGCGGAGTCAGTGTATCCGCATCGTTCAGGGTGACAATCACCAGCCCCGCCGCGCCCTGGTTTTTGGCATTGATCGCCTTGGTCCGCAGCATAGCGTGGTCGGTGTCCAATCGGCCTGCGAAAAGGGACTCCTCGTTCTCCTGTCCCGGCTCACCTTCCAGCACGATTACCACCGCACCCTGAACGTTGATCCCTGCATAGTCATCGTAGTCATATTCCGGTGCCGATATGCCAAATCCGGCGAACCAGGCCGGGCCACTCACCTCGCCAATCCCGGAAAACCCGAGTGGGAGCAGGTCGGTTTCGGTCCACAGGGTATCCTCAGCCGTTGCCAGATAGCATCCCGGCTGAAGCTCCGCGCCCCAGGCCATTTCGAAGGCCTGGTAATACCCATCGCCGAAGAGCGGGGTGAGGCCATATTCGCCGAAACGATCCGCGATGTATGCCGCCGATGAATCGAGCCCGGCAGTGCCGATCCCGCGTCCTTCGCGTGCATCATCCGCCAGATAGCGGATGTGCGACATCAGGTCGGCTTCTATCCCGTCGGGCAGGGGCAACGCCCAACCGGGCATGGCTACAACCGTGCACAGCAAAACGATGAGTGGGGCTGCAACCCAATGGCGATGGGTGGTCCTCTTCATGACACACTCCTGTTAATTCAGATTCAGGATGAATATATACCCTGACCTGTCATGAAAATGTCGGAGGTGGCGGAAACAAAGCGCTGGAGACTGACCGAACCTCCTGATCACAAAAGAATCTCATGCAAACACCAGGCGGCCAGCCTTTGCAGGTAGAACCACTCCGACTCCGGGTCCACCAGATCGCTACCCACATCGGTCCCGTCACGGTCATCATTCTCCTCGATCTCCGGATGCACCGCACAAGCGATCACACGACCCAAACCATACCCGAATCCGATTGTCGCCAAGCCCTGCGTACTGTTAAATCTTGCGATTTCCAGGAGAGGAATCGCCTCCCGTACCTCGATCGACGGTCCATCATAGTAAAGGACCTGGAAGGTTGTCCCGGTGCCGGGATCAAATTCGACATCCACGATGCTAACGGATGTGAGCAACATGCCGCTCCCGATACCCGGGATCGGCCCTTGTGCCAGGCCATGCAACAACCCCAGGGGTGTCGCCAGGGCACCGGAACCATGGTAGGAGATGCTGTCAGCGGCCAGGTAAGCCCCCGCGCCAAGCCCGATATACCCACCCCCGGATTCCACCAGACCCTTGATCCTGCCGATGCCCGTAAACCCCAGCGCTCCCGCCATTTCCACCGGGTCGCCCGCTGAAATCACAACCAGCCCATAGGCCGAAAGATCGCTCTGGCACTGCGCTTCATCCACAAGGTCAACCGTACGCCCCGCATCCTCGAGCGCTGCCTTCACGGCTCCCGCAAAACGGCCGTCCGCACCGGTTCCGTTGTAAACCGCAACACGTTTGGATACACCTCCCGGATTTACCGGTGAGGTGCCGCCGCAGCCGCCGAGGATCAGCAGCAAACCGAGCAACGTGGCTGTCATCACTTTACTGCGGTAATTCAAGAGGCGGTCCTCCTGAGGGTTTGTGTGTGAATTCACAGCCAATGGGGGCATCACGGAAGGGCTGATCACAAAGTGCCTGCGACAGGCTCCCCGTTTTTCCTCATCCCTCCGGCAGCAGGGTCAGCAATTTCTGCAGAAGCGCCCAGCGTTCCCCCCACTCCTTACATCCGCTCAGGTCGAGACGCAATCCCAGCGGCCCCACCCCACGCAATTCATAGGGCATGCCATGCAGTTTCGCAACAACCTCCCCGATCTTCACGTCAAAATCGCCGTTTCCCCACTCTTCGTCGAAGCTGACAAACGCAGCATCGTCATGCAGTTCGACACGTCCCACACCTGCGCGAGCCGCGCGTGTCTGCGCTTCCACAAGCTGCAACAGGGCCTCCGCACTGGTTGGCTGGGGTCCGAAACGGTCACGCATTTCCTCCCGCAACGCTCCCACCTCTTCCGGTGCCTGGGCACGGCTCAATCTTCGGTACAGCTCGACCCGCTCCGGCGCATCCGGCACATACTCGGGCGGCAACATCGCATCCACCGGGGCATCCACACGCACCTCTCGCGCATCCCGTGTCCGTACCGGGCTTTCGGGCAGCTCTACTGTCTCCTCTTCGCTCAAACGAGCCACCGCGTCACGCAACATCTCGGTATAGAGCTCATACCCGACCGAGTCGATGTACCCGCTTTGTTCCGGTCCCAGCAGGTTGCCTGCACCACGAATCTCCAGGTCACGCATCGCGATCTGGAAGCCGCTGCCAAGGCGTGTGTGCTCAGCAATCGTCTCCATCCGTTTTTTCGCATCCGTCTGGAGCAGCATCCGTGGCGGTGTCAGCAGATAGGCATATGCCTGGCGGTGGCTGCGCCCAATCCGTCCCCGCAACTGGTAAAGCTGCGCCAGGCCAAATCGGTCGGCGCGGTTCACGATCAGTGTGTTCACATTGGGAATGTCCAGCCCCGATTCGATGATCATGGTGCAGACCAGTACCTGGTACCGCTCCTGGAGGAACTCGTCCATCACCTTCTCAAGTTCCCCCTCGTGCATCTGGCCGTGCGCCACTCCGACCTTCACATCGGGCAGCAACCGTTCGATCATCCGCGCAGTGCCGTGAATCGTTTGCACGCGGTTGTGCACAAAATAGACCTGCCCACCGCGAGCGATCTCACGCAGAATCGCTTCACGAATCACATGTTCGTCGAAAGGCACAATTTCGGTCTCGATGGGGAGACGGTCATGAGGCGGGGTGGAGATCATCGACATGTCCCGCGCCCCGGAAAGCGCCATGTGGAGCGTACGCGGGATCGGTGTCGCCGACATGGAGAGCACATCCACCGATGCCCGGAACCGTTTCAGCGCCTCCTTGTGCTTCACCCCGAAACGATGCTCCTCATCCACCACCAGCAGGCCAAGATTCTTGAAGTGGATGTCCTTCGAGAGCAGACGATGGGTGCCGATCACCAGGTCCACCTTACCCTCAGCCAACCCTTCCACCACGGCAAGCTGCTCCCGGCGCGTACGGAACCGGCTAAGCACTTCCACCTTGATGGGATAACGCCGCAACCTTTCAACAAAGGTCTTGAAATGCTGCTGCGCAAGGATGGTTGTCGGAACCAGCACCGCCACCTGCCGTGAATCCTGCAATGCCTTGAAGGCGGCACGGACCGCCACTTCTGTTTTTCCGAATCCCACATCGCCAACAAGAAGCCGGTCCATTGCCACCGGCTTCTCCATGTCACGTTTCACCTCTTCTGCCGCAGTCGCCTGGTCCGGTGTGTCCTCGAACTCAAACGCAGCCTCCATCTCAAGCTGCCAGGGTGTGTCATCGCGAAAGGCAAACCCACCCTCCAGCCTGCGCCGGGCATAGATTTCCAGGATATCCCTGGCGAGACGTTCCACCCCTTCACGGGTCTTACGCCGGGCACGTGCCCACTCGGTTCCGCCGATACGCGACAGCTTCGGCTCACCGCTCTCTGTGCCCTGGTACTTCTGCAGCTTCCCGAATTGCTCGAGACGGACATACACCTTCACATCGTCCCGAAACTCCACCTGGAGGCACTCACGGTCCATGCCATTCACCTTGATCCGTTTCGGACCCAGGTATTTCCCGATTCCGAACTCGGTGTGGACGACATAATCCCCGCGCTTCAGCTCGTCAAAAGAGAGGCCATCCGGCTGACGACGGCGTCTGCGGAAGGGCGACGTTCTCTTGTGCCGCCCGAAGATCTCATGGTCTGTAAAGACCGCAATCCCCGCCTCCGGCCAGGAGAACCCGGCATGCAGGGGAGCAACACCAATCCGTGCGAATCCCTCCGCGCCCCCACGTTCATCCAGCAAATCGCCCATCCGATCAACCTGGCTCGGTCGATCACAGAAGATGAAGCTGGTCACACGCTCACGGTCATATCCGCGCAACCTGCCCGCAAGCTGCTCGATATCCCCGAGAAAAGCCTCGTGCGCGGTCGCTCCGAAGTTGATCGCGCCCGCCGTGGCTGCCGCTGCGCCCCGGTGATGTACCAAAGGCAGCCCCTCGAGCCCCTCCAGCACCACCTCGGGACGGAAAAACAGCTCGTCCGGCTTTTCGGTGAGACGATCCTTTTCCAGGTCGCGACGTTTGATGTACTGGTAGTCGATCTCCTCCCAGTGACGTTCCATCGCCGAACGAAAGGCGTCACGATCTTCCAGCAGGACCACCGACCCGGCAGGCAGCAGTTCCCACAACCCCGCCTGGCCACGGCCATCGCTGTCCCGTTCCCCGGCGAAAAACAGCAACTCGGTGATGCTCTCCTCCGAACGCTGGGTCTGGGGGTTATAACGGCGCATCTCGGCGATCTCGTCTCCCCAAAGTTCAAGGCGGACCGGCAACTCGTTTGAGGCTGGGTAGAGGTCCAGCACCGATCCGCGAATCGCAAACTGACCCGGCTCCTCCGCCCGAATCTCCCGGCTCATCCCCGCTTCGCTGCAGACAAGGGCGAAAGCCTCACGGTCGATCTCGTCACCAACCGAGAGACGGATCATTCGTTTTGATTGCCTGGCCAAGTGATCGAATCGTTCCAGCAGGGTCTGCGCCACAGCGATTAAAACCTGGAAACGACCTTCGATCAAACGCTCGAACACCGCAGCGCGTTCATCGAAACGCTGGTTCTGTTGAAGCGGATCGTAGGGGATGGCGAATCGTGGCGGCAGCAGCAGCGCACCATCATCCCCCAGTATTGTGCGGAGGTCATCGCGGGCGCGTTCCGCCGTGCGGATGTCGGGAACCACCAGAAGCAGAGACCGTTCCAGGACTTCATGGAGTGCCGCGACTACAAGGGTTGGCAGCGAACCGGCCGCACGGACAAACTCGACAGACGTCTCTCCCTTGCGTACGGCACGGAGCACCGCCTCGATCGGTTTTGCGGTGTAGAAGGTCTCCTTAAAGATGCTCAGGATATCCTGTTGCGAGGGCAGGGTGTTGAAGCTATCCAAGGGGGTAGGTATCCTCTTATCTTAATATCCGTATATGGCAAAACACAGCTGTTCTCGCCCAAACCACATGACATTTCCAGTCTTCCCCCCACACTTGAAGTGCGGAGTACCTGGCCAAGCTGCCTGATCTGACAGATGCCCACCAGAAATGCCGGAAACCCAGACACCGCCTGCGAAAAACAGACCGGTTCATCACACCCAAAACATCCTGGTGTAGCTCTCCCCCGGCCTGACCCGTCACTCTCCGATAAACTGCAACACCAGTTCACGCCGTCGCGCACGGTTGTCCCAGTCGACCAGCACCACCTGCTGCCAGGTTCCGGTCAGGAGACGCCCCTGCGCGAAGGGCACCACCAGCGAAGGCCCGATCAGCGAGGCCCGAACATGGCTGTGGCCGTTGCCGTCATGCCAAGTCTGATCGTGACGATACTCCATCTCTTTCGGCGCGATCCGCTCCAGCGCGGCCGGGAAATCCTCCCGCAAGCCTGGTTCATACTCGATCGTTGTCACCGATGCGGTCGAGCCGGGCACAAAAATGGTCACGTTCCCTTCCTGCATGCCCGTGCTTTTCAGGAGCCGCGAGAGGTCGGAGGTGATGTCGACCATGTGACCATTCCCCTCCGTTCCCACCGGCAGGGTAAGGGTGGTCAGTTTCACTCCGGCCGCCGGACTTACGGCCACACGTCTGCGCCCACCCATCATCCCACCGCCGCCCGGAGGCGGGGGTGGGGCAGGGGGTTCGGGGCCACGGTTCATCGCTCACTCCTCAAGGGCGTCGTGACGCGGGATACGCAACCCTTCTCGTTTCGCGGTGTCAATCGCCAACTCATACCCGGCATCCGCGTGACGGATTACACCTGTCCCGGGATCGTTGGTCAGCACACGCAGCAGCCTTGCCGCCGCCTTAGGGCTACCATCCGCCACAATCACCTGCCCGGCGTGCAGGGCATACCCCATCCCCACTCCGCCACCATGATGGAAACTCACCCAGCTTGCCCCGGACGCCGTATTCAGCAGCGCATTCAGGATCGGCCAGTCCGCGACGGCGTCGGTGCCGTCACGCATCGCTTCGGTTTCACGGTTCGGGCTGGCCACCGACCCTGTGTCGAGGTGGTCACGTCCGATCACAATTGGCGCCGCCACCTTGCCAGTACGCACCAGTTCGTTGAACATCAGCCCGGCACGTGCACGGTCGCCCTGGCCCAGCCAGCAGATACGACAGGGCAGGCCCTGGAAGGCGACCTTCTCCTGCGCCATGTCAATCCAGCGATGCAGCGCCCTGTCTTCGGGGAACAGCTCCTTGATCGCAGCGTCCGTGGTGTGGATGTCCTTCGGATCGCCGCTGAGGGCGCACCACCGGAACGGCCCTTTGCCCTCGCAGAAGAGGTCACGGATATAAGCGGGGACAAACCCGGGGAAGGCGAAGGCATCCTCGTAGCCCATTCGTTCCGCCTGCCCACGCAGGTTGTTGCCGTAATCGAAAGCGACTGCGCCGCGACTTTGCATCTCGACCATGGCGCGACAATGCACCACCATGCTTTCCATGGCACGTTTCCGGTATTCGGCCGGATCGGTTTCGCGCAGCTTGAGCGCATCCTCGTAGGGCAAGCCGTGCGGGACATAACCATACAGCTCATCATGCGCCGAGGTTTGATCGGTCACCACATCGGGAATGAACCCCTGTTCCAGCATTTGCGGAAGCACATCGGCACAGTTTCCCAGCAAGCCGATGGAAAGCGCGCGACCCTCCTTCGCCGCACGCTGCGCCTGGCTGATCGCATCCTCCAGGCTCTCTGTCCAGGTGTCCAGGTAGCGGGTTTCAAGCCGTCGGTCGATCCGGTGACGGTCCACCTCAACACAGATCACCACCCCCTCGTTGAAGGTCACAGCAAGCGGCTGCGCTCCGCCCATCCCGCCAAGACCGCCTGTGACAACAATCCGCCCCTTCAGGCTCGTGGCATTGAAGTGCTTTTTCGCCAGCGCGGCAAAGGTTTCGTAGGTCCCCTGCAGAATCCCCTGGGTACCGATATAAATCCAGGAGCCGGCCGTCATCTGGCCGTACATCATCAGCCCCTTCTTCTCCAGCTCGTCGAAGTGCTCCCAGTTCGCCCAGCGCCCTACCAGATTGCTGTTGGCGATCAGCACACGTGGCGCATCCTCGTGTGTGGTGAAGACCCCAACAGGCCGCCCCGACTGTACCAGCAGGGTCTGGTCATTTTCCAGGCGTTCAAGTTCACGGATGATGTAATTGACATCCTGCCAGGAACGCGCCGCCTTCCCACGCCCGCCATAGACAATCAGTTGTTCCGGCAGCTCAGCGTTGTCGGGCTCCAGGTTGTGCAGCAGCATCCGTTTGGCCGCTTCCTGGATCCACCCTTTACAGGATCGTTCTGGACCGCGCGGTGCACGGACCGGGTGCTGGTACTTCATGGCGACATTCCTTTCAGCCAACGGTTGGAACTTCCTGCCGGACGTCCCCACCCCCCCCTGCGATGCGACGGGCTCCCGCATCGAATGTTTTGTCACACGCAAAGATAGAGCGGTGATCCAGCCGCTTCAAGCCGAGGGAGTGCATGACCGGGTGCAGCTCCCCGCACACTCCAGCGTAACTCTTCTCCCAAAAAAGCAGGTCCCCGAGCTGCGAGGACCTGCCGTACACATGAGAAGTGAAGTCTGCGTTTACTTCTCCTTCTTCGCCTTCGCCTGAATTTCTCGCAGCTTCCGTTTGTACTTCCTGCCGCCCTCGATGTTGTAGCGTATCATTTTATTGATCAGGGCCTGACGGCTGAGTCCAAGCAGATCGGCTGTCAACGACTGGTTGTGGTTGTTGCGTTCCAGTGCATCCATCACCATCCGCTTCTCGATCATCCCGACACGCTGCTTCAGTGTTCCCTCGCCCGCATCCATCATCGCAGGCTGGGTACGTGCCAGCAGGTAACGGCTGAGCATGTTGGGGGTGATCACGCCCTTGTCCGGGGCACGCAGCACCGCCTGACGCACTTCGCGTTCAAGCTCGTTCAGGTTGCCCGGCCACTCCCAGGTCCCGAGGAAATCATACACTTCGCTGGTCACACCGCTTATGCTCTTGCCAAATGCCGCTGTTTCCTGCTCGATGAAATGCTCCACCAGCAAGGGGAGGTCATTGATACGATCCTTCAGCGGCGGCAGGATTACCGGGAAGATGTTCATCTTCAGGTAGAAGTCCTGGGTCAGCTTGCCCGCCCCGAATTGTTCACGCGGGCTGGAGGAGATGGTGAAAACGAACCGCACATCCAGATCATAATCCTGATGGTTGCCCACGTCGGTTGTCCGACCCTGGTCCATCGCCAGCACCAGTTTGTCCTGGACCGCGTGCGGAAGGTGATCGATCCCTTCCAGAACCACTGTCCCGCCCTTGGCCTCACGGATCACTCCACGGCGGCCCCGGGCAGGCCCGCCCGCCACGCCGGGTGCCTGCCCGAAAATCATCATTTCATGCAGATCGGGTGCGAAATCCTGGAGCGCGAGGGTCAACAAGGGTTTCCGTTTCCGCAGGCTGTGGTAATGGAGGGCCTCTGCGGCAGTGGAAATCCCCGAACCCGATTCACCAATCAGCGTTACAGCAATATCTGTGTCGCTCACCAGCTCCAGAGCGCGGCGAATGCGGTCCATCGCTTCGCTCTTGCCCACAAGCTGATCGAAGGTGGGCTTCTCACGCATTTCCTGCTGGAAGGCCTTGTTCTGCAGGGTGAGACGCTGGAGGGTGTGGTCGAGGTTGATCATCTGGCCCAACACCTGACCGATCTCGAACAGGTCCGCTTCCTTCACTCCCTTCAACTTCAGTGAGCCAGGCTTCTTTTCGCCCAGGTAGATCGCACCCACAGCATGCTCACCCGCTGCAAGGGGAAAGATGAGCACGCCGCGGGTCATGTCACGGCGTACGCTCTTCCGGGCGGAAAGCTGTTTTAATACCTTCGCTTCTGGCGCAATCACCAGGCTCTCCTTCTCCAACGGGTGATTTGCTCCGTACTGCATGAAAATCCGCATATCCTGATTCAACATCTCTTCGACTTCGCCGAAGGTCGCAGTTTCACGCAAACTGCTGGTGGTCTCCTCAAGCTCGAGGAGGAAACCATGGTCGCCTCCGAAACGTTCACGCGCCAACTGCAAGATGTTTTCTGCGAGACGTGTGCGATCCCCGATGCTCGAAAGCGCGCTCCCAATCGTTTTCACATTGGCCGCCTTTCCTGGTTGAGGTTTTTGCGAACACAATCCGTTGCGGGACTACGAGGCTATAAGCCTGGATACGGTGGTTATCGCCGGGCTCGGACGCGGTCTGTTCGCTATTTTTCGCAATTGTACTACACCTTGCCGTCCAAATGCAATCCGTGCTCTCCAATTCTCTTTGAACGTACAATCAATATAGACAACCCCTCAGGCACAAACGCAGGATGGCATGAGGAAATAAGATCATTGCTGGAGTTTCAGGAACCCCCCAAGAATTTGTGCGGCTGTCTCTAACCACTCAGGTTGTCAAGATCGCCTGGAGGCAGCAGGTCTCAAGGAGTGTCTTGACAGCTGGAATCTTGCAAAAATTCTAAGGAGAAGCCTGAAATAGTCATTCCACAAGCATCAGCATCATGCAACACGAGTTCGCTGTGTCAGGTGCGCACACCAGACGCGTAAGCTATCAGAGGTCGGTTTGTGAGGGAACGGAGACTTGACGCTCCACAGAACCTCCGGCGGAGGGTAGACGAGCCTGTCTCCACGAGCCTGAAGTGAAAACCCCAGATCACGCAGAAACGGCGCTTACAGAGCGAAAAACTACCCATTGGGCCATCAGGATCGAGGTGGCTGGAAAATCAAATCGAGAGACTTCATCCACAGCCTTGACTCCCCCCCCAACCCCGTCTATCTTTTGCCCTCGCCGCGCTGGGGATAAATGCGGCATTCTCTTGTCAGGCTTGGTTTTCCGGTACTTATCCACACCCCCGGATAGGCGCAGTTTTTCATGTTCGCTGACGGAAAATCGCACAGTACGAACCAGTTACCCACTGCTATCCACAACCTGTTATTCACACCGTTCGAGGGAGTATGACCACAATTGCAAGTCCGCGTCCCTTGTTGCCCCATCAAGGCGAATTAAACTACGATGAGGCCGCCCGGCATGTCTGGAATCAGGTCAGCACACACATCGAGTCTTCTCTTCCTGAACAGGCGTATCACACCTGGTTTCGGCCCATCCAACCGGTGACCTTTCTCGACGGCACCCTGACTGTCAAGGTTCCCAGTCGATTCTACTACGAATGGATCGAGGGTCATTACGCTCCCCACATCGAGGAAGCGCTGGACCGTACTCTCGGTGAGTCGGCGCGTCTGATCTATGTAACCGGCCGTCCCGAGGACCTGCCGCCCCCCTCCCCTCTGCAGGCAAGGGAAGCGGTGCTTCCACCCAAAGCGCCGCCACCGCAGGATCACGGTCTGAACCCCCGCTACATCTTCACCACATTCATCGAGGGTCCGCAGAACCAGTTCGCACGCGCCGCCGCGCAGGCGGTGGGCCGTTCACCCGGCAGTACAGCCTACAACCCTATGCTCATCTATGGCGGGGTGGGGCTGGGGAAAACACATCTGCTGCAGGCGATCGGGAATGAGGTACTGACTCGTAATCCACGTGCAAAGGTCCGTTACCTTTCCAGCGAACGGTTCACTCAGGATTTTGTCGAAGCCATCAAGGCGAATCGAGCCGACGAGTTTTCCGCCAACTACCGTGCGGTTGACATCCTGCTGATGGATGACGTGCAGTTCCTCGTGGGGCGTGAACGCACCCAGATGGAGTTTTTCCACGCCTTCAACGCTCTGCATCAATCCGGCAAACAGATTGTCCTGACCAGCGACAAACCGCCGCGTGAACTGGATGGTCTCGATGAACGTCTGGTCAGCCGTTTTGGCTGGGGGCTGGTTTGCGATATTTCGCCGCCTGATTATGACACCCGTGTGGCAATCATCCAGCGTCTCTCGGAAGAGGAGGGGTTGGCGCTCGACCCCCTGGTGATCGATTACCTGGCGTCCAATTTCACCAAGAACGTGCGCGAAATGCAGGGGGCATTAATCCGTCTCATGGCCCACAGCAGCCTGACAGGATCGGAGATCAACCTGGATGTGGCGCATCTGGCTCTGCAGGACTTGATCAACAACCGCGAGCGGCGCATTTCAATCGACACGATTCGGAACGTGGTGGCTGATTCCTTCCAGGTGGCGCCGGACTTGCTGATGGCAAAAATCCGCACCCAGCCCATTGCCCGCGCACGGATGGTGGCCATGGCCCTCTCTTTGCGTCTCACTCCCTATTCCCTGAAACAGGTGGGGGCGCAGTTCGGGAAACGGGATCACACCACCGTGTTGCACGCCAAAAAGATGGTGGAAGAGTGGGAGAAAGATTCCGAATTTGCGTTGCTCATCCAAATGCTTGTTAAACGGATTGAATCGGCCTCGGATGTTTAGGGTTTGAGTGGCAGTGATTCTATGTGTTTTTACACTTCACACGAATTTATTCTGCGATCTCTGCTCAGTCAGGTTGTCAAGCTCGCCCACACAGGTCAATCCCCATCTGATATGGGTGGCTGTTGAAACCAATTGTTCAACCAGACTCGAAGCGGAGATCTGCCACAACTCTCGCTCACGATGCGCAAAAGAAGTGCATCCCGGGATATCCAATTCCCCATCCTTTTCCTTGACGCGGAGCAGACCGTCAACCTATATTTCGTGGATATCGTTCGGAGACGGGAGAGCTGCGTCTGTAAAGGATTTTCTCATCCACACATGGGGATGAGTATGTGGATAAAAGGTGGACCTCCTGAGTCGCCCTCGCTTATCCACAACCCCTGAGAGAATAACAGGGGATAAAGGCGGAGGTTTTCCACTGGCAGTCCAACTCTCCGGCCTGCAGAACAAGTGTTGTACGACAGGGTCAAAAAGGCTGTGCGGGCGGGTTATCCACTTTGTCCACAGCCCTAAAACAAAAACAACTCTGTTTCTACTCATCTTGAATTCAAAACCCGGGAGGGGATAACCCATCCCCCAGCGTGAGGAAGACCATGCGCTTTACCGTCACCCAGGCAGATCTGATGGAAGCCCTTGCACGGGTATCCCCTGCAGTACCGACCAAATCCACCCTTCCGATTCTTTCCAATGTGCTGATGCAACTGGATGCGAATACCCTGAAACTGGTGGCGACCGACCTGGAAGTGTCGGTTGTGACCGAAGTGGAGGTGCAGGGGGATGGTAATGGAAGTGTATCGGTTCCGGCTCGCAAGATCGGTGACATCGTCCGTGAGCTGGATGGTCTTGAGTTGACGATTAATGTGGATGAGGGCAATCACCTGACCATTGATGCAGGGGAAGGTCAATACCAGGTACCGGGAATTGCGTCGCAGGAGTTTCCGAATCTGCCCGAAATCGAAGGGGGCACAGCGCTTCACTTCCCGGCCGAAGATCTGGACCGCATGATTCAGCGCACAACCTTTGCGGTGTCGCGTGATGAGCTGCGCCCTGCGCTGACTGGTGTCTTCTTCCAGATCCGTCCCAACGAATTACGTTGTGTCGCCACAGATGGGCACCGTCTGGTGCGCATCATCGATCAGCGTTTCCAGGCAGAAGGCGATGCACGTGAAATGATCCTCCCGGTTAAAGCGCTTGAGATGATCCGACGCAACCTGCCTGAAAAAGGGGATGTGGAGGTGATGCTCGGCGCGAACCAGATCATGGTGCGTCTCGAACATGCTGTTCTCTACAGCCGTCTGATCGAGGGACGCTACCCTCACTACGAGAGCGTGATCCCGCAGGAAAACAAGAACCGTCTGATCGCCAACACGGAAGCGATGACACGTGCGGTGAAACGTGCCCAGATCTTCGCGAACCCGATCAACCGACAGATTGTCTTTCATCTTTCGCCGGAGAAGGTTGAAATCTCCGCGGAAGATGTGGAATATGGCGGCAAGGGGCGTGAGGCGGTGGAGGCGAGTTACGATGGAGAAGACCAGAGTATAGGCTACAACGCTGCTTATGTGCTGGACCTGCTGCGCCAGATCGACACCGATTCGGTTCAGCTCGAACTGGGCAGTCCCACACATGCTGGAATCATGCGTCCCACGGAACAGCGTGATGGCGAAGACTTCCTGATGCTTGTCATGCCGGTACGTCTCTCCTGAAATGTCTGCGAAACCGGAGCGCGACAGGCATAGCGCCTGGGATAGCTGGCATCGGGAGCGGAAGAAAAAAGACCGTTCAGGCGAAAGCCTGAGCGCGAACAAGGTGATCCCGCTGAATGCGGCGATCCAGAGCTGGATTGAGCAGGGGCAGTTTGCCACACGTTTGCGCGAAGCGAACCTGCTCACCCACTGGCAGGATTTTGTCGGGGAGACGATTGCTTCAAAATCGGTTCCCCAGCGTTTGGAACGCGGCCGCCTCGTGCTGAAGGTTTCCGACAGCGCATGGCGTCATCAATTGCTTTACATGAAACGTGAATTGATTGGAACGATCAACGGCAAACTTGGTCAGCCACTGGTGAAGGAAATTGTGCTGACCTGAATCTGCCGCGGGGTTCCGCGATTCATGCAGGGTGAAAAGAGAGAGAATGTCCGACAGCTTGAAGAAAAACGATTCCACTTCGTACAGCGCATCCCACATCCAGGTTCTGAAGGGGCTCGAAGCAGTACGGAAACGTCCCGCGATGTACATCGGTGACACCGGCACACGCGGGTTGCATCACCTGATCTACGAGGTTGTCGACAACTCGGTCGACGAGGCGCTGGCCGGGTATTGCGACGAGATCACCGTTACCCTGCACACCGATGGGAGTGTTTCGGTCGAGGATAATGGCCGAGGCATCCCGGTGGACAACCACCCGGAGTACAAGAATCCGCCGAAAACCGCGCTGGAAGTGGTGATGACCGTGCTGCACGCCGGCGGAAAGTTTTCCAAGGACAGCTACAAGGTTTCCGGTGGTTTGCACGGTGTCGGCGTGAGTGTGGTAAATGCCCTTTCCGACTGGTGCGAGGTGGTTTCCGTCCGCGACAATCTGCCCCACAGCCAGCGATACGTGCGCGGTTTGCCCGCCGGTCAGGTGACGGTCGGCGAGAAAAAGGTTCGCAAGTCCAGTGGCACACTCACCCGTTTCCATCCCGATCACGAAATCTTCCCCGAGACCCTGTTCCGCACGGAAACCGTCTCCGGACGCCTTCGTGAGCTGGCCTTCCTGAACAAAGGTCTGCGGATCCTGCTGATCGACGAACGGGAAGAGGATGAAACCCAGCGGACACAGGAGTTCCATTTCAAGGGCGGACTGGCCGCTTTCGTTCGCTACCTGGATGAAAACCGCACCCCAATCCTTGCCAAACCGATCTACTTCGAGAAGGAGCGCGATGGTGTTCCGGTGGAAATCTCCTTCCAGTACAATGATTCTTACCAGGAAAACCTGCATTCCTATGTGAACAACATCAACACGATCGAAGGCGGGACCCATGTGGTCGGCTTCAAGACCGCGCTGACACGTACCCTGAACAACTACGCCACCAAGGCGAAGCTGTTCAAGAAGGAAGGGTACTCACTCACAGGGGATGACTGCCGTGAAGGATTGACCGCGGTTATCAGTGTCAAGGTCGCCGAACCGCAGTTCGAGGGGCAGACCAAGACCAAGCTGGGCAATGGCGAGGTGAAAAGCGTTGTCGAGACGCTTGTCGGTGAGATGCTGTCGGAATACCTGGAAGAGAACCCGGCGGTGGGCAGGCGAATCATCGACAAGGCTGTCCAGGCGGCGCGTGCACGGGAAGCGGCGCGTAAGGCGAAGGATCTGATCCGACGCAAAGGTGCGCTGGAGTCGGGCGGCCTGCCTGGCAAGCTTGCCGATTGTCAGCTTCGGGGAGCGGAGGGTACCGAGCTTTACATTGTCGAGGGTGACTCGGCAGGTGGCTCGGCGAAACAGGGACGTGACCGGCGGTTCCAGGCGATTCTCCCCCTGCGTGGAAAAATCCTGAATGTGGAAAAGGCCCGGATGGATAAAATCCTCTCCAACGAGGAAATCCGAACCCTGATTTCCGCCATCGGAACAGGGATCGGGCACTCCAACGAAGAGGAGAAGGACCTTTTCAACAGTGATTCCAACGGTAACGGCAACGGTAACGGCAATGGCAGTTTTAATTTCGAGCGACTGCGCTATGGCAAGGTCATTATCATGACCGACGCCGATGTGGATGGTGCCCACATCCGCACGCTGCTGCTTACATTCTTCTACCGTTATATGCAGGAGCTGGTGGCGCGGGGCTGTATCTTCATCGCCCAGCCGCCCCTCTATCGCCTGAAACGCGGCAACCGTGAACAGTATGTCTACGATGACAACGAGCGGGATCAGCGTCTGAAGGAGTTCGGCGGGGATGGCAAGGTGACCATTCAGCGCTACAAAGGTCTTGGTGAGATGAACCCGGGCCAGCTCTGGTCGACGACGATGGACCCAGAGAGACGGACCATCATCCGGGTCACCATCGAAGAGGCCGCAGAAGCGGATCGTCTTTTCTCCACCCTTATGGGGGATGCTGTTGCGCCACGCCGTGAGTTCATCGAACGAAACGCGAAGTACGTGCGTAACCTGGATGTGTAAGAAATAGCCAGTTCCACCCCCCAATTGGATCGGATGGGACTGGACAAGGGACAGCCCGCCGGGAAGGCGGGCTGGTCGGGGATTGTGTCATGCCGGGTGTTATTGCAGGGAGCCGATGATGGATATGGAGAAGGAACCCCTCTCTCTCGAACCAGAAGAGCAGGAGCCTTACGAGCCACCATTGGTGGTGGAAGCAGGCCGTATTGAAGCAAAACTTTTCAGCGACGAACCCGACCCCTGGGGACCTTGATACGACCTCGATCCGGGTCCTTCGTTCGCTTCGTTTTCCCTTTCGGGTTCCCGTTTCCGGCAGCTCCATGCGTCCCCTGCTGCGCGACGGCGACCTCGTGGTTGTTCACCCTCTCATAGATGCCTCCCCACAATCCATTTCCGCTGGTTCGCTGATCCTATTTGAACGCAAGGGTCAGGCGGTGGTGCATCGTCTCGTGGGGTGGCGCAGAGGCCAGGCGCTGGAGAAGGGAGATCGGGCACGTGTCGCGTCACAGCTTGACCCCGGGGCAATCCTTGGTGTGATTCATGCACGGATACGGGGGGGGGTGGAAACCCGGATGGTCATTCCCTGGTGGTACAGGGTGAAGGTGTGGATCGGCGCAGAGAAGTGGCGATCGGTAACTGTCACCGGAAATCGCAGGTAATCAATGCCCCAGGAAGTGTCCCGGATAGAGGGCGAACGGATCGTACGCGATGCGGCACGCCTGCTCAGTGGTGAGGCGCCTCGTGGCGAGGTGCTGCATCCGGAGCAGGTTGCCGGGCTGCTGATCCATCACAACCTCGGCGCGCTGGGTTCATACCTGGCCGGCAGGCAAACCTACTGGCGTCATGCGCTGGCGGGCGAGCCCCTGCGTCTCCTGGACCAGACGGTTCTCCATGCGAAAATCCGCCGGCACATGGTGATTGTCGCCCTGGCGGATGCCCTTGAGTTGCTTCACGATTTCAAACCGGTGCTGTTCAAGGGGCTGGCGGTAGCCGAGTTGTATCCAGTGCCTCACCTTCGTGACCCCGGCGACCTGGATATTCTGCTAAGTGCGGGCAGCTTCACGGATGCCGCGGCACGCCTGACAGAAGCAGGGTGGCGTCTCCAACCGACCATACACCGGGATCGTCCTGTAGCGGTTGCTCAGCGGTACGGCTTCGCGCAGGTGTTTCGTCACCCGGTCCGTCCGGTGGTGCTCGACCTTCACCGGGATCCGATCGACCGGACGGAAGCCTTCTGGATCAACCCCGCTGACCTGCTTACGACTACAAGGCGCCTTGATCTCGCCGAAGGAGTCCATCTCTCGACTCTGACTCCCGCGCGTCACCTGGCGTTGATCGCTCTGCACAGTGTCCGGCATGGTTCCTATCGTCTGCTCTGGTCCTATGACGTCCACCGCGCCTGTCTCGGTTGGCGTGACGCGATAGATCCCGACGATTTTGCGGCGTTCTGCAGTCGTTGGCGAATAACCTGTGCGGTGCATGTGGGGCTGGAGGTGGCGCGTCAGCTTTTCGGCACACCCTGGCATCCGCTGGAGAGCAAGCCGACAGCGAAGGCGGTGGTGCGAGCCGCAGCGAGACGCGGGCCTTATGTGATCGCACGGGGGCATTTAACCCGCCGCGGCGGCTGGCGCAGGATCGGCGCGATGCTCGACCTGCTGGAACACCCGGCGGATCGTGCGCGCTACCTCCTCAGAACCCTTTTCCCGCCAAGGGATCTGTTCGCGACTGTTTACCGTGGGCGTCCGGGCTGGTGGGAGTACTGGGTGGGCAGGCTTCGTGCGGCTTCACAGGCGGCTGTGGGGAAACAGACCTGATTTCGGGACGGCATGCGAAATTCAGGAGGAGGTGTACCTTCCTGAACCTTTGCTGCCTGTAACACATTTCGGCTTCTGCCCCTGAAATACGTTCTCAGGCGATGCCGCTCGCGCGGGATTTGGTTTTTTTCGTATTATTTGCACTTGGAGATGCGAGGTGGCCATGAAACCATTGCCGGTACCCGTCGATCAGCTTGTCGAGCAGGAAATGAGCGAGGGATTGCTGCTCCTGCGCGACACGGGGGACTATGTGATCATCAACAGCACTGGCCGCCTTGTCTGGAAGCATCTGCGCATGTCACGCAACCTGGACAGCCTTCTGGAACGGTTGCAATCTTCCCGCGAGGCGCCGAATCGTGATGTTTGTCGCAGCCAGGTGCTCGCCTTTCTCAACGCCCTTTTGGATGCCGGATTTCTTGAGGAGGGCCCTTGAAGCAGGTTGTGTTTGCCGGGGTGCGAATCGCCCTGATCCCCGAAGCGGGGTTGCCTGAAATGGCGCTGCCGAGAGGGTTTCGTATCCAGGAGGATAACGGTCCCGCCGATATTATCATCACTTTACGAGAAGGGGGGCGTCCACTGCCTCACCCCGAGGGCGAGCCACGGTTGCGCCGTGGGCGGCTGGCGGCTTATGGCAACCCCGACCACATGCTGTGGCATCACCCCGACTTAGGCACAATTATCGAACTTTTTCCCCGTGAGGGTCGGGTGGTTATCGCCTTGCCAGCCTCCGCCTGGTCACGGACTGTGGATCTTTTCGACCAGCTTCTGCTGCCTGCACTTCTTCCGCCCCTCGCGGCGAGGGGGGTACGTGCCATACACGCCAGTGCGGTGGATTTTGACGGCCGCTGCATGATGATCGCCGGACCTTCCGGCGCCGGGAAGACCACCACTGCATTATTGTTGATTATGCAGGGTGGCAGGCTGGTTTCGGATGATCTGCTGTTTATCTTTCGGGATGGGAAGGGGCTGCATGTCGCCGGACTGGGAGACGGGATCCGTGCCCATGATGATGTCTGGGCGCGGTTCGGTCAACTGCAGCCCGGCCTGGCGGACCTTTCGGGGAAGAGACGGTTGAGTGGGGATGCGCTGCCGACGGTCGCTGTGTCGCAGCCCGCATCCTGCACCCTGCTCGGATTTCCCAACCTGCGGGGTTTGCTCGACGACATGAAAGCCCTGCCGGCATTGCTGACAGTGACCTATGCTGCGGGTGACGAACCCCAGGCGCTGAGCATGCTGCGTGGATTGATTGAAACCGTTCCTGTGCGAGGAGCGCGTGACGCCCAGGCTGCGGCTGGGATCGCATGGGATAGTGTGCGGGATGCGGGAGAGACCAGCGGATGACGACTGTCCGGAAACGGCTACTTGTGGTGGACGACGAGCAGGATATCTGCGAGTTCCTCACCGACTACTTCACCGGCCGTGGATACGAGTGCCTTGCCGCGATGGAGGGAGAAGACGCCCTCTCCAAGGCAAAGATGTTCCGTCCCCATATGATACTGCTGGACATCCGCATGCCAGGCATGGACGGCATCGAGGTGCTCAGACGGATCCGTGATTTCGACACCATGGTCGGGGTGATCGTGGTAACGGGTGTACTGGACGAGGACATCGGCCGGCAGGCGCTCAAGCTGGGGGCTGTGGACTTCATCACAAAACCGATCGATCTGGAATACCTGGAACACAGTGTACTTGCGAAGATGGTGTCCATATTAAAATGAGGCGGGTGGCATGAGCAGGTGGTGGGTCGTGCTGTGCCTTGCTCTGGTTTTTCCGGGCGGGCTGGTTGCGCAGGAAAAGGCAGCGGAAGAAGGTGATCCCCAGGGAGAATATGTCATCGGGGTCGGGGACCGTATCCGGATCAGCTACAGCCAGGGAGTATCGTTCGACGATCCGGGGAAGATGGTGGAGGTGATGGTTCCTGCAGGCTCGGATGGCAAGGTACTGATCCCGCTTGTGGGCAAGGTGACAGTGGTGGGCCGTTCGCCAAAAGAGATCGAGGATGCCCTGCGCCGCGAGTTGTCCCGTTATGTAGAAGACCCCCAGGTTTACGTGGAAGTATTGGATTACCAGTCACTTACCGGGATACTGCTGGGCGCGACAATCCAGCAGGGGGTCTTTCCTCTCCTGCCGAATACGACTGTAGCGCAGTTCATCTCCAGCAATGGCGGGATCACTCCCGCCGCGGATTTGTCACGCGTGTCGGTGCTGCGTCAGGATGGCGAGCTGGTCTTGCTCGATCTGGAGGGTTTTTTCGTACGGGGTGTGGTTACCCAGGACATTCTGATGCAGCCGGGCGACCGTGTCTTTGTGCCGCAGCGTGACGTGGGCTTGCTGGAACGCACCGTGCGTGTCGTACAGCTTGTCGGCCTCGTGCTGCAGTCGGTGATTCTTGTTGTGGTGCTGTCCAATTAACCTAACGCGAGGTGGCCTGAGATGGCCCAGTACGACCTGAATTTGCGCGATGTCCAAAGAATCCTCCGCAGAAGGTGGAAGGTGGTCCTCTTTGCGACACTCCTGGTGCTGGGATTCAGCTATTTCTTCGGTCGGTCGCGTCAGCCGCTCTACAGCTCCTACGCCAGTGTGAAGGTTGAGGAGACCAACACGGTCACCGGGCTGCTGGTTCAGCGTCTCACCTACTCCCGTTGGGACAACATCGCCACCGCGCAGGAGCTGATTCGCAGTTTCCCGGTAATGGAACGTGTCGCCAAAAGGCTTGGCAAAATCAACCGCGACTTGACCAGCGAAGACATCCGTACGAACACCGAGCTTGCCACGATGGTCAACCGGATGATCGGGATGGTCGCCACAGATCGCAGCGGCCGGACCAACATCATCGACATCCAGGTTACCTCAACCGATCCCTATGAAGCGCGCGACCTGGCACAGACCCTTGCGCAGGTCTTCACCGAAACTCACCTGGAGCAGAAGTCGCGACAGGACCGTGAAACACGCGAATTCATTGAAGCACAACTGCTGCTTGCCCAATCCAACCTGAATGCCTCCGAAGAACGGTTGAAGGATTTTCGTCAGCGCAGCCAGCTTCCAGTGCTGGATGATCAGCTCAGGATGCGCCTGCAAGAGCAGATGAGCTTGCGTGAGATGCAACGCAACCTTTCGACTGAAATTGACATGCTGGAGAACCAGATCGATCAGTTGCGAAAACGGCGGGCATTACGAACCGTTCGCAGAACGGAAATGACCGCATCGGAAGACAGCATTGCGGCACGGTTTATCGACTGGTTCTCTACCACCGGGGCAACCGGTAGTGCTCTGAATCTGCTGAATGAGCGGCTTGTGGAACTGGAAGTCCGGAAACGGGAGCTCCTGACCCAGTTCAAGCCGGATTACCCGCGTGTTGTACGCCTTGAAGAAGACATCCAGGCGCTGCTGGGTCAAATCGAGGAAGAAGGGCGCGACATCCTCGCTTCGAAAAAACGGCAGCTGGCATCCCTCGCGGGTAAACTGCAGGAGGGGGAGGCAGAGTTAGACCGTGTACCGGAGGCGCAGCGGAGATACGCCCAGCTTGAACGTGATGTGAAACTGCGCGAAACCCAGTACATCGACCTGACAGTAAAATACCAGGAGGCCCTGATCCGTGAGGCGGACCAGGCCGATGAAGTGACGATGGTCCGTCCCGCCATGCTGAACTTGCGTCCCATCAACATCAACATGAGCCGAATGATCAGCGTGGGCTTTGTGATCGGATTGACCCTCGGGCTTGTGCTCGCCTTCCTGTTCGAGACGTTCGATACCTCCATCGGGACCATTGAGGATGTTGAAGAGTTCCTGCAGGTGCCGGTGTTGGGGGTGATTCCCAGTATCGACATCGAGGCTGTAACCGAACACCTTTTGAAACGAAGTCCGGGGCTGGAGAACAACCCCAACCTGGAAGCCTCGGCACGTCTGGTGACCCATTTTGCGCCCAAGGACCCTGTGGCCGAAGGGTACCGTGCGCTGCGTACGGCGCTCCAGTTCCGTTCCATCGACCATCCGGTTAAGACCATCACCACCACTTCCGCCTCGCTGCAGGAGGGGAAGTCGACCACACTTGTGAACCTGGCGATCACCATGGCCCAGGGAGGCGTGAAGGTGCTGCTGGTGGGCTGCAACCTTCGCAGGCCAAGTATTTACAAGGTGTTCGGGATTGATCAGGCGCCGGGTGTTGTGGACATTGTGCTGGGACGTGTCGGCTGGCGTGAGACAATCAAAACGGTCACCGACATCATCATGGGCGACATGGGTATGTCCTCCACCCTGATGACTCCAGGGATGGAGAACCTGCACATCATCACCAGCGGCGGAGTGCCGCCAAATCCGGCAGAAATGCTGGTCTCTGAACGGATGCGTGAGTTCATCGACGAGGCAGCCCAGGAGTTCGACATCGTGCTGTTCGATGCGCCACCGGTGCTGCCGGTGACCGATGCAGCGATCCTGGCGAAACGGACCGATGCGACACTGCTGGTCTACCGTACGGGCAAGGTGCCACGTGCCGCACTGCGCCGTGCAAAGGTGCAGATCGAAGCGGTTGGCGCGACCGTGATGGGCGTGGTGCTCAATGACCTGCGCTCTGAACTGGTGGGCTTTTCCAGCTCACACTACTACTACGGCAAATACTACGGCGCATCCGGTGATACAGAGGTGCTTGCGGAACAACCGGCACGTAAACCGCTGTGGCAACGGATGTTCGGACGTCATCGCGGGGCCACAATTTTCGGTTCACGCAAGGCCTGAGACCTCATCACAAGCAGGTGCTTCATGGCAGGGCAATCTGTGGTAGTGCCCTGCATCAGCGGGCGAGGAACAATCCCTTTTCCTGCGGCACTTCCATGCTGATCGGGAAGTTGTTAATTGTGTTGAGGGTCTGTCACCGGGATTCTGTCACGTAATCTGAATCAAGCTTGTGCGTGACAGTTCAATCGATCCGCCGCGGGGAATTGTGAAGAGGGCGGTATGTGGCGTCAGGTCATTTGATCTGACGTTACGATTTACGGGAGAAGCATGCGGGGACCTCTCAGCCTCGAAACCGGCAATCAACGGATGGCGGTTGTGGCCACGATGGTCGTGGTCACCATCGCTTCCCTCGCTTTCGCCAGCCTCGCCGGGTTCGATGAAAGCCTTGCCCTCTATGCGGTGCTCGGGATTGCGATATTCATCTTCGCGTTTATCAACACCGACTTTGCCTTGTCGGTGCTCATCCTTTCCATGCTGCTTTCGCCTGAATTTGGAGTGGGCCAGGGGTCCGGCCCTTCCGAAGCGTCGCGAGATGTCGTTATTCGCCTGGATGATGTACTTCTCGGCTTGATCACCATCTCCTGGCTGGTGAAAATCGCTGTGAACAAGGAACTTGGTCTTTTTATCCGTACTCCGATCAACAAACCCTTTTTCACCTACCTCGGGCTCAGCCTTTTCTCGACTTTCATCGGGATTTTTAACGGTAATGTGAGCCCCTTGATCGGTGTGCTCTATATCGTGAAGTACTTCCAGTATTTCCTGATCTACCTGATGGTTTCATCGCACATCCGCGACATGAAGATTCTGCTGCGTTACCGGCGATTGCTGCTTTTCACTGCGCTGTTGGTTTCCCTCTATGCGATCAGCCAGATCCCATCCGGGGTGCGTGTTTCAACACCTTTTGAAGGGGAGGCGGGGGAGGCGAATACCCTCGGCGGCTACCTGGTGCTGATCATCTCCATTGTGATCGCAACCCTGCCGGTACTGACCAGCGTGCGGCGGCGGACGGGGTACATCCTGCTTCTGATCAGCCTGTTGATTCCCCTCGCCTACACCCTTTCACGTTCTTCCTGGATCGCCCTGTTTCCTGCGGTGATGGTCGTTGTGGCCTATTCGAGCAAACGGATCGCGCTGATCATTGGGCTGGTGCTTGCGCTGATGATGCTGCCTTTCCTGATTCCTGCTACAGTGTACGAACGAATCAGCTACACTTTTTCGCCTGAAAACCAGATGCGCGATGACGTTGTTGAACTGGGCGATGCGTCGCTGGACCCATCCACTTCAGAACGGATCATATCCTGGGGCAGCACGCTGAAGCAGTGGACAGAAAAGCCCCTGTTCGGCTGGGGGGTGACCGGGGCAGGGTTCAAGGATGCGCAGTATTTCCGTGTCCTGGTGGAGACAGGGGTGATCGGCTTTTCGGCATTTGTCTGGCTGCTGATCACGCTCTATCGAGAAGCACGAAAACGCTTGCGTTTGATCGACCCGAAGAAGAATCCGGAGCAACACGCGCTGATTGTGGGGTTCCTGGGCGGCTTTGTGGGGCTGCTGGTGCACGCGATCGGCGCGAACACCTTTATCATTGTTCGTGTTATGGAACCCTTCTGGTTCCTGGCAGCGATGGTGATGATGCTGCCGGACCTGGTCGAGCAAGAAAAACGGAATCGTGCCGCGCTCGAGTGATTTTCCGCAGCGGAGTGGGTAGGAAGGTGTCCTGCCGGGCTTGACCCATGATCCAGTTGGTGGGTGGTCGTGGAAGTCATGCAGGCAGGGTAGACATAGATCCTGAATCAAGTTCAGGATGACAACAGTTTGGCCAGATCACTGAACCTGGCCGTAAGTGCGGCAAATCGGAGGCCTTCCGCAACGGGGGGCCTGACAGAAATGGGATAGATTGTCACGTCACCGGCGTCGCAGGTTCCTCGCAATGACGGCATTCTTACGATGACGCGGAGGGCTTGTCGCAACGATCATTTGTTACTATCCAACCCGGGGATGAAAGGGAGCCGGATTTGCCAGGAGCGCACGCCGATCGAATCACCCGGGAGGGGGAAACGTCACGTATCCTCGACCTGACCGTGATCGGGCTTTTTTGCATGAATGCACTCCTGTTCATCCTGACCAAACCCCTTTTTCCATCGCAGGATTTACCAGACTGGGTGTATCAGGGAATGCTGCTTGCCCGGCTGATGCAGGGCGATACGATTACCCCCTTCTCGCTGCTCTCCTATCCAGTTCCGAATACGACTGCCATCCTTTTGCTCGGCTTCATGAACAGCTTCATGCCCCCATTGCTTGCAGGCAAGCTGGTTGTGCTGTGTGCAACAATTCTGCTGTTTGCTGGATCGTGGGCGTTATTCCGCAGCTTGCCCCCGGAACGCAGCCGAATCGGACTCCTCATTGCCTGCCTGTACCTGCTGAACACATCTCTTTTCAGTGGGAATGTGAACTATCTGTTGGCGCTGGGGATGTTGTTACTTCTGACGGCCATTGTCGTGCGCAACTTTGGTGGACCGGTGGGTGGTCAGCTTCTTGCGGCGATGGTGTTGCTCAGTTTGCTGTTGTTCTTCACCCACGGTCTCGTGTTTCTTACCTGGTGTTTGTTTGCAGGGCTTGCGTCCCTTGTCCGCGGGTCTGGATGGTCCTTGCACAGGGCAATCATGGTCCTCGGGCTGCCGCTGCTGATGGCGGGCTGGTATGCCCTGCAATCCTCAGTAAGCCATCCCTCTTCGCTGCCTCTGCAGGGTGGAGTTGTTGATCACGCCGGATTCAAGCTCGCCTCGCTCTATGCCTACCTGGCGCCGTACTCCTGTTTCTATCCCTACCTCGATTTCGGGCAGCCGTGGATCCGCGGCTTTGGTGTGCTGAACGCTGCGGTAGTTGCTTTACTGCTGACTGTAATACTGTGCGGGGCGTTTCTTCTGTTCAGACGGTATTCCGGGCTTCAACCTGTGCAACGATGGTTGATGTGCTGTGTCCTGGCACTTCTGCTTGCAGCCTTGAGCGCCCCCCGCTTATTGCTGAATGTTGTGGATGCCGGGGGACGTCTATGGTACCCAATCCTCTGGCTGGCCCTGCTGCTGATGCTGCCAATTCTACCCGGAAGGCTGATTTCGTTGCTGCGTGGGTCGGCTGTGTTGCTGGTTCTTGCGACGATGCTCCACTCCTTCACGTATGCGGGTCGTGTCGCAGAGCGGCTTGATGTCATACTGACTGAATGGAGCACACTGCTGGATGATCCGGAAACAGTGGTTATCGACGAACGGTTTTTCCAGTTTGAGGGGGAATTGGACCGTGGGCTGCACCGATTGCCCTGGATGCCCGGTCAAAACCCGACCATACGTCTGCACGACTATCTTCATGGTGTGCGAGGTTGGTACAGTCCGATCATGGAAACATCGCTGCTCGGGGAAAGGGACAAATCAGCGCCATCGCTTTCCTCGTCGAGCGCTCTGCGCCGATGGGATGGTCGGCCGAGACTGGTACTCATCACAGGGCAGGCAGAGGGGTGCGTGAAGATCGCTGAGATACTGGGTACGGGATATACAGGGGTGCGTGTGGAGCAAGACTACGTCCTACTTCGCAGGGGCGCTGGTGACGGTGGAGAGCCCGACGTACCTTTGGGGGGTCGCACAGAACCGGGTAAGCACGGGCAGTGAACGATTGGGTTCAAAGCGGAGTGTGGTGATGAATTGGCAGCGATATTGGCGTCAGCACCGTGTCGAGCTGGTTCGATGGGGGATTGTGGTGGTCTCGGCAATCCTGGTGGGCATCTTTGTCGTCTGGCTTTCGCAGGCCCTGGACAAATCTTACACGTTTCACTACCCTCATGACGATTCTCGTCAGCAGGTAGTTCCCTGGCACATCAACACTTATTCACCCATACGCATGTATGAGGATGAGCATTAGGGGGTTCGCTACGATCCACCCCTCCCGACACATTACCCGCCAAACTCCAGCACCAGCACCGAACGGTGAGGCAGAACGGGGAGAGTTTCACGCAAGGTCCAGCGTTCACGATCCAGCGCCTGCATTTCACGTAGCCCTTCCGGACCCTTCCACGCCAGTAGTGTCCCACCCGGGACAAGCAGATGCTCAACCCAGGGCGCAATTTCCTTCAGGACTCCCACCGCACGTACAGTTACCGTGTCCACCTTGACGTCTTCGTGTGAAGCGAGGTTCTCGGCCCGTTCATGAACTACAGTGACATTGGGAAGTTCCAGCTCACGGACCATCGACGAGAGGGCGATGGTTTTCGCACGACGTGAATCGACCAGCATAAACTGCATCTCCTTTAAAGCGATCGCCAGGCAGAGGCCGGGAAAACCACCCCCGCTGCCGAGGTCCAGGACTTTTTCCCCTCGTTTCCATTTTTCGGGTGTCAGCAAAGGAATCAGGCTTTCCCAGAGAGATTGCAGGAGGACCATGTCCACGGAAGTACGCGAGACAAGGTTGATTTCACGGTTCAGTTCACGGACCAGCAGAAGATGGTCGATCAACGCGGCGAGGGGGAGCTTCTCGGGATCGAGCCCCATGGTAGTCAACAGGTCACTGACGACAGCCGTGGTGATCTGGGGCGTGTTGGCCCCGCTCAACAGGTACTCGGGAGCCTGTGCGGCTGCCCCCTTGGCGGATGATGGCAGCTTTTTCAAACGCCGCTTCGGTGGTGCAGGGGAAGTCTCCTGCCTCCGGGGGCGTTGGTCACGTTTCGCACTGCCACCCCGCCCACCCTCCTGACGGGTTCCTGACCGCGGTGCTTGACTTCGACCCGGCCCCCTGCGCTCGGATGTCGAACGATCCCGCTCAGGACGATCGCTTCTGGGTGAGCGGGTTCGGTCGCTGCGCTCTGGTCTATCCGACCGATCAGGGCGGTCAGTCCGGTTGGGGCGGTCTCTGCGGTCGGGTCTGTCCGATCGATCGGGGCGGTCTGTGCGATTGGGACGGTCTCTACGGTCTGGTCTGTCCGACCGATCAGGGCGGTCAGTCCGATTAGGACGGTCTCTACGGTCCGGTCTGTCCAATCGATCGGGTCGTTCAGTGCGATTGAGACGGTCTCTACGGTCGGGTCTGTCCGATCGATCGGGTCGTTCAGTGCGATTGGGGCGGTCTCTGCGGTCGGGTCTGTCCGACCGATCAGGGCGTTCCGTGCGATTGGGACGGTCAGAACGATACCCACGATCGGGCCGATCGCCGCCACGCTCGTCGCGACGTGGCCCCTGTCCGGATTGGTCACGGGGCCGTGATGGTTTGTCCGGCCCACGATTGGACTGCTCTTTGCCAGGGGAACGTGTCGGACGTTTTGGGGAGGGGGTCCCCTGGGTGCGTGGGGGACGCTTTCCCTTTTTTGCGTTGTTGTCCTGTGCAGCCATCGGAGAAAGCACCCTCTTTGTTGGGTTGGGGTGGTGCCAAGTTGTGAAATAGCAATTGCCTTCCGGCAGGAGAATGTACGGTCTCCATGCGTCTCAGGAAAGGTTCCTTACCGGGGATGAGGCACTTGGACTCCCTGCGGTGACCCTGGACACCCGGCAGCGCTGCCAGCTCCGGATTGGACCCTTTTCAGGCTCAATCGAATAAGCGAATACTTTTGAGATAAAACATTCCTGCAGAACGAGGAGAGGATGGTAGTCAGGCAGACTGCTGTGCTCTTTCCTTCGCAGGGTCCCCCTTCTTCAGGGCGACCAACAGGATGGCAAGGTCGGAGGGTGTGACCCCGGCGATGCGTGACGCCTGACCGAGCGTTGCGGGGCGATGGAGGTTCAGTCGTTGCCTGCCCTCCGCAGAAAGCGCTGGGAGGGTGTCGAAGTCGAAGTCATCGGGAATGGATCGCCGTTCCTGGTCCTTGAGACGTTGGATCTGTCGTTTTTCGCGAACCAGATACCCGGCATAACCCAGGTCGATTTCCACCTGTTGCAGGAGGCCGGGATCATGTGGCAGGTCGGCAAATATATCCTGATCCGCATAATCGAGTACACGGGAGAGAGTCACGTCCGGACGGGTCAGCAGGTGCGCAGCAGTTTCGGTTCGGTTTGAGGTTGCGGTATCCGGAAGAAAATCAGCCGTCGGCATACGGAGAGTATGGAGCCGTTCGACCCAGCGGCGCTTCATCGCTAATTGTTCGCGAATCCGATCATAACGATCACCATCGATCAATCCCGCATGGTATGCGACCTCGTGCAACCGCTCTTCACCGTTATCCTGACGCAGATGCAACCGATACTCGGCGCGGCTGGTGAACATGCGGTAAGGTTCGCGTGGGTGCAGCGTGATGAGGTCGTCGACCAGTACACCGCCATACGCCTGGTCACGTCCCAGGATCAGGGGCGGCTTCTCAAGGATCCGAAGGGCCGCATTGGCACCGGCAAGCAGACCCTGGATCGCGGCCTCTTCATACCCGGAAGTGCCGTTTATCTGTCCGGCGAGGTAAAGGCCCGGCAATCGCTTTGTCTCTAATGTCGGACGTAACTCATGCGGCGGTATGACATCGTATTCTACAGCATAGCCCGGCCTTCCGATCTCCGCTTCTTCGCAGCCCTCGATACAGCGTAGCGCCCGGAGCTGAACCACCTCAGGCAGCGAGGTTGAAAAGCCGTTGAGGTAAAGCCAGGGGTGGCCGATTCCTTCGGGTTCAAACACCAGTGGGTGACGGTCCCGATCGGGAAAACGCATCACTTTGTCCTCGATCGAGGGGCAGTAACGAGGGCCGATCGATTGGATCTGCCCATTGTACATGGGCGCGTCATCGATCCTCGCACGGATCAGATCATGGGCGGCGAGGTGTGTATGAGTTCTGTAGCAGGGATGTTGCGGCAGGGTTCGTTGCCGTGTTTCGCTGCTGAAAAACCACAGTTCGGTTTCGCTCTCCTGGCGTTCCATTCGTTCCAGGTCGATGCTTTTTGCGACAACCCGCGGGGGCGTGCCTGTTTTGAAACGATCGAGGGGGAAACCAAGTTGGGCAAGGGCGCTGGAGATGACATTGGCAGGCGGCTCACCAAAACGGCCCTCTTCTCGCTGCTCAGAACCAACATGGGTCAGCCCACGCATGAAGGTGCCGGAACAGAGGATCGCCGCTCGGCAGGTGAGGGGTTCACGTCCACTCAACGTGACGGCGGAAAGTACGCCGTTGCGTACGACGAAACCCGTAGCTTCGTCTTCGATGATCTCGATTTGTGGGTATCGTTCTGCGAATAGAGTATCGATGGCCTGTGTGTAGCTGTCACGGTCGACCTGGGCACGTGGCGACCAGACTGCGGGCCCTTTGGAACGGTTCAACATCCGGTACTGGATTGCGGACTGGTCCGTGGCGATGGCCATCAGTCCGCCCAAAGCGTCGATTTCCTTGACCAGTTGGCCTTTTGCGGTGCCGCCCATGGCGGGGTTGCAGGAGAGGCGGGCGAGGGCGGAGCGCTGCCGTGTGACAAGGGCGACAGTCGCGCCAACCCTTGCCGCGGCGGCCGCCGCCTCGACCCCAGCATGTCCCCCACCAATCACAACAACATCGACCATCATTCACCTGCAGTTTTGCTCAAGGGGGCAATGTAGCGTGGTGTGGTCGGGGGAAAAAGGGGAGTGGGGGCGTGCCTGGAGACGAGAGATGATGAGGGTTTGAAGGGGGTGTTTCACGTGAAACATGAGCGCTGAGGAAAAGGCCGGGATGTCATGCGTGATCTTTAAGAAACGACACGGATGTGTCCGCACGATGCCAGAACCTCACATGTATTTGTGGACTCCTTCTCAGAAACCGATAACTCGCGAAAGTCTTATCCCATTCAACATGCGTCAGGTCTCCGCATCGCTAAATACCTTCCGCAACGAAGGAATTCTAAGGAGAAGCCACAATCGAGGTAGAACAGAAGGCTTATACACAAATAGAAACGAGGTGTTCACGATTGACCCACTCCTGCGACAGCTACTCATTTACCAATGCAGAACCGTGAAAAGATCCGTTCAAGCAGGTCATCGGTGGTGATTGCGCCGGTGATTTCACCGAGCGAATTCAGCGCATTGCGAAGTTCGCTGGCAAGCAGCTCGTCACGCAACTCCTCACGCAGTAAATCTGTTGCCGTACGTAGCGATTGGATCGCATCCGTCAGGCAGAGTGCCTGTCTCTCCTCCAGCAGCAGCAACTCATCGGGCTGCGCACCTTCCAACAAGTCGGCGACAAGAGTTCTGATCATCGCCTCGACGCCATCACCCCGCATCGCGCTGATCAGAGGGAAACGGGCGAACTGTGACGGCAGACCGCCCAGGTCGGACTTGTTGACGAGGACCGTCAGACGCGGGTCGTTAGAGATGTCATCTGGCGGCGTTTCCCAATTGGGGGGTGCAAGCAACCAGAGAATGCGATCGGCACGTTCAAATAGCTCCCACGCTCGCTGAGTCCCTTCCGCCTCGATCATGTCGCCGGTGACTCGCAACCCGGCGGTGTCGACCAGTATCACAGGCAGGCCATGCAGATCGATGGGCACATCGAGATAGTCGCGTGTCGTACCCGGCTGCTCACTGACAATCGCCCGGTCATAGCCGAGGATGCGGTTCAGCAGGGTGGACTTGCCCACATTGGGAGGTCCGGCGATGACCACCAGTGTGCCTTGACGCAACCTTCGTCCAGCTCGGTACTGCCGATGCAACTGCTGGAGCCCCTCCAGCACATCAAGCAGCGCAGCCTGCATCTGTGCAGGCTCAAACGTGCGCAGCTCTTCTTCAACAAAATCCAGACCGATTTCAACGAGCGCCAGCAGATCGGCGAGACGTTCCTGCTGGTGACGGATTCGGTCGCCCAGCCCGCCCGCGAGGACACGCGCCGCGGCTTTCGCGGCGGCCGAGGTGCGTGCGTCGATCAATGCCGCAACCGCTTCAGCCTGGTCGAGGGTCAGTTTGCCGTTGATGAACGCCCGCCGTGTGAACTCCCCCGGCTGAGCGGGCCGTGCCCCAAGCTCGCGGAGAACCTTCACCACCAGCAACAGCGACTCACGGCCACCATGGCAGCTCAGCTCCACCATATCCTCACCGGTATAGGATGCCGGGCCACGGAAAGGAAGCAGGATCGCCTGGTCAAGCAGAGTGCCGTCCCGGTCGATCAGGTCGACCAGACGCGCAAATCGCGGACGTGCACGATCGAGGAGCTTCGGATTGCGCAGTGCCTGTGCGGCGATGGACCAGGAGCCGGATCCTGAAAGCCGGACGACCCCGAGGGCGGCATGGCCTTCCGGGGTCGCCAAAGCGACAATGGTGTCGCGATCATGCGGTGTGTCGATCATCGCGGATCAGTTCGCTGAACGGTTCTTCTTGCGTGCCCGCCGTTCTTCACGCTGGGCTTCACGCTCGCGTTCCTTCTCGGTCTCCTCGACCAACTTCTCCAGGCCGGGATCATGCACTTTCATCAAACGCTGTTGTGCCCAGCTCAGCAGGTTGAACAGGGTATAATAGAGGGTGAGGCCGCTTGGGAAGTTGTTGAACAGGAAGATGAACATGACGGGCATCATGTAAAGCATCATCTTCTGATTCGGGTCGGTCATGGTGGTTTTTGACTGGAGATAGGTCGATATCGCCATCACGATCGGCAGGACGGCAACATGTGCGCCGTAAAGCGGGATTGCGAAAGGCAAGGTGAACAGAACATCCGGCAAGGAAAGGTCATTGATCCAGAGCATGAAGGGCTGGCCACGCAGCTCAATGGTGGAGCGGAATACATTGAAGAGAGCGTAGAAAAGCGGCATCTGGATAAGGACCGGCCAGCAGCCACCCATGGGGTTGACCTTGTACTGCTTGTAAAGGGCCATCACCTCCTGCTGCATCTTCTGCGGGTTTTCTTTATGCTTCGCCTGGAGTTCCTTCATCTTGGGCTGAAGCATCTGCATCCGTTTCATCGACTGGTGTGACTTGAAGGTCAAAGGCCAGACGATCAGCTTGACAATAACCGCGAAGATGATCAGTACAATGCCATAATTGGGGATGAAACGGTGAATGAAGACAAGCGACCAGAAGACACCCTTGGAGAAAGGTTCGACGATCTTCCACCCCCAAGACATTGTTTCTTCAAGAGTTTTGTCCACATTTCGGACGGCATCATAATCGAGCGGGCCGAGGTAGAGCTTCAGCTTGTTGTCCAGGTCGCCCGATTCCGAGAGGCTAAGTGAAAGGGAGGTTTCGTAAAGTTTGGGGCGATACTTGCCCTGGTACAGGCTGTCGGGCCAGGTGGCGAGCCGTGCGCCGACAGCAGGACTTTCGGGTATGAGGGCAGCGAGGAAGTACTTGGTACGCTGCGCCACCCAGGTTGCGGGGCCGGTTGCTTCCTCTTCAGCCACCTTGGTGCCCTTGCTTTTCAGGGTCTCAAGGCTGCGCCCCATGTAGTACATCGCTTCGGTGTAATAGTGCTCCTGGGCGGTGTCCGCTTCGGTGGAGGCGAGCCCGCCGCCCCAGCTGAACCAGGCGGTAGCCGCGCCGGTAAGACGTGTGATACCACGGCTTTCCAGCTTCAGATCGACTTCGTAACGGTCGGGGTAAAAGGTATAGATTTCACGGTAATAACCGCCCTCCGGCAGGGGAAGGGTGAAGGTGAGAGCCTCTGCCCGGTCGGAAGGTCCAAGCCGGATAGATGCACGATCGACCTCGAAGTTCTTTTCAGCGGTCCGTAACAGCCCCAGGCCACCACGCGCCGTCAGGATCAGGTTACGGTCTGCGTAGGCGGGACGGATGAGCTGTTCCTGCTTATCGAGGTAAGGCTGGGTGGGCAGGATGATCCAGGACTGCACAGTGGCGCCACGAGTTGAGAAAGTGGCGCGATAGAGCGGAGTGTTCACCTCGACTGTGCGTGCTTCAGAGATCGGATCGGGGCTGTACCAGGCCTGTTCTGAAACCTGCTGACCGGCGCCGACACTGCTCCGTGCGGGTTGCTCGGTCTCCCAGAGACGGCTCTCCGCGGGTGGTGCGGCCGGTTGTTCCGCCGAATGTGGAGATTCACCGGGGGAGGCAATAGCGGGTGTCTCCTCCGGCGGGGGCGAGATCAGCGCGTAGTAGTAGGGTGTCAGCAGGATGATCGCGCCGACAATCACAATTGCGAAAACGGTTCTGCGGTCCATGATGGCAAGCCAGGGTTGATGAAAGCCGTATCTGCAACAGTCACAAGGCGTTACGTACAAAGTGCCAGGCTACGCGGAGAGATTTCGCGATGCTCATCCCCCGGCAACCATGACAAACACATCTTCACTCAGTACTCACTGCAGCAAGGCTCATTCGAGCCTGGATACTCCAGATATGGATGCGATTGAGAGAAATCAAACGACTATTGATGACTGCACTGCTCGTGGAGCCCGTGATGAGCTGCGTTCTTCGCGGGTGGAACCGGGTCATGCCCACCGGGATGCAACGGATTACACTTCGCCAGCCGGATGGCCGAAAGCAGAAATCCACGAATGAAGCCATGCACATGAAATGCTTCCTGCGCGTAATGGCTGCAGGATGGATAAAACCGGCATCGGCTGCCCAGCATGGTCGCGATGGGGGAGCCGATGTGACGATAGAGCCAGAGCAGCGGCAACGCGACAAACCGGGCCAGGGCCCGGTTGACAAGGTCGAAGAGACTGGAAAGCTGTAAGCGCATGGTGTTGGCCGTGATCAAGGTCACCGGCATCCCCCGGAATGCAGCATTAACTATCCGCACCTTGCGGTGGGCTCAAACGTGCAAGCAATTCTTCCACATGGCTGAGGAACTGATCCCAGTCCGTCGGCGCCTGGTAGAGACGAATGAGGAGATCGCCTTTTACCGGGAATAGTTGACGATTCAAACGAAAGAACTCACGCAACCGTCTCCGGGCATAGTTGCGCCTCACCGCATTGCCAAAAGGCCGCAGTGGGACGATTGTCCCAAACCGTTGCTCAGGCGAAGGTAAAAAAAAAGGGTGACGCCTCGCCCGCGTACCCTTCGTCCCTCGTGGAGCAGACGATCGAAGGTTCGCCGTCCACGAAGGATGTCCTCCTTGCTCAGCGTACGCTTAGATGCGCGCATCGGAGACAGTCAGACGTTTCCGTCCCTTCGCCCGGCGACGCGCCAGCACCTGGCGTCCGTGCTTCGTCTCCATCCGTGCACGAAAACCATGCTTGTTCCGGCGTTTCCGGTTATGCGGCTGGTAAGTCCGTTTCATCGAGACCGTTCCTTCTGTTGGGCCCAGAACCTGTCGAGGACCCGTTGTTAAAAACCCTGCGTGAAGAACCCACAAATATAGCGGGGTGACCGGGACGGCGCAACACGGAAGACAGGGGGCGAGAGGGGCAAAAGGCTCGCTGTGTGGCGCATGTAGGAGTGCAGGCCGCAGTCGCTCGGTGTGACTTGACTGCCATGAAAGAGACATCCTGAATGAACCTTGTTTTCTTGAAAATACTTGCTGCGTTTGTCGGGGCGAAGACTGCGAGCGACCAGACAAAAGACTTGTTGCCTGTCGTATAAGCATCTTTCTTTTCAAGAAAACAAGGACTTACAGCAAGGTGCTTCTGATTGAGCTGTCAAGACACTCCTGGAGACCTGCGGCCTCCAGGCGAGCCTGACAACCCGATTCGCAAGAAACAGCCGCACACAATCTTGTCAGGAACCGGAGAACTTCAGACGGAGCGGCAGGATCGGTTACGGGTCCACTTCCGCCTCTCCGAACTACCGCCACACCTGATGAACATTTCGCTATCCGGTGAACCTGGCAACCCAACCGGACTTCAGGCGGTCGAACAAAACCTCAAGCGGAGCTGCATCGACAGATTTCACACGGGCGACAGTCAGACGATTTGCACTTTTCTGGCTCTATGTGGCGTGGCAGGGGTCTGCGGGCGTACACTCGGTAAAAGGGTACAGCAGTTGGCAGGCAGCGACAAAGGGAGTGGAATGAGTCGACGTGCGGTGCAATCTGGGATGGTGGGCTATTTCTGGCGCCTGGTCGGAACAGTACTGCTTCTGGCAGCGCAGGTGAGTTTGTTGCAGGCGAAGGATGGCGGAACGTCGGTCAGGCATCACAACCTGGGGCAGTTGGGCCGAGTTACCACCCCCACGAGCTGGCAGCGGAGCCAGGAGTCGGATGGAGCGATACGGATCCAATCGGCGGATGGCTACAGCGGCGTGAGGCTCTACCCGGTCACGGGAGTGACCCCGCCGAAAGCGACCGGCTGGCTGAAAGCGCGTGCCCGTGAACTGGAAATCCCCGATTTTGTCCGCAGTGTGGACTCAGCCCTTAAGGAGCAATCAGGGGTACGTCACGGTATTTTCGTACTCGGTACCGTTCCCCTTGATACGCTCCCGGCAGAGCTCGAGGAGTATGATGTCGCCGGGAACGAACCACCGCCGCCGGAGGGCCTGGAGGCACCGGAGCCTCGCCCTTCAGAGTATCGTATGGTGGTGGTCTATGCCGATGAACGTTCGGTCTATGCCCTGGAGGGATGGAGCGCTTCCCTGCCCGGCGGCGCCAATGTACTATCCGAAGTGCATCGGAGTTGGCGTTTCCCGTCGAAACGTTAAATTCGCCTGGTGATCAGGCGGAGGTTGTCACGCAGGGCACAGTCAGGCGGCACCAATTCATATATGCGAGTATTCATATACACGAGAGCAGACGCCATGAAACCCTGCACCATCCACCTGAATGGAAGCATTCAGCATGTCCTGTTCAGCAGGGTTGGTGCTGGATGCCTCACCAAACGATCTGCGCAGGAGGCGGGATTCTCCTTCGGCCTCGGAGCGTTGACGGTGACCGCTGAGCAGGGGTTGCGTCATTTGGGTGAGTTGCTCACACTCCCGGGGCTGACGGCAATCGTGGAGGCAGATACACCTGACCATCCGACTCTCTCCGCCACCAATGGACGCTCACTTTACACCCCATTCAACGTGATTGTAGAGGGGCTGTCTGGTGCGCCCTTGCAGGAGCTGCATTCGGGTCATGCCGGGAGTATGCGTGCGGATCAGCTCTTCATTCATTCGGCAATAACTCTGCGCGATTCCGGTGATCATCCGCCACTGCTGGCTGGTGTCTACTGGGCCAGGATCGAGTCCTTTCGTGGTGCCTACCTGAAGCAGAATCCGGTGGAAGCCAGCGCCCCGGATGCGGGACTGGCGATCAATGATCCCCGTGTGCACAGCCAGTGGTTCGGTGTCGACCCGGATGGTGGCTGGCAGGGCTTGACTGCGATCGTTGTGGGTGTGGCGCTTGACCCATCCTCTCCGAAGTTATCTACGTTGCAGGGCGCGGAACGTCACATTTTCTACGGCAACCCGGGAACACCTTATGACGAGGGTGTGCTGGCAGTTCATCAGCACGGTGTCGTGATGCGTGGTGTGGAGCCGCCTCCGCCTGGAACAGACGTTTTGGATGCAGTGGAACGGACTCTGACACTGGGCGAGGTCGTTGATGTGAAGCATGTGCTGGAGGATTCGGTTTTCGGGGAAGTGGTGGGTCTGGTGCGCGGTGCAGAGGAAATTGTGAGCGTGGAAAGAGAATAATGGCCCAAGGGCAACAGGTTGTGTGTCTTCACAAGCAACTGTGCAGCATAGCCCGGCTGAAGAAGCTGTCAAGTCGCCCCAGGGAACGTCACATCGTTCCGCATCCTGGCGAACTTGACCGTTGAATTCACGCATGAATTCTCGGGGGGCCAGGGTTTTCGACACAATTCCCTTGCCTTTTGCTGACAGCATAGCTGCCTTTTGGCAACCGTAACGCTTGATTTTTGTCAGATCACAGAAAAAACCAGGACGGGGGTAGTTTTGCGGAATTGGCTGGTGGTTCTCCTGGGGGGGATGTTCCTCTTATCGGGGACGGCGCACTCGGCAGAAACACGTCTATACCTGCTTCCCGCCGAAGGCTCGACTCATGCAAAGCAAGATCACCTGGCAATGCTCCAGGCAGTGCCGGGGGTGGTGACAGCGACATCTGCACTGACTGTTTTACCGCAGCGTGAAGGCAGTCGTCTTGAGCGCTGGATCCGTGTCGATGCTGCATCTCGGGGGCATGCGGACAACCTGCTCAACCTGTTCGGTCAGGACGAAGCCTTCGAAGTGGTGGAACGTGCCCCTGTTCGTACCATCAGCGCTGTGCAGGAGGCGGACGGTTTGACCAATGACCCGCTTTCAGTTTTCCAATGGCACTTGAATCAGGTGAATGCCCAGGCGGCATGGGACCTGGTGGGCGACGCATCGGATGTGGTCATCGCAATCATCGACAACGGTGTCGACCTGGACCACCCGGACCTCTACCCGATCCTATGGACCAACACGGCGGAGCGAAATGGCCAGGCGGGCCTCGATGACGACCAGAACGGTTACGTGGACGATGTCTACGGCTGGAACGCCTACGATGGCAACGGCAACCCGAATGCTCCGGTTAATGTCACCAGCCGTGACCACGGCACACACTGCGCAGGGATTGCCGCCGCTGCCCACAACAACCGGATCGGCGTCAGCGGCGTTGCACCCGGTGCACGAATCATGGCCATCCGTGCCGGACGAGGGAATCAGATCAGCAACGCGGTGGAGGGGCTGATCTACGCGGCCGACAACGGTGCCAATGTGATTTCCATGTCCTTCTCGGGGGGGTCAGAATCGGTTTTCGAATATGACGCCATACGCTACGCGATTGCATCGGGTGCAGTCCTGGTGGCGGCGTCCGGTAATGAGGGCAGCGTACAAGCGAGTTACCCCGCCGCCTATCCCGGCGTGATCGCCGTTGCTGCGACCGACATCGACAACCGGGTCGCGGGTTTCAGCAACACCGGGAGCTGGGTGGATATTGCCGCGCCGGGCGTGGATATTCTCAGTACGGTGATTGACGGATACGGCTACAACACCGGCACTTCGATGGCAACGCCCCTCGTAGCAGGGATTGTTGCACTGATTCTCGCCATGGAACCGGATGCGAGCCCGGAACAGGTTAAAAGCCGCCTTCTGCAAGGCAGTCCACGGTTGCCTTTCGCACCGTTGGCCGGCTATCCGCTGATGATGGCGGATGCCTGGCGGACAGCGCTTGCCAATCGTCCCATCGTGCTGGTGCATGGCCATGAGGTGAACGATGACAACGGCAATGGCATTCTTGAGCCGGGCGAGTCGGGCGCGATACGTCTCAACCTGGAACTGCTCGGGGCGTCAGCGGAGCTGGTGACCCTGCAGCTTTCTGATGTGGACGGCCAATTTGTGCTGCAGGGTGTCCAGTCCTGGCAGTCGCCGGTCTCGGGACCGTTCGACACCGATTGGATGCCCCTGATCGTTGACCCGTCAGCCGCACGCGGGTTCGCACCCTACCTTCTCCACCTCTCGGCGGATGGCTACAGCGAGTCACGTGTTGAGCAGCTGCCAATCGATCCAGCCTGGCGGACCCACAAGGCGGGTGGAATGGTGGCGAGCGTGACCGATTTCGGAGCCATCGGCTACCATGATTACGTGTCGAACCGTGATCACACCGATGGAGTACGTCTCCTGAACCGCGCCACGGGATTCCTGTTTCACGGTTCGGTGTTTGTGAGTGACGGTGTCTCTGTAAGTGATTGTGCCTACGGCAACTCCGGGCACAATCGATACGATTTCTTCACATTGAATGGCGGCGAAATCCGCCCCGTACCGGGCAATCCATCTGCGGAGATTTACGGAGCACGCTACACCGATGGTGCTGCGCCCGGGATGGCGGGCGTGATTGTGGACCAGACAACCACCAGCTATCCGAATGGGGCCGAAATCCTCTACCTGGATCTGCGTGTCACCCCGTTAAGCCATCTCTCGTCGACCAGCTATGTCGGCATCTACTGTGACTGGGATATCGGAACGGCGAACAACAACACGGTACGCTACAACAGCTCGCGGCGTCTCTCCTATGTGATGGGACCATCAGGTGCGGCAGGGATTGTCGCACTTGGCAACACACCCATCTCAGGGGTGGCAGCGATCGATAATGCCACCGTGATCTACAATGGTTTTACGGACAGCGAAAAGCTGCAACTGATGACTGATGGCGTGTCGGGAGCTTCGCTGGATGTCGCTGCGGATGTCTCCCACCTGCTGGCGGTCCGTCTCGATGACATCAGCCCGGAAACCCCACGAGTCGCGCATTTTGCCTTGCTTGCGGCGGCGAGTGAGGCGCAGTTGCTGGAGCTGGTGACCACTTTGAAAGACGAGGGGGGCCAGGCGGACCCGGTCGGACTGCCGCGTCAGTTTACGCTTGTCCAAGCCTGGCCGAACCCCTTTAACAGCGGCACAATGGTCGCCGTTCACCTGCCCGAACGCGGCGATCTGCATGTCCGGGTATATGATCTGCTGGGAAGACGAGTAACACAATTGGCAGCCGGGGTGTACGGTGCGGGCGAACATCGACTGGTCTGGCAGGGACGCGATGATTCCGGTCGACCGGTTGCCTCGGGAGTCTATTTCATACAGGGTGAATTCGGTGGGCTGCAGGAAGTAAGGCGAATTGTGTTGATGCGATAAGCATCGCGCGGCCTGCACAGAGTGACTGATTTCGGGGAAAGCAGACGCTATACAGTCCGGTTCGCGGTACACGCTCCACTATGTCGGGCTGGTGTTTCGTATACTCTCCCCGAAATTGTCGGATCAGAGACGGGATGGAGGGAGCAGGATGAGTCGGGTAGCAGGGTACAGAGTTGGGCGAATTGCTGGAGTAGTTGTGCTGATGCTGTTGCTTTCGGGGATGGTCTGGTCCAGACCCGCCATTCCGGTGAAGGGGTGCGTGGTGATCGAACTGAACGACCCGAAAGCTCTGTCCGATGACGCCCGGGATGGCGAAGAGTGGCAGAGTGGAAACGCCGAGCTGGACCAGTGGCTGTACGAAGTCGGAGCACTCTCCCTGCGTCAGGAGTATGGCACCCTTCTGCCTTCCTTCCGCGTTCTGCGTTACCCAGCCGCCTTGTCTGTGGAGTCGGTGCTTGCGGGAGTCGAGGCTTTCAATTTTGTCAAGGGTGCCTGGGAAAACCAGGCCTTTTACACCAGCGAACTTATCCATCATCCCGATGATCCGGCATTGCCGGCGCAGTGGCACCTGGAAGCGATCAATGCCCCCCGAGGATGGGCGCTTTCGCAGGGGAACCGTGATGTGGTGATTGGGATTATCGACAGCGGGATCAACCTGAACCACCCGGACCTTGTCGAGTCGATCTGGATCAACCCCGGTGAAGATTTGAACGGGGACGGGATCTGGGATCCCGAGGTGGATGCTGATGGAGTGGACAACGACGATAACGGATATGTGGATGATGGAATAGGGTGGGACTGGGTTAACGTTTCAGCCGATGGTGTGCTGCCGGGCGAGGATCCCGGACCGCCAGACAACGATCCCTCCGACTTTGGCGGGCATGGCACCCACTGCGCCGGGGATGCTGCCGCGACAACCGATAACGGCATCGGTGTTGCTTCCTCTGGTGCCGGATGCCGTGTTGCGGCGTTGCGTGCAGGGTGGTCGCTGCCCAATGGACAGGGTGTAGTTGGGCTTTCCGAAGCGACAAGCGCCCTGGCCTACGCGGTGGATATGGGATTCTCGGTGATTTCGATGAGCTTCGGGGGCAGTGGTGGAGATCCGATCTATTTCCAGCAGGGGATGGAAGCGGCTTACAACGCTGGCCTGATCCTGGTTGCTGCGGCGGGCAATGAAAGCAGCACCACCCCCTCGTACCCTGCGGCGGAACCCTATGTCATCGCCGTGGCCTCCACAAACTCCAGTGGCAACCTTTCGGGCTTCTCGAACCGTGGCCCCTGGATCACTATTTCTGCGCCAGGGTCCTTCATTCTAAGTACGGTCAACAATGGTGGATACGGTGCGATGAGCGGGACCAGCATGGCCTGCCCCATCACGGCAGGAGCGATTGCGAGCCTGCGCAGCATGGCACCCGACTGGACGTTGGAGGACATCCTGTTGCGCTTCTCGCTGACCGCCACACCGATGAGCGACAACGGGACAGGGTATGGGCTGCTCAACCTGGGCGGGCTGCTGGACCCCTTTGTGTCATTCGATTCGCTGGGCCTCTGGTCGCCGGGTGGGGAATGGCTGATGCATGACCAGCCGGGTGAATTGCGCCTCCGTTACCACAAGCTGGATGGCTTCGCCGGGGAAGTATCAGTGGTGCTCAGGACAGACAACCCACGTGTGCATCTCACATCGGACAGCCTCTGGATCGGTGACATCTCGGGCTCGATGACCGGCGAGTGGACGGTGGAGCTGCTGGTGGATGGTGACGAGCTGAACCGTGAAGATATCTTCCTCGAGGCTCATTTTCGGGGTGAGGATGCGGTTTCGGGGACTTTTGACTACTGGCAACCCCTTCGCTTCAAGGTCGGGATGGGAGATGTGCTGCTGATCGATGCCAACCAGGGTGGAAGCGGACGGATCGACGCCTGGTACACCGATCCGATCGGACGGTTGGGGCTCGCGGTGGATGTGACAACCCGTGGTGCGATTGTCAACCTGGCGGATCGTCTGGAGGGCTACCGGGCAGTGATCCTGGCGACGGGCAGTCGCAGTACTTCGCCCTTCGCCGAAGGCGACATCGTAACCTTCGCCGCCTGGAGTGCCGGAGGCGGAAAATGGCTGTTGAGCGGGCAAAACCTCGCGGAAGCGCTTTTGGAGGAGTCGCCTGAAGTGCTGGATACATTGTTTCATGTCGCACTGACAGCAACCCATTCAAATCGGCTCACGGCGCGTGGGATTGAAGGCAGTTCACTTGGGGATGAGGTCTACTTCGTGCTTGCGGGGGATGGTGGGGCATGGAACCAGACAAGCCTTGATGTGTTGGCGGCTCTTCCGGGCGCCGAGCCCTTATTCGTATATACGCATGACCTGCCAGACGAGCTGGCGGGTGTGAGGGTCCAGGAAGAGGGCAGGGATATCGTCTTCCTAGGGTTCGGGCTGGAAGCGGTCAATGATTCGCTCGCTTCAAGTATGACACGTGAAGCCTGGTTCGATCGTCTCTTCCGTGCATGGGGATTCGAGCTGGACCTGCCGGAAAACGAGCGGACGGTCGGGAATGGAGTGCCGGGAGCCTTCAGCTTCAAAGGTGTCTGGCCGAATCCTACCAACGGGACTGTGATGGCAGATTTCGCGCTGTCGCGTGAAGGTCTGGTCAAGGTTCGTATCAGCGACATGCTGGGACGCGAAGTCACCGCCTGGGAACGACAGGCGTCGGCGGGGGTGAATCGTCTCAGTTGGCAGATGCCGGACAACCTCAGCAGCGGGATTTACCTGGTGTCTCTGCATGTGGGCACGGAGATGCAGACAAGACGTGTTGTGCTGGTGAAGTGATGGGGGGCCATGACTGGCGACTGGACTTGACTGCTGAGTCCTGACACATATTCTCAGGCGAAGCCTTCTATAGACCTGATTCAGCAGCAATTCGGGTCACTTGGAAAGTCAGTTATACCGAGGGCGGTTCACCTTCCGACCGGGCACGGTGGATCGCCCGAAGTCGCGTGAGCGCTTCCTTTTCCGGGAGTGTCATCACCTGCCGATACACGTGCTCGAAGATACTCTGTGCAGCTTCTTCCGTATAGGCGATTTCACCCTCGAGAATTGCTTCCTCGATCAGCGCCTTGATCAGCCCGACACGTGGCCCTTCCGGTAGCCCGGTTCGTGCCATGATCTCCTCACCACGGATCGGCGACTGGAAGGCCCGAAACGCATCCTTCTTCTCGATCTCCTGCATCCTGTCGACCATCCGGTCAAATTCCCGCAGGTATCGCTTCACTTTGCGAGCGTTGCCCGAGGTGATGTCAGCCCGGCACAGGGTCAGCAGGTCATCGATCTGGTCGCCAGCCTGCACCACAAGCCTGCGGATCGCGGAATCGGTCACCCCCTCCTCCTGCAGGTTCATTGGGCGCATGTGCAAACGGACCAGGCGGCTGGTGGAACGTGTCAGCTCCTCGCTCAGTCGATATTTCCGCCCCATTTCACGCACCATGCGCTCCCCGACATGCTCATGGCCGTGAAAGGTCCAGCCCACCTTTGGCTCAAACTTCTTCGTGCGTGGTTTGCCGACATCATGCAGCAGTGTAGCAAAACGAAGGGCGACACTGTCGCTCTGCTCTCCGAGCTGGTCGAGCACCTGGAAGGTGTGGAAAAGGACATCTTTGTGGTGGTGAGTACCGATCTGTTCCACGCCTGCCAGCGCGGCGATCTCCGGGAAGATGACCTCCAGCACACGCGATTCATGCAGCATCAGCAGGCCGCGCGAGGGGGGATCAGTGGCGAGAATCTTGAAGAACTCGTCGTTGATCCGTTCCCGTGCGACAATCCCCAGACGCTCTCTTTCGCTACACATGGCACGCCAAGCCTTTTCTTCGATCGAAAAGCCGAGGCGAGCCGCGAAACGGACCGCTCGCAGGATACGCAGCGGATCATCCCGGAAGGTCTGTACAGGGTCGAGGGGCGTTCGCAGGATGCGTTTTTCAAGGTCATCAAGGCCCTTGTGAAGGTCGATGATCGCATCGGGACTGCGTACATCCACCGCGAGAGTGTTCACAGTAAAGTCACGTCTCGCCAGGTCCTCTTCGAGGGGCGCGGGCTGAACGTCCGGGTTCCGGCTCCCCTCATGGTAACTTTCTCTTCTACTGGTGGCGAATTCGAGCCGGATTTCACCCGCCTGCATCCCGGCTGTGCCGAAATGCTGATATACCTGGATGGGTCCGCGCAGCCCAAGATGATGTGCGACAGCTTTCGCGAAGCGAGGGGCATCTCCGACCACGGTGAAGTCGATCTCGTTGCGGAAAGGGAGGAGCAGCAGACGGTCACGGACATAGCCACCGACGGTATACACCGCCAGACCCTGCTTCCGGGCGACTTCACCGACTTCAGCGATCAGTTTCTCGGGCGAAAGTGTGCGCCGCTCAGGGCGTGGCGATTTGCGTGCGCGCCCGGTGGAGGAGTTGTTCGATCCGTTTTCGATCGTCTCGTTTCCGCTTCTGTTCGGCATCGTTCAGGGGCAGGCTAAGGGCATCCTCCGCGAAGCCAACAACCGCCAACCAATCCTGCTGGTGGCTGGAGATGTGGACCAGGCGATGAAGAATACCGGTTTCCCGCACAACATTCCGTGCAGGTTGCTCGCGCAGGGAATGCAGCAGCGCCAGATAACGGGCACGTGAGCGTTCCCAATCGGCGGCAAGATAATAGCCTTTGCCGGCGGGTTCGAGCAGTCCGCGCAGGTTCTTCCCGAGAGACTGGTTGAGGGAATCTGCGAGCTGAGCCGCTTCGATGGGCCTATCGACCTCGATCAACGCCCAACTCAGGCCAATTGTTGCAGAAACCCGGTAGGGAGTGTCACGTCTGGTAATTTCGTACAGCGTGGCGATGGACTGTTCCCGCTTGTCTGTGACAAACGGTGTCCAGGCGAGACCACGCAGGGCGTTCGAGCGCCAGAAATCGTAAAGCGCAAGAGAGAGTCTGGCGCCGAAAAGAGTCGAGTCCAGTGCCAGCGCTTTTCGCATGGCATCAGCGCTTTTCTCTGCGGGACCAAGGGCTTTCAGCGGTTGGCGCAAGACCTCCATGTAGTATTGCGCCTCCGCGCCTTGCAGCGAACCGAACAACAGAAAGTCAACAGCCTCTCGTCTCGCCGCATCCATCTCGTCACACAAAAAGCGAGCCCTGTCGGCAGCGTACGGAAAGGCATTCAGGGCGGCTGAATCCCCGAGGTCAAGAGCACGTGCGAGGGAGGTCGAGGCGTGAAATACCCAATCGGCAAACGTCCCCGGCGAAGCAGGCTCCAACGCCGAGATCCTCTCGTACTCCTCTTCCGCGAGCAGTCTGCTCAACAGGTGATAACGTGACAGGGGGTGGGCAGCCTCGATACGCATGGTGGAATCGACAGGATCAATCGAATCCAGGCTCCCCGGCTGCGACCTGTCAGGCTCACCCTGCCGGGAAAATGCGGCAGCAGGAACAAGGAGGAAAAGAAGTGCCAGGATCTGGACGACCAGGGGTCTCAATCCAGCCTCCCCGGCGCATTCCAGTAGAAACGGACAAGGGCGACATCGGTGCCGATCCAAAGCCAGTCCCCTTCGCCGATGACACGAAAGACCTTGGTGCCGACCAGGCCATCTTCGCGTGTGTAACGGATCGCATCACGTTCCACGGGATCGTACTTGACCAGCCCGCGGTCGGTGGCCAGCCAGAAATATCCGCCATGGTAGTCGATATCAAGAACTGCGCCGTCCCACCATTGGCGAGCGAGAGCCTGGTGCCAATTCCCGTCAGGTGTTCGCCAGGTGAAACCAGTCGGCGTGCCAATGGCAAGGATGCCGTTCTCTGCGTATAGTGCAGTGGGTACTGTTCCAGCGGCGACCGCGCCGGGCACCTCGATCTCCTCGAAGGGTCCCTCGCCGACACGTGTCATCAGGATGCTGCCACCTGCGGCATACAGGGTATCGCCGTCAGCTGCAAGCTGGTAAAACATACCGCTGAAGGGGATGCGATCATTTTCACGGTCGGGACGCAGCACGATTCCAGAAGATCCATCGATAAAAGCGAGCCCTGAAAGTGTCGCAACCCAGGCTCCACTCCGGAAGCCGACGACATCGAACATTTCGAACCGTGGCAAGCCCTCCTGACGTCTGATGTGTCGCCACTGGCCGTTACGGCGGTACATCACCCCATCGGTGGTGGCAAGCCAGACTGTGCCATCCGTGCCGACATCGATTGCGTTGACATCGGCTGGTTCGAGTCCCCACTCGGCGTCTGGCTGGAAAAAGGTCCAGCGATCGCCGTTACGGTTCCTTTGCCACACCCAGCCACGGTCTCTGTCAAGGGTTGAAGCGCACCAGATGGCTGTGTCGGTGATCGCCAAAGCTGTGGATGGACCTGGTCCCCCGGGGAAGAGATCGAGGTGGGGCGAGTAGCGGTTCAGCACACCGACACCAAATCCGGTCCAGCCGAACAGAGCACTTCCCCACTCATCTTCGGCCCCGCCGGCGAATTCCCAGGAGGTGAAACGGTAAGTCAGGGAGTTGTCCTGGCCGAGGGTGTATAGGTAGGGAGTGATGACATGTGAGTCCGGGCGCGCGTCATTTGCGCTGCCTTGCCGGGTGCGTTCGAAAACATCCGGATCGGGCTGGTCAATGTACTCCCAGCGCTCGGTGGCGATGCTTCGTTTCACCCATCCGCGCTGAAGGTGAGCGTAAACATCACCCGTTAACGGATCCTCGCGAACACGGCGGACCTGGGTCAGAATGATGGAATTTTCGAGCGAACCGGGGACGCTGAACCAGGGGGTAAGCCAGTGCTTCTCATGTCGATCATACCGCAGTATACCGTTGTCGGTGCCGATGTAAAGTGTGTTGCGCCCCACGGAGAAATCATAAAAATCACGCGTGTCGCCATAGGCAAGCCAGTCCCCCTCCTCGAAACGTGCGCTTGCCTCAGATGCGGCGGGTATCAGCGAAATAGTGGTAACGAACAGCAGGGTGATCCATCGATCGAAGCCGTGACTATAGCTCATCAGCGTTCTCCATGCCGGATTCTGTGCGGGGTATAGCCGGATCGTTTGCTGCATGGGTCGGTATCCAGACAATGGCGGCGGCATAGTCGCCATCGTGAGTCATTGAAAGGTGCAGCTCCGGGTGACCGTGGTGCTGTGCGGCTGAGGGCGTGAGGTGAAGGTGTGGTTTGCCTTCCTGATCACGGTGGATTTCCATGTCCAGCCAGGTGAGCCGGGGTCCGATGCCGCAGCCGAGCGCCTTTGCGCAGGCTTCTTTTGCAGCCCAGCGGGCGGCGAGACGTGCGGTACGGGCAACACCGTCACCGATCTCCGCTTGTTCTTGCGGAGTAAAAACTCGTTCGAGAAAACGGGGGTTTTGCTGCAAACGGGCGAATCGTGCAATTTCGACCAGGTCGATGCCAACCCCCGGCCCGGGTGGCATGTCGAGTTTCTGAAGCAGGTTCATCCTACCCCACAGTATGGCGAAAAATTACTGGGTCTTCACAAGAATTTGTGCAGCATAGCTCGGCTGATGAAGCTGTCAAGTCGTGCCGAGAGACCGCGCTACGCTTGCCTCTCGGCGAACTTGACAGCTGAATTCCTGCAGAATTCTTGGGAGAAACCACATTCCTGCCTTGCACGTTTGGAAGGTACAACTGAAGAGAAGATAAGGTCAGGTGTTCGGGAGGTCGACGGGGAGACTGATGAAATGGTTTTGACACGGACAGCATTTGGAGGTTCTCGAAAGTCATGGCCCTTTGACAGGAAACAGGTCTCCGCTTCGCTAAGGACCTGCCGCAACATGGGCCCCGCCTCACTCTGAGTGACAGTCACTCAGGGGCAGGTCTCAGCTTCGGTGAAGAGCTGCCGAATCGTTGGCGTCGCACCGCTCTGAGTGACAGTCACTCGATGGGTGTCTCGCAATGATTCACCGCTTCGAGATGCAATTGGTGTTCGGGCAGGTCCGAAGAGCCACTTGAAAGCGAAATCGTCATCCTGAGAGCACTCTAAACTCACGACCAGCGTTCAACGAGAGGAATCAGGTCTGCAATGTCGTCAATAACCGCGTCTGCAAGCGGTTCATTGGCTCCTTGAACAACTTCGGCACCGTATCGGGCATGAACAGTACGCATGCCAAGTTGGCGAGCGCCGAGGAGGTCGCGCTCGATCCAGTCCCCGATCATCATCACCTGTTCAGGTTTAAGGCGCATCCTCTTCAGGGCGAGGTTGAAGGGTTTTGGAGAGGGTTTGGCCTCGCCGGTGTCGTCGAAGGTGACAACGGTGTCAAAAAGGTCGGTAAGCTGGAGGTAGCACAGCCTCAAATAGGCTTGAATAGAAGGCGCATCGGACACAACGGCAATTTTGAAACCCTTACGAATGAGGGTGACAAGTGTGGCTCTCGTATGCGGATAGGGGACAAGCATGGCCTCGCGTACTCGTCGATAGGCGACAATTCCCGCCGCGAGGACGCGTGGATCGACCTGCCCCATCAGCTCACGGAGCATGGTGTCGAAAACCTGCTGAAACTCGATGCCTTCAATCTGGTAGACGCCGAAGATACGGCGCCTAACTTCTTCTGTTTTGAGGGGTAGCCCGGCATCGATCATCGCGATCGCAGCCGCTTCGACCGCTTTTTCCTTCATGGCGATAAAATCGAAGAGAGTGTTATCCAGATCGAAAATGATTCCACGTAATTTCTCGTGATTCACCAGCCACCTCTCTGTGCTCGATGGGTTGTGCAGGGGTCGAGGGGCTCATCTCCACGGCGGAACAGCTCGTCATAGACTCGTGGGCAGTAAGGTCCCGCAAGCATCCCTGTGTCCTCGCATACGGGGATTTCCACCACTCCCACCGGCAGTTCGAACTCATCAAACGGCCACTTCTTTGCTGCATAGACACCGTTCATGAAAATGGACCAGATGGGCAGGGCTACGACCGCGCCGGACTGATGCTGGCCAAGGCTCTTTTTGGGATCATCGAACCCGACCCAGACCCCCGCGACGATGTGCGGAGTGAATCCGACAAACCAGGCATCGGTGAAGTTGTTGGTTGTGCCGGTCTTCCCGGCGGCAGGGGCACGGAATCCCCAGCGCCAGCGTGCCGAACCGCCCGTCCCCTTGTTGATCACCCCTTCGAGCAGGTTGACCATGATGGCGGAAGTCTCTTCGCTGAGGACGGTTTCCCTCTCGATGCCGTACGAGGCGATTGTCTGGCCATTCCGGTCCTCTATGGCGGTGATGGATCTTGGTGTGGAACGCACACCGCCCGCGGCGAAAACACCATAGGCGGCAACCACCTCCATCGGGACCACTCCCCCGGAGCCGAGGGCGAGGGCGGGCACGGCACTCAGGTACGTGCTCCGAATACCCATTCTGCGTGCGTACCGGATCACTTCGGGGAGGGGCACGATCCGATCCTCACCGGAGACCATTCGGACAGTAACATTGTTGAGAGAAAGACGTAATCCGTCCCGCAGACTGACATACTCGCCCCGGTTCTGGACATTGTAATTCTCCGGCCGCCACCAGGTGCCGTCTCCCATCAGCAGGGGCTGAACCATGTTCAGCATGCGGTAGTTGGCATAAATGCCATTGTCAATGGCGGTGGTGTAGACAAAGGGTTTGAAAACCGATCCGGGTTGGCGCATTTCAGCCTGAACGGCGCGGTTGTACTTGGAACGGTGAAAGTCCCGTCCCCCGACCATGGCGAGGACATCGCCCGAGTGGGGGTCCATGGCAACCAGGGCGACCTGCACCTCGAAGTGTTTACGCAGGATGCTGTCGACAGCGGCGCTGTCCGCCAGGATCGACCGGGCACGTTTCCGGATGGAATCCTCGTTTGCGACAAGCGCTTCCTGGATCGAAGGCTGCAGAAGTGTGTCTGAATCTTCCGACAGTCTGCGCATGGAGATGCGTACGCTGTCCCGATAGGCTTCGACCAGCCAGTCGTAAAGGCCTGAGCGTGTAAAGCGGCTGTTGAAGTCACGCTGAACGACTGTCATGTGGCTGTCGACAGCGGTTTCAGCAGCGGCTTGAATGGCAGGGTCGAGGGTGGTTTTTACTATCAGACCATCCCGGTAGTAGTCAAAACCGTAAACACTTTGGGCGGATTCGAGTTTCTGCCGCACCCATTCAGTGAAGTAGGGAGCGATGCCGAGTTCATCACTTTCATGGGACGCGAGTTCGAGGGGTTCGTTGCGGGCAGCCGCATAATCGAATTTCCCGATAACCCCAAGGGTCAGCAGGTTTGCGAGCACTGTATTCCGGATACGCAGCGCCTCCTGGGGGTTTCGCAGGGGGGAGTAATAGTTTGGGGCGCGCAGCATACCGATCAACGTTGCTGATTGGGCAAGGGTGAGATCCCTCGCGGATGTTCCGAAATAGAGTTTTGCGGCAGACTGAATGCCATAGGCGCCATGCCCCCAGTACATCTGGGTGAAGTACATCTGGAGGATTTCATCCTTGGCATAGGTGCGTTCAATCTGAACGGCGGTGATCATTTCCCGCAGTTTACGTCGGATTGTCTGCCGTCTGTGGAGATAGAGATTCCTTGCGAGCTGCTGGGTGAGGGTGGAGGCGCCTTCTTGTGTGGACATGGAGAGGGCATTCACGGTAAAGGCGCGCATGATGCCAATGGGATCGATGCCCCAGTGCTGGTAAAAGCGTCGATCCTCGGTTGCCAGCAAAGCGTTGACCAGGTGCGGGGAGATGGAATCGAGGGGGACTTGAACCCGTTTCTCGGTGTAGAATTCCTTGATGACGGTGGTGTCGGAGCCGAGGACACGAGTGATCAAACGCGGGGAATAAGTTTCCAGTTGTTCAAGGCTGGGCAGATCGGTAGATAGTCCCTGGATGAGGGCGAGGATAATCGCACCGGCAACAAGGACGACCGCAAGGGCGCCGAGGGCGATTGAGCCGAGGGAGGGTCCGCCCGGGTAACCGTGGTGGAAAGAGGTACCGCGCGGGTAGGGACGTCCTGGCATTCGATTCATGCGAAGACCTCGCCCCGTGGCAGATCACCGTCGATCAGGCTGTATCTCCTCTCCTCGAGGAAGGGTCCCGGGTTGTGGTAATGGCCACCGGGCCGCTGGTGGTCGCCCGCTTCGTGGGTATGTCCGAAAACAACCACATCATGTCCCTGGGCAAGGATTCGATCCGCCGCGGCAAGGTATTCGGCGAGAGGGGGCTTGGTCCGCTGGTTGTTCTGGTAACGTTTCCGTCCCTCGCTACTCGTGACCCTCCCCATCTGCATGGCAACATCGGGATGGATAAGGTTTCCGAAGAGCCACTGGGCGGGCATTGAACGGAAGATACGTTTCATGGAACGGTAACTGGAATCGCTTTGTGCGAAACCGTCGCCGTGGTGAAAGTAGTATTTGCGATCATCAATCGTACTGGTCCACTCATTCATGTGCAGTTGCATCCCGATCTCACGAGCGAGGAAACCCTTGAGATGAAAGTCGTGGTTCCCGGCGAAGTAATGCACGGGGACTCCGGAGTCAACTGTTTGACGGAGCTGCATTAAAATCGGTATGGCTCGCTTGGGAACAACGGTTTTCCATTCAAACCAGAAATCAAAGATGTCCCCCAGCAGGATATAGCAGGCGGCGGCAGGAGCAGTCACTTTCAGTAGATTTAGAAAGGAGTTACGCTGCTGCTCGCCCCCCACTCGATCATCGAGGGGAAGGTGGGCATCGGCGACAATGACCACCTGGTGTGTGCTGTCCGTTTTCATCTTCCCCTGTTGTCGAAGTAGGTGCGCTGAAAAAGTAGAACGCTCCGTTCTATTGTGCAATATCGTTCTGTCCGTGCGCCAAGTGTTGTGAGACGGTTTTTGCGAGCTTAATTTCTGACACTGTTGGTTTGACAAGCGAGACCGGCACGGGTGGGCGCAATCGTCGACACCCTTTTGCCACCAGTTGCTTTCCCGGGGGATGGTGTCGAGTTGATCCAGGACACCATGTTTGCTGTTAAGACGGGTTACCATGCACTTGCTGGGCTTCGGCTTTTCGTGTAGAAAGTAAGGCTGAGGGAGGATAGTGCAGTTAACGGATGTACCCTGACAACAGGAGGGAAGGTTATGCACAAGGGTAAGTGGCTTGTACTTGGACTGGGGTTGCTCCTGGTCTCTGCACCGGTGTTTGGTGCGCCATTTGTAACGGCGCCCGCTCATCAGTACAGCGATCAGGCGACTCAGTTACACGTGCCGGGGCATTCCCCACGAAATCTTGACGAAGTCACAATCGTCTACGAGTATGATTTCGAGGGCGCGAATGTCGAAGATGACTGGACGTTTTTCGATCCTGCAGTCCAACCGAACTATTGGCACGAATCCGATTTCGAACCCAGTGACGGGCTGAACTGGTATTGCGGTCTGCCGACGAATGTGTACGGCAATGACTGGACCCAGATCATGCGTACTCCGGCGCTTGACTTGAGCGACGCGAGTGCACCGATGCTCTCCTTCATGCTTCGCCTGAACTCCGAAGCGGACACCACGCCCTGGGATGGCGGCACAGTCCTGGTTCATCATGGTGCGGATGAAGGCAGCGCGGTTTTCACACCTGTTCCGGTAACGACCGGCCCGGCCTATGTGGGCCATATATCCGCCTTCGGTACGACCTGGGGTGCTGTTGTTCCGGGATGGTCAGGTGTGGACAACGATTTTAACGACTGGTCCGCGGTAACCATGGACCTTTCGGATTTCACCGATGCTTATGTCCGTGTGATCTTCCTGTTCGCATCTGACGGTTCGGTGGTCGATGGCAGCGGCATGCAGCTTGACGACATCCAGCTGGCGGATGGAGAGGCGGTGATCTGGGCCGACGATGCCGACGGGAACAACGTTGGTGGCGCTCCGACTTTCCTGAGCGGAAGCGCCGCGCGCGGCAACCCGCCGGTACCGCAGAACTTCGAGATTTTCGACGGTGTTTACGATCCACCATCGCCGACTCACAGCATGGGTACGGAAGAAAACCCGATCGGGCAGGCTTACACCCACTACTTCATCGGTCCGGAATTTGACCTTCCGGCGGTTGAAGCGGGCGACAAGCTCCTGGTCGATTACGCGATCCGGACCGGCTGGAACAACGCCGACGCAGATTTCGCCACACAGCAGTACTACTATGTGCTAGAGATCTACAACCCGACGACCGGAGTGTGGGCAAACGTCAACACGATTGACGGTGGCGCGAACTACGCCATGAACCACTACCTGAACAGCGGAAACTGGACCACCTTCAGCACCGCTTACACCAACCCGGCTTTCACGTTCGACATCACAAACCTGGCGAACCGTGAAGGTCTTCGTTTCCGGATCCGGGTCCGTGCCACCGGGTATGACTTGAGCCTGGCGAACGGCTTCTGGGATTTCATGCTGTTCGATGACTTTGTTGTGGAACACCACAGTGTCGCCCATGATGTCGGCTTTGTTTCGGGATATTTCCCCTTCCCGCGGACAGTAGGCATGCCGACAGTAGGCACCGTGCTGATGGCCAATCTGGGCCCGAACGAAGAGACGGTTCCGATTGTGACCTGGAACTTCGGTTCGGGTATTCGTCCAGTCGTGCCAGCTGGACCGTACAACATGGACCTCGATGAAGCGATTGTGCTGACGCTTGATGCGGTTCCCACGGACAACATGCTCGGGTGGGTGCCGACGACAGCCGGTAACGCGACCATCAGTGTGCAGCACAACCTTGATCCGGACGACATCCCGGCGAACAACACGATTGGTACCACCCTTCCGGTGATGGCGACGGATGTGTGGGAGATGGGGTATGACGGCAGCTTTGTCGCCGGCGCACTGAACCTGGCTTACTACGAAGGTACCGAAGGCGCGATGGTGCATGTTGTGCCGCAGGCGCTGAACCCCGGTGTGGAGTACATCGGCCACACACTTGACGCGATCAAGATCAATCTGATCTGGTACGATGCCTGGTATGGTGCCGGTACGACGGTCGAATACGAGGTGCGTGTCTACGCAGGCGGGCCACTGCCGGGAGCGTTACTCTGGGCTTCGGATGCTTTCGAATTCAGCAACCCGGATGGAAGCGCGAACCTGCAGCGTGTCTGGACCACTCACGCTTTGCCGACTCCAATCGAGTTCGAGGCGGGTGAAGATTATTACATCTTCTATCGTCCGCTCAGCGGCAACCTCGTTCCGGGCAACGCTTTCGAGCACATTCCCTTCATCACCGGTCAGGCGAACACCCACATGGGCGAGTCCGCTTTCTCCTGGCGATTCGACCCGGCCACCGGGCTTTACACGGTTAATGCGTCCTCCGCATGGCTGATGCGTGGTGTTGCAACGCCGGACTGGGATGGCAACGGTGCACCGACGGCGTTTGACCTGGTCTTCCCGGACGAAGTGGTGCAGTTCCCCGATGTCGGTTTCATCTGGGGTGCCTCTGAAGATCCGGAAGGCGGGCCGATCCGTTACACGCTCACCATCAACTCGGGTGACGAGAGTGTCAGTTTCACAAACCTGACCGACCACGCCCTCGCTGTGGACCTTGCGGGTACAGCCCTTGGCGCGGAACCGAACCAGGAATACACCTGGTCGGTGACTGCCACGGATTACTGGGGTGAAGAGACAGAAAGCGGCACAGGCGAGTTCCGTATGGCGGATCTCAACCCGGTGCCCTTCGCTCTGACCTCCCCGGGAGACGGTGTGGAAGTGCAGAATGTGACTGTAAACTTCGAGTGGGAAGAGTCGCATTCGCCGCTTAGCGGAGACGGTGTAACCGTCAGCTACCGTCTTATTATCGAGTCGGAAGGCGAGACCTACGAGCAGTCCGGGATCGAAGGGACCTCGGCATCGGTCAACGTTCAGACCCACCTGGGTGCCGTGCCGGATCAGGAATACACCTGGTACGTTATTGCGGAAGACTCGGACGGCCGTGAACGGATGAGCGACAGCGAATTCGAGTTCACCATGTACGATCTGGCGGTGGGCGAAGGTATGAGCCTGCCTACGGAATTTGCAGTTGGCGAACTCTACCCGAACCCATTCAACCCGACCACTGCAATGCGGGTTGCCCTGCCGACCGCGGCTGATGTGTCGATCCAGGTATTCGATGTGCTGGGTCGTCAGGTCGCCAGTCTCACCTACGGTCAGCTGACCGCCGGGTACCATACGTTGAGCTGGGGTGATGCAAATGCCTCCTCCGGTCTCTACATCTTTGTGGTGAAGGCGGGGCCGATGCAGGTGACACGCAAGGCTGTCTTCATGAAGTAAGCAGTAGCTGATGTTAGCGCAATCAGCAGCGATCCGCCCGGGACCAGAGATGGTTCCGGGCGGTTGTTTCTGGGTGGTGGGGATTTCGGGGACAATAGACGAAATGTCGGGGCGGACCTCGATGCCAGGATTACGGTGCTCGGTCGGGTCCCTTGACCTGACCGATTGTGCGGCAGGTCGGGAGACCTGCCGCAACCTGTGGAGACCTGCCGCAACCTGTGGAGACCTGCCGCAACCTGTGGAGACCTGCCGCAATAGCTCACAATGAGGCGTTTCGGCGCAACACGGATGTATCTTTCCTGACGTGCAACCTGGAAAGTGAGGCCACTTATGCGTATCCTGCTCATCCTGCTGATGCTGCTTCCCCTTGCGGCTTGCGCCCAATCGGAGGTGGATAACCCCGACCTTCGCGACATCCTGCTCCAACTCGCAGAGAATGACCGGATGTATCGTGACGAAATTCAACAGTTGCGTACGCAGGGCGTGAGGAACGAACGCAAGGTCCGTGAGCTGATGGCGGAACAGCAGGCAGTGGACGAAGACAATCAACTGCTTCTGCAGACGATCGTTGAACAGCATGGCTGGCCTGGCAAGCGGCTTGTCGGTGAGTCGGCATCGAGCGGAGTGCTCTCGATCTTGCGTCACGCCGACCCGCTCTACCAGAAACGTCACCTGCCTCTTGTCAAGCAGGCCGCGATGGAACGTGACGTGCCCGCTCGTGATGTGGCGGAGATCGAAGACCAGCTCAGGATGCGTGAGGGGCTGCCGCAGCTTTACGGCACAGTTTTCCGCGAAGAGGCCGGTGAGACCGCACTCTATCCGATCGAAAATCCGCAGGAGGTGAATGCGAGGCGTGCAGAGTTGGGTCTGCCTCCAATCGAGCAGGAGCTGGAGGAGCGGGGTATCGCCTGGCGTCCACCGGCGGGCGCAAAGATCACCGTGCCGGAAGAACCCGTAGCCGCGCCGATGCCGGGAGATGCGCCTCCCCGGACAGGGATCGAGATCCGTGTCACACTCCCTGACAGCAGCGCGGTTGAGGACACCACAAAGGCAACCAACTGGTGAAAACGGGCTGTGGGGTCAGTTTGATTCGAGGGATGAGGATGCGCTGGATTCAAGCGTTGGTGGTGGGCATTCTGCTTTCGGGGTTTGTCGCCGCGACGGCAGAAGATGGTATGCAGAGCCTGATCGAGAGCCGTCGGGCGCGAGATCTGGAGATCCGTGGCGAGGAGATCGGACCCTTTACGGCGATCGGTCAGGCTTCCCTGCGCAGCGGGCAGGCCCTGCGTGTGGCGCATCGTCCGGATACCCTGCTGCTCGGTCATCCCACCGCCGATGTGGGGATTCCGACCCTGGAGCTGACCTGGCGAAGGGAATGCGGGGATGTGTTCGCACGGATTCCGATGGGTGGACGGTTCAAGGTGGGGCGCGACTGGATCGGACCGGTGCCGAGGAGCCTGCTACCGTCGGACACAATCCGTGTCGGGCGGTTTCTGCTGCAGGTGTATCGGGGAGCAGGTTCGGCACGTGTGATGGCTTTCGATAGCGAGCACAAACTGCGCAAAGAGTTTGCGGGGCTGCGTTATTTTGACCCAGCGCCGGACTGGCGTGTGATGGCACGTATCGAGCCGATCGCCGTGCCGGATACGGTGGTGATGGCGACCTCGCTCGGCTTGTCGAAGCAGTATCTGCGGCACAGCCGGTTGCATTTCGTGACCGCAGAGGGTGTGGAGCAACAATTGACCCTGTTCGTGCCGGTCGGCGGGGCGGAGTACGGGTTCATCCCCTTTACGGATGCGACATGCGGGGTGGATTCCTACGAGGCGGGGCGTTACCTGGACCTCCCACCACCGGTGGAGGGGCAACGGGAAATGATGATCGATTTTAATGAGGCGTACAACCCCTATTGCGCTTATACGCCTCACTACAATTGTCCAATCCCACCGGAAGAAAATCGGCTCTCTGTGTCAGTGACAGCGGGTGAGATGAAGTACAAATAACATGCCCTGCCCCGATTGATTTGTGATGGGGTTTTCGCGGGGGAGGATGGTTAGATTCCCTCCTGACAGGATCAACATTGGAGATTAAGTGACAATCGTACGACCGCTCCCGATCGGCCATCCGGACAGAAGGGGCTATCTGATCGCTTTTGAGGGCATCGACGGGGTGGGCAAGACAACCCAGGCGGGGCTGCTGGCTCGATACCTGGCGGACCAGGGGCATGATGTTGTGATGACCAAGGAGCCGAACGAGAGTCCATATGCCGATGAACTGCGTCGGTTGTTGTCGGAAGGGAAACGTCACGATACCGTGCGTGAAATCGAGCTGTTCAAGCTGGACCGTGAACACCATGTCCAGTCGCTCATCCTGCCGAGTTTGAGACGGGGTGCGGTGGTGATTGTGGATCGCTATTACTACTCCAGCGTTGCCTACCAGGGGTGTCGCGGGACCGTGACCCCGGAGGCGATCTACAGGACCATGGCGGAGATCGCGCCGCAGCCGGATGTGACCTTCATAATCGAGCTCGATGTGGCCGAGAGCCTGAAACGGATCACGGGGCATCGCGGCGACATTCCCAATGTGTTTGAAAAGGAAGAGAATCTGAGGGCGGTGAAGGGGGTATTTGACGGGATGGAGTATGAGGATATCTGTCGTATCAATGGCATTCGGGCTGTGGAGGCGGTGTTTGAAGAAGTGCGGGACGTGACGGAGGGCGTGATGGGGAAACGTGGGTGAAGGGCTGGTTAATCAAGTAGATCACCGGTCCATCACAAGGAAGTAGCCGGGGCGTCACCACCCCTTCAGGCAGCGAGCGGGATCCTGAGACGAGATCAGGTAAATAGCAGTAGCCCGCGCAAGTAGTTTAGCGACTATCTCTTGCCAATCAGGTTGTCAAGACACGCCGCGAGACCGCGCTGCGCTTGCCTCCCGGCGAACTCGACCGCTGAATTCACGCACTGATTCTCAGGAGAAGCCAATAGGATTTTCAGCACACGATAAGGGAATCAGCAAGCTTTTGCCGAGCTATCCTTTCAGCGAAAGACGGATAACATCCTGGACGGTGGGGTTGTCACCGGCCTTTTTAATTGCCTGTCCCGCCAGTTTTTCGGCATTGCCGGGCGCATGCCCGAGGGCGACAAGTGCCTGGACGGCGTCATGCAATACCCCCGCTTCCCCGGTATATCCTGTCCATTCCGAACCGGATGTCTCTTCGCCCTTCTCTCCGAAACGATCTCGCAGTTCGACCGTCATTCTCTCAGCCAATTTCCGCCCTACACCGGGAGCAACAGTAAGTCGTTTCCAGTCGCCAGCCGTGACAGCGCTGCGCAGGGTGGCGACCGAGAGGGAAGAGAGGATTGCCTGGGCGACACGTGGGCCAACGCCGCTGATGGAGATGAGGATTTTGAAGGCGGATCGTTCTTCGGGGGTAGCGAACCCGAAAAGCTGGAGGAGATCCTCCCTTACATGCAGATATGTGAATAAGGTGATGGCTTGCGATCGGCCGATACGCTCCCAGGTCTGAAGGCTGATCGATAGAAAAAAGCTCACCCCGCCCACGGAGACAACAACATGGGTGGGTTCAAGTTCCACAACTTTTCCCTCGATCCGGTCGATCATCGTCTGTTCCCTTTCCCTGCTTTCCACCGAGCTATGGCGTCCACGTCCCCGGGGTTTCTCGCCAGTCGTGCGGGATCAACAGCGCCGCCCTCAGGCTTTGTCTGCAGCTTCATGCGGTGGAGGTGGCAAAGCGCCACCGCGATCGCATCGCTGGCATCGAGGGGTTCCGGCAGGTGGGGCAGGTTCAGCAGTTTCTGCACCATGAACTGCACCTGTTCCTTTGTGGCGGAACCGCGTCCCACGATGGAGGATTTCACCGCCCGGGGTGAATAGTGCGCTACCTCGACCTTTTGTGTTGCCGCCGCGAGAAGCAGCACCCCCCGTGCCTGCCCCAGGACAAGGGCGCTGTGCGGATTTTTACCCACAAAGGGATCCTCGACGGCGACCGCGACGGGGTTGTACCGTTTCAACAGTTCGATTGCATAGCTGTAGATGGTCTCAAGCCGTTTCTCGATAGGCTGGCCACGGGTGGGTCGTACCACACCGGATTCCAGCAGGCGGGCTGGGGGATGCGCGCTGATGACACTGAATCCGGTCACGACAGTTCCCGGGTCAAAGCCGAGGATCACGGACTGTGTGCCGTCTGGTTGAGGCTGGCGGACGCTTTTCATCGTGCTCAAGATAGGTATGCGAGCGGAGCGGATAAAACCCTGATGGGGATTACCAGGTGCTGTGATCACTCCAAACACGACACGCTGTCTCGCTTGCGAGACCGGAGCCACTGGCCTATCTTAAATATCTTGGGTATCGGAAAGGGATTGAGAAGCAGTACGTCCAAACATGAGGGTAGATGTGATGAGTGGAAGAACTCGGTTTTTACTGGTTGCGTTGCTTGTCGCGGTATTTTCGACTTATGTCGTGGCCGCACCTTACAACGTGAGCCAGTCAACAGCGGCGAATCAGCATGCAACGGGAACGTTGATTGATGAGCCGATTTCAGTACCGAACGAACTCGATGAAATCGTTCTCATTTTCGATTTCGAGATCGATGATCTCTCCGAGTGGACCTGGGGGAGCAACACCGAGCAGGATCCTGTCTGGTCGGCGGATGGCTATTCTCCCCGTTCAGGAGACAATTCCTGGCGTAACTTCGATCCGAGCTACGGCGGCGCAAATGGCGGGTATCAGAACCACTGGTTCCAAAGTGCTGTGACACCGCCGATCGACCTCACCGGGACAACCTCGCCGGAGCTGAGCTTCTGGTTCAAACTGCATTGCGAGGAGCCGGAAGGGGTGACAGTTCCGGGTTACGATGGCTGGGATGGCGCGAATTTCTGGATCCGTTATACGGACGGCGACGAGGTGGTCACGGAGGTTGTGACGGACTTCACCGGCACAGCTTACGACGGTGACTCCTTTTTCTCCTTCGGGTACGAGTGGTTTATGGGCGTTGGCATCCCCGCCTGGGGCGGTCACCACGACTGGTCGCAGGTGACGGTCGACCTATCGGCCTACACCGACTTCGATGACGTGCAGATCATCTTCACGTTCTGCTCCGATCCGGCGTGGGATTCCTCGGATGACGCCACGTACACCGGCTACCAGATCGACGACATCGAGATTTCCGATGGCGAGACAGTGCTTTTCGCCGATGGGGCAGAGGATCCGGACAACTCCCTGATGACCTTCGAAGGTGGTGCGCCGACACTTGTAGACAGTGAATTTCAGCTGCTTGCCGGTCAGAACGACGCTCCCTCCCCTGTGAAGGTGCTTGATGTCGACAATGTCGAGCGTGGCTATTCCCACTACATGGAATCGCCGGAGTTCAGCCTGCCCGGATTGGAAGCTGGTGAGCGTCTCTTCTTCGACCTCTGGGTCAATTCGGACATGTTCTACGATGCCAGTGCAGACTACTACCCTTCCTGGACAGTTCAGGTCTGGGATCCGGAGCAGGAAGTCTGGTGGAATGTGAACAACATTCGTGGCATCTACCAGAACAATACCTACGTCGGTCCGTCAAGCGGTTGGAGCAGTGTGACCACCGATTTTGGAAGTGCGGTCTGGGAAGCGACACCGATTGCCGGGCTTGACGGTGTGAAGATGCGTGTTGTTTACAGTTCTGCAGGCGGCGCGTACGCGTTCGAATTCTGCCGCTGGGACAACTTCACCTATGAGATTCGAGGCGTGCAGCATGACATTGCGACACGTATTCTCACCATCCCCTACCCGGTGGCAGTCGGTTTGCCCAACCCCGGATCGGTGCTTTACAGCAACAACGGCATTGAGACGGAAACTTTCCTCGCGCTTTGGGGAGTGAACATCGCCGGAACACCCGGCTTGCCCGGCCCGAACATCACGCTGGATGCGGGTGAAGAGGTTGTGATGACCATTGACACCCCCGGCAACTCGACCATCGGCTGGGTGCCGACAGCGGCTCAGGCAGATCTGACCGTTAACGTGATCGCACGTGCCAATCTGGCGACCGACGAAGACCTTTCCAACAACTTCGACACGACCCGTGTTTACGTGAACCAGGAAGGTGACTACGAGTTCGGGTATGACAACCACACGGTTGCATACTACTACACCATGAACACGGCGAATACCGGGCCGATGACTCGTTTTGTGATGGACCAGACCAATCCCTACTTCAGTAATGTGGCGCTGGACATCAGCGACCTCGGGATTTACTGGTACGCACGTGACGACACACGTCCCAACTGGCCGGCCGGTGGTGTTGAGTTTACAGTCCATGTCTTCGCCGGCGGCACAAGCCCAGGTGAAGAGTGGCACAGTGAAGTGGTGACTGTGGATCTTTCGGGCGGCAACTTCGGCTGGGTACTCGTCGACCTCAGCGAGGTTGAGGAGCTGCAGGGTGTGACAGCGGCCGATTTCTATGTCTGGATGGAAGTCTACACGGCTGTCAGTAATGGCTCGACCGATTTCATGCAGCCGTCGATCATCGCAGACTTGAACAACACGGGTGAGCTGTATCCCGGCAATAACCTCTTCTATAACGGCGTGGATGTCACTGAAGCGGGGTATGCTTCCTTCATTCACGTCATGGCGACAGAGTCGGAAAGCAGCCTGGATGAGCCGGTCAACGGTCCGATTCCAGCCAGCTATGCTCTCGAGCAGGCTTACCCGAACCCCTTCAATCCGACAACGACCCTGCGTTACGACATGGCGCAGAGTGGACGTGTCAGCCTGAAGGTGTACAATGTGGCGGGTCAGCTTGTGGCGACCCTGCTGGACCGTGACGTTCGCGCCGGCAGCCACACCGCGACCTTCAATGCCTCCGCGCTTTCCAGCGGAGTGTACTTTGTGCAGATGGAAGCGGGGAGCTTCAGCGCTGTACAGAAGGTTATGCTGATGAAATAGGGACGACGCTCCCTTCAGTTTGGTTCCGGCAGGTCTTCATGTTGTGGAGACCTGCCGGTTCTTTTTGTGAGTGGGGGGTGACGTTACCCAGCGTGGCGAAGGGTTGCCCGAGTGCGTGAAGCTGCAAGGCGCTGAGTGCTTATCACCTTCACTCACGGTGCAAATTGGGAGATCTGCTGCAACGAATGGAAGACGCACTTCCATAAAGCGGGAATGCGTCAGACATGAACGTCATGACACAACAATCGGACGTTTGCTCCCACGGATAGCCGCGAAGAATGCCCTATATTGTTCGCATGTCTGGCTACCCCGAACTTGACCGTCTACAGAAGGAACTGGATGCCTGTGTCACCTGCGGCATCTGCCAGTCGGTTTGTCCCTCATTCCAGTTGTCGGGCCGTGAATTGCTCTCTCCTCGCGGGCGGATTGTCCTGCTCCGCCGTCTCCAGGCAAGGGACATCTCCCCCGCGCAGATCACCACGGAGACCTTCGACTTCTGCACCCTGTGTTACGCCTGCCAGACCGCCTGCCCCGCCGGGGTGCGGACGGATCGTCTGTTCATCGCAGCACGAAAAGTGATCGCTGACTCTCAGGGCATTCCCAAAACCAAGCAGCTTGTTTTTAAGACATTGGAGCAACCGGAACGTGTCGCGCTGGGTGTCGCGGCGGCATCTCTGGCACAGAAGGCTCTGGGGCACAGAACCGTTAATCAGCTTGCCGGGGGGATGGCGGTCCCGACCCTGCGTGCGCGATCGTTTCTGCGCGGAGTCGCCGAGGTGCTTCCCCCGCATGTGCATAAACGTGCGCGAGTAGGATTTTTTGTCGGGTGCATGGCGAACTACGCTTCCCACGCTCCTGCCAATGCTGCGATCGAGGTGCTGCGTCACCTCGGAGCGGAGGTGGTGATTCCGAAACGTCAGGTCTGCTGCGGTGCACCGGCCTTCAACAACGGTGACTTCGACACTGCACGTCGGCTGGCT